>WNFJ01187536.1_pt3 | contig 11549 bp, 12 predicted proteins | sample 5400461 | NCBI WGS metagenome assembly WNFJ01 (sample SAMN13153349, study PRJNA577476) | soil metagenome | isolation source: 115 cm saprolite on Douglas fir-dominated hillslope | place: USA:California | collected 2013-09-17 | reverse complement strand
CCGCCGTAAAGAGGTCCAGAATCTCCCGGTCATAAGCTGTGGCGTAGCGAACTCCATTGGTCGCCAGCACGGGAAGCTTGAGGGAACGGGCAATTCGAATCGCAGCCTGATTCCGCCACTCCTCCTCGCGCTCATGATGCCGTTGTAGTTCGATATAGACGTTGCCCGGACCGAAGATACGAATCAGGCATTCGACGGTCTCGCGGCCTGCCTCTTCGCCTCCGCGCATCAGCGCAGCTGCTAATGGGCCTTCATCGCCACCCGTCAGGCAGACGAGGCCTTGAGCGTATTGCTGCAGGTCATCAAGGTTGGCCGCGCCCTCCTGTTTCGTAGTCTCCCGCATCTTGAATTGAGTGATGAGCTGGCAGAGGTTCTGATAACCCTCGCGCGATTCGCAGAGTAGAGGCAAGCGCGCAGGTTGGGAGACATGCTGATGTGGCACCCATGCAGGCGGCGTGAGCCTTGGACCAAAGCTCGACACCGCGATCTCCGCTCCTATGTGAGCGCGAATTTTATTTCTCTTCGCGCTGGTATGAAAACGGGCGGAGCCATAGACGCCGTTGCGGTCGAGCAAGGCCATTGCCGGCATCTCCAGCGCGACCGCACGTTCAATCAGTGTTTCGGGTTGCGATGCGCCTTCGAGAAAACTGAAGGCGCTGGCGGCGTGTAGCTCGACATAACGCTCAGTCATAGAGCGCCGCCATCAGCCATAGATTTTGCATGAGATCGCGTGTCATGCAGCAGCAGATCATTGAGCCATCGTGCGCTCGCGCGACGAGGTCCCATTGCTCAAGCCCCCAGAGCGATTGATTCCACCAATCGCCACCAGTCAGCCAGGGACCATAAGCGCGCTCTACCGTATAGCGGCGCTCGCGAAAGAAAAAAATCGTCGGCTGGTGATTTTGCAACGTAACGGAGGTTGTTTCGGGCGGACGAAGGCGTCGCATGGGTGCACGTGGCTTCTGCGAGGAAACTACGGCGGCAGAGTCACCGGAGGGCACGGTGAAGGGCTCCATGCGAAAGCCTTCTGGTGCGTGCGTGTCCTGAAGCACGGCGCGGCCGATGCACTCCTCGCCGACAATGGCGCGTATGCGGGCAAGCGTTACGTCCAGCCGTGCCGCTTCGGGAAGCTGCGGAGAAAAGAGACCGAGCTGCACCTTGCTTGTGCTGCCGGGTTCGGCCGTAAGTGTCAAAGCTAAAATGGCGGCCGGTGGCGGATGGGCTTCAAGATCGAGATGAAGGAGCTTAATCCAGAGCTGTTTGTCGGTCGTCGGCAACGCAGGCCGGACGGTGCGAATATGCGTGCCTCCGCCATCCAACATCAACACAATGGTGACGGAGGCCAGTGCGAGGATACGAGCCTTCGCACGCAGAATCAACTGGTCGAGCATGACCCCAACGACGAAGAGCAGCGAGTCCAACAGCTCGACCGGCGAATCGAGTTCCATCTTCTCTTCGAGGAGGAAGGCTGCTTCTACCGGCTGAAAGAGATGGGGTAGCTCGCCGCGTGCGAGTTGTTGAAGCCGTTTGCTCTCCTGACCCGCGCGGGCGATCAACTCTTTTTCAGGCAGAGCGGCCAACATGCCAAGCGTGTGAATGCCCCAAAGGGCGAAGGTCTCCGCCTGAGTCTCCGTGAGGTTGAGGACAGACAACGGCAGCGATGCCAATGCCGCTGCTTCGTCTCCCGGTGCGATCACTCTGAATGGCGTGCTCGGCGATAGACCTCTGGCGAGGCAGACAGCCGCATGGAAGTTGCTGCTGACGGTGACGCGGGCTGAAATTCCCAGAGACCGCACACGCTCAAGAAGATTCCGCACCAGCATCTCCCGTGGCCCGAACAGGCTTTTTGTTCCTGCGATGTCGATGACACAGAGGAAGGCCGTATCTTCACTCCGATCTTCGACGCGGGGAGAGAACCCACCCGCGCATTCAAGCAGGATGGCCTTCACCGCCATCTCCTCTTTGTGCGAGCGGGACAGCAGGACCGGTGCGGGAAAAGTATCGACTTCTACACGCGTCATGCCGTGCATCATGCCGAGAAGACGCGCCTTCGTGTTGAGGGAGCAGACCTGCTGCAACGGAGGTTCACCCTTCATCACGACACACGGCTTGCTGTGCAGCTCTGGCCGGAGACGCAAGAGCGCCTGCGCTGGAAACTCCTTCGCATAAAGACAAGCGTAGAGTTCCGCAGGGTTGGTCATCGTGCGCCTGCCCATGCCGTTCGGCTTTGCCATCTTGCATCCGTCGCTCTTTGCGGCGGTTTGCGTAAGGGGATGACATTGGTAGATACGGGTTGGAATCGTTCTCGCGCTACTTCAACGCAATACTCAACTCCGGTAAACACGGTCTTCTCTTGTGTAACCGCAGAACAAGACCGGCGCTGCTCTTTGCGCACGCATGCTGGGTAAGCAGAAGAATGCTTGCCTGGCTTTTTTCCGCAGCGGCGCGGTAGCGGAACCATGTCGCCAGTGGCACACGTGAAGCATATTCAGGGGCGATGCTGCCCATATCCAGCACGATTGCACTGAAGCCGCCGGCTTGCAGCAGCAGGTCTGTCACCCGCAGCGCCTGCTCAAGACGCGACCAGGGCTTTCCGGAGACAACTGGCTTTCTGTGCGTAACCAACTGCCGCGGTGGGTTGGGTTCGAAGATCTCTCGCTCGGGCTTTATCCTGCGTTGCGGCTCCGCACATCGGGGCGCTGTCACCTCCACTCTCAGAAAACCGCCGACTGCATCCGAGAGTCCTTTGACTTCATTGCGCGGATGCGGGCCGAAGCCGCCGCCGTGCAGACCTTTCTTGACAGGCGGAGGGATGAGGTATTTTTCTGGAAGCGCAAAGCCATCCGTAGCGATGGACCTTGTGCTCGTTGATGGCGAACCCCCGCAACGGACCCAGAGCAGACGCGAAAGATCGACACCTGTGGCTGCTGCCGACTCGGGATCCAAGGCATTCGAGACATCGATCCAGGCGCAGACCTTCCCTGCCTGTGTCATCTGGCTCAAAAACGACAACGCCAACGAAGTTCGCCCGGAACATTCCGGGCCAACCATCTCCGTGATCGCTCCGAGGGGCAGGCCTCCCTCAAGGAGTTCATCTAAGGCAGGGATGCCGATACTCGCCACGGGTCGAACGAGGCGCGGAGCCGGAGTGAGCGCCGAGGGAATTCTGTCTGCGAGAGCGGCTTCGATTTGTTGGCGGAGTGCGAGTGTCGAGGGCATGGCGAAACCGTATTCGCCTTATGTTCGCCTATAACCACCCTCTGCTGTCAAACGGAACAAAGGAAAACTTTGGGTTTTCCCCTGATAAATGCACGTAAATAAACACTTAGCTTCCAGCAGTTTCTTTGAGGTGTTTCGACACACGCTTCAGATCAGCAACAAAACTTGCCATTTCTTGTTGTCGATCCGCGTCGGTTTGGGCTCTCAGGATTGAGGATGGATGCACGGTCGCGATGACGGGAGCCAGACCCTCGACATGCTGCAGCGTTCCGCGCTGTTTGGTCACTTTAAAATTTGATCCTAACAATGCCTGCGCGGCGGTCGCGCCAAGACAGACGATCAGTTTGGAAGTGAGAGTTTCCAGTTCTGCGTCGAGCCATGGCCTACAGGCCTTAATCTCTCTCATGGTCGGCTTCTCGTGGATACGGCGTTTGCCTCGTGGCTCCCACTTGAAATGCTTTACGGCATTTGTCACATAGACCTGGCTGCGTTCGATGCTGGCTTCTTCCAGGCACTGGTTCAGTAATTTGCCTGCCGGGCCGACAAACGGACGACCTTCGATATCCTCTCTATCCCCGGGTTGTTCGCCGATCATCATGACGGCAACCCCGCGCTGTCCGGCCTTCGGCTTTTCCTCTATCTCACCGAAGACCGCCTGGGTTGCATTTCGGTAGAGATCGCAGCCACGGCATTCTTGTACCGCTTTGCGCAGCACGGGGAGAGTCCGGCCTTCAGGAAGATATGGTTCCGCGCTGGTTGCTGCTTTCTGCATAAATTGGGTATGGACTGCACGTTCCAGCCAATTTTCTCTTCTCTGGCTCCTAGTCCATCAGATGCAATCACCCGCCTATGAGTCTGGCTTCTTTGCGTTTTCTGCGAGACCGGCTATTTTTTAGCAGTGCTTAGTCGAAGAGTGGTGATTGCAAATCCTCGGCTTCGCGAAAGTTGCTCAACCCAACGCCGACCAGTCGAAAGTGCTGCTGCGCTCCCAGATCAATGCGTTCGCGTAGGGAGAGGGCGATCTGCGCCAACTCCTCGCAGGTCGCAGGAGGCAGGGGAGGAGTATGGCTGCGAGTGAGAATGTTGAACTCGCTGGTCTTCAGCTTCAGGACGACGGTGCGTGCGATCCGCGATTCCTTGCGTGAGGCCGCCCACACCTTTTCCGCGAGACGGCGGATCAACGACTCCGTTTCCACCAGGGGGACTGCGTCGGCCGGTTCGGCACGACCTTGCTGTGATCGATGCCTCGGGCAAGTTCATAGAGACGCACCCCGTAGCGGCCAAATTGATTTTCAAGCGCAGCTATTTCCAGAAGTTGCAGGTCGCCTACTGTCCGGATCCGTAACTGCTTCAGCCTGGCCTCCGTGACCTTGCCCACGCCTGGAATGCGTCCGACGGGCAGCGGAGGCAGGAACGTGTCCACATCCTCCGGTTGGATCACGAAGAGACCATCCGGTTTGCGCCAGTCGGACGCAATCTTCGCCAGAAACTTGTTTGGCGCCACTCCGGCTGAAGCGGTCAAGCGCAACTCCTCACGGATTTGTTCGCGGATGGTCTTCGCCACGCGAGTCGCCGTTGGCAATCCACTTTTGTTCTCCGTTACATCAAGGTATGCCTCATCGAGAGATAACGGCTCGATGAGATCTGTGTGTTGTTGGAAGATCTCTCGCACCATTTGAGAAGCGGCCCGGTATCGCGAAAAGTCAGGAGGCACAAAGATAGCCGCGGGACACAGACGTTCAGCACGAACTGCCGCCATAGCGGAATGGACGCCGAAGCGCCGGGCTTCATACGAAGCAGCGCAAACGACGGACCGATTTCCCCGCCACGCCACAACAACTGGTTTGCCGCGCAGTTGCGGGTCGTCCCGCTGTTCGACGGAGGCATAGAACGCGTCCATGTCCACGTGGATGATTTTGCGGATGCTCATCTGGCATTCATGATATGCCGATACTTCAGGGCAATGATGCCGTGCGAAAAAATCAGAGTGGGTTTGCCCGATCGCCGGGTGTCCCCTCGGGACGCATCACTCGAACGTTCCTCGCCAATCCGAGCAGCGCCAACAATCGGATTCCCCAATAGTTGAAATCCACCTCCCACCATGCCATGCCATGGCTGGCGGAGACGGGGTGCGCATGGTGATTGTTGTGCCATCCTTCGCCGCCGGTCAACAGCGCTACCCACCAGTTATTGGTTGAGTCGTCGCGGGTCCTGAAGCGGCGCGTGCCCCACATATGAGTGGCCGAATTGACCAGCCAGGTTATATGAAATCCGATGGCTATCCGCAGAAATACTCCCCAGAGCACCCAGGAGATTCCCAGCTTCCATCCGCCCAGCGCCGTGCCACCGCAAAACAGAGCAGCGCCCGTCAGCGTGAGCGGCAGCCAGTGCCATATGGCAAGCCACTGATAGAAGCGATCGTGCTGCAGATCGGGCGCGTAGCGGGAGAGCATGGCAGTCTCGCTGTGAAGGGATCCATGCAATATCCAGCCCATGTGCGACCACCATTTACCATCGCGAGGCGAGTGCGGATCGCCAGGCTTGTCCGTGTACTGATGGTGCATGCGATGCACAGCCACCCAGTAGATGGGACTGCCCTGGAGGGCCATCGTGCCGCAGACTGCCATGGCATATTCCAGCCACTTGGGCGTAGTAAAACTTCGATGGGTGAGCTGGCGATGATAACTGATGGCAACGCCGACATTCTGGCCGAAGAGCCACATCCCGAGAAACACGGCGACCGACGACCAACGGAATGGTGTGAACAGCGCCGCTACGGCTCCTAGATGAAAGGCCGCAATCACGACGAAAAACACCCAGTTGAATTCAGGCGACCTGGCTTGTACCACTTCTATGATTTCGGCGCAGGCGATTTTTTGCGGTGATGCTACGAGAGTTGCCATGGCATTCCTGCCTCGATTTAAAAGCTAACGCCACGCACGCCGTGGGGCCAGAGGATGCAAGTAAGAGTTAAGTAATACTTGCAGCCGGTCCACGGGGACGTGACGAAATTGAGCAGCCGTTGAACTCTTCTCCTTGAAGAAGGCCTAATTCCGGCCGGAATAGGCGAGAGGCGATGTGCCTGGAGGACTGCTTGCTCAAGCTAAAAATCGGTCGGTTCTAGATCTCCAGCTTCGTTTTGAACGAGATATGCTTGTGGCCAAAAAAGCTGGCAATCACGTTAAAGCAGGCCAGCGCGGCACCGGCGACATAAGGCGCTTGAGTTTTCAAGTGAGGCGCCAGGCGCAGCAATGAGGTAAGCGGCGCAATCGCTACAGCACTGAGAGCGATGGTAGGTAGATAGACGAGCATGCTGCGGCGGTACTCTCGCAAATAGTTTCCCTGCGTGCGAAAGACGAACCATTTATAACCGAGAAATGAGACGCTGACATTGGTGACGGTGGCAAGTACAGTGGCGATGCTCGCGGTAAGCGCAGGCTGCGCGGGCAATAAGCGAAGCAAAAGTCGCACCAGCAAGAAAAAACAGCCGTAGCCAAAGAGGGTGTTCCACGCGCCAACGACAAGGTAGCGCAGGAGTTGACCGCGCGAATGATCGGGAAAGAATCGCTTGAACATGACTTGTTTTGGTCGACGCTAAAAGTTAATACGTTCTTTTTCGGTAACGAGCGGACGGTCCTGGACAATCGTGTGGATTGATCCGACATACTCACCAATAATCCCAAGCGCGACTAGTTGCACCGATCCGAGAAAGAAAAGTCCGATCATGGTGGGCGCCAGCCCCATTTGAAAACTGTTCCAGAAGATCAACTTGGCGATCAGATAGCCAAATCCGGCGACGAGGCTAAGGAAGGCGAATACAAACCCTCCGAATATAACGAGGCGGAGCGGAACCTTGGACAGATTCGTAATGCCGAGCATCGCCAGGTCGTACAGGGTGTAAAAGTTGTTTTTGGTGATGCCGCGCATGCGACTCTTCTGATGGTAGTAAAGCGCCTTATGGGGGAGGCCAATCTCCGCGATCTGTCCGCGGAAGTAGGGCTGAGGGTCGTGAAAGTCGCGCCTCATTATATCGACGACCTGACGATCGTAGAGCCCGAAGCCGGTGAAGTGCTCGAGAACCTGTACGTCTGTAAGCCGCGCGACGGTCTTATAGTAGACCGATCGAAGTTGGTACATGAGGCTGTTTTCGTCGCTTGTGTTCTTGATGCCGACGACGATGGGATATCCTGCCTCCCACTCGCGGAGGAAGTCGAGAATCATCTCGGGCGGGTCCTGCAGATCTGAGAGCAGAACGATTACGGCATCACCCATGGCCTCAAAAAAAGCATGCTGAGGCGACCGGATGTGACCAAAGTTCCGCGCATTGACGATCACCTTGACGTGGGGATCATCCTTGGCAATGCCGCGCAAAATGTCCACCGTGCGATCCGTCGAATGGTTGTCGATGATGATGTGCTCGTAACGGTATTGAGGAAGGTTCGCAAACAGCTCGCGCACACGTTCGGTCAGAATCTCAATGTTGCCTTCTTCGTTGTAGCAGGGGCTGACGACGCTGATAAGCTTCATATTCCTCCGTTCCCTCCTTCAACGTACCACGCTGCCGTCCGGCGGATGGCTTCCTGCAGATTGACGGTCTCGTTGAGGCCCAATAGACGTCTTGCGCGGCCTACGGATGGAACATACCGTGCTATGTCAGCGCCAGGAATAACCTCTTTCGCAACACGAATGTCGATGGAAGCATTGAGGCTCTGAACGACTGCCCGCGCCAGCTCCAGAATACTCAAATCATGGGCCGACCCAACATTAACTGCGGTGAGATGGGGAGCCTGAAAGAGCATCGTCCAAAGCCAGATGGCGAGGTCTGAAGCATACAGATAGGAGCGCATGGGCGTCCCGTCGCCGTTGATCCGGATCGGCCTGCCCGCAAGAACGTCTCCGATGAAGTTGCCTATGGCGAAGTGAGTGTCCAAGGGAAGGTGGGGACCGACAAAGGCAAAGCAGCGGGCAATTTTGATCTCGATTGAACTATGCATCGACTGAAGCGCACACATCTGTTCGGAGATGCGCTTGCCTTCGGCGTAGACGCTGGCGGGATCGAGTGGGTCCGGTCCACCGAGATAATCCTCTGGAATGTGCGTGAGGCTGGCGGGCTGTTTGCCGTAGACGGCGCCCGAACTGGTGAGAAGAAGCTTGCGGGTCGCGTGGGTCTGGGCAAAGTTGAGCACGCGCGCAGTGCCGTCGATGATGGTAGTGAGCATATCGAGGGGCTTTTCGGCGGCTTGTCTCGCGCTGGCCTCGGTAGCGGCGTGGATGATGTATTGGAAGTCACCTTCAGGAAAAGAGAAGCTGCGAACATCTCCTGCAAGAAAAGCGAGGGCAGGATCGGCGGCAAGATGCGGGCATTTCATCGCGAAGGCGGCGGGGTCGCGCGTGAGGATCGTGGCGCTAGCGTTGAGATTGAGCTGCCGATTAATGTAGGAGAAACTTTCCAGCAGCCAGCATCCGAAAAAGCCGGTGCCGCCCGTAATGAAAATGTGCTTGTCCCGCATCTCCTCCCAGAGCGTTGTTGTCTCGCTGAGAATGTGGTCGAGATCGTCTGTGGGCAAAGGCCGCTGTGCCATAGGTTGGGTCTGACTATTCTCGCAGATGTCGATATAGTATGACTAGGCGGCATGGGCAAAACAAAGCCTCTGGAGAGTGCAGGAAATGCGGATTTTACTATTCGGCGCGGGTAGCGGTTTGAGCGATGTTCTAAGTGTTCTGCCGCAAGATGTCGAAATTGCAGGCCTATGTGACAATGACTCAAATAAGCAGGGAAAGACGATCCTCGGACATCGCGTGGATGCGCCTGATTCACTCAAAGAGCTGGACTTTGACTTTGTGCTTGTGACCGCCCGCGCGGGCAATGCGATGCGCAACCAGCTGCTGGAGATGGGAGTGGACCGCGACCGGATTCTGCTGTTCCATTCCAGCTTCGATAGCGGTGTACGGAAGATGGTGAACCAGGACATGGAGGCCCTTAACCGGCACCTGGGAATTGGCCTGCACCCACTCTCGCTATGCACGATGCAGCTTTGGCCTGAGAGTAAGTCGGAAGGAACAACCTCCGAAGACGATTTCTGCCGCATCATGTCGATACAACTCGCGGCGCAACGTATCGTCGAGAAGAAAGTACCTGGCGCTATCGCCGAGCTTGGAGTCTACCGCGGCGAGTTGGCCGCCATTCTGAATCGACTGTTTCCAGATCGGATATCTTTTCGATACGTTCGAGGGATTTTCACAGAATGATCTCTCAGATGGTCAGGAAGGAAAACACTCGCAAGCCGCCGTAGGCGATTTTCAGGATACGAGCCTCGAGATGGTCCTCTCGCGCATGGCCTGTCCGGATAGGGTAATCGTCCGGAAGGGATATTTTCCTGCTACGACAGACGGTCTGGATGACAGCTTCGCCTTTGTAAGCCTCGACGTCGATCTCTATAGGCCGACGCTCTCCGGCCTGAACTACTTCTATCCGCGGCTCGCTAAAGGCGGATGCATCTTCATCCACGACTACAACAATCGCAGGTACAAGGGCGTTCGTAGTGCCGTTGAGGAATTTGTCGATGCTACCGGGGTGCCTCTGGTGCAGCTACCTGATTTTGCAGGGACTGCCATTCTGCTGAAGTGAGTAGAGGAGTTCGAGCAGCTGTTTTCAGAGCATGGCGATCAAAATACGACCTCAATGTACATTCGAGGTCGCAGAGAATTTTTCTCGCATGAATGTGGTGTCGAGCAGGACTCATTCTGTGCAGATAGATCCAGACGCTACGTCTTTAAACTCGCGTCCAGTCCGCGGTTGTAGATTGTCTGACGCAATGACGGCACCTGTGAGTAGGGGCTGTCGATATCATCGATGTAGACGGGAGAATCCTTCTGGATGGGCTTTAGAAGGGTCTCTCCACGCATAAGCTCCCGACAGGAGAGTTGCCCCTTCTGCAGGGGAATGGCTAGATAGACGTCGTCATCGGCAAGGGAGTGACCCGCAGGCAGATCAGCGCTGGCGTAGACGCCCCGCACAAGAGCGTCGAGATACTCGATCTCCTTTTTGGGTGGCTGGCGCTTTTGCGTGCCCGGCGCGCCGCACATCTCCTTGGCTTTCTTGAAGGCACGGAACCACTCATCGATTTGATGAGGCAGGCTGCAGTAAGGGCTCACCCTGACTCCATCTGAATCGATATCGATGTGACGCTCGAAGGTGCGTGCGCCCTTTGCGTAGGCGATAAGCATGGAGTTGGACCAGTCGGTGCACTCGTGAGTGGAAAAGCCGACAGTGTTGTCGGGGTACCGATTGCGCAGAAAGTCGATCTGGTTGACCTCAAGCTCGGAGTCTTCCGCAGGGTAGATCGAGACACAGTGATTGATCGCCAGCGGTATATTGCGATTGGCAAAGAAGGTGACGATGTCATCCATATCTTTGAGCGAGGAGCCCCCGGTGGATACGACGGCGGGCTTCTTGGTCTTCGCAATCTTTTCGATCAGCATCCAGTCGTTGAGATCGGAGCTTGCGATCTTGATGAAGGGAATGCCAAGCTCGACACAAAGGTCGACGGAGCGTTCGTCAAAGGGTGTCGCGGAGGGAATGCAGCCGGCATTGCGGATGGCCTTGACGAGAGTTGCATACTGGTCGTCTGAAAGGCGAGTGTCGAGCGTCTTCTTGACGTAACGAAGATCAGAGCGATTGACAAAGTCTTTGTGGACGAAGTGAGCGACGTCGCGGAATTGAAGTTTAATCGTCGCGCGGACGTTGTTGAAGCGAACGACCTGGGAAAATTCGTGAATAATTTTGAGTCCACGTTCGACGCTGCCCAGATGGTTGTTGGCAAGCTCCAACACGAACAGGTCCTCAAATATGTCGTTTTCAATCACTGAGCAAACTCCTTGACGAGGGTCGGTAAAAGTTCCGGAAACGAATTGATGCGGAGCGCGACATCCAGGGACGCCGGTATCTTTCCATAACCGTGGGCCACCCATGCAAATGGTACCAGCATCGCCGCGGCAGCGAGTGCGTCCTCCGCTGTGTCTCCAATCATGATGCAGCGGGCGGCGTCAAGTTGGAAGACGCGGAGTAGGTGCTCGATCATCTGCGCCTTACTTGGATAAGGCGGATCGCTGGAGTCTCGGGTAAGAACGGCGGTGAAGAGTGATAGCACGCCCTCGCGTTCGAGTATCTTGACCGCGATGTGACGCGGCTTGTTCGAGACGACGAAGAGCCGGATGCCAAGAACATAAGCTTCCTGCAGCATAGGACTCGAGCCGGCAAAGAGCAGTGTCCTTTGCCATCCCTCTGAATCGTAGCTGCTGCGGAAGGCACGTTCCAGCAAGTCGAGGTC
>WNFJ01268017.1_pt2 | contig 11551 bp, 9 predicted proteins | sample 5400461 | NCBI WGS metagenome assembly WNFJ01 (sample SAMN13153349, study PRJNA577476) | soil metagenome | isolation source: 115 cm saprolite on Douglas fir-dominated hillslope | place: USA:California | collected 2013-09-17 | reverse complement strand
CGGGCCGGGAAGCAAGAGTCCCGCTGGCGGTACGCACACGCCGCCACTGGATAGGCCGGGAACAGCGCCAGCCATTCCAGATTCACGCGCGTCCTGCTGGCAGTAGCATCCCCTTGACCGCTCCTGGGGAATTCGTCAACAAGGCCCTACTGCCTGGCTGGCTGCTCGCCGTGGTCGGTATTGTGGTGACTGCTGGCGTTGTGCTAGGGGCACTTCTCGGTCCTCTGCACCTATTCTCGCCACCTCTCATCACAGCCATAACTTCACCGACTGTGGGACCAACGATCACACCGACTGTGGGACCAACGATCACACCGACTGTGGGACCGACGGCAACTACGGGACCATCGCAGACTGTCACGACCACACTGTCGCCAACCGCTACTGTCACAACGGTCGCGTTTAAAGCAGGGGGCATCTCCTTCATTGGCCCTGTGAAGAGCATCACGAGCAGTAGTCTTGTGATGAGCGCGCCCGATGGGCAGACCTACACGATGGCGATCAACGCCCTAACTGATCGCACAGCTTTTGGTGGAAGTCCCCCGGCTGTAGGGGCCTCAGTTAATATGAGCTCAGCCATAAGCCACGATGGCAGCCTGACGGTAACGATCTTGATACCAGCTCGGGCAGGTGACCCAGACCTGAACGTCATCGCGTACACAGGCATCACGACGAGCGCCGTTGGAGCTGATCGCGTGATTCACTTCACGGCCGGCGTCAAGAGCTACACCTTCGCTATTCGAGTGATTTCGGCGGGAACGCGCAGGCCATCGGGAACAATGTCTCGGTCAAGGTCAAAGTACAGTTTCCCGCTAAGACCATCGTCAGTATCGGCAACGCGTAGCGCTTCATTGCACTAGAGCAAATTATTTTTAGGCCGAGTAATTTGGACTAAATACTGTCCAGTACCTGTCGCAGTAGTCACGATTGTGGATAGGGTAGTAGTTGCCCGTGGTTGTGATCCTCCACTGCTACATCCCCCAGCAGCAATCCACAGATTATCAACAGTCCCAACCAGTAACGATGGTGAGATTTGAAAGGAAGTACTTTGCGTTGCGTAGATGCACTAACCTTGCGCTTTTTCCTGAAAACGGCCAATCTTCAATAGGATCAACACGCACCCTTTCGCCGCTTGATTTAATGATGATGCCTACGGTTGGGATTCATAGGACTATTCGGGTTCATCGGATTGTTGGGATTCAGCGGGCTATTCGGATTCATCGGATTACCCATGCTGTGCCGCCACCTACGGTGAGGATTCATAGGGCTATTCGGGTTCATCGGATTGTTAGGGTTTAGTGGGCTATTCGGATTCATCGGATTACCCATGCTGTGCCGCCAAGCCGAGTTGGTCCTGCTATTGTCAAGGGAATAACCCCTGCCCCTGATACCGAATATCAGACGGATGATCGACCACAGTATTCGCAAAAAGACGAGCACAAACATCAACGCTATAAATCCCACGACAAACACGAAGAAAATGAACAGGGGGGTAGGCATTTGGGAAAACAGATTCTGGATTTGACTCAACCAGTCGGGCATAGTATCCTCCTCACTTCAGCAAAGAGCTGTTTTGAATGAACATTTACAATTATAGACGCACTGGTAGATGGAAATTATTGTATCAATTCAGCAGCATTTGAAACAGTTTCTGCGTCTCAGGTGCTGGTTGTATGCCCAGTTCCTTGCTGAGTACACGCTGACATTGTTGATATTGTCGTAGTGCCTCGCTGCGGCGTTCCTGGGCAGCATAAGCCCGGATAAGTTGCCGGTATGCCTCCTCGTCACAACGATCTACTTGAAGGATTGCCGATGCCCACTTCACGGCTGCCTCATAGCAATGTGACTGCAGATTACATTCAGCGAGCTTGTCACACATGATAACGTAGGTCTTCATGAGTTCCTCTCGTTGAAGATACGACCACTCGGCATACACATCCTCAGCCAGGAACGGTCCGCTATACAGCTGGCAGGCCTGCTCGTAATACGAAGCCCTTGTCTCACTGTCCCTGGCTTTCTGTCCAGCTTGGTACAACGCGATAAAATCGTCTACGTCGGAGTGCAGTTGAACCGTTGGGTTTAGCTGATAGGCATGACCTTTGCAGAGAATATACCCTCCTCCTTGTTCGCTGACAAAATCCCGATTGAGGGAACAGCGCAGCGCACTGATAGCAATCCGCAATTTATGATCTGCTACTTCTGAAGCCTCTTCAGGCCAAAATGCGGCCATGAGCACGTCCACTGTTTCCCGGCGTTTCGGCTGAGCGATAAGGTAACGGAGGATAGCCTGTCCTTTCAGATTGTTGCAAAGGCTAATTGGAGAACTTGATGGATCTGAGCGTCTGACCTCAAAACGACTAAAACAGGTGATGTAGAGGGGAGGAAGTGTGTTTCGGTTTTCTGGCGACGACGGTTGATGCCCCTCGGAAAGCTCGGTTGTTGATTCGGGAGGCTGTAATAATCGCAACGATTGATTCTCGCCAGTATTTTTCCGAAGTTGGGTTCCGGTAGAATATGCAGGAAGAGTGGCCTCAACCAGGGTCGGCAACAGCTTTTTAAGTGCTTCAATCTGTACCTGTTGCCTGTTATCAGACTCAGCAAAGCGCTTACTCGCTTCATGAAGTGCTTGTTGAGCATGTGCATGAGTTGCACTAGCGTGACTTAATGATTCGATTACAGCTATGAGTTGTAGCTGGTTGGGGAGAAGCTGCTCACGCGCCAGTGTAAGAAATGCCGTTCCTTCAGCAGAGAGACCTTGTCGGATGCAGTTTAATGCGCGTTCAAGCAAAGAAGCAGTGGAAGAAACATCCGATTCACCTGTTGGATTATGTTGCTCCGGGTAAACTAAGAAATTCATGCACTTCTCCGGATAGCCCATTCTTCATCCCTCCGTTCTTGCATGTTGAACGATCTACGCAGAGTCAGTATTTCAACATTGATAATCAACATTCAAGGATGTTCCTCCCGAGTTGGCGAAGGTTAGTCTAAATGGGCACTCCCCGGCTGGTATCGTGGCTTTGACTGGATCGGAACTAGCTCCTGGCGATACTGTTCCTGACGATGGATTAAATTCTACTCCACCGACGGTACTAGATGCAGTCCAATTAAAGTCTCCTGTAGAGCTTGAGGCATTCGTTAGCGTTACGGTGCAAGTCGATGATTGTCCTGTAGCCGATTGACACTTTGAGGTAAAGCTTACATTTAGCACTGAGGGCCCATTACCACAGGCCGATAGAGTACTTATGACAATCAGAGCAAGAAGAGAGATATAAATGCGACGCATCAGGATACCTTTTTCTTTCATAGTATGAAACATGAACGTTATACAGAAATGAGGATGTAGGTGTTTCAGTTTGCCATCCATTCACTTTGGTACTCAGTCAGCACTGGATTAGCCTCAGTCAAACTCACTAAACGTTGAAACCATACTTGCCGTTCTGGGTCATCGGCTAGTGCTTGTGCAGACTCCTGGTTTTCGAAATGCATAATGGCAACGAACCTGAGCGGGTTCTCAACACTTCTGAGCAGTTCTCCCGAGATGTTGCCTTTCTCCTTGAGATCCTGAATGGACTGCCAGTCTTCATGTAAGGCTATGATGGCATCTTCTTCACCTGATCTTGCCTGATACGTGGAAACGGTCACAAACATCTCAGTTCTCCTCTGTTTCGCCAAGGACCCAAACTGGTGCCACAAGCTACTGAATTACAAGAGTGCAAACAGCCTCTTACATGTTGACAGAAGTATACCCACACCAGGTTCCGTATTGCATCGGAGAAACCTCTCATTTTTCGTTGGACCCTGCAAGAAAGAAATCTGGCATGTCATAGGGGGATTCTCCTATACTTGAGAGGTTGTTGACCAGGCGGTACGAGAGATAGCCTGCAAATGGGAGGTACTTTTTCAGATTGATATTAATTTGAAAAGAGGGGAGGAATCATGCCAGGCCGTGGCGGATAGCAAAAGCGGCTGCAGCTACTCGATTCTCGCTGTTTGTCTTATTGAAGATATGCGTGAGATGATTCGTGACGGTTTTCTCGCTGATCACCAATTCCTGGGCAATCTGGTTATTGCTTCTTCCGCTGGTAACCAGCTTGAGCACAGCTACCTCACGCTCGGTCAGGTTGGCCGGTAGAGATGGATGTTTCAAGTTCCTTGGATAATGCGAAAGGGATTGTAGTCGATGGCGTGCTCGACTGGTCGAATCCTCCATACCCAATGACTCAAACAACATAAGTGTCTCGCTCAGAAGACGCTTCGCTTGCGGCACACTTTCCAGACCTCCTTGACCCACTACGACATCAACTTGTCCGAGAAGCGTGCGAGCCAACTCAGGATGAATTTTCTCGCGTCGTGCTGTTACCTCTGCTGCTTCTAGATGGGTTGTTGCAATGTCCCACTCGCCGTTTATAGTGGCCAGTAACCCCAGAACGCGGTCAACCAGGAACCAGTAGTGTTGACCTTCAAAGGCAAGCAGGCGAGGGTAGAGTTTTATGGCTCGTTGATGTTCTCCTAAAGCTATTGCAGCCAGAGCTAAACACATCAGCATCGGTGCAGTCGGGAGGATGCCATCCGGCAATAGATCTAGCTGGGTCTCCAATTTCATCATGTAAGCAATAGCTTCTTCTCGCTTCCCCATGGTTGCTTGAACAAGACCAAGGAGGCCGAAGTAGAAAGCGACCTCTCCCAAGCCACTATAACGGTCCTGGTACATCGAAGCTGCCTGCAGTTCGCGCTCTGCCGCAGCGTAATCTTCCCTCTGATAGGCAAGAAATCCACCTATTTGGCGCAGAAAGGAAAAGGGCATGGGGCTGGCAATATGATCCACAATTGGGTGTGCCAGAGCAATCATCTGTTCAGCTTCAGTCCACTTCCCCTGCGAGGCCATGATGAGAGCAAGCAAGGTGTATGCGGTTCGCAGCTGATACGGCTGCTGGCAGCGTTCGATGAGGGCGAGCCTATGCATACTCACCTCGTGTGAACGATTGATCCTGGCCATCCAGTAATTGGCAACTGTCAGGTAAAGGCAGCACTCACAGGCTTCTGGCAGATCGCCTTTCTCTTCTGTCAGTTTCAGTGTCTCCTCTAAATACTGTAAAGAAGGCGCGAGAGCACTACTCTGAATTGAGAGATTTGCGGCGAGGATTCGACGCGCCATGGCTTCCAGGCGCATATCTCCCAGGGTTTGTGCGACCTGCATTGCCTTCAACGCATAGTTGTTTCCCTTCTCTTGCTGTCCCATATAGACAGTTAGCAGCACGGACAAATCTGCCAGCACCTCTGCCAGTTCGGCACATTGTCTTTCATCAAGCATTTCCAACGTGTGCTCAAATGCCTCCAATGCCTCTGTTCGTTTTTCCTGTCTCCAGAGCGCCAGCCCCAAGCCATGAGCTGCCTGTGCCGCACCAGACTGGTGACCAGCATGTAAGAGCCACTTTTGCGCAGCATCGTAGGTGATCTCAGCTTCCAGTTCATTGCCCGCCAGGAGTGCCGCGTGACCCAGACCGAGCAGTAGTTCACCTCGACGATTATCATCCTGATCTAAGAGTTCAAGTGCTGTACGATAATGGGCCATTGCTTCTGATGCTGCATACATCCGCATTGCCTGTTCAGCAGCCCTTTGGGAGTAATCGATGCCTCGTACTTTGTCGCTGCTACGCGTAAAGTGAAAAGCAAGTTCGGCGAGTTGGTACACACTCATCGTCTCCTTGCGGACATGGCGAGATTCGAGTATTTTCCCAATAACTCCGTGCAGACGTCGACGCCGTGTGATGCTTACTTCTTTATAGAGGCATTCACGGATTTTGTCGTGACAGAAAGTAAATCTTCCCATTTCATCTATTCGAACGAGCCTGGCGTGGGTAGCCTCAAGAAGTAAATCTTCGAGCGTCTCGAGCTCCTGTCCTTCTACCAGGGCAAGGAGCGAAATCTCGAATGTTCGCCCTATAATAGCAGCAACCCGGAGGTGATCGATAATTCCCGCAGAGAGACGTATAAAGCGCTGGCGTAGAGCACTACTAATACTTGGAGGCAGCGCGTTTTCAAGTGGCGTAACCACTATCCAATGGTTTTCCTCTCGAACGAGGGCACCAATCTCAATCCAATTATGCAGAAGTTCCTCCGCAAAGAAAGGATTGCCCTCACTCTGCTTGTATAAAAGTGAATTTACATTTGGATTGAGTGGATACGCATGTAAGTTGATTGCCAGGGTCTGGATTTCTTCGGCCGAGAGAGCACTGAGTGTCAACGAAGCTAGCACACGCTGGCGCGAGAGTTCGGCAATTGAACTGGCAAGTTTTGGATTCTGGTTGGCTTCACTTTCACGATAGGCGCCGATAATAAGTAGATGAGCGTTGGACTGGCGCCGCATTATGTGACACAGCAGGTCGAGGCTGGCGGTATCCGCCCAGTGAAGGTCATCAAGTACGAGAACAAGCATATATGGGGCACCTATGGTTTCCAGAAAGGTCCCGATAGCTTCAAAGAGTCGGAGGCGTTCCTGCTCAGGAGGAGCAGTAGGAGGTATAAGTGGATCACCAAGACGGTTGGTCAACTCCGGTAAAATAGACTGAAGCGCCTGTGATACACCCGGAAGCTGATCGCGCAATTGATCCAAAGGGATAGTTTGAATATATCGACCAAGTGCTTCCAAAAATGGCAGATAAGGTGGCATGCCCTCTGCCTCAGACGACCCGCCCCGCAGGACTGTTGCTCCATCCTGTGCAGCAAATACTGCGATCTCATCCAGGAACCGCGTTTTACCAATTCCAGGGTCTCCGGATACCAGAACTACCCCAGCGCGTGTCTGCTTTGCAATCTCGTACTGGTTTTTGACGAGCGACAACTCACGATCTCTCCCAACAAGAGACAAATTGGGCCATATCGAGTAAGTTGGACCAGTTATCTGTGGTTGAGAAGACCAGATAGTCAAATCACTACTCCTGCACTCGAATGTTGACAACGGAGATATAAGCAGACTACCTTAAGCGGGACAGATTATAACCACAGTATACAGTAAATCAATGTAAAAAATCTATACACTTAGAATGCAATGTATCGTGTGTTTCACTTGTTTCTTTTTAACTTGTACCTCTTCAACAGCATTCTAGCTCACTTCTCCTTCCTGATAGATATGACGCCAAAGTCAATAGTTTTTTGGGCATGACTTAGCCATTCTCCGTAAAACTTGAAAAGCTCTACTTATAGTAGGGGTACATACGGTAAGCTAGACGCTACCCACTAAGAGATATAAGATTGCCAAACAGAGTAAAAAGAGCTCACACAGGGTTTGCGAAAGGGGAAATAGTTCAAAATCAGAGTAATATGTTAATTCGAGAGAACAAAACAAGAACCAGAACATAACGAAGTTAGAACTGTCCGTGTTATAGTGATTATGAGACAGTTTAACTGAAAGTGGAAGATCCAGTTTTCGTAATGTGATGTTTCCAGGAACCTCAAGGAGGGAAGAACGAATGTATACCTGCCAGAGGCGCGAGAACAGAGAGGGTAATATAACAGTCAGTCTTCCCCATGTTAATACAGTTCCCTAATTTGAGCCTGATGTGCAAGGTTACCCAGCCAAAGAGCGCTTACGACACATACGCGATATCATTCGCAGGCACTCTTGGCAATGTGGCTACCTGGTTTAGTTTCTTATTACAAGATCAGTAATAGAGGTGCGTCAAATGGACTGTGACAGATTATTAGTTCTCAATCGTCCTTGTCACTTGAAAGTCGAGTAGAGGATCAAAATGAAAAGCTTTCTAAATTTCAAAAGTCATAACGTGCCCCTCGTTATGCTGTTTCTGATGTGTGCCATACTCTTAATAAGTTGTGGAGGTAATAACAGTCCCATTACAACGACAAGGCATACGCCGACTCCAGCTCCCACAAATACGCCAACTCCAGCTCCCACAGATACGCCGACTCCAACTCCCACAGATACGCCGACTCCAGCTCCCACAGATACGCCAACTCCTACACCAAGCTCTAATGGTCCTGTACAGATAAATACAAATCAGATATCTACAGTACCGGATGCGATATTATGTGACTTAAATGTCGTTATAAGCAACGAAGGAGCAGGAACAGCCGACAATATGGCAGTCACCGCAATCGTAGAGACAATAACATACCCGAATACTAAAGCCACCTACAGTCCTTTAAATGGACCTACTTCTCTTACTGGAAATAGCCAAGCGACCTATTCAGTCCGCATCGATATCTACAATTTTAATTATCCGACGCCTTTAAAAATTACTATTGCTGTCTCAGTGCAAGGACAAAACGTAGCTACAGCAACAACAGGCCCAGGCCCACTTTATTGCCAGAACTACTGATGCAAGTAATCACTTTTCATGCCAAGGGGTCTTTACGTTGCACTCTAGACGTTCAAAGAAAAGAGAGAGCAGTCCCGGCCCAATTTTCAGGGAAGTCCTGGCGCGTATAGATTCCAAGTGCCTGCTGGTAGTTGTGAATAGCCTGCTCCGAGTTGTCGGCGCGCTTGCCTCGAATACGCTCCCAGTAGGCGTTTCCAAGGTTGTTCTGCGTCATGGCCCATCCTTCAGGGAAGTCTTGACGTGTGCGTACCTGGAGGGCTTGCTGGTAGTTGTGAATAGCCTGCACCAGGTTGTCAATTCGCTCGCCTTGAATACGCTCACAGTAGGTGATCCCCAGGTTTTGCTGCGTTCTGGCCCACTCTTGAGGGAAAGCTTGACGCGTATAGACTTCGAGCGCTTGCTCCAGGTTGTCAGCGCGCACTCCTTGTGGGTATTGAGCCAGGCTCATTGCATGTTGATTCTGTAGAGCTACCCATAATTGCGGTTGTGTATCGCGATGAACCAGCTGGAGTACAGTTTGGCATAACGTGACTCTGCGGAGCATATCGCTTGGGCTACTCAGCTACCCGATCTCGCTAATTACAGTCTGCAACTCTTCTGAAAGCAGGCGATCGGCGAAAGCCACTTCTATTCCATCAAGTCGAAAGCGCCAGCAGGTCACGGTGCTCTTCGAGAAGGCGGGTTGCGTTTGCATCGCCCCTGTACTGTTCAAGCGAGTGAGCCAAGACGTGATCGGCGGCATCGATGCGAGAGATGACTGCACGGCTCACGATGAACCAAAGTAATACTAGGACACCGGTCAAGTAATCAAGCGGCGTTCGAGAGAGCACTCGAACGAGCAAGGACATGTAAATTGTGAACGACTGCGCAGCGTCGCAGATCAAACAGATTTTTGCGGAGACCGCGGTAGCGAGCACGCCGTCCCTGCCCGTGTCCGATATGGGCCAGCGCATGTTCCACGGCGACCCATTCCCGTAACTTGGCTCGTCCCACCTCCGTGAGTTGGCGCTCGCGGAGTTCATACAGCAGTGCTTCGTCAGGGTGAATGCTGATACTACGGCCTTTGCGACTGGTGGTACAGCGCTCTCGTAAGGGACACGCCTGGCAGATCTCGGCTGGAAACTGGACCACCCCTCCTGGTTCGAACGGCAGCTCCTGCTGGTTGGGACAGCGCAGGAGTCGTCGCTCCCAATCAAGCTGAAACGCGGTTTTGGCGAAGCGAGTGCCATTGCGGACGGGCCAGGCTTTACAGTAGACTTGCAGGTCTGCTGCACGGTCTCGCACCAGGCTACTACGGAGACTAGGCCCGATCGATGTGCAGTTCCTCCAGCATGACCTGCTGAGCGTGCAGATCAGCAGCAATGGCCTCGGTGACCGTGTCTTCAGCTACATTGGCAGGCGTCATCCCCACAGCCCGTATCAGGCCCGTATCCAGGTCACTTAAGACATGGTGTTTGTAGCCATCCACGCGCACCCTGCGACTCTTGCGCCCATGACGCATCTGCGCATCAGCATCGAGGATGCGCCGATCTTTGGCTACGTCTTTGCGCAACTCGCTGATCTCTACATCTTGCTGCTTCACTTGAAAGGCGGCGGCCAGACTGCGCTGCACCGCTTGCTCCTCCCTACCCTCTGGCTTGGCCACAAGAGCGCATTCCACAGTGGTGAGCGTAGCTAAGACCACAGCTAAGGCCTCTGTTCGCTCACTCGGATCATCCCAATCGCAGTCGAGAGCTGCTTTCAGACTGGAGCTACCCAGCAAGCTCGCATCGGCTTGTGTCGCAATCTCGGCCGGCCTCCGCCGAGGCTTTCGCGCCATCACGCCCAAAGCCTTGCGCAGGGTGTGTCCCAGGAGATCGTAGGTATCTTCCACGCGAGCGGCTCCCCAAGATAATTGGATGCCTAGAAGTTCCGATTCAAGCATGTAGCGGAGTACTTCAAATAAGGCGGATTATGACCGCAGTTATCGCTTTTTTGCACTTCCCTTTATGTTCAAACACATTTAAAAACCGATGTCTAATGCCAAAAAACACACCACATAATTCAGCTCGTTATAATAAGTGCTGAACTGAAGCAACCCGAGCTACCCATAATGTACTGTTCTGGGCCCTTTGGAAGACATCAGTTCAACAAGAGATCAGCAGCCGTCTGCATACTCAAGGGTAAAAATGGAGGCTAGATATCAACGTAGAGGCTAATTCACATTGCAGAAGAAAGCAGCCCGGTGAACAATACATATATTGATGTACTTTATCTGTTGGCGTTTGGACTAAAACGATCTAGCCGAACCGCTGGCGGTTCAGCTAAGCGGTTCAGAAACGATGAGCTATGCGACGTGAATCAAGGCAATTAGGCCGAGTTCTGACGCTTTTTGGGTTTGGAGGTGGTCTTGCGGACCACTCCATAGCGCGGAGCAGGCCGGATTTTGCTGCCTTTGGCTCGTCCTGCCGATTTTCTGCGCAGTTTGGGAGCTTTGGCAGGGGTACCCAACTGTGCCACAATTCGGGCCATGGCTCGGCGCACCTGCTGAGGAGTCGGCGGTCGGCTGACGCTTTCCCAAGGTCGCAGGTGGGTTTGCCCAAGCTGGCGCGCCAAGACCAGTTGGTTCTGCACAATGGCGACCACCTGGCTCCAGCGCTCAAACTGCTCTGGAGTGCGCAAGCGAGGGTGGCTCCACAGCAAGGCTTGCTTTTGGAAGCGGTAGCCATGTTCTTGCGAGTAGCGCCGTTTGTAGCCTGGGGGCACTTGCTCCAACGGGAGCGAGTCCTCTGCGACCCACAGAAACCAACTTTCGCGTGGGTCACGCGCCTTGTCGCTGGCACCTTGGCGGATCACGCGTATGAGCGTGAGTTCGATGCAACGCGCCTTACGCAGATGCAACCCCTTCCAGCACGCCACCGTGATAGCATGCCCGGCTTCATCCTCCCCTTGCCACTCTTCATCTGGCTCTCCATGCGTGCTGGCATCATTGCACTGAAAGCGCTCTCCATCCTTACGCGGCGCACCCCGCTTGCCCGTCTTGGGGGGAGCGGGCCGATAGAAGACTCGATTGCTTTTGACGCGCAAGAGCTTGTCACAGGCCAGGTCTGCCGTCGCCAGCACAAAGGGAGCACAGCCATACCAGCGATCCGTGGTCACAATGGGACGGCTGGGCAAGTGCGGCAAGAGCCATCGCAGTTGGGTGGCGGCCACTTCGATGGCGCTTTGGTGGCTGG
>WNFJ01101454.1_pt2 | contig 11553 bp, 11 predicted proteins | sample 5400461 | NCBI WGS metagenome assembly WNFJ01 (sample SAMN13153349, study PRJNA577476) | soil metagenome | isolation source: 115 cm saprolite on Douglas fir-dominated hillslope | place: USA:California | collected 2013-09-17 | reverse complement strand
GAGTCACGCGACTTTACAATTCCGGGCGATATTTCCTCGGCAGCTTTTTGGCTAGTTGCCGCGGCGGCACAGCCGCGAGGTCATTTGCTGGTGCGCGAGGTTGGTCTAAACCATACGCGAACGGCGTTACTTGGCGTGTTGCTGCGAATGGGTGCACAAGTGCGCGAGGCCATCGAAGATGTCGATCAACTTGAGCCGCGGGGAGTCGTGGAGGTCACGGGGTTCCCGCTCCAAGGCACCGTTATTCAGGGGAGAGAAGTGCCGCAGCTTATTGACGAACTGCCGATCCTCGCAGTCGCAGGCGTCCTGGCAAATGGCAAAACGATTATTCGCCATGCCCAGGAATTGCGCGTGAAAGAAACCGATCGCATTGCCGCGATCGCCCACAATTTGCGCACTATGGGTGCACAGGTCACGGAAACGAATGATGGCCTCGAAGTTCATGGTCCGGCGCCTCTGCATGGGGCGCGCGTGGCGAGCTTCGGCGATCATCGCATCGCGATGGCGTTTGCCATCGCAGGTCTGTTCGCTGAAGGTGAAACCATTGTTCAGGATGCCGAGTGCATTCGTCAATCTTATCCGGGATTTGGGACCGTGTTGAACGAGTTCACCAATCCGAAACGGATGCAAATAAGCACGCCGGTCATCGGTTCACTCACTCCGACTCCGGTCAAGGAAACATGATCCATGGTAGCTGCTTCGCTGCCTGCCGCGCTAAATCCCGCGACTGCGGGAGAAGGCGGGGCGAAGCGCGGTGCTGAACTGATCAAGCAACACCGGTTTGCGTCGCCCTCAGGGCGACAGCTACAGTTGATCCGCGTCGTATTTATGTCTTCGAATCGGCAATCTTTTCATCGGGTCGTTGCTATTGATGGCCCGGCTGCCTCCGGAAAAAGCAGTGTCGCGCGAGAGCTTGCCCAGCGACTCGGCTTCGCCTATGTCAATTCGGGTGCGATTTATCGAGCGATCACCTGGCATATATTGCAAAAGGGGATAGATGCGGGAGACAGCGACCGGGTCACCCAAACTGCCGAGTCTGCCGAGATCACTTGCTGCCTCCAAGACAACGAAGCGCGCATCTTTATTGATAATGTCGATCCAACCGATTACTTGCGTGAGGATCGCGTGAACGAAAGTGTCTCCCGCGTTAGCAGCGTCCCGCGAGTCCGCCGAATTGTTGAGCATAAAACGCGTGAGTACGCGCGCAGTCACGACGTGGTTATGGAAGGCCGGGACATCGGCTCGGTCGTTTTTCCAGACACGCCCTACAAGTTTTATATCGTTGCTTCGCGTGAAGTGCGTCTGCGGCGTCGCGCCGCGCAAGGGCAGCGCGACGAAATTACCATGCGTGACCATGCTGATTCTTCACGCCTTGTCTCACCGCTCGTGCTCGCGAAAGATGCCCATGTTATCGACACGTCGCATCTTACGATCGAAGGAGTCGTCAGCGAGGTCGTTGCACGACTAAAAGAAATGGGTCTCAAGGTCTCTGCCTGACTCCACCGCTTCGCCGCTCCAACGATGAATTTCTATTACTGGCTCGGTTACCATTTTTCTCGCCTCGTTGGCCGGTTGTTTTTTCGTCTTCGTGTAATTCATCGGGAGCGCATGATTCAAAGCGGTCCGGTAATTCTCGCGATGAACCACCAGAGTTATCTCGATCCACCGCTTGCCGGCATTACATGCGATCGCGCGATTTATTTTCTGGCGCGGCGAACCTTGATGGAAGTACCGTTGCTTGGCTGGCTTTTGCCCAAACTGAACGTAATCCCAGTTAATCAGGAGGGGATCGACCGCAGCGCGCTTAAAGCCTTGATTCGTGTTCTCAAGTCCGGGAACGGCGCCCTGGTTTTTCCGGAAGGCTCGCGGACGCTCGACGGCAATTTGCAGCCCGCCGAGCCGGGATTGGGACTCGTGATCGCAAAGACGCTCGCCCCGGTCGTGCCGATGCGGATCTTTGGGGCGCACGAGGCCCTGCCGCGTGGCGGTGGTGGTCTGCACTTTGTGCCAATCACCATCGTGATCGGAGAACCGATTTTTTTTACGGTGATCGACCTCAAATCGCCAGAGAAGAATCTCTACGGGCGACTAAGCCAGCGCGTCATGGATGCAATCGCTGCGCTTGAATTGAAGTGATGGGATTTGCGCGCGCAAGACCGACGTCGATACTTCCAGGGTGAATTCGCTACAGCCGCCTCGCGAAAAAATTCGATCGGCCCGAGCTCCAAAGAGCGCGGTTGTGCTGATGCTCATAATTGTTGGATCAATGGTGCTGTTGGCGGTTTACGCCAATATTCAGCATTTTCGAAGCGACAAAGTCGAAACGGTCATCGTGAGACCAGCAACTTCACCAGCGGCGCGGACGCATTAACTTTTGACCGACGTCCCCTGGTATTCCTTTGGTTTCTCCCAGCTCCCGAGGAAGTGCGACATCGCTCACGCGCTGCGCCTAAAGTCGGCAAGTGAATTTGCGTTTTGCGCGGCGAGCTTGCGAGCGTATTCGAGTGTGTCGATAGAATCCACCGTTTTGTCGCGCCGGATCGCTTTGATTCTTGGGAAACGCAGCGCGAGCCCACTAGCGTGGCGCGTGCTCGGCTGAATTGAATTGAACGCGACCTCGAGCACAATATCCGGTTTCACTTCACGGTACCGGCCATGATCCGTGATCGTGTTCTGTTTGAAGTGCTCGGTTAATTCTGTAATCTCCACGTCAGTCAATCCGCTGTAGGCTTTGCCAATCGGCAAAAGCTCACCCGTCGCTTGGTCGCGCACGGCAAACGTGTAATCGCTAAGCAGATTATTGCGTTTGCCATGGCCAAGCTCGGCGACGACGACCACCACATCCAGCGTCGCCAGCTCTTTTTTGAGTTTAAACCAAAACATTCCGCGAGTGCCTGGTAAATAAAAGCTTTCCGGATCTTTAATCATGAGACCTTCGTTCAAGCGCCGCCGTGCCTGTTGAAAAGTTTGCTCGATCTCAGCCGCGGAATGCGCGGGCATTACTTGCACAATTTGAAAGTGCCGCGGTAATTGCAAACCGCCAAGCCATTCGCGCCGCTCGCGCAGCGGAGTTTTCAATAGCGAACGTCCGTTCAGCCAAAGAACATCAAAGATGACGAAAGCAACCGGCACATCTGCCGCGGCTCCCTTGAATAAATCCGCGCCATCACTCTTGCGACCGAGCCGCTTTTGCAAATCGAAAAAGGTGAGCCTGCGACCTTCTTCGAAAGCGATAATTTCGCCATCGACAATCAACTCTTGTGTGAAATTCCTGGCCTGCTCCGTCAGTTCCGGAAATTGATCGGTGATGCGTCGTAAATCGCGCGAAAAAATTTCCACCCGCTTTGTGGTGCGATGAAGTTGCGCGCGAATACCGTCGAACTTGTCTTCCACATAAACTGTAGCGGCGCCCGTGCCTTCCGCAGAATTGTTCCCTTTAACAAACCGTTCCCAGACTGCTTCCGCTGTTGGCTCAGGAGTCGCCAGCATGCACTTGATTGGACGAAAGATCGATAATTCCGCACGGTGCAGCTCCTTTGCGCAAGCGAGCGCTGCGGTGGTGCCGATATCGCCGAGTAGCATGTTGACTTCCTTCACGTCGTCCAGCGGCGCGTCGAAGGCGCGGGCAATTGCTTCCTCCACGAGACCCTCCCGCAAGCCAATGCGCAAGTCTCCCGTGAGAATCTTGACGACGTACTGAGCCTCGCGCGCGGAAAGTCTGACAAGGCGTGATTGCAACAACTCAGTTTTCGGAATGGGTCCGCGGGTCCGATGCAATGCCTCGAAGAAATTGCGCGATTGCTTGAGCGTGAATGGTTCAGGGCAGGTGCGTTCATCCAGCGTTTCGAAGGCGGTTTTGCCCGCATCTCCGTGCCTGCCGGCAATGCGGTGGAATCGTGCGTCACTCAATTTCGCCGCTGCCATCATCGCGCGGTAGATAATCGATCCTCCTATTTGCAATGTGCGCAGATCGCTCTGGGCAAAAGCGTGGCCCGTAAAATAAATCGCCGCAATGGGAAGCTGCTTTTGATCGAGCCTCCCCAAGTAATTTGCAAGCAAGCGGATTTTTTCCAACTTTGCGGCAGTCGCAGCAATGGTTTCGCCAACATTGGCAAATGTCGCGAATTCGGATTGGGGAGCAGTCGCCGCTGCGGACCTCTCTGTGGCACCCTCGCGGCAAACTGCCGGCGCGCTAATCGTTTCAAGACCAATCGGAGAGGAGCCGATTGAGGCACGCGAGTCGCGTGCCAGAGTCTCCAACTGCAGATCGAGCTGATTTTCTTTCGTCAGCGCCCAGGCCTCGACGCCGCGCTCGCGCAAATCGCGGGCAAACTCTGCGGCGAAACCATGTAGGGTGAACACGCGCCGGGGCTGTACAAGATCGACGTAGCGAACCAAATCGTTGTAGTCAGCGTGATCTGAGAGAGGAAAAGCCGCGTCGACTTGGTAGCGATGGACCGCGTTCGCATCGACTGCCCAGCCACTAATCATCGCGACACGTTTGCGCGAAATACTTTCCAGCATGCGCGATCGATTTGCGCTCGGTGGGCAGATGAGAACTTTTCCCGCGACATCATTCGCGTTGTAGCGAACGTATTTGCAAAACAGTTGGCCGAGCTGCTCGTAAATACGAGTCATCTGATAGACCGAGCCGTGCAGCATGGGCGTTAGTCCCGCTCCCTTGAGCGAGCACTGGATCTCCTGCGCTCTGCCTAACGAGTAGCCAAGGAGCACCGGCACCTGGCCATTATCGATTGTTTCGCGGCAGAAAGTGACAATTTCGCCGATAACTTGTTCCGTTGGCGGAAATCGATAGTGCGCCAGGCCAAACGTCGTCTCCATTACGAGTGTGTCGGCTTTGTGCCATTCCGCCTGCTCAGCTGATTTCCCCGGCCGCAGTTTGAAATCCCCTGTGTAAAGGAGCGTCTCGTCGCCGGCGAAAACGAAACATTGTGCCGAACCAAAGATGTGACCGGCGGGCAATAACATGAGATCGAGGCCACCCACCGTTCGTCTTTCACCGAAGGGCAGGACATGCTCTATCCGCTCGCCCGCAAGCCGACTCTGCATCAAACGCGCTGTCCGCTCGGAAACGATGATCTCATTATGCGGCGCAATGTGGTCGCTGTGCGCATGTGAAACGAAGGCGCAGCCTTTTGCATCCCAGGGGTCGAGCCACAAATCCTGCTGCGGCAAATAAACGCCGCGCTCATAACGAACATCAATCACGGGGAAATCTAGGCGCGAAAGATGGCGAGCGAAACCTGTGCATCGTTTCGTCCGCTCGTCTATGGACTTATTTGTTCTATACGACGTATGTTGACACGTTGCGCGTGAGCCCGTTTCATTGGAGTGATGAAATTTATCGCTGCAGTGCCCGGGTTGATCATTATCGGGAGCGGGTTAGCCGGGGCGACGGAAGAACCCAAGATCCTCGAAAAAGTGACACCGCTCCCGGTCGTGCTGAGCAAAGATTTCGAGTTTCGAAAAACGAAGCTTTTCTTTCTGAGCGAGATAGCGCCGAAACCAAGTCAAACTGCGCGCCAGACGACGAGCGCGCTTAGCCCGAAAACCCTTTCCGGTTCTGGACCGAGTCAGAAGACGGCGACGCTTCAGGACGCCCCCATTACCTTTGAGCGGCAATACCGGCTGTTCGGCGCCGTAACAAGGCTCGATCAACGCCAACGTTACGGCGATTACTTCGATTTCTTTTGGCGCGCCAAGCGGTCGGCCGATGTCACAGTGCGTCTGGAGTATCGCCAGGAGAAATTGCACGAACACGTGTTCAGGCGCAGGAAATTTCCTATCGAAACGTGCGCGGCAATCACAAGACAGAGTTCAAGGGCATTGGTGACGATTATTTTGACGACGGGCGAGTGATTGCCTGGCGATGTCTGTTAATCGAAGACGGGCGGATCGTGGCGCAAAACCGCTCTTACATGTGGGAGTAAGGCAAGACCCGCTGTCTTGGAAAGAGAGGCTCTTTGACTTCTCTATTTGGAATCAATTCCTGGAGCTTTCCCGGATGTGAGACAGGTTTGACAGCATGCCTCTCGATCTTGTATCGTTTATAGAGCAAACGTGGAGTCATCGATTCAAGTAGGGGTAAACGGTCCGACCGTATGGGTGAAGATAGAGGGAAAAGGTAGTTTCCTGAACAGCGGCCACCTCAAGGAGTTCGCGCGCGAGATGTTGGACCGCGGGTATCGCGAGTTTGTGGTTGATTTGGCGGATTGCGTGATGATGGATTCCACATTCATGGGAACGATGGCCAGCGTGGCATTGCGCTTGAAGGAACTCGGCCGCGGTCATCTTCACGTTGTTCACTGCGCGGATCGCAGCCGGGAACTGCTCTTCGGGCTGGGCTTGGATCAAATATTCGATATTCATGCCAATGGTGCGACTGCACCCGAATGTGAGGCGTTCGAGCGCGTTTTTAGGGACCAGTCGCGAGAGAGCAAAAAAAAGGAGCAAACGGAAACGATGCTGGAAGCGCACGAGGCTCTTTGCGAGGCGGCCCCGGAAAATCTCTTTCGCTTTAAGGACGTTCTCGATTATTTAAAACAAGACCTTCATCACGAGACGCCTTCGAAGTAAGCTGGCCCCTGCATGATGTGGCCGACTGTTCTCTTCGGACTGCTTCTGGCGTCTGTTGCCGGGTGGATTATTACCGCCTATTTCCAGACACGGCGGATTCGAAGCCTGGAACGCTCTCATGAAGAAATTCAGGTCGAAGAAACGCTTGTTTTCGATTTCCTGCACGGGCTTGGCGAAGCCTTCAGTGAAACCATTCGACCTCAGGAACTACACCGGCTCATCGTCGAGGGCGGAACGCGTATTCTCGACGCACACGGTGGCGCGCTTTATGTGGCCGATCGCACCGGCGGAAAGCTTATTCCAGCCTTCATCTCCAAAGGCTGCCCGCCGCTGGTAGATGTTCCAGCAAATATTTTGCAACAAGCAGCTGCTACTCCCATCGCCCTAGAGAGTTATCTGCGACTGCACTCGATTGTTCCGGGTGAGGGGACAATCGGACGCGTCTGGCAAACAGGAGAGCCCGTTTGCTTGAACGAGTTCTCAGAAGCGCCTGAGTTGGCGAAATTGCGCGACAGCGCTTTTGGCACTGCGTCGGTCATGGCCGCATCACTCCGGTACGGAAATCAAGACCTGGGTGTTCTCGCCCTCGCCAATGGGCCCATAGGTCCGGCATTTGCGCAAGGCGATTTCGTCGTTTTTAAATCGATCGCCGAGCAGTCCGCTTTTGCCCTCTACAACGCCATCATCTACTCGATGGCGAACGAAAAGAAGCGGCTTGACCACGATCTCGAAATCGCACGGGACATTCAGCGTATTTTGCTTCCGGCCGAAGCGCCGGCCATTAACGGATTTCAGATCAGCGGCATTAATGTGCCTGCCCGCCAAGTGAGCGGCGATTATTTCGATTACATTCATGTCGATGACGAAAGGCTCGGCGTCGTGATCGCAGACGTTTCGGGTAAAGGCGTTCCCGCCTCCCTTATCATGGCGATTTGCCGCAGCGTCTTGCGTGCCGAGGCTGCACGGAATCCATCTCCGGCCGATGTCTTGCGAAAGGTGAACCGGCAACTTTATCCCGACATTAAGGAAGACATGTTCATCAGCATGGCCTATCTCATTCTGAACCACGAGCGCAACGGTGATGGCGTCACGCTCGCACGCGCGGGGCACGACGCGCCATTGCTCTACAAGCGAGAGTCGCAAACTGTTACGCCGGTAAAATCGCCGGGAATGGTCGTTGGAATTGACAGCGGAAATGTGTTCGACAGGCTTACCGCTGATTTCGCCGTCCCGCTGGAGCGCGATGATTGCCTCGTTCTCTACACCGATGGTGTGACGGAAGCGCTCAATACTGAGGGAGACGAATTCGGCCTTGACCGCACGATTCAATCGGTCCGCGCCAGCGCGATCGATGGTGCGCAGGCGATTGTAAAAAGAGTTATCGAGGACGTGCGCGATTTTACCGGTTCGCTTCCCCAAAATGACGATATCACCTTGATTGCCATCCGCAAAACATGAAAAAGACTCCTGTTACCGAACAGATCAAAGAAACCGAACGATTGGCATCGGCAAGATCGACGTCTTCGTCCACCGCGCCCGCGGTCGACGCGGAGCGAAGCGAGGCAGAAGACCCGACGGTCAGCTTGCAAGCTCATCTCGATCGGTTTCGTGACCTCGCGCTGCGCAGCCAGGCCGATTTCGAAAATTACAAAAAGCGATCTGCGCGCGAAAAAGAAGAGGCGATCAAATACGCGAACAGCTCCTTGCTCGAACGACTGGTGGCGATTATTGATAATTTTGAGCTTGGCCTCGAAGCCGCAAAAGGGGAAAGCGGACAGTCTCCGATTTATTCCGGAATGACGCTCGTCCTGAAACAACTTAACGATTTATTGGCCGAAAATGGACTACAGCCAATCGAGGCTGAGGGAAAAAAGTTCGATCCAAACCTGCACGAAGCAATTGCGCATGAGCCGAGCGATCGATTTCCCGAAGGAATTGTCCTGAGACAGACCCGCCGCGGTTATCGACTTAAAGACCGCTTACTGCGACCGTCGAGCGTGGTTGTGTCGAGCGGACCGGGAAAATAGACGCACGGTTTGTCTCCTGCTCGTGCCCTTGCTCTTACTCGTATTTCATGTCGATCTTTGGTTTGATCCTGAGCAAGACCACGAGCAAGAGCGAGAGTAAAATTTGATAAATGGCCACCAAGAAACGCGATTATTACGAAGTGCTGGGCCTCGGGCGAAACGCATCCGAAGAGGAAGTCAAACGCGCTTATCGCAAGCTCGCGGTCAAGTTTCATCCAGACAAAAATCCGGACGACCCGCACGCTGAGGAAAAATTTAAGGAGCTTGGGGAAGCGTATGATGTTCTTATAGACCCGGATAAACGCGCGGCCTATGACCGGTTCGGCCACGCTGCCTTTGCCCAGGGTGGCGCCGGTTTCGGTGGAGGTTTCCATGATCCGTTCGATATTTTCCGCGAGGTTTTCGGCCAGGGCGGATTCGGCGGCGGAATTTTCGAGACATTTTTCGGGGGCGGCAACGCGCATACAGAAGATCGACAACGCGGGTCGGACTTGCGGTACGACATGCAGATCAACTTGGAGGAAGCGGCTTTTGGCGCCGAAAAGGAAATTGAAATCGAGAAGCTCGACTCCTGCAATAAGTGTCATGGCAGCGGCGCTGAGCCTGGTTCGCGCACCGTTAGTTGCCCCGCCTGTGGTGGCCGTGGTCAGGTAATCAGTTCGCGCGGATTTTTTCACATTTCGCAGACCTGTCCCCGCTGTCGCGGCGCCGGCGAAATCATCGAGAAACCGTGCCGCGAATGCCGGGGGGAGGGACGCGTAGAGAAACTGAGCCGCGTTAAATTGAAAATTCCGGCTGGAATCAAGGAAGGCTCACGCCTGCGTTCCTCACGCAATGGCGAGGCTGGCATCCGTGGCGGCCCACCGGGAGACCTTTATGTCGTCATTCATATCAAGGAGCACAAAATCTTTCAGCGCGACGGCGATAATCTTTATTGCGAGGTGCCGATCCCTTTTTCGCTCGCGGCTTTGGGCGGCGAGCTCGACGTGCCGACATTGGAAGGCAAAGCGCATCTGAAAGTTCCCCCGGGTACGCAGAGCGGGCAGATCCTCAAACTGCGCAGCAAAGGAATTGCGAACATCAACGAGCGCGATCGTGGCGATTTGCTTACACGTTTGATTGTCGAGGTACCGTCGCGCCTCAATGCAGAACAGCGTCGCAAACTTGAGGAATTCGCCGCGCTTTGCGGCGAGGAGAACACGCCGTTGCGCAAAAGTTTTTTCGAACGCGCAAAGGAATTTTTCAAGTAATGGGCCTAACGGTGCCTAACCACGCCGTAAAGTTGATAGAATGTCCCCGCGACGCCTGGCAGGGCCTCAAGAGACAGATCCCGACGGAATTAAAGACGCGATATCTGCGCGAGCTGATCGGGGCGGGATTCAAACACATCGATGCCGTAAGCTTCGTTTCTCCGAAAGCCGTACCACAGATGGCTGATAGCGAGAAAGTGCTCGAACTGATCGATCTACCGCCTGATGTCGAAATCATTGGAATCGTGGTGAACGAAAAGGGTGCGGAGCGCGCGATCGCAACCGAAGGCGTGAGGACGCTTGGTTATCCCTATTCGATCTCTGAGACTTTTCTGCGCAAGAACCAGAACCAGACGCCTGAGGAGTGCTACAAGATTTTGCAGTCGATCAAGACGAAAGCTGATGATTCGGGACTCGACATGGTCGTGTATATTTCGATGGCGTTCGGAAATCCCTATGGCGACTTATGGGACGAGGACGAGGTGCGTGAGGCGTTGGCGAAAATCGCCGGCCTCGAGATCCGATCCATCTCGCTCGCGGACACCGCCGGCGCCGCCACCTCGGATCTAATTGGCCGAGTAGCTCAATCGGTGAAGAGCGAATATGTGAATTATGACATCGGCGTGCACCTGCACAGCACACGCAACGACGCTTTAGCCAAAGTGCTTGCTGCGTACGATGCTGGTTGTCGCCGGTTTGATTCGGCCATCGGTGGGCTTGGTGGATGCCCGTTCGCGCAGAATGTGCTGGTTGGGAACATTCCGACAGAGAGCGTTTTAGAGGCGCTTCGACAACGCGGTGTGGAGCTCCCGATCGGCAAATCGCTGGAGAATGTGCTGACGATGAATTCGGATATCGCCTCGAAATGCGGATAAGGAATTTGGGTTTCTAAAATTCACTGGCGACTCTTGTTTCTGAACTCTGGAAACTGAACCCTGTTGTCATGCACCGTTTCTATATCTCGCCGGAGAATTGGAACCACGACGCGCTCGCATTGACTGGCTCGGAAGCCCACCATGCGCGTGATGTCCTGCGCATGAAACGTGGCCAGAAGCTCGTTCTCTTCAACGGGCGCGGACGCGAGATCACCGCGGAAATTCTCGATCTTAGCGGCGACGAAATTCGATTACGGAAGTTGCACGAAGCAAAAACGCCGCCATTGCGCTGTCGGATCGTTCTGGGACAGGCGATTCCGAAAGGGAAAAACATGGAGTCGATCGTGCAGAAGGCGGTCGAGATCGGTGCTGCCGAGATAGCGCCAATTATTTCCGCTCGTACCGTCGTTCAGGTCGATTCCGAAAACGCGGCGCAAAAACAGACCAAATGGCAGCAGATCGCGATTGAGGCAGCGAAGCAATGCGGGCAAAACTGGCTGCCGCGCCTGCACGCCCCGGGAAAACTCGCGGACTTTTTCGATGCTGTAGAGGCAGAGCCTGCTCTGAGCGATAGGCGAACGGGCGTGCCGCCTGCGGAATCTCCAATGTCGCAGCCGTCATCCGAGACGCTTCCGGAGCTACACAAAGATATTGTCCGATTCGATCTTCGCCTGATCGGATCGCTCCAGCCCGACGCCCAGCACTTGAAGAAAATCCTCGCGGATTATTCGAGCGAACACCAGCATCGCCCTCAGAGCGTATTGATGCTTATTGGTCCGGAAGGCGATTTCACACCTGCGGAAC
>WNFJ01584751.1_pt2 | contig 11554 bp, 10 predicted proteins | sample 5400461 | NCBI WGS metagenome assembly WNFJ01 (sample SAMN13153349, study PRJNA577476) | soil metagenome | isolation source: 115 cm saprolite on Douglas fir-dominated hillslope | place: USA:California | collected 2013-09-17 | reverse complement strand
ACGCCGCAAAAGGCCGAGGGGCATAGGATCGAGCCCCAAGTCTCCGTGCCGATTGCAAAAGCCGCCAGACCCGCGGCGACGATCGCTCCTGAGCCGGAAGACGACCCGCAAGTCCAGCAAGTGGCGTCCCAGGGATTCTTGGCTTCGCCCTGCAGGGATGCTGAGGCGAAGCGATAGCCCATGCCCCCGGCAAGTTCGATCATTGCCGCTTTGCCGATCATCACCGCACCGACGCGCTTCAGATGCTCGATCACTGTTGCGTCGTAATTGAATACTTGGTTTGCGAACGGCTTCGCTCCCCATGTCGTCGGAAGCCCCTTCACCGCCAGCAGGTCTTTCGCGGCGTAAGGAATCCCGTGAAGAGGGCCACGGTAGTGACCACGCTGGATTTCTTTTTCCGCGGCCTTCGCTTGTTCCAGGGCAATTTCCGGTGTCAAGCGGGCGTAGGCGTTAAAGCGGGGACCGAGCTTTTCACTGCGGTCGAGAAATGCCTGGGTCAAATCGACGGGAGAGAGCTTCTTCGACTCGATGCGCTTTGCGAGTTCGCTTACAGGAAGATAGAAAACCTCTTCACCAGGCATTTGGTAAGCTCCTCAGGAGTTCTTCGGGGCAGCTGCCGGTTTGGCCGCCGCAGGCATCGGAGAGGGCTTCTTTTCCCGCTCCATCAAAGGCTTCAGGTACAGCCCTGGCCCATCTCCGTTATCTGTCGCGAATGCGCGCAAACGATCCAGCGGCGGCTGAGCTTCGGTTGACAGCCTCCGGATATCGGCTTTTTGAGCGTCGGAGAGCCTGCTGCCATATTGAGCGAAGATCGCCTGAATGCGCGACTCGACCTCGGCCAGGGATTCTGGTGAAAGCTTTGGCGCGTTCGCAGGCTGCTGTGCTTGAGGTGGGGCCGCGACAGGTTCCGTGGTGACAAGATTTGACGGTGAGATTGATGCAGCTGCGGAAACAAGGACCGCTCGCCGCGCAAATTCACGGCGAGAAATAGTCGAATTGCTTTTGCCACCCATCGAGGATCCCCCGTAACCAAAAGGCAAGTGAAGAATAGTAAGTGAATGGCGCAGAGTCAGGCTACTGAATCCGAGTTCCAGCGTCAACTGTCCGCGGGTTGCGGCTGCAGAGACTGGGAAAAAGCGGCGGCGGCTCCCGCGCCAATTATACTTCTGTGAGGGCGCGAATCTGTGTTTCGAGAGCTTGGTTGTATTGCCTCTCGATCTGAAGTTCCGTTTGCAGTTTCTTCACGAGCAGATCCAAATGGGCAATCTCTATGCGCAGCTTCTGGACGTCGGCGGCACTGGGAGCTGGCCGAACCAGGGCGCCAGTCACAGGTTTAGGATCTTGGGGCGGGTAAAGAGGTTGGCGCGGCGTGAAGGCTTCCGCAAGAGCTCGTGGCCAGGCAGAATCGGGGGCGGCCGCCGCCGGCGGTGGAGGCGGTGAAGCAACGCTGCGGGGCGCTGCCGGAACCGAGGGCGGCGCAAAAAAACTGCTCAGGGCGCTCGAAGGAGTTGGCCGTTCAGCGACGGGCTCAGCCAGTGAACTCTTGGGCTCCAGGAGGGACTTCACTCGCCCAATCAGTTCCTGCGGCTGAAACGGCTTGCGAATCAGTTCATCCGCTTTCACGGAGACGGCTTTGTCAGCGACGCTCTTATTGACTACGCCGGACATCAGCACAACCGGCGTTTCGCTGAATTCCGGATGCTTTTTGATCTGGCTGCAGACGGAGTAGCCGTCTTGATCCGGCATGATCACGTCGGTGATCACCACATCGGGGCGGTTTTGCTCGAACTGGGCGAGCGCGGAGGCGGCGTCGGCACAGGTAATGACGTTGATGTTTTCCCGGCGAAAGGCAATCTTAATGACTTCACGCATGGTAGCGCTGTCATCGATGAAATAAACGGTGGGCGTGCGCTTGGCCGGCGCTTCTCCCACCGGGGGAATGGTCATCGCTTCGCTCATAGCGCTTCCTTGTCCGCCATGTCACGCGTTCCTTCATCAAATTCGCGCATGGCATCGAGCATCAGATCGGTGGCCGAGCGCAGCACAGTGCGCTGCGCCGAGGTGGTTCCGTAAGTGAATTTGTACACGCCTTCGGTGCTGTTTCCGCAACTCTTCAAAATGTGGATCACGGCTTCGTCGCCAAACAGATTGCCGCATTCCGCGTGCGAGATTGCTCCGGCGTCGTAGAACAGCACACCGTCCGTTTCGCCGGAGTTGATATGCAACGCGCCCGTCTGGTGTGCGTGACCAAGCATCTGCATCACTCCTGTGAGGTCTTGATGCGTCAGGTTGCCGCTGAGACTGGTGTCGGACTGGGGCAGCATCTGCGTAGGCTGAAAGCCCTCCGCTTTGCTGACCAGGATCTGTTTTACATGTGCGGCAATAACGGCGGGCTGCTGGTCTCGGTCGATGTAATCGTCGCAGCCGGCTTGAAAGGCATCCATCAGGGCCCGCTGGCTGCCGTCTCCGAGCGCAATAATAGGCAGGTTGGCGTGCTTCGTGTCCGCGTGAATAATTCTTGCCATTTCCAGAGCGCCCATTTCGCGCATTTTTGTCGAGCACAGAATGGCGGTTGGCGTGTCATATTCCAGCGCGGTCAGCGCAAAAGCCCCTTGCGTGGTGGACACCACCTCGAAACCCTCGCGTTTCAAAGCGTCGCCAAGGCGCTTGGCGAAATAGACATTGCTGTCGATGAGCAGAACCTTGGCTGGAGGTCCGGTGGAGTTCATGGCCGCGCCTCCGGCCTTGAAGGTGCCACAACTTCCGAGGGCATTTCTTTCGGGCCTGGCGTCAAAGTGTCGAGATTCAAGACTTCTATGACCTCGCCGTTATGCGACAGCCAGCCTGCAACATGCGGCGCATCGGATTCTCCCGCTGCCATCATTTCCGCATGAATCAGTTCGCATTCGCCCGAAACCGGCATCGCCACCCACTCCCTCTGCGTGCCGTACTGCCGTGCGGTGATCAGGTAGAATCGGCGCGAACTCAGACGTTTCCCGAGCAGTGTTTCCGAGACGTCGCATACCGGAACAATCCGGCCTCGCCGCAGGATCACACCTTCCATTTTCGGTGTCCGGTGAGGAAAACGAAAAATCCGGCTCGGGGCTACAAGTTCGGCGATTTGGCTCGCGGAAACAGCAAACCGCCGCTCCCCAAGGCGCAGCATGACGAACGATTGTAAATTAAGTTCGGTCGATACCGTCATTGCTCGGAACCTGCCCCCTCGAGCCCTTCTCCAGAGGATTTCTCCACGGGCGGGAGGGCTGCATCGAGCAAGGCCAGTTCCTCCGCCGACAAGAATCCGTCCGGGCGCACTACTGGAACGACGGTTTGATCGAGTGCCGTCAATCCGCGGTACCAAGCGCGCTCTTCGTGACAGAAAGAAAGCGGAAGCGCTTGCAGGCGCGTCATGGTTGTCATCTTCTCGATGCCATCGATCAAGAGAGCTGTGCGCGTCTTGCAGCACGAAAAGTAGCGGGGCTGATGCGGGGCGGAGCCCAAAATGCATCGCGCCATTTACGATGAAAATGGATCGGTCTCCCCGCCGCACAACGTAGCGCACCTTTCGAAGGCCGGGCGCGCTGATTTCTGTCGCAGCACCTGACATGCTATCCGCACTACGGACTTCCTGTACCGAAGCGGAGGATACGGCGAACAATTGGCCGCTGACGCGGAAGAGAATGATCTGTTCCGTCTTGGCCGAACTTGCCTTAAATGGAGTTGCCAGGCGCATCAGCGGACTCCCGCGGGTGCAGGACGGCAGATTGCCAGGACGCGCTTTTCGATTGCGGCATAAATGTCGTCGACCCCAAGTACTTGATCGACAGCGCCGGCTTTGATGGCCTCGGCAGGCATGCCGAAAATCACGCAAGTGGCTTCGTCCTGGGCCAGCACCAGGCCGCCGGCTGCCTTGATCGCCATCGCCCCATTGGCTCCGTCGTTTCCCATGCCGGTAAGCACGCCCGCGATGCTCAACGGACCGGCGAACGCCGCAACGGATTCCATGGTGACGTCAATATTGGGCAGATAGCCGCTGATGCGGCCGGTGGCTCCATCGAGCTGAATTCGACCCGTTGGCGTAACGCGAAGGTGCTGGCCTCCGGGACAGATATAGAGTGTTCCGGGCTGAAGCGACTCGTTGGCTTCCGCTTCTTTCACACGGATGCCAGTGAACTCCGCGAGTTGGGCCGCGTACTGCGTTGTGAAGGTCGCCGGCATGTGCTGCACCAGAATTACCGCGGCAGGGAAGTCTGCTGTAAAACCTGGCGCGATGCGCATGACTGTGGCTGGCCCGCCAGTTGAAGCCGCCAGGACGACGACCGGAAAGCGTTGATCGAGTCCGGAAGTCGGCGCTGGCCGTTGGCTGACGGGAGCTTGCGCCGGCATTTTGGAGCCGTTCGCATTTTGGATGGTCGAAGCAATGCGTGACGCTGTGCGCACAACTCGCACTTTGGCGGCCATGCGCACCTTGCGGAGAAGCTCCTCCTTCACAGTCTGCATATCGAGGTCGATGGCGCTTGATGGCTTTGCGACAAATTCAATCGCTCCAAGTTCCAGGGCGCGAAGAGTGCTTGCCGCGCCGTCGCGAGACTCAGAGCTGACGATGACGATCGGCCGCGGATTCGTAGTCATGATTTCCGCGGTGGCCTGCAGTCCGTCCACGCGCGGCATATTGATGTCCATGGTGATGACATCGGGCTTGAGTGATTCCGCCATGGCGACAGCTTCGCGGCCATCCTTGGCGTTCCCAACGACCTGCAGCAGTTCGTCAGCGTTGAAAATTCGCTCAAGGACCTTCTGCATGAAAATGGAATCGTCCACAATCAGCACGCGAAGCTTTTTGGTGGTGGTCGCCATTGTTCGTTTACGCTACCGGAGCGACAGGGCGTGGCGCCTCCGTTCCCATGAGTTGTTCGACCGCCGCGATAAGTTGGTCCTCCTGCACAGGCTTGGTGAGGAATGCCGCCGCCCCTTCCTTCATCGCCCGGTCGCGGTGCTTCGCGCCGGCGCGCGAAGTAACCACCATCACCGGAATTCGTCGCATCGAAGGGCTTTGCCGCAGTTGAACCATCAATTCGTAACCGGTCATGCGCGGCATTTCGAGGTCGGTGATGACCAGATGGCAGCCGTGTTGCGCCACGAGTTCAGCTGCTTCCAGTCCGTCGGCCGCCAGTTTCACGCGATATCCATTCTTCTCCAGCATGCGGCCCACGAACTTGCGCACGCTGATGGAATCGTCCGCCACCACAATCAAGCGTTCCTGCTCGACGCGGTCGATGGCTTCGGAAGGAATCGTTCCCCGCGCAATCGCCGCCGAGCCCGGCGCGAAGATTCGCGCGGCACTGGCGCTGGCCTGAATCGGCCGGCGCTCGCCAGGTTCTGTCGCCACCATGCGGTTCAGGTCGATCAGCAGGATTAAGCTGCCGTCGGGTGCAATCGTAGTGCCCGGGAATAGCTTTACGCGCCGCAAGTACTCGCCCAGGTTCTTGATAACGATTTCGTCTTTGCCGAGAACTTCCTCCACCACGAGGCCGATCTGGCGGCTCCCAGCATTTGCGATCACCATGCGGAAATATCCGTTGATTGGCTCAAGAGGCGGCAATCCGAGATAGGTATCCAACCGCACAACCTCGGTGACCACGTCGCGTACCTTGGTCAGCAGCTTTCCGCCGACGTCTTCGATTTCATCGGCCCGGAGACGGCGAATTTCTTCGACGACCGCCAAAGGCAGCGCGAAACTCGTCGCACCGCAACGGACGAAAAGCGCCGGGGAAATAATCAATGTGAGGGGCACCTTCAGCGTGAACTTGGTGCCCTGGCCGCTGGCGCTCTGAATATCGATTTCGCCATTGAGAGCGTTCAGGTTTGCGCGCACCACGTCGAGTCCGACTCCCCGTCCAGCCAGTTCGGTTTTGACCGGAGCGGTCGAGAATCCTGGATGGAATAGCATTTCGCGAAGATCGCGTTCCGTAAGTCTGTCGGCGGTTTCCTGGGAAACGAGTCCGCGTTCGATAGCGCTTTCCTTCACGCGCTCATAGTCGATTCCGCCGCCGTCATCCTCGACTTCAATGTAAATGTGATTGCCGCGGTGATAAGCGCGCAGCATGATGTTGCCGCTGGACGATTTTCCCGCGGCGGTGCGGTCGCTGCTCTGCTCGATGCCGTGCGCCACGGAGTTGCGCACCAGATGCACGAGCGGATCGGAAATCTGCTGAATGATGTTGTTGTCGAGCTCCGTTTCACTTCCGGAAAGATCCAACTCGACTTGCTTGCCGGTCGAGTTCGCTGCATCCCGTACCGCGCGCGAAAGCCGCGAATACAGCGTGCCGATCGGAACCATGCGAGCAGCGGTGATTTCGTCTTGAAGGTGATGCGCGAGCTTGGTGAACTCGTCGATATCGCCTTCGACGCGCCCGATGAACCCTTCCAGTTGTGATAGGACTTCCTTTACGTCCGCGGAAATTTCAGCCATGGATCGCGACAAGATATTGAAATCGTCGTAGCGATCCATTTCTAATTCGCTGAATTCGGACCAGAAGGACGTGTCGCCCGCCGCTGCGCTGGTCAGCATTTGCGGCGTGGGCTCGGAATTCCACGGCCCTGAAGCAGGGCGGTTGTTGCTAATCCGATTAAATTCGTACTTTTCCTGGAATTCCGTGACCTTGCCCTGCAACCGCTCCTTCGAGAAGCTCAGTGTCTCAACAAGCTTTTGGAGTTCAGCCACACGGCCCACCATTCGCGTACGATTGATGACCAGTTCTCCGACCGTATTCATCATGCGGTCGAGCCTGGCCAGCGCGATTCGAACGGATTTGACAGTGGCAGGGCCGGTTGCGGGCCGTTTTGCAAGTTGTTTCCCGGAAGCAGCCGTCTTTGCAGCAGCTACTATCCCGCTTGCATATTGAGCTTCCGCTGCCGTAACTGTCTCGGTCGAAACTTCCACCTCTTCCGGTTCCTGCGGTGCAAATTCAGCGATGCGGCCGAGCAAGGAATCGACGCCAGTTCGCATCTCGGCTTCGTCAGCCCACTGCCGGTGCAGCGTCTTCTTCAGAACATCCACCGACTCCAGGCACAAGTCCACCACGGCCGGCGAGGGTTCCATTTCACGATCGCGCAAGCGGCCGATTAGATCCTCGATGCGGTGTGCAATCCCGCCCAGCCGCTTGAGGCCCACTTGTGCCGCTGAGCCCTTAACCGTGTGAATGGCGCGAAAGAGTTTGTTGATCTCTTCCGGATTGTTGTTGCCTTCCAGAGAAATAAGACAATCGCTAACAACCTGCAGATGTTCTTCCGCCTCAGGCTGGAAAAACTCAAGAATTTCGTCTGGCACAGCATCGTCCACTGGCAGTGCGTCAAAGTAAGATCCCGTTGCCGCAGCGACCGGGCCTTCCTCCTGCGCTTCTGCGGCAAATCGCTCTCGCGGTTCCGGCTGCGAGAGATTAAGTGGCGGCGGTTCGGTCGGAAACGCGAAGCGATAGCGCTCCTTGAAAACGCCGATATCTTCGAGATTTTCTTTGCCCGTGTCGCTGATTTCCAGTAGATCGGTTTCCAGAAGTGAAATTCCGTCCGAAAGAAATTCCGTTAACGGCCCGTGAAGATCGCTGCCCAGTGGCGCGTTAAGCGCGTATTGAAACACGTGCGCAAGTTTCCCGGCAATTTCAGAAAACCGCGGGAATCCATAGCTGGCGGAAGTCCCGCCGAGCGTATGCGCCGAAATGTAAAGGCGATCCAAGTCTTCCCGACGCGGCTCCGCATCCTGGAGCACGCTCACGTATTCCCGCAAATATTGCAGGTGCTCCGAGGCTTCGTGGAGGAATATCTCGACGGCTTCGCGGTCCAGCGTGCTCACGCCCGTCCCTCCGCAACGAGTTCCGGCTTCTGCAATTCTTCGGCCATCGGTTTCCGGTAAAGAATGCAATCGTTCAGCACGATGGCTTGAAACTTCACAGGCATTTTGGAGATTGACTCCGAGTGCCCAAGAAACAGATAACCGCCCGGTTCCAGCGTGTCGTAGAACCGCTGCACCAGCGCGCGCCGGCGCTCTTCCGAGAAGTAGATCAGGACGTTCATGCAAAAAATCGTGTCCATGCGGCCGACGTACACTGCGGACGCCAGGTTCATCTGTGCAAACGAAATCATCTTTCGAAGGCGCGCTTTTACCTGATGTCCTCCGCTGACTTCGGTGAAGTGGTTTATCAACTGTCTTTCGTTCACGCTCGCGATGCCGCGCCCTTTGTAGATCCCGCGTTCGGCATGTTTCAGCGCGTGCCGCCCGACGTCGTTTGCCAGGATTTCCACGTTCCAGGAGTCCGCGAACGAGAGCGAGTCAGCGATCGTGATGCCGATCGAATATGGCTCCTCACCTGTGGAACAGCCGGCGCTCCAAATCCTCAGCGTGCGTGGATTGTTCCAGAATTTTTTTGTGTGCAACTCCGGCAGCACCCGCTTCTCGAAAGCTTCGTACACTCCGGGATACCGGAAGAAGCTCGTTTCCTGCGTCAGCAGCCGTTCCAGCAGGCCCTCGTATTCGATGTTGGACTTGCGCATGGCGCGCAGCAGTTCCGTACCGCGGTCCATTCCTTTTGCGCGCAGATGTTCGCGCACGCGCGTGGAGAAAAAGCGTTCGCGCGATTCATCGAAGCAAATTCCAGTTCGCTCTTCGATCAACATGCGAATTTCGCTCAACTCGTGCTCGCTCGGCCCCTGCACCTGTCCGTGGCGTTCGCTCATCGTGCTCCCGTTGTGGGCTTCTCTCTCGCTTCCACCGCTTGGCGAAGAAGAGCGTTAGTGCTTAACGTGCAGCCCCTGCCGGGACCGGCCGCTCGGATTCTTCACGCGCGGCTGCCTTGGATGACGCTCGAAACTGTGCCAGACCTTCGTTTAATTGATCCGACAGCTTAACGAGCTGGCTTACCGTGGCCACGGTTCCGCGTGTTCCTTGCGATGTCTGTCGCGTGATGCTGGAAATAATCTGCATGGCGTGAGCAACGCCTTCCGTTCCACGCACTTGCTGTTTCGATGCCAGCGAGATTTCCTGTACGAGTTCCGCCGATTGGCGCACCACGTTGGAAATCGCGTCCAGTGCGCGGCCTGCCTGATCGGCAAGGGTTGCGCCGCTTTCCACTTCCTTGGTGCCTTCTTCCATGACCACCACGGCTTCGTTCGTCTCCGCCTGAATCGCTTTGATAAGCGCCGCGATATCCTTCGTGGCGCTGCGGCTGTGTTCGGCCAGCTTGCGGACTTCATCGGCGACGACTGCAAAGCCTCGTCCCGCCTCGCCTGCGCGCGCTGCCTCGATGGCCGCGTTCAACGCCAGCAGGTTCGTCTGCTCCGTGATGTCGTTAATCACGTTGATGATTTCCGAAATTTCGAGCGAGCGGTCGCCGAGAGATTTGATTTTCTTGGCAGTCGCTTGCACCGAAGCGCGAATGCGCTGCATCCCCTCGAGGGTGTCGCGCACGGCGCGGTTGCCTTGTTCGGCGGCATCCAGCGCACGGCGCGCTGCTTCGGCGCTGGCTTCAGCGTTGTTCGAAACCTGTTTCATCGAGACCGTCAGTTCTTCCACGGCGCTCGAAGTGTTGGTAATTTCCTGGTCTTGCTGGGTGGCGCCCGCCTGCATTTCATCCGCGGCCACAAGGATGTTGTTGGAGCACGCGGTTACTTCCATGGCCGCCTTGCGAACGCGCTCGAGAACCTTGGTGAAATTGTCGAGCATGTAGTTGATGGAATCCGTCACGTTTCCAAGCGCGTCGTTGGTCACCTTGCCGCGCTGCGACAAATCCCCGCGCGCAACCTGGTTGATGACGCTCAACAATTCCGTAATGCTGCGCTGCAGCGCGTCGTTGGCGTCCTGATTGCTCGTCGCTTTGGAGACCTTGGCGACTGCGCGGTTTAGGTTGTCCGCGATGTAGCCAAGTTCATCGTTCGAATTGACTTCGGCGCGTGCGCGCGGATCGCCAGCCGCCAGCCGCTCGGAGAATTCCGCGAGCGCCTGCACCGGCCCCAACATGGCGCCGAACCGCCACGCGAGGACCACCGCCGTCGCCAGTGCAAGCACGATGGCGAAGAGCACCGTCCCTCCGGCAGGAGACCCAAAGTCAAACAGGGATGCCTCTCCGGCCTTTTTCCCAGCGCTGAAGGCCAGCCCGAGAACGACGAAGCCGACAACTCCGTTCAGCAGGACCAATGTCCAGATTGTGGAACTCAATCGCGATTTCATGCCACCCTCCAAATCTCTTCCGCGGAGCCCGCGCCGTCTTCCGGCGTCGTCTCCACAAAACTCAAATACTGGGCCCGGGAAAAACGTCGAGCAGCCGGCGCAGATCGATTACCAGCGCCAGTCGGTCGTCGTGCCGCAACATCCCGATGCAATGCGGCACGTTTTCCGGGGCTTGCTCGAGCAAATCCTCAGTGTTCACCGAATACGTTCCGATGACTTCGTCGGAGGCGATGCCGATGCGAATGTCCTCGTGATGACTCTCGCTGCGCAAAGAAGCGACCACCACGTGCTTTGGTAGCAGTCCCGGGCGGCGCCCTTCCGTGATAGCGATATCGATCAGCGGCACGATGGCGCCGCGCAAATTGAAAATCCCCACCAGATATGCCGGGCCAAGCGGCAGCTTTGTCAACAACGGCCATTCCAACACTTCCTCGACATCCAAAACCGGCAGGCAGAACCTCTCGCGTCCGCTGCGGAACACGCAATACTGCGATTCCGGCGGCCGCTCTTCGATCGGCCCGAGCGCTTCGAGTAGATCGCCTGCATCTGCGTCCGCAGGAAGAGGCTCGAGATGGAAGTCTTCGCTCATGGCCTGTTCTTGTCCTTCGAAACTTTCATGCAAACCGCCGGACCGCGCGAAGCAAGTCTTCCCGCGTGAAGGGCTTCGTAACGTATCCGTCCGCACCTTGCTGCTGGCCCCAATATTTGTCGCTCACGGAATCCTTGGAGGTCACCATAATCACTGGAATCATGTTGAACTCAGCGTTTCCCTTGAGGTCCCGGCAAATCTGAAATCCGTTTCGAACTGGCATCACCACATCCAGCAGGATCACGCAGGGCCGTTCGATGGAAATAGTTTCCTCGACTCGCTTCGGGTCGTTCAGCCCGATGGGCCAGTAGCCTTCTTTTTCCAGCAAGCCTTGCATCAGCTTGATTTCGGCCGGCGAGTCATCAATGATCAGGACTTTTTTGTGCACAGCCGTGCTCTCCCATACTTGTCCAACGAACAGAGGTGCACGTCATTAGCCAGCTTTTGCATTCCGGGTACGCATGTGTCGTTTTGAGTTAACTATCTCTAAATGAGCGGGTTACAGCGACGCGAGAGAAGCTCAGCGGCGTCGCGGAAGAGATGTTGCTGTCTCTTCAGTCTCAGCTTGAGATGCATTCTCAGCTTCCCGCATCTCGCTCGCCAGCGATGAGAAACGCTGCATGATTTCGTTGATTCGCAGGGCCATGTTGTGCATGGTCTTGATCTGCGCCAGGGACTGCGCAGAGAGTTGCCCAGGCTCCAGCAAGAGCAATTCTGCATTTCCCAGCATGGAAGTTAGCGCGTTG
>WNFJ01444309.1_pt4 | contig 11555 bp, 11 predicted proteins | sample 5400461 | NCBI WGS metagenome assembly WNFJ01 (sample SAMN13153349, study PRJNA577476) | soil metagenome | isolation source: 115 cm saprolite on Douglas fir-dominated hillslope | place: USA:California | collected 2013-09-17 | reverse complement strand
GGGCGATGTGCTGGCGGGGATGATCGCCGGTCTGATGGCACAAAAAGTGGATCCATTTGATGCCGCCAGCGCTGCCGTCTACCTGCACACAGCAGCTTCCGAACTGGTCAGCGCTGAGATCGGCCACACGGGGTTGCTGGCCTCAGACTTGCTGGGGCAGATTCCACGCGCAATTGCCAACATCAGAGGCAGAGATAAATAGTAGCAAGACAAAACGAAACGGCGTATCGTGCAGTGGAGAGAGTTACGATACGCCCTTTTTGTTTCAGCATTTTTTCAAGCGCTTAAGCAACCGGTACGTTTGCCGATTCGTCAACGACATTGACGGTGATCTGCGTTTGGAGTTTCGGCGCGATCTTGACCGGTACTTTAAAGGTACCCGTGGTGCGGATAGGTTCGGGCATGTCGATCATACGACGATCAATAACGATACCCTCAGCCTCGCGGAGACCGGCAGCGATATCCTGGCTGGTGATCGAGCCATAGAGGCGGCCCTGGCTGCCGACGCGCGCTTTAAATGTTAGCGTTATCTCGCCTAGTCGTTCTGCCTGCTGGCGATTCAGTTCATTCTGTTTTTCAAGTTTGCGCTGTTCCGCGGCTATACGTTGCTGTCGATTTGCTATCAGCGAGGGGGTTGCGCCAGCGGCAAGTTGCCGTGGCAACAGGTAGTTCCGGGCATAACCATTCGCCACGTCCTTCAGGTCCCCAGCCTTCCCCAGGCCATCTACATCTTGTAAAAGAATTACTCTCATTAAACGAAGCTCCTCATATAGAGGGAACGGAAAATACCGTCATCCTCCTCACTCAATATTTCGGGAGTTAGTGTAACACACACTAGTATTTCCTGCAAGCAAGGGTTTGATTGTTCTACACTGGCTTCTTAGGTCGCTTGAGTGTCATTGAGGGCTGGAATGGTCCATCGCTAAGGTTTGCCTTTTCATCTCATTCTTGCAACAGCTCTTCTCCTCCCCTATAATGGAGGTAATTAATTATTTACAAGCGAATTTTCTTAAGGAATTATATATGATTATCGAAGGAACTTACACTTTGCAGGCGGCGCCGGAGGATGTGTGGCGCTGCTTGATGGATGAGCAGATATTACGCAGCGCCATACCAGGTTTGGAGAGCCTGGAGCGGCTGGATGATGGGCAGATGAGCATTACCATGCACATCAGTCACAGGCCGCTATTGGGGTCATTCCATGGGAAAGCAATGGTTACTGAACAGCAATACCCTTTCTTTTATGCTTTGAGATTCGAGGGTGATAGCAATCAGAGCAGCCTCACTGGCGAGGGGACTGTTCACCTGAGTGAACGAGATGAAAATACGATTGTGGCCTATAAAAGCACTCTCAATCTCGGGAAAACAGGCGTGCTGCTGCCCCCTGCGCTGGTAAAGGGTATCGCGAAACACCTTATCCAGGAATTTTTTACTGAGCTGGCTGAAATATTACGCACCACCCATCCCGCACCAGAGGTGATTGAGTATAGTCATGTGCAAATAACGGATGAACAGCTCAATGGGCAGAGCGTGACACAATCCTCTGATACTCAACCGACGTTCCTGCATAGGCTGGTCCACAGGTCAGGGTTGGGCGAGGGCGATCCACTCGTGGAAGAGCTCTGGGTGAGCCGCGTAAAACGCTATGGTATGCTCATGGGGCTGTTACTGCTGGTCTTGCTTGGTACGCGCTTGCCACGTCTATTCAGTCATTAATCACGAATCGCCCATCATCGAGCGTAAACGTGCTTTCCAGTCGTTGCCGTCTTCAGCGTTGTTTGTCTCGCCGATCGTCCAGCTACGCACTCCATCGACAAGCTTAGAAGGGGGAGATGGGGGACGAGTTTCTTTGCGGCCGAGGTTGCGTAGCGCAGTCTGTGCTGATTTCCGCACATCATATACCGGGTCCTGCAACAATGCTTGAAGCAAGGGCTGCGATTCCTGCACACCAAGCCGCCCGAGGGTTCTGGCGCTGGCGGCGCGTTCGTCTGAGGAAGGGACTTGCAAGAGAGGTTCGACATCTGGAGCAAGCTGTACAAGCGATAGGTCCGCTATGAGGCGCAACAGGCGGTTGCGGTACATAGGTTGTGTCAAAACCGATAATGCGGTACGGCAATCGGAGACAATTTGCGCGTCGTCGAGAATAATGCCCCTGGCCTTCGCATCCACTACTGCAACTTCGGGTGAAACGAACGACGCTCCATTTAGAAAAGGCTCGATCCAGGCCGCAACTGGCTCTGACTTTACCTGGTTCGTATGCTCGTGAATCTTCAAGGCCCATGCATAGTGTTGCTCTAACCAGGAGTAGAGGGCCAGAGTCATCTCAGCGTCACGAGCGGCGTAGGCAACCATGGCGGGAGGAAGCGGACGGCGTGTCCAATCTGTGCGCTGGAGGCTTTTATCAAGGCGGACATTGAAGGCACGCCGCAACATTGCCGCCAGTGATGATTCTTGCTGGCCAAAGATTGAGCGGCTCGCGGCCTCCAGGTCATAGTAATGGGCTACGTCAAGGCCTCGCTCGGACATGACACGCAAATCGGCCCCGGCGCCATGAAGCAGTACGATGATAGCGGGGTTCGCAAGCACAGCAGCCAATGGGGAAAGATCGTTCAAGCGCAAGGTGTCTACCACGTAGCAGTGATGCTCTACGGCGAGTTGCAACAGTGCAAGGCGATGTGATGGGGACTGATTGTCCCCTTGAACATGGGTACGTATCTGCGTAAATTCCGCGTCAACGGCAACGACGGGCGCCTGTTTGAGTATGTTAACAGCCTGGAGCAACTCTTCGGGGCGATCAACCCAGGTGCGTGTAAATTTCTCCAGGGATTTACCTGGTGGGGGGGTTATACCAAGATAGCCGGGCAGCACTGGTGGTGCGTTATCCAATTGTTCTGTTTCTACGGGTGGTATATTGTCGTTCAATAACGCCGCCCTTCCGCCATTTTGAAAATTTATTTTCGTGCAGACTGTGCTTCTACTATACCAGATTTTGGCTCAAACGTACAGTATGTTTTTACCCTTTACAGGGCTTTTTTGTGGCGAGGAAGGGGAGGCGTACTTGTAGGAGCGGGAGTGGTGTGGATGTGGGGAGGGGACGCTTGCATCGCCGTGGCAGGAGGGGGAAGGCACTCACGCAACCAGGACGGGGGCGACGCAAGCGTCCCCTCCCCGCACAACCCAACCCCCGCCCCTACGGATACGAAGGCGCTTCCGAGGCGGCATCACCAAATACCTACTCTTAGGGGCGGCTCACCTGGCGGTTTCACAAAAAAGCTACAAGTGAAAGCCTCATGCATTCGCACGATGCGCGTCCAAAGGCGTTGATTCGATCTGTTCCGAAAAATCATCAGTTCTGATGATGCGCTCTGGCATCTCTCCTGGTAAGCTGGAATCAGAAGTTTACGCTTTTAATCAAGAAGAATAGTGCGAGGGAAGAGCATGACTATCACCAGGTTTGATCACACCTTACACACGCTGTTCGTTATTGTGCTTCTTCTCTTCTCGCTTGGGGCCTGTTCAGCGGGGACATCATCAACGACTGTTCCAACACAAACCTCGTCCCCCGCTACGAGGCAGCCCCATCCCTCACCAACGCCGACACCGCTTCCAGCAGGAACCGTCCTTTACCAGGCGCATTGGTCCCATGGACTCGCTGGCTGGCCGGGCGCGCATGGATGGAAGGTGGTGCAGGGACAGCTTGAGAGCAACTCCAGCGGTTCAGCCACCTTCACCGTTCCCTACCGACCAACAGTGAGCGATTACGCGGTTGAAATTCGCATCCAGGTTGTGCGTTCGATGCCACCGTATAGCGGTTACTTCCTAATCTCCGCACCCAAATCTCCGGGAAAAGATGGCTACCATGCGGGAGTCCTTGACCTGAAAGGATCAGCGCCACGTCCCTTTGGGGACCATCCTCAATCCCAGGTCTACCTCGATCCCACCGGTGATATGTCACTGGGAAGTGGCATTCCGAAGGACTATGAGCCAGGTTCAGGGTGGCATACCTATCGCGTTGAAGTCCAGGGCAATGGGGCGAGCATGCTCGATGATGGCGTGCAGATAGGAAGCGTCAGCAGTAACGTGACCGATGTCCTCTCCAACGGACCAATCGGGTTCAGCAGCGAGCTAGTCATCCTGCGCGTGAGCAGTTTACGTATCCTCACACTGTAGGAATGTGGTTATCATCCGCCGTTGCGGGTAAACAAGACCGAGGCGAAGCGGCTAAAGCAAGAGTGAAAACGAAGCTATAACTTGTATGTGTCCTGTTGCTATGCTAAACTGAGGCCAATAAAAAAACTCATACAGTTTGCTTAGAGACAGGGAAGATTGTCCTATGACAGAAAATACACCAATTACGGTTGCTCGTGGGGATGGTATTGGCCCGGAAATTATGGATGCTACGCTGCATATTATTAAAGAGGCGGGAGCGCGTATTACAATCGAAGAGGTCGAGGTAGGCGAGAAGGTTTATTTGCGCGGCATTAACGCGGGTATCGAGCCCAGCGCCTGGGAATCGCTGCGGCGTACCAAGGTTTTTCTCAAGGCACCTATCACTACGCCACAGGGCGGAGGCTACAAGAGCCTCAATGTTACCACACGCACGACCTTTGGGCTGTACGCCAATGTCCGCCCATGCGTGGCCTACTACCCTTTTGTTGATACCAAACACCCCAATATGGATGTAGTGATCATCCGTGAGAACGAAGAGGACCTCTATACGGGCATCGAATATCGCCAGAGCCACGATATGATGGAGAGCCTCAAACTTATCAGTCGTTCAGGCAGCGAAAAGATCGTGCGCTACGCCTTCGAGTACGCGAGGAGCCATAACCGCAAAAAAGTCACCTGCTTCATGAAAGATAATATTATGAAGCTGACCGATGGGCTCTTCCACCGTGTGTTCAATGAGATCGCGATGGAGTATCCTGATATTGCCAACGAGACGTGGATCGTGGATATCGGCTCGGCCAAGCTCGCGGACACGCCGGAGGCATTTGACATGATCGTGCTGCCCAACCTGTACGGCGATATCCTCTCCGACGTGGCGGCACAGATAGCCGGTTCAGTTGGACTGGCTGGCTCCGCCAATATTGGCGATAATTGCGCGATGTTTGAGGCGATTCACGGGTCCGCTCCCCGGCGAGCCGGTCAGAACGTTGCCAACCCTTCAGGTCTGCTGCTTGGTGCGGTGATGATGCTGGTGCATATCAATCAGCCCGATGTTGCCACGCTGGTGCATAACGCCTGGCTGCGCACACTCGAAGATGGTATCCATACCTATGATATTTACACCGAAGGTATAAGCAAGCAAAGGGTCGGTACAAAAGAGTTTGCGGATGCCGTTATTGCCCGTCTTGGTCAAGAACCACAGGTACTCAAGGCGGTGAGCTACACCATTGCCCCGGCACACATTTCTCATGAACGTGCGACGATCACGCAGCAACCCGAGCAGAAAGATTTGATGGGAGTGGATGTGTTCCTGGAATGGCGTGCTGGCACGCCTGACGAGTTAGCACAGGCAATGCAACAAACCAACGGCGCCGGCCTTGAATTGATGATGATTACGAATCGTGGCGCAAAGGTCTGGCCGGGCGGACTGCCCGAGACGTTCTGCACCGACCACTGGCGCTGCCGCTTCATGTCACATGATAAGGGTAGCGCTATCGAGCACTCGCAGATTATCGCGCTCCTGAAACATATAGACGAGCAAGGCTTTGATTTTATTAAAACAGAGAACCTCTATAACTTCGATGGAAAAATTGGCTACTCCCTGGGGCAGGGAGAGTAAAGTATTGCGTTGTGATGAGAATTGACTAGATACTGGCCTTGAACGAGCGCTTCGTTGAACAAACGCATTTGCCCACGATTGGACACACACCGCGCAGACAGATGGCGGTGGTAACCTGCATGGATTGCCGCCTTGTGCAGATGTTTGAACAGGCGCTAGGCCTTGAGCGCGGCGACGTTTTGGAGTTGAGAACTGCTGGCGCCACTATCTCCGAGAAAGAGCGCGAAGACGGGGCGAACGACCTCATTCGCTCGCTGGCAGGTGGCATTTACCTGCTGGGCGTGCGAGAGGTCGCGGTGATCGGTCATACGCAGTGCGGACTGGCACACGCAAACTCCACAGCGTTAATCGCCTCAATGCAGGCGCTGGGGGTCGATCCTCAAAAGCTGATCGAGCAAGAGGAACTGGGAGATATGCAGGGCCTTTTACGCTGGCTCGGCGCCTTTAACGATGTTCACGTGAATGTACGCGAAGTCGTCAATGTTATTCGTAGGAGTCCCTATCTGCCCAAAATTCCTGTGCATGGACTGGTCATCGATATCATCACAGGGAAGCTGGAGATGGTCGATAGAAGGTAAAAGTTCATCAGCGGTAAGATCGCTATGGTGCAGCGATCTTACCGCTAAGTGAAACCGATTGGTCACAACGCTGGAAACATTACATATATTATGAACTTACGCATAGCGAATAGAGCCTCTCGTTTCTCATGGATACCCTTGTTGCTCGTAGTCATCCTGGTCATCACAGCTTGTTCAAGTGGCGGAACGACGAGCGGCATTTCTCCTTCAACAACTCAGCCCAAAGCGACAGGGACGCAGCCCCCCGCAATAGCGCACCTCGCCGCCGGGCCGATCACTTACGTCGCCATGGGGGCATCAGACGCGGTTGGCGTAGGCAGCAATCAGCCGGGAGCGCAGGGCTATGTACCGCTGGTGGCGGCGCACCTGCCAAAAGGCTCTCACATGGTAAACCTGGGTGTCAGCGGGATCCGCCTGCACGAGGCGCTGAGTGAAGAATTGCCGATTGCGCTCTCAACGTCACCCAAACTGGTCACCGTGTGGCTGGTGGCCAACGATTTCGTGGGCGGCGTCTCTTATGAAGCGTATATACATGACCTGAACACATTGCTGGCACAGTTATATACCAATACGCACGCGAGCCTGGTGATAGCGAATCTACCGGATCTGACGCGGTTGCCGGCATTTTCTAGCCTGTCGTTCTCAGAGAAAGCGCAGATGCTGGTGCAAATTAAGCGTTGGAATACCGGTATCGCGACAGCAGCTGCGCGTTATGGCGTGAGGCTGGCGGATCTTTTCAGCCACGGAAGTGAGCTGACGGCCCACCCTGAATATATCAGCGGCGATGGCTTCCATCCCAGCCCCAGGGGATATGTTCGGCTTGCTGATATCTTTTGGTCGGTAATTGAGGGGTGAATGAAACGACTGTTTTGATATACTGGACAGCCTGAACACTCTCTATCGAGGGGCAATCAGCCGAGCCATCTGCGCGAAGAGATTGGGAACATCGGGATGAGATTGGTCGCCGCTCAGTTCACGATAGATCGTCGCTACGTTTACAACGATACGTTCGCCGTCAGACCACGAAGCATAATGGTCCAGAGGGATATCTCTAGCCGCCTCGGATACAGGCATCCCGGCCTCGTAGCGTTTGCGTGCTTCATCGTAGATGTATTGCAGATACCCTTTGACCGCAGAGACCCCTTTTTTATCGGTGATCGGACCATGGCCGGGAACGATGGTTTCCACATCCATCTCCAGAATGCGATCACAGGCTCGTAGCCAATTGCTCGTTGGCCCTACCCACATGATAGGATGAGTGCCGATGAAGAGGATATCGCCTGTGAAGACCACGCGATCGTCAGGGATATACGCCAGGGTATCGCCGAGGGTATGCGCAGGGCCGACTTCAATGAGATGGACGGCTTTATTTCCTACGTGCAACAGTGTTTCACCCTCGAAGGTCTTGTTGGGCAGCGTTAACGTGATATTTTCGAAGTGGAAAGGGCTGAAGGCATGTTGCACGAATACCCCGTGCAGCCCCAAAGATGATGCCTGCTTCAGCGCCATAGCAAGGATCTCAGGCCGTGGGCCTGTGCGCATTTCCTCGGCTGTCTTCTGCGAGGCGATGATCTGGGCATCGGCTACCAGCTGATTGCCGTAGCAATGATCGCCGTTAGCATGGGTGTTCACAACCATGTCAATGTGAGACGCCGCAGGAACCGACCGGCGCATGGTATCCAGCATCTCCTGCGTGAGCAGCAAATCGAAGAGGGTATCGATGAGTAATGATGCTTCACCATCTGTGATGAGACCAGCATTACTCCAGCCCCAGGAGCCATCTGGCTGCAAATAGGCATAGACAGAGTTGCCGAGATCGTGCAGTCCCTTTGTATACTGCCAGCTACGCATAGGTTTCTCCTTTTCTTGTAAATATTGAATGATCACATTTACATCTTCAGACTCTCCCGATTCCGTGTGTCGTTGCTGAACTCCCGAGAGAAAAAAAGAGTTCAGCGTGTGCAGCACGCAATATGTTGAACTCTGGCCTGGTTTGATTGCTTGGAACCATCATGCCATTCTCCTCGGAAAGGCACCCATACAACTGCCTCATCTTGCGTATGTCTTCCAGGTCTTGCGGGCTGAATCGCATCGTGGTGCGTTTCTTCTTGTCCATGCCGAGAGTCTACCTGCTTGACCAATGTGTGTCAAGGTGATAGACTCTCTCCAGTCCCTTGAGAACGGAATCGCGTTTGCTGGGTTCGCGGGCTCAGGACCAGAGGTCAAAACACGACCGTGTTGACCAAGAACGAACGAGACGTCTAACTCGTTGGAGATGCGCATCTCCGCACAAACACCAGGAAGGAGACGCGGGGCGTTCACTTCTTCAGTCGAAGGACTGGCCTGTATGGTCATAGTACAGGTGCCACGGGAGCGTGATGCTCGGCCCGTGGATGGGTGGCCTGAGACCGCCCCGAGCTGTGAAGCGTTGATCTCGAAGGCGAAAGCAACTGAGAGGGAGCCGATCAGAACCCCCGTCCATGTATGGCGGGGAGTCTCAGCATAGCTCGATGGGGGGAAACACATTTCTGTTACTCCCCAGAGGCCTCACGCTGCTGTCCAGGGAAAGACCAGGCAAGTCAGTAGTGAGCCGTTAGACCGTCGTGGCGTCCGCGCGCTGCTCTAGCGGCGCGGGTGCCTTCGCAGGTTCACGCGCAGCCAGGGGTTCGCGCACCGCGAAGCCTACCAGCGCGAAGACGATGCTGACGACACCCGCTCGTCCCCGCAATCTGTCCAATCGCTAAGGGGACAAGGAAGCCGCCGACCGCCGCAATCGTGAGTAACAATCCATCCGCCGTCGCGACATCCTCGGGGAGGACGCGATCCGCGTAGCGACCGGGTGCAGCCGCCCAGCCGGAAAAACCAACCGATGGAACGCCTCCCAGCACGACCATCATGATCCAGACGCCAGGCAGGTTCACAAAGGGGAAAAGTATCAAACCAAGGCCAGTAACAAGCCAGGGTACAATGATCACCAGCTTCGCTCTCTTCGTGCGATCAAAGAGGTAGCCGCCGAGAATTGCACCGGGTATGGCCGTGAGCATCAGGACTGCCGCCATGAGCCCGCTTGTTGTCTCTGGAACATGGTACACGAGGGGCACGTAGACATTCAGCAGTTGTGACAGCGCAAAACTTGCTCCATAGAGGCCAATGAAACTCACCCCGAGCAGCCAGAGGTCACGATTCCCAAGCACTCGACCAACAGCGGTCCAGCTAAAACGCCCTGCTGCGAGTTGTTCTTGTTCGTCGTTCGGCACGCGCAAGAAGATGAGCGTGAACAGGAACGCAAGCAGACCGAAGACACCGCCTAGCGCCAGGGCCGTCGACCAGCCTGAGGCCTGCACGACGATCACCCAGACAAACAGGGCAAGCGCAATGCCGAAGGTAAACGCTCCTCCGGTAGCAATGCCTAGCGCCAGCGCGAGTTCACGCCCGCGAAACCATGACGTGACCATGGAGAAAGCGCACCCGACGAAGAACGATCCTCCAATGCCCGTAATAACGCGTAATACCCCTAACCAGGCATAACTTGGGGCGAAAGCTGATGCGATGGCTCCCAGCGCTTCGATGAGCAGCCCTGCCAGCAGGACGTTTCTCAGGCCGAAGCGATACGCAAGGAACCCGGTCGGAATATGAAATATGCCGTAGCCTGCGATAAACAGGGAGATCAACAAAGCCAGTTGCGGGATCTGCAGGTGGAACTGCTGACCCAGCGCGGGAAATGCCGAAGCAATATCAAACCAGTTCAACGTGAGTGCTACAAAACCAATGGAAAGGATGGTCAACATCCACCAACGCATGGGGGTTGCTCTTTGGGAGATCATGCTCATGTCATTCTTACCTTTCTGCGAGAGTCGCTGGACAACACCATCCAGAAGTACTCGCATGCTAGAGAACCAGCTTCATTGTTCTTTCCTTTTCATTCAGACATCCTGTCGTCAGGATGACAACGTATCAGCCTGCCTGAAACTACGAAACTGATCTTTCTCTGGAAAAACCTCTCTGAGAGGCTCCTTAATCTTCCTCGTCCTGCACTTCCGCCGATTGGAGGAAAGGAATGAGTACATCAAGGGTTTGCCGGATATGATATTCCAGTGCCTGTGCTGCCGCGTCAGAATCACCCTTCATGCACGCCTCAAAAATAGCCTGGTGTTCTTCGAGTATGCCTTCTCTCCCGCCTCGATTGTCAAAGGACAGGAAACGGTAACGGATGCAATGATCGGAGAGCATCGTGACGATATTCAAAAGCCAGCGCGACTCACAGCGACTGATGATGGCCTGGTGGAAGGCCCGGTTGGTATCTTCGATGGCGGCAACATCTGGCCTGTCCTGGTTAGTCACTTCGACGAGGGCGGCGTAAGTCCGTTGGACTTGTTCGCGCCATGCCTCGTCCACTCTCGCCAGCGATTTGCGCAGCGCCATTGGCTCAAGCAGGCAGCGCAATTCGTAGATTTCCTTGGCAGCCTGCAGGGAAAGCGGGGTGACGCGCATCCCTCGCTGCGGGGTCAGAGTGATCAATCCATCCGTTGCCAGGCGCTGCAAGGCTTCTCGCAACGGAGTCAGACTGACATCATAGCTTTTCGCCAGCTCCCCCGCCAGGAGCCGCGTGCCTGGCGCGTAAACACCATACAATATATCCCTGCGCAGTTGCTTCTCGACCCAATCCGCGCGCGTTGGGGGCAGCGCCTGTTCATCTACCGATTGCCTGCCGGTTGGAATAGGAAGCTCTCTCTTCATGACTATGCTACTTTCTGCCACTGGTTGTTGCTGTTACAGGAAATTATAATTTATAAATTATAATTTGTCAAGATCTTTCCAGTTTATCAAACCGCCCCGTAAAACCCTCGGCTTCAGCCGCAGGGATAGAAGGGGCGTTCCTTTGAAGGTGGCTTGGGTGGTGGGGTAAACATGGATGCTTGACAGTATATAGGTCGATGCTGTATACTATTCTCATGAGTGCAATAACGTACAAATCGAACCAGAATGTCTACTACTCGTGCAAATATCATGTCGTCTGGTGTCCCAAATATCGACGCAAGGTACTCATGGAAGACATAGCAGAACGTTTGAAGCAAATCATTTCTGAGGTGTGCCAGGAGCATCAAGCAGAGATCATTCAGTTAGAAGTCATGCCTGACCATGTGCATGTGTTGGTCGAATGTGATCCACAATTCGGCATTCATCGGCTC
>WNFJ01310503.1_pt1 | contig 11555 bp, 7 predicted proteins | sample 5400461 | NCBI WGS metagenome assembly WNFJ01 (sample SAMN13153349, study PRJNA577476) | soil metagenome | isolation source: 115 cm saprolite on Douglas fir-dominated hillslope | place: USA:California | collected 2013-09-17 | reverse complement strand
GTGGCATCCCACACCTGGACGGTTGCATCGCCGCCGCTCGAAGCGATGCGCCTGCCATCGGGCGACCAGGCGACATCGGTCACGGGGGAGGTATGCCCCCTGTAGGTGAGCACAGTCGCCCCGGTAGTGGCGTCCCAGACCTGAACTGTTTTGTCGCGGCTGGCCGAGGCGATACGCCTGCCGTCGGGCGACCAGGCCACACCAAAGACCACTTCTGAGTGCCCCTTGTAGATAAGCTGGGTCTGCCCTGTGATAGCGTCCCAGAGGTGGACGGTTGCATCGGCGCTGGCCGAGACGAGGCGCTTCCCATCAGGCGACCAGAACACGGCAATCACAGAGCCGGTATGCCCTCTATAGATGAGCTGAGTGTGCCCTGTGATGGCATCCCACAGCTGGACGGTTGTATCGGTGCTTCCCGAAGCGACGCGCTTTCCGCCGGGGGACCAGGCTATGCCAACCACCGAATCGCTATGCCCTTTGTATGTGAGCAGGATCGTGCCTATGGTGCTTTCATCCCTGCTGGCATCCCATACGCGTACAAGGTTGTCACCACCGCCGGAGGCAACTCTTTTACTATCAGGCGACCAGGCGACGCCAAATACGTTTTCACCATGCCGACAGGAAAGCAGCGTTTCACCGGTAATGGCGCTCCATACTTGCAATGCACTTGAAGAACCCGCGATATAGCCGGAAGCGATACGCCATCCATCGGGGGACCAGGCTATAGGATCCACCTTAAAATCTGGCTGGCCGAAGTAGGTCAGCAGGGTGGTTCCTATCCTGGGAGGAGTATCTCTAAGGAAAGGAGTTGAGGTTGGTTGCGGGACGGACCGCGCTGGCGCATTAGCGGGGCTGGCGCATGCTTCCAGCCAGCTAATAGCGCTCCCGGCAACGAATAGCCCGGCAAGCGCTTTGATTATGCTCCGTCGAGATGTTCCCCACAAGGATGGCGGGCAAAGTGTGCCAGCATTGTGCGTTTCCACGGCACTATGCGCGCTACAGTTTCTACATAGTTTCAAGCTGCCGGGCGGCACAGGCTGGTGGCACAGCATGCATTCCGTTGATTGCATCGAGGACCTCGTCGCGACTGTTTATTGCCTTCACGAGTAAGCGAAAACGTTTGTTGAATCAATTTTACTGATGTCGACGTAGTGAACTAAAGTATGATAGGCTGAGTGGCGCATCTTGGAAGCGTACAAGGCGCACGGCAGGCTTTTCAAGAAACCCAACGCGATGAGGGCTAGCACCAGAGGGAGAGAGCGGCACATGTTGATGGAATGTATTCTGGATGAGCATTCTGATCACAGTTCATTTCGCTCTGTCGCCTCCTGGCTTTCCATTCCCTTCTGGGTTGCTCCCATCGGCAAAGGAGAACCTTTCGACGTTGACTTCAAGGCTCACTTCCTGCTTGCCATCTTCAGTCGTGTACGGATGGGAGGTGAAATCGCCTTGCACGAACAGCAGTGCACCTTTCGTAACAGACCGCTGAATAGTTTCTGCCTGGTCGCCCCAGGCATAACAGTACAGCCAGATGGTGATGTCCTCTACGCAGCGCTTCGTGTTGACAGCGAGCGAGAACACAGTATGCGGCATGCCGTCTTTTGTTACTTTTAGCTCTGGGTCACGTTCCACGCTTCCGAAAGCTTGCATCTGAACAAACATGGAATTGCTCCTCTGGGGCAAATGGCTGCGCCCTGGCCTTTCATCGAACGCACAATGCAAAGTGGTATCAATGCCCTTCAAGCTTCAGCCTCCTTCTGACCGTAGTTGCCTCTGGAGATGGGAGATGCGGTCTATGAGACGCGTGTGGAGCGCCGTCAGCACTGCCATCTGGTGTTCGACATCTCGGAGTTTGTCTTGATAGAGCGAGAGCAGCTCCTCTTCACAGACCGGCAACGGGTGTGGGAAAGGGGAGGTTCCGGTGCAATCGAGGATCTCTTCGATCTGCTCGGTAGTGAGGCCCAGACCCAGGTACATCTGGATGGTTTGCACCCGTTCGACAGCCTCCTCATCGAGGTCGCGATAGCCATTCTCTAGCCGACGAGCGCACAGCAGCCGTTTCTGTTCATAATAGCGCAAGGAGCGTATACTCACTCCTGTGCGGCGGGATACATCACTAATACGCATGCGTCCCTCTCCTTTCCTGAAAGTCTTCCTTAAGTATAAACTATGACATCAGTGTCAGAGTCAAGGGATCGTTTGCATCATGTGGGCAAAGAGCTTGGACCTCACACAGGGACGCGTTTGCGTCGTTCTTCTCGCCAATCGGCTTTCTTTGGTGCTCCCATACCTCTCAGTCTACTACATCTTTACTCAACCTTGCCGAGATCAGTAATCTACTACATAAAACGTAGCAATACATGGCTCAAACCAGATACGATATACTTACGTACACGTTATGAGACGGGCAACAAGAGATGAGATGAGATGAGATGAGAAAAGTTCATGGACCGTTCAAGTAGTGTAATGCAAAGGAATGCACTCCTCACAACGAAACTGTATATTCCACCCGCGCACTCGAAGCTGGTTTCACGACCGCAATTGATTGAGCGGCTGAACGCGGGCATGGATGGCAAGCTCACGCTCATTTCTGCGCCTGCTGGCTTCGGTAAAACGACATTGCTGAGTGAATGGCAGGCGACTGCACGAAGAAACGCGCTAGCGGTGGCATGGGTTTCGCTTGACGAAGGGGACAATGACCCGGCGCTTTTTTGGAGTTACTTCATTGCAGCCTTGCAGACGTTACAGGCAGGCATTGGGGAGCAAGCCTTCATGATGCTCAATGCGCTGCCACCATCACCTATCGAGGCCGTTTTGATTACACTCCTCAATGCCCTTGCCGACTACCCGCGTGACTGCGTACTCGTGCTCGACGACTACCACATCATCAATACTCTAGCCATCCATGAAGCCTTGACTTTCTTGCTCCATCGCCTGCCGCAGCAGGTACACCTTGTCATTGCGAGCCGCGCCGATCCGCCCTTGTCTCTGGCTCGCCTGCGCGCACGTGGGCAGTTGAGCGAACTACGCACCGCAGATCTGCGCTTCACACCTGACGAGGCTGCCGTTTTCCTCAGACGGGTGATGGGCATGGACCTCTCAGCAGGGGATGTAGCGGCGCTGGAAGACCACACCGAAGGCTGGATTGCAGGGCTGCAACTGGCGGCACTCTCAATGCGAGGGCACCAGGATATTCCTGCTTTCATCGCTGCCTTTACAGACAGCCATCGCTACATTCTCGATTACCTGGCCGAGGAGGTGCTCCAGCAGCAACCGGAGCAGGTCCAGACCTTCTTGCTAGAGACCTCAATTCTCGATCGCCTGAGCGGCCCGCTGTGCAATGCCGTGACCGGTCAAAGAGACGGGCAGGGGAAGCTAGAGGCCCTGGAGCAGGCTAACCTGTTCGTCATTCCCCTGGACAACCAGCGATGCTGGTATCGCTACCATCACCTCTTTGCCGAGGTCATGCGCGAGCGCCTGCGGCAGATGCATCCTGATCAACCATCCTCACTACACCGCAGGGCAAGTGAATGGTACGAGCGCAACGGATTGGCGGCCGAAGCAGTAGGCCACGCGCTGGCCGCAGGTGACTTCCAACGGACAGCGCAACTTATTGAGGAGATCGCCGAGACGATACTGACGCGCGGGGAAGCGATGACTGTATTGCGCTGGCTGGAGGCATTGCCGGGCGAGCTGGTGCGGTCTCGACCGAGAACCTGTGTCTACTACGCTGGCGCCCTCGTTCTCAACGGTCAAATGGATAACGCTGAGCTATACCTGCAGAAGGCCGAGTATGAATTGAGCCGGGTGACGACAGGAACCTCTCCAGGCTCCCCAGCAGAAGCACCCGATAGGTGGAATATACGGGGCGAGATAGCTGCACTCCGTTCCATTATTGCCTCCATCCAGGGAGAGGCGGCCCGTACCATTGAATACGCTCACCAGGCCTTTGAGATGCTAGCTGACGACAACCTGATCTGGCGCGGCCTTGTCTTTCAGAGCCTGGCCGACGCATATGGTTCTCGTGGCGACATGGCAGCAGCACATAAGGCCCTCACAGAGGCAAGTAAAATGGGGCTGGCGACAGGCAATATCCTGGTGGCACTGCTTGCCAACATCACCCTGGCCGAGGATCAGGTAAAGCGAGGTCATCTCCACCAGGCCATGAAGAACTACCAGCAAACCCTGCGCGCCCTACCCGTGCAGAGTGAGCAGTTACCGGCGGTGGGGATGGTACAGGTGTTTATGGCGTATCTGCTTTACGAGCGGAACGAACTGGACACCGCAACACACTACCTGGTGGAAGGTATTGAGCGGTGCAGGCAAGGCGGGATCGCTGAGATGTTGCTCGTTGGCTACATTTATTTAGCACGGGTGAAACAGGCACAGGGCGATAGAGAAGATGCGCTTCACCTTCTCGCGGCAGCCGAGCAACTGGCACATCAATACAACGTGCCGCACACGATTGCCTATGTGGCGGCGTACCAGGCACGAATGGCGCTGGCAAGAGGGGATCTGGCAAGCGCTACCCGCTGGACTCAGGAGTACGGGCTAAGCACGGGCAAAGAGGTAGAGGATTTACGCGAGCTTGAACACCTCACGATGGCAAGAGTGCTCATTGCCAGGGGTAGAGCCGACGAGGCCCTGGAACTGCTAGAACCGTGGCTGCAATCGAGCGAGTCCGATGGACACATGAAAAGCGTCATAGAGATTCTGATGCTGCAGGCGCTGGCATTACAGGCACGAGGCAGCACTGCGCAGGCAATAACTACACTGGCAAGGGCCCTGTCGCTGGCAGAACCCGAAGGCTACGTCCGCATCTTTGTAGACGAGGGCGTTCCAATGAGCGCCCTGCTCTTAAAAATGCTGCAGGCACAGCGGAAGTGGCAACTGGCAGCACCGGTGAGCATTCCAACAGATTATGTACGCAAGTTGCTCGCGACATTTGGAGCCAGGGCAGCATTGCCGCCAGAGGAAGAGGGTAACGGAACGGCCCGGTCATTGATCGAGCCGCTGAGCGAGCGCGAGCTCGAGGTGCTGCGGCTGATGGTCACCGGCGCTTCGAACTCGGAGATAGCACGCAAGCTCGTTGTTGCTCCGGGCACCGTCAAGGCCCATATCCACAATATCTGCGGCAAGCTCAACGTGCGCAACCGCACCGAGGCCACCGCTCGAGCGAAGGAATTGCACCTGCAATAAACCCACAATAAACCCGCAATAGGTCTTTTGGTAGATGATAAAGCCCCCGCTGAGAGCTACACTTGAGCATAGAACACAGAATTACGTTGCAAGTTTTCAAGGAGCTTCAACATGGTCGCTACACTTCTTCCACCTGGCCCCAGGGGGCACTTTTTCGTCGGCAATATACCAGAGTATATACGAGATCCGCTTGGCTTTTTGAGTGAATGTGCTCGTAAACACGGGGATGTCGTTCGTATGACCTTTTTCAAAGCAGAAGCCTACCTTTGCAATAATCCTGAGGATATCCAGTATATATTGGTCAACAGCAATCGTAGTTTTACCAAGGGTTATGGCGGTGGCTCCATGCAAACGCTCCTTGGCAATGGATTGCTGACCAGCGAGGGCGACTTCTGGCGGCGCCAGCGAAGACTGGCGCAACCGGCATTTCACCGGGAGCGGATCAGCAGTTATGGGGAGGTAATGGTTGCTTATACGGAGCGAATGCTCGCCTCGTGGCGAGATGGTGAGATGCACGATATCCACCAGGATATGATGCGCTTGACGCTGGAGATTGTAGCGCAGACGCTCTTCTCCACAGATATCGGCGGGGATGCTCAAGAGGTTGGCGCAGCACTTGAAGCGGCGATGGAACAATTGAGCTCGCAGGGGAACCTGCTACAGGCACTCATTCCTGAGAATTTTCCAACGCCTCGTCATATACGTTTTCACAAGGCTGTTGAGCAGCTAAACGAGATCATATATGGCATCATTCGCCAGCATCGCGCCAGCGGGCAGGATAGAGGAGACTTGCTCTCGATGCTTTTAGACGCGCGGGATGAAGACGGAAGCCAGATGACCGACCAGCAACTGCGCGACGAGGTGATGACGCTCATCCTGGCAGGTCACGAGACGACGGCGCTGGCCCTCTCATGGACATGGTACCTGCTGGCGCAGCACCCGGAGGCAGAGGCCGAACTGCTGGCAGAGCTGCAAACGGCCCTGGGTGGGCGCGCACCCACCGTCGCGGACCTGCCCAGACTGCAATACACCGAGGCGGTAGTCAAGGAATCGATGCGGCTGTATCCTCCAGCCTGGGCCACCAGCCGAAGGGCTGTGCATGATTGCGAGATCGGTGGATATTCCATTCCGGCTGGCGCTGAGTTACTCCTGTGCCAATGGGTGGTACAACGTAACGTGATCCACGCTACTACGACAATCCAGAGGCATTTATGCCATGCCGGTGGAAGGACGAGACGATCAAAAGGCTCCCCAAGTACGCCTACTTTCCCTTTGGAGGAGGACCGAGGCTCTGCATTGGCAATTCCTTTGCTATGATGGAGGCAGTTTTACTACTGGCAGCGATGGCGCAGAAGTTTCATTGCGCGCTCGTGCCAGGGCATCCCGTGACCCCATGGCCATCGATTACGCTGCGACCCAAACATGGGATAAAGATGGTGGTGAGCAGGCGCTGATACTTTCTGAAGAAGGACGCATATCATGCGAATCGCACTCTTCACGATTGGGGGACGGGGCGATACCCAACCGTTTGTGGCCTTAGCCGTCCGGCTGATGCAAGAGGGCCATCGTGTCACGCTCGCAGCTCGGCCAGATTTCGCTGGCTTGGCTGCCGATTACGGCGTCGATTTCGCGCCGCTGGGTCATCCCTATCAGCCATTCATCACTGGTGCAGCCCAGGCCTCGGCGCTTGGAGCGGGTCATCTCCTCAACCAGTTGCGCTATGGACTCTCGCAATGGCGGTATGTGTCTGACCAACTCAACCAGGATGCCTGGCGCGCGGCGCAGGGCGCGGAAGCGATCATCTACAAGTATAGCTGGATCACCGGCTACAGCCTCGCCGAAAAACTTGGCGTTCCGTGCGCCTCAGCCATGCTCTTTCCCCTGACCCCAACGCGGGCGTTTCCCAGCTTTTTGTTTGGCAGAGGCATCGATCGCGGCCCGCTGCTCAACCGGCTGGCTTGGAGCCTGACGGAGCAGTTCGTCTGGCAGCTCTTGCGCCCGGACGACACGAAACTGCGCCGGGAGCTGGGGTTGCGCCCCCTGCCTTTCTTCGGTCCCTCTGCACGCCAGCAACGAGAAGGCATGCTAGTCTTCTATGCCTACAGCCCGGCGGTGCTGCCCCGGCCCGCTGATTGGCCCGAGCGCATGCAGGTGACCGGCTACTGGTCTCTTGGTCCGGAGCCGGAATGGCAGCCGCCAGCCGATCTGCTGCACTTCTTGCAGGCTGGCCCGCCCCCGGTCTCCATCGGGTTTGGCAGTATGGCCAGCCGCGATGCGGAAGCCACCCTGGACCTGGTCTTGAAGGCACTCGAGTTGTCTGGTCAGCGTGGCGTGCTCCTCAGCGGCTGGGCGGGCATTGGCAAGAGCCGCACGCTTCCTGAACACGTCTTCAGCGCGGAGAGTCTGCCGCATAGCTGGCTCTTTCCACGCATGGCCGCCGTGGTGCATCATGGTGGAGCGGGGACGACAGGCGCAGGCCTGCGCAGTGGAATGCCATCCATTCTCACGCCACTGGCCGCCGATCAGCCCAGTTGGGCACGGCAGGTGCATGCTCTGGGCGCAGGGCCTGCTCCGCTCCCCTTTCAAACCCTCACAGCAGAGCGACTGGCGGGGGCGATCCGCGAGGCGGTGACCAATCCGGCGATGCGGCAGCGTGCCGCCGAACTCGGCAAGCAGATCCAGGCGGAGGATGGTGTGGGGCAAACCATTGAACTCTTCTTGCGATATGTGGACAGGTGGAACAAGGATGTACCCGTGAGTTTTTAGAAGATCGCAAAATTGGTAGGATTTGTTACTAACACATGTCGAATTCTTACATTAACACTTGTGGGGTTGAGGGCTGTTGTGGCCTAGTTTTATCGTAACTGTTAGCGGGGTATTACGTTATCAAAAACAAAGGAATACAGCACAGTTGGACGAAGAGCAGGCCTATCGGTAGTTTGTTGACGGCGGATTTTTCCTCAAACGAGAGCAACCGGACGCTGCTGGCATAGTGCGAAGAATCCGGACAGATCCAGCTACCAGCGGAACAGCAATGGAGCGCTCTTTCCCAAGTCAACAAACTACCGATAGGAGGACCGGGAGACCATGAAAGAACCACCCATTCTGCCACGACGTGGGCGACCGCGCAGTCAGCAGGCGCTGATGCTGTGTACACACTGGCACCTAGCGGGTTGGCTTTGAGAAAAGCCCGCTAGGTGTATAATTCTGGATATGAGCAAGAAAAAGACAGAGCTGACACTGAGAGAGGTGAAACGTTTCCTGCATGAACAGTTTGCTGTTGAGGCAGGAAACGTTCGACAACTTATCGAGGGTGAAGTATCGCAGGCATTTTCGTTTGAGTGTGGCGAAATAGGCTATGTCATTCGCATTGGGAAAGCCATCGAAGGCTTTAAAAAAGATGCCTATGCTTACAACCACTTTCGTTCAGAAAGGATACCCATCCCAAGAGTCATCAAGATTGGCTATATTGATGAGCAACATATCTTCTGTATTGCAGAAAAAATGCCTGGCATCACCCTTCAGGATATCGATAGCGAAACAATGAAACACCTGCTTAAGCCAACTACCGAGGTCTGGCTTGCTCTGAGGGATTGCGATATATCCTCCACTAGCGGCTTTGGCGATTTTGATGCAGATGGACGAGGAGCATATGGGAGCTGGCAGGAATTTCTTCTTTCAATCCTGGACCCACATTCCTATAGTTGGGATCGAGTCATCCACCACCTGGACCGAAGATTGCTCAAGGAATTGATCACGGCTTTTGCCTCTCTAGCGAAGCACTGTCCAGAGGAGCGATATCTGGTTCACGGAGATTTTGGATCAAACAATGTCCTAACTGATGGTCGCAGCATTACTGCTGTGCTTGATTGGGATGATGCAAAGTATGGCGATCCGTTATTTGATGTAGCGACGGCCTATTTCTGGAGTTCCTGGCTTGACTGTATGGCTGCACAAGCAGTGTATTATAATGCATGTCTCTCAGCAATTCCCGGCTACCAGGAACGTCTTGTCTGTTATCAATTACGCATTGGACTAGCTGAAGTGTACGACAACGTGATTCATCAGAATTGGAAGATGGCCCGGTGGGCTGCAAAGCGCAGTGCTGAAATTGCCCTCTTCCCGTTGTCTAACACAAGGCTGCCCTATAGTTCACACAGAACGCTCCTAGAGGGTCATTTGTAAGGCGACATTGATAAATGCTACAATGCCCGAAGAGATCAATGCGCTTGTAGATGTGCCAAGCCAGAAGAAACATTGTTGCCAGGGAGGCGAGAGGTGAGCTATATTATCAAACCGCCATGCGATGAAGGCGTTATCCAGGCGGCCCCTGAATGCGCTCCAAGGGCAAGCGATATTGGACCGTGGGTGCTCGCGGCAACCATCCTTGGATCGAGCATGGCGTTCATCGATGGGACGGTCGTTAATGTAGCGCTACCGGTGCTGCAAACGGAGTTGAACGCAAGCGCTACCCAGGTTCAATGGGTAGTGGAGGCATATTCGCTCTTTCTCGCCGCGCTGATCCTGGTAGGCGGGTCGCTGGGCGACTCCTTCGGGCGCAGGCGCATCTTTGCCACAGGGGTTGCACTCTTTGCCGCGGCCTCGGTGTTATGCGGTTTCTCGCCAAACGTGATATTCCTGATCATTGCGCGAGGCGTGCAGGGCATAGGAGGCGCGCTACTGGTGCCGGGGAGCCTGGCAATTATCAGTGCTTCGTTCGACAGGGAACGGCGCGGGCGAGCAATAGGAACGTGGTCCGGCTTCACGGCGATTACTTCAGCATTGGGCCCGGTGCTGGGAGGCTGGCTAGTCCAGTATGCTTCCTGGCGCTGGGTGTTTTTTATCAATGTCCCGCTGGCCGTGATTGTGCTGGGACTGCTGTTCTGGCGCGTACCGGAGAGCCGCGATGAAGAAGATCGAGCAGCGCTGGACTGGTGGGGCGCTCTGCTGGCAACCCTTGGTCTAGGGGCAATCGTCTACGGGTTGATAGAGTCCAGCGACCTGGGACTGGGGCACCCATTAGTACTGAGCGCCCTGGTAGTAGGCGTGGCCGCGGTTATCGCGTTTCTCTTTGTTGAGGCTCGCACCGCTACACCGATGCTGCCGCTCAGCCTGTTTCGCTCAAAGACCTTTAGCGGGGCCAATCTGCTGACGCTGCTGCTCTACGCGGCGCTGGGGGGTGCCCTGTTTTTCGTTCCCTTCAATCTCATTCGCGTGCAGGGCTACACGCCCACGGCCGCGGGTGCGGCCAACCTGCCGCTCATTCTGCTGATGTTCCTGCTCTCGCGCTGGTCGGGAGGGCTGGTGGCCCGCTACGGCGCGAAATTGCCGCTGGTGGTTGGTCCACTCATAGCCGCCACCGGCTTTGCCCTTTTTGCCGTGCCAGGTATTGGGGGCAGCTACTGGACGACCTTCTTTCCGGCGGCAACGGTGCTGGGGCTGGGCATGGCTATCAGCGTTGCGCCGCTGACAACCGCGGTGATGGGAGCAGTGGATGCCCACCGCGCAGGCATCGCCTCGGGCGTCAACAATGCTGTTTCGCGAGCAGCGGGATTACTGGCTATCGCGGTGTTGGGCATTGTGATCTTGAGCGTCTTCAATGGCAGCCTCGATAGCCACCTGGCGGGATTGAACATACCACCGGCAGTATTGCACATGATCGATATACAGCGCAGCAAGCTGGTGGGAATAGTGATACCAGCCGGAGCGAGCGGCTCTGTGCATGCAGCGCTGGGGCGAGCCATTGCCGAGTCGTTTGTAGCCGGTTTTCGAGTGGTAATGCTCATCGCCGCCGCGCTGGCCGTGGCAAGCGCTTTGAGCGCTTTGTTACTGATAGAAGGCAAGAGCGTGGGCAGCACGAGCCAGCAGGTACCAGGTGAAGGAAGTAGCGAGGCAATCGCTCCAGGTTCATCCCTCTCCGACGGCGCTTAGAATACCGAAGTCGACAAGTTTACATACCGATGAGGTCGGCTTGCTGGATGATATTGCGTGCGTTTCTGATCACAGCCATGTCGACCAGCTTGCCCTCAAACGAGACCGCTCCCAGGCCTTTTTCCTGCGCTTCTTTATAGATCGCATCCAGCTTGCGAGCGCGAGCGACATCTTCAGGCGATGGAGAAAAGATCTGGTTTGCTATGTCGATCTGGCCGGGGTGGATGGCCCATTTTCCGATCATGCCCAGGACTTTCGAGCGCACACACTCCCTGCGATAGCCGTCGGGATTTTTGAAGTCGAGGTATGGGCCATCGATGGCAGCAATGCCAGCCGCGCGGGCGGCAATGATGACCTTGTTACGCGCGTAGTGCCAGAGGTCGCCGGGGTAGGTATCGAGGTCGTTGCCGATGAAGCGGGAGTCG
>WNFJ01285116.1_pt1 | contig 11555 bp, 13 predicted proteins | sample 5400461 | NCBI WGS metagenome assembly WNFJ01 (sample SAMN13153349, study PRJNA577476) | soil metagenome | isolation source: 115 cm saprolite on Douglas fir-dominated hillslope | place: USA:California | collected 2013-09-17 | reverse complement strand
ATCCTTCGTCGCCTTTGCCGACCGGAATGACGGTCTCATTCCAATCCATGCGAATTGGAGCTCCCCCCGGTGGGGGCGGAGGAGGCAGCGAGCCCTGTGGCGGCCGCATTCCCGGAAGAGGTCCCATCGGCGGAAGAGAGACCTTCTCCAGGATGCTGACCGTCGCCGAGCCAACGTTGGTCGTGTAGATCTGCTTCTCGTCCGGGGTGACGTAAATCATGTGCGTCCGGTTTTGACCGGTGCCCATGATCCAAACGATCTTGGCGGATGCAGGATCATACGTCGCGACGGCTTTCGCGCCTTCGGCCGTGAACCAGAGCTTTCCTCCAACAAAGGCGAGTCCGTGTGGGCCGTTCAAGGCTCCGGTATCGATGTCGGGCAGCGCTTTATACCCGACCAGATCGATGACCGAAAGAGCATGGTAGCGACCACCACCATAGATCGAGACATAAGCCGCCTTCCCATCGGAAGACGCAATCACCTCGTGCGGATCCGGACCCACGGGAGCGCGTGCGACGACCTGCAGGGTGTTCGGGTCCACAATGGCGAGTGTGTGGTCACGTTTCGAGAGCGCCAGCAGGGACCAAGTCGGCGGCGACTGAGCAACAACGCCCGTCGCGGTCGAGAGGGACGTTGCCAACGCGGCGACGGCAGACAGCACTTTGGGAGTTCTCGATCGCATCATTTCTCCATCCTCACCCTTGCATGAGCAGCCTGCACACTGGCGCTGGCCACTTAGAAGTCAGCGCCATGAACCGTTCCGTTACTTGTGCGTTCCGAAGCCGGTCGTATGCTCGAGACCGGGCTTGACCAGGCCGATGTTGTCGATGTGGGTGATCCTGCCCTGCTCGACCTTGAAGACCTCGGAAACGTACATCACCTGATCGGGGAACATCAGTAGCGTCATCCCGTTCACGATCCCGTGCTCGACGTCGATCACCGGGAAGCGCTGTTCGAGCGCGGGACCCCAGGGCTTGCGCCCCTCGTTGCTGGTCACGCAGGTGCGCGCACCCTCGCCCTCGACCATGTTGCGGCTGACGTTCGTGATCTGGTTGCCGCTGTGAAAGCGATTGCAGCGGGCCTCGTCGTAGTCAGCCGCGACCGGCTTGTGGTCCGTCAGCGTCTGGAAATACCGGTGAGCCAGAGCGTCGAGGGCCTCGCGAGTCATGCGCTCACCTTCAGGCACGGTGGCCGTCAGGACCGCGGGCAGGTTCAAGACGTAGGCGGGATTGGCGCGGGCGACATCCGAGCTGAACTCGACCCCGTGATCCCCCCGGCCTCGACCTTCAGGCGCGTCGAGATGTAGGCGGCCTTGCCGTCGCTCATCTCCACGCCGTCGCGAGAGACCACGTTGCCCGTGACGGCATCCGAGAACACCGCGCTTGACTTGACGGCCTTGACATCCTTCCAGGCCGACTTCTCGACCGTCGTGACTTCCATGTTCTCGCGGACTTCGGCGGTTCCCGTGAGTCGAACCAGCCCCTTGGCAAGGACGCTTGCCTTGAACTCGGTCATCACGTTGGCCAGACACGCCTGGGAGCAGGGCTCGGTCTTCCCCGCCGCTTCGCGCGCCGGCATCGTCGCGGACCCGGTGCGAACTCCGATCAGCAGCGCGAAGAGGGTCACGGTCACGACCGCGGGCGGGCTTGTTGCCTCATGGTGCGGTTCTTCCTTTCTGTATTCAGTAGGCACGCCAAAACGCCGCCCGATGTGCCGCGGGCGCTCCAACTCGTCGAGGACCGCGACGGCGTAGTCCTCGAACGTGATGAAGCTCCGGCCGGCCGCATCGACCAGGAACTGGTCGCCAGTAGTCCGGTAGCGTCCGGTCCGCTCGCCCGAAGCGATCTCGGCGGCCGGGCTCAGGAAGCTCCAATCGAGCCCTCCGCCCTCCGCGCGCCACACCTCGAGCGCCTCACGCCCCTCCAGCGCTTCGGCCTTGTACACCTCAGGGAATCCGGGCTGGTCGACAAGCAGTTGTCCGGGCGCGACCTCGAGGCTGCCCGCGCCGCCGACGAAGAGGACACGCTTCACTCCCGTGCGCCCGAGGCCAGCGATGATGGCGCGCGCGTTCTGGACGAGAGACGGTGCAGCGAGGCCCCGGCCGTTCGGCCGCGGCGAGATGGCGCTCACGACCGCGTCGGCGCCCCGCACCGACTCGGCGACGCTGTCCTCGTTCGTGGCGTCACCTTTCACCAGCCGGACGCGCGCGTCGGACGCAGCGCCGGCCGCCGGGTCTCGAACGACGCCGACGACCTCGTGACCACGGCTCAGCACCTCGGCGGCCACGCGCCGTCCGACGTTTCCCGTCGCACCGAACAGTACGATCTTCATGACTTCGCCGCTAACCCGGAGATCTCGAAAAGGGTTCCTGTAAACGTTGTTGTTACAACCGTCTCCAAAAAAGGGGGACTCACGCACGACGCCTCGCAGGGACCGACGTTCCGAGCTTCCGGACGACCTGCTCCAGCGTGATTCTTGCCAGCTTCGCCTGCAGCGCACTCTCGGCTTCTGCGAAGACCTCTCTGAGCGTGCCCTCGATCCGCGAACCCACCGGGCACTTCGGGTTGGGACGTGGGTGAACGGAGAAGAGGCTGCTTTCGTCCTCGACGGCCCGGTAGACGTCCAGAAGGGTCACCTCGGAAAGGGGGCGCGCAAGCCATGTGCCGGCGATACCCTGCTCCGTCCGGACGAGGCCGGCTCGCCTCAGCATCCCCGTGACATTCCGCACGACGACGGCGTTGACGCCAATGCTCCCTGCCATCCATTCCGAGGTGTGCTTCGCGTCTCGCAACGCACCGAGCAGCGAGAGGATGTGGACGCCGATCGAGAGCCTGTTGGCAATGCGCACGATTCTGTTTACTTGTATGCATAGTAGTTACAAGTGGAGTTGCTGTCAAGACTGAAGCAGAAGCCGACGCTGTTCTGAGTGCGCCGTCGGCTCGCTTCCTGACCCGTGAAAAACGCGGCGCGCAGGACCGCGCGCGCGAATGTCCTTCGTCGCCCAATGCCCGAGCGTCAGCATCCGGCGCCCCTGGCTGGACCACGACCTGGGTCACTATCTCGGCGGCCTTGAGCCCGCTTGAGTCCGCGTGAGCGGCACCTGGGCGAACACGACCTACTTCCCCGACTCGGAAGCTGCCCTAAAGATGTCCGGGCCCTTCCTCCTCCGGAAGAAAATGAAGGCCCAGGGCGAGCCGGACTCCCCTCGACCTACGACTGGTCGACGCGAACGCGGTTGTCGTGATAGACGGCGCCGCCACCCATGTCGGAGTCGCGCTCGTCCACGGTGGCGTTGACCGTGCCGCCCCCCCTTGACTCGCCCGGCCACCGTCCCTTGGTGCTGGCGACGACGCCGGCACGAACGCGATCGCTCACCTCGGCGAAAGCGAGGAACGATCCTCGGGCGTTGGCCACGCGCACCTCGTCTCCCGTTGCGATGCCCCGAGGCGCGGCATCCTGGGGATGGATCAGCAGGGTCGCCGCGCCCGACCGCCGCTGCTGGCGCGGCACGTTGGCGAAGATCGAGTTCAGGAAATAGTGATCGGCCGGCGTGACGAGGGCGAGCGGGTACTCGCGGGCCAGGGCGGTGTCTCGCTGCGACGTCTCGTGCGCGGGCGTGTAGCCGGCCACCGGATCCAACCCGGCCTGCGCCATCCGATCGGAGACGAACTCCAGCTTGCCGGATGCGGTCGGAAAGGCGGTCGCGAAGGGCACGAAGGGATCGGGATAGTGGAGCCGCATCCAGCCGCGGGCCTTCAGCTCCTCGAGGGTGATGCCCTCGAGCGACGGGTGCCCGCTGCCTAGCAGCTGCCGCGCCATCGTCTCGTCGCTGTCGTACAGCTCGGGCGTCTCGAGGCCAATCTTCCGCGCGAGGCGACGGAAGATCTCCATGGTCGGAAGACACTCGCCGCGCGGCGGCACCGCAGGCTCGTTCCACGCCAGATACAGGTGTCCGTACGCGATCAGCAGATCCTGGTGCTCGATCTGCATCGTGGCGGGCAGGACGATATCGGCGTAGCGCGCGGTGTCGGTCATGAAGTGCTCGACCACGACGGTGAAGAGGTCGCTCCGCGCCAGGCCGCGGCGAACCTTCGTTTGATGCGGAATGCTTGCCATCGGATTGCTGGCGTACACGAACAAGGCCTTGACCGGCGGGTGGTCCAGTTCCAGCAGTCCTTCGCCGAGGCGCGTCATGTAGAGGGCTCTCGCGGGCCGGAGCCGGAGGTCGTCGCGCCAGAGGGCGGCCCAGTCCAGGCCGAAGAAGCCGCGCGTGTCGTAACAGACGCCGCCGCCGGGATGGCGCCAGTCACCGGTGACGCCGGGAATGCACGAGATCGTCCTCCGCCGTGGCGTTGGATGCCGATACCGATGCGAATGCCGGTCGGCCGGGTCGCGGCCAGTCGCTTGCCCAGCTCGATGATGGACTGCCCCTCGAGCCCGGTGATCTCGGCGACCCGGGGCGGCGGGGACTCGAGGATGCGCTGGCGAAAGGCCTCCCAGCCGACGGTGTGCTCTCCGATGAAGTCGCGATCCTCCATCCCTTGGGCGAGCACCACGTGCAGGAGGCCGAGCGCCAGGGCGGCGTCCGTGCCCGGTATGGGCGCCAGGTGCCAGTCGCTCTGAGCCGCGGTGCGGGTCCGGATCGGATCGATGGCAACGACACAGGCGCCCTTCTGCCGCGCCTCGAGGACCCTTCGCCACAGGTGGGGATTCGTCGAGAGGACGTTCGCGCCCCAGAGCACAACGAGCTTCGAGAACCGGAGGGTCTCCGGGTCCATTCCCACTCGGTTGTCGCCCAGCGTATACCCGGTGCCGAATCCTCCCGCGATCGTGCACATGCTCACCACGTGGCGGGACGTGCCCAGCACGTTCCACAACCGGCGCCCGGCGCCGTAGACGCCGTGGATCAGCCCCATGCTACCGGACCCCAGGAAGGGCCAGATCGCCTCCCCTCCGTGCTTCGCGATCACCTCGCCGAGCCCCGCCGCGATCCTCTCGAGCGCCTCGTCCCACGAAATCCGCGTGAACTCTCCGCTCCCCTTCGGCCCCACGCGGCGCTCCACCTTGTTGCACAGCGATCCGCGGGTGTAGGGATGCGCGGGATCGCCGCGCAGGGCGACCGCCTCGCCGCCCTTGACGGTCACGATCCAGCTGCACGTGTCGGGGCAGTCCAGCGCGCACGCGCCGCGGACCTGACGGTCACCCGCCGGGCACGACCCCCTCACGGGCGAGCCGGCGAGACGCCATAACTCATCGTCGGTCGCAGGCTCAGGATCTCCACCGTCGTCTTCGCGATCAGGGAGTTGACCCCGTCGGGGACCGCCTGCTCACGTCTTCCGTCGAGAATCGCGGACAGGGTGGGCCGCGGGCGCAGCCGGACGTAGCGTGGAGTCGTTCCCCCCGCAACCATCCGATACCAGAGGGTCTCTCCCTCCAGCCCTGACCGGTCAGCCGCGACCGCCGCCTCGAAGGCCTTCGCCGACCCGGGCACCAGGTCGACGGTCGTGAGCTCGAGCCGAGGCGTGGGTTGCGGCTCACCCGTGCCACGCGAGAGCCCCGGCAGGTACTCGTAGAGCGCGTTCCCCGCAAACTGGGCGTGGGGGGTCACGTTGGACACGTTGTCCCGCTCGTCCTCCGCCGGGGGCACCGGGTTGTCCAGGCTGGCCGCCGAGTGCCCGAACGTGGCGTAGACGAACCACCGCTGTCGTTCACCGGCCCAGATGGTCCAACCGTACCAGGTCCAGGTGTCCTCGGCCTGCCGGTGAAAGTCGAGGTGCCGGATGTATCCCGCTTCGAAGTCGACCGTGTCCCCGTCATGCGGACGCAAGATCGCGATGCGCGCATACGGACCCCGTGCGACCTGGGGGTCGGTTTGAGCGCCGAGGAGCGTCGGAAGCACGGTGCCGACGATCCCGAGCCAACCATGCTTCATGATTCTCCCAGCCATGTCACCACACCCCGACCGGCATCCTATCGGAGGAGGACACGTCGATTTCCGACACAGATCCGTCGAAGTCCGCCATCGCGCACGTTCCGCTTGCGAAGCGCGAAGGCGCGGCGAGATACTGGCTGGACGCATGCCCTCCGCGTCCAGGAAACCTTCCTTGCGTCGCCCCGCGTCGAGCCGCCGGATCGTCGTCATTGTGGTGCCTCCAGTGGACGAGCTCGATCTGGTTGGACCCCTCCAGGTGTTCAACTCCGTCAATCGCCTCGCGGGCAGGACCATCTACACGATCGAGATCGTCACCAACGCCGACCGCCTGGCCGTCGAGGGCGAGGGCGGGGTGTTGAGCTTCCTGGCTCGGCATCACTTCAACAAGGTCGAAGGTCCGTGCGACTCCGTGCTCCTGGTCTGCGGGCTGGGCACCCGATCGGTGCGGGACGCCGCGCTGTCCGCCTGGCTGAAGAGGATGGCGGTCGAGGTGCGGCGGCTCGGCGCCGTGTGTGCCGGCGCCTTTCTCCTCGCGGAGGCCGGGCTGCTGGACGGGCGCCGGGCGACCGCGCACTGGAAGTTCGGCCGCGAGCTGGCGGCGCGCTATCCCAGCGTTCGCGTCGAGCACGACCCGCTCTGGGTCAAGGACGGGAACATCTATACGTCGGCCGGCCTCTCCGCGGGGATCGATCTGGCCCTCGCGTGGGTGGAGGAGGATTGCGGGGCGGGCCTCGCCCACGAAGCCGCCCGCGAGCTGGTGCTGTTCCTGCGACGGCCGGGGGGACAGCCCCAGGTGAGCATCTCCCTCGCCTCCCAGGCCTCGGAGATGACGTCCATCCGTGAGTTGCAGATCTGGATCGCGGAGCACCTCGAGACGAGGTTGTCCGTGGACGGCCTCGCGGATCGGATGGCGATGAGCACCCCCTCCCAGTACGTGCTCCAGGTGCGGGTGGAGGCGGCGCGGCGACAGCTCGAGCGCACGGAGCGGGGCCTCAAGCAGGTGGCCTCCGCGGCGGGATTCGGCAGCGTCGACGTGATGAGGCGCGCCTTCGTGCGGCTGCTGGGGATCACTCCGCGCCGCTATCGCGACCTCGCCGGCGCGTCCTCTGGCACTATCGACGTTCGATAGGAGCGGGGCTCCTTCGCCGCGCGGTCCAGGCGAGATAGGGCGCGAAGGCCTCTGGGCTGCCGGGGGGCGCGATCTCGAAGCCACCCTCGAGCACGCCATCTCCGCGGAGCCGGTAGCTGAGACGGAACCTCGGGGCGCCGCTCACGACCTCGCTGGCCAGGGTCAGCGCGCTCGCGGTCGGTGTCGTACCGACATACCGGATGACGTGACCCTCGCTGTCGTAATAGTCGGCCCGGATCTCGCCGGAATCTGCCGCGTGGAGGACCATGAGGTCGTCGTGTCGGGACGAGGGCTTGTCCGAGGTCGCCGGGTACTCGGCGTAGTTCGTGCGTACGATGACATGACCTTGAAGGCTCGAGGAGAAGGTGAAGCCGCCCCTCGCTTCTCCCGGCTTGCCACTCCCCTCCGCCTGCCAGTCCCCGAGCAGGAAGCCCAGCGGCTCGAGGCCCTTCGGTGTCGCGGCTTCGGCCGGGAGGGCGGCGAGGCAACGCGCGGCGAGCGCGACAACGACCAGCCAGCTCCTACCCATGATCGGACCGCGTGGAGCGGAGATGTTACTTGAGGGTCCGCAACCCCTTCCAGTAGTGATCCTCCCAGCCTTCCGCAAGATGTTCCCGCAGGTCCGGGGGAAAGCCCGTGTGGTCGAAGATGAGCCGGGTGCCGCCTTGGCGGGGTGTGAGCTCGAAACGGGCGATCGAATAGAGGCCTTCGGGCCACCCCGCGACCCGCCACGCCTGGACGATCCGCCGCTTGGCCAGGAGCTCGACGTTGCGACCCACGATATGGCCGCCGAAGCACGAGAACGCGCCGCCCGCCTCGCGGGCGATCTCCGTGGGAAGGCCGCCCGTGAGGGCAGCGAACTGCTTTGCGTCCAGGAGAGCCTCGTAGACCCGGTCGGGGCTCGCCGCCAGCNNNNATGGTCGCGGAAGGAGCAGGGTCGACCGCGGGACGGGCGTTCTGGCCGCTGGGGTCGACGCGCGCCGAGAGCGGGACGACCATCGGTCCCGCCAGCAACAGCATGCCACCCAGGATCAGGGACGAGCCGCGCCCCCTCCCAGGGGCGCCCTTCCCGCGCGTTTCTTCAATCATGGCCTTCCCCCTACCGTTCCGGGATTTCTCATCCGAAACCATTTGGTTTACTATTGAGAGGCTATCATGTCTCGCCATGTTGTCAACCCCTAAGATCGGCGCGCGAAGCGAAGAACGCCTCGACGACCTGTTCCACGCGCTTTCGGACCGAACGCGGCGGTCCCTTCTCGCCCGCCTGGCTCGCGGACCGGCCATGGTGAGCGAGCTCGCGGAGCCGTTCGCCATGTCCCTTCCCGCGGTGTCGAAACACGTGAGGGTGCTCGAGGCAGCTCGGCTGGTCGTTCGTGAGGTCAGGGGGAGGGTCCACCGGTGCTCGCTAGCGCCGGGACGGCTACGTGACATCGAGCGCTGGGTCCAGGACTATCGGCAGTTCTGGGAGCACAGCCTGGACGCGCTCGGGCGCTTTGTGGAGGCGACTCCCGTGACGAGGCGCGGCAAGCCGAAGAGGAAGCGATGACGCGAGGAGATCGGCTGGAGGTGCGCAAGGTCGTGCGGGCGAGCCCGGAGCGCTTGTTCTCCGCCTGGACGGACGCGGATCAACTGCGTCGGTGGTGGGGCCCCATAGGGGCGACGTGTCCGACCGCACACGTGGATCTGCGCGTGGGCGGACGCTATCGCATCGAGAACCGGTTTCCGGATGGGAAGAGATCTGGATTTCTGGAGAGTTCGAGGTCGTGGCTCCCCCCCACAGGCTGGTCTACACCTGGCGCCTGGATCCCGGACCCGCTCGCACGGAGCGCGTCACCGTGACCTTCGATCCCCACGGCCACGGCACAGAGGTCGTGGTCATCCACGAGCGAATCCCGGATAGGGTGGAGCGCGAGCGGCACGAGCATGGCTGGCAGGGTTGTCTCGAGGGACTCGCGGAATATGTCGAGCGCGCCCGGTGATGACCTCTCCAGGCTCTGGTGGGCCGGAGCCCGATTGGAACGTCGGGTCCCGACGGGGGTGTCCACCCACTCGCATCCGATCCACTGGGGATCCCTGGGCGATTCCCCTCGTTCGTGAGGCCCTGGGACCCCAGGGTGCGTCCCCGCGCCTCTTGACAGCCTCCAGACCTAGACTATACTGAGGCATCGATAAACGAGGCATTGACAGACGATGCGACACCGAGAGTCCCTCAGCTCCGAGCTGCTGCCCGGCACCCTGGAGATGCTCATCCTCAAGACCCTGACCCGGAGGGCGGCCCACGGCTACGCCATCGCGCGGCATCTGGAGCGCGTCTCCGACGACGTGCTGCGGGTCGGCGAGAGCTCGCTCTATCCGGCCTTGCAGCGCCTGCTCGTCAATGACTGGGTCCAGGCCGAGTGGGGGGAGTCCGAGCTCAAGCGCCGCGCGCGAATCTACCGGATCACCCCCGCGGGCCGAAAGCGCCTCGCCCAGGAGGCCCAGGGCTTCGAGCGCATCACGGGCGCGATTGCCGCCGTCATGGCGCGGGCCTGACCGTGTGGGCACGCCTCCGCAACAAGCTGCGCTTCTTCTTCCGTCGCGACCGCTTCGGTCGCGAGCTGACGGAAGAGATGGACTTCCACCGGGAGATGCTCGAGCTCGAGAAGACGCGGCTGGGCATGGCCCGGGAAGCTGGCGCCCATAGCGCGCGTCGGCAACTCGGCAACACGACTCTCGCCCGAGAGGACTCGAGGGAGGTCTGGATCGTCACCTGGCTCGACACCCTCGCCGCCGACGTCCGCTACGCCTTCCGTACCATGGCGGCCAACAAGACCTTTAGCGCTCTCGCCATCCTGTCTCTGGGGCTCGGAATCGGAGCCAACACCGCGATCTACAGCTTCATGGATTCGATCCTGCTGCGCTCGCTGCCCGTGCCCGACCCCCAGTCGCTGGTCGTCATGACCTGGCGCGCCCGGGCCACCGGAAGCGACTCCGTCATTGAGGGGATGAGCGGCACCACCCATGAGGATCCCGAGTCGGGGGCCACGGGCGGAATCTTTCCCTTCCCGGCGTTCGAGCTCTTTCGGGAATACGACTCTGTCTTTTCGACGGTGTTCGCCCACTGCCAATTCTGGCAAGTGCGGAGGGTGAACCTGGTGGTCCAGGGGCAAGCCGACATCGCCACCGGGTGGAACGTGTCGGGTGACTATTTCCGGGGACTCGCTGTTCCCCCGGCGGCGGGGCGGCTGATCGGTCCCGACGACGACCGGCCCGAAGCCCCCGCGGTCGCCGTCTTGAGCCACGGGTTCAGTCAGGCGCGTTTCGGGGGGGCGGACAACGCGGTGGGCCGGCCGATCCTGATCGACAACCTCCCTGTCACCGTGGTGGGGGTCACGCCGCCCGAGTTCTTCGGAGTGGACCCGGGGGCGGCCCCGGACGTCTACCTGCCGATGCACGCCAACGAGCGGCTGGGAGCGGGCAACCCGTTTGGTTTTCGGCCGGAGGACTACCTCGCTCGGAACTTTTATTGGGTCGAAGTCATGGGCCGATTGCGCCCCGGGGTCAGCCTCGCTCAAGCCCAGGCCACGCTGGCTCCGGCGTTCCGGCAATGGGTGGCCAGCACCGCCACCAACGATCGGCAGAGGGCGAACCTCCCCGCCCTGGTGGTCAAGGAAGGCGCGGGTGGGCTGGACAGCTTACGCCGCCAGTACTCGCAGCCCCTTCTCGTGCTGATGGCGCTGGTGGGATTGATCCTGGCCCTGGCGTGCGCCAACGTCGCCAACCTGCTCCTCGCGCGCGCAGCGTCGAGGAGACGGGAAATGGCACTGCGGCTGGGCATGGGCGCGGGCCGGCTTCGCATCGTGCGCCAACTGCTGACCGAGAGCGCGCTCCTGGCGGCGCTGGGCGGCGCCCTGGGCGTCTTGTTTGCCGTCTGGGGGATTCGCCTTCTTACCCTGCTGCTGTCCCAAGGCCGGACGAGCTTCACCCTGAGGGTGGACCTGAACGGGCACGTGCTCGGCGTGGCGGCGGCCCTTTCCCTCCTGACCGGTGTGCTGTTCGGACTGGCCCCGGCGCTGCAGGCGACGCGCGTGGACGTCATGCCCGCTCTGAAGGCCACGCGAAGCGGGGAGCGACCAGGGTCGCCCGCTTCCCGACGGCTCGGCCTGAGCCGCCTGCTCGTGGTCTCGCAGATCGCCATCTCGCTGCTGATGCTGGTGGCGGCGGGCCTCTTCGTGCGCACGCTTTCGAACCTGGAGTCGATCGACCTCGGCTTCAATCGGGAGAACGTGCTGCTCTTCCAATTGGACGCCCGGAAAGCCGGGCGCAAGGACCCCGAGGTGGCCGCCCTCTACCGCGATCTACGGAGCCGCTTCCGTGCGATCCCGGGCGTGCGTAGCGCGAGCCTCTCGCGGAGTTCGCTCATCGGAGGGGAGCACGGTCTGCCCATCGGCCTATCGGGCTCGCCCCCGGATCCCGCCAACCGCTTCCTGACCGTGGGACCCGCGTTCTTCGCTA
>WNFJ01100347.1_pt1 | contig 11555 bp, 8 predicted proteins | sample 5400461 | NCBI WGS metagenome assembly WNFJ01 (sample SAMN13153349, study PRJNA577476) | soil metagenome | isolation source: 115 cm saprolite on Douglas fir-dominated hillslope | place: USA:California | collected 2013-09-17 | reverse complement strand
GGCGATGACCCTCACCTGCTCCGGCTCGATGCCCAGGATGATCGCGACCTCTTTCTTGGGCCGCACGATGGCGCCGCCGCCGGCATACAAGGTGTAGCGGCCCGAGGCGGCGTCGAAATGGCCGAGCGCGGCGCGCGGTTCCATCGGCACGCCGGTGACGCGCTGGATGTCCGTCCGCAGTTTCACGACATGGCGCGCGCTGGCGAAGGCCGCTTGCGTCGCCGCCTGATCGCCCACCAGGGAATCCACGACCACGTCGGCGAGCGGCGGCAATTCCTCGTACGCGACCTGCACCGCTTCGGCGGCATCCTTGGCGATCGCCAGCGTCTCGGCGACCACGAACGCCACCGGCTCGCCCACGAAGCACGCCGCTTCGATCGCCAGCACATCGGGCCGCACGACCTTGTGCGGCGAGCCGTCTGTATTGGGCAGCTTGATGTCGGGCGGGCTCATGGCGGCCGGGATGTGCGGCACGGGTTTCAGCCCGTCGGCGGCCACGTCGGCGCCCGTCAGCACCGCCAGCACGCCGGGCATCGCCCGCGCCACCGATGGGTCGACCGCGACGATGCGGGCATGAGGGTACGGCGAACGCACGACCCAGGCGTAGGCCTGGCCGGGGAGGGTGAAGTCGTCGCTATAGCAGCCGGCGCCGGTCAGCAGCCGGGCGTCTTCCAGCCGCGGCAGCGATGTTCCGATGGCGCTATCCGGCATCTCACTACATCGCATGCGGCAGCGGCACGCCCAGCAGCACGCCGAACTCACGGGTGAGATCGCAGCTCACCCGCGCATGCACCTTGCCCTGCTTGTCGAAGAAGCGGCCGGTCGGAGTCACCGGAAAGGCGCCCTCGTGCCAGATACCGGGATGGATATAGAGGCCGAAGCTGCCGTCCGACCAGAAGGCGACGAACGTCTCGGGCCTCAGGTCGTCGCCGGCCAGCGCCAGCGGCACGACGAAGGGCTTGCCGTCGGTTGGCCAGAAGAGCTGGCCGCCGTCGGGATGGTAGTTGCAATGCCACAGCAGCACGCGGCCGTCGGCGAGCGCAACGCCGGGGCGCGCGACCTCGGGCAATTCGCGAAAGCCGATGACATAGTGTCCGCCGACCGCTTCGTTGCGGCCCAAAAGCTCGTTGCCGCGCCATTCGCAGGCAAAGACACCCTCGGTCGTGCCGCCTTCGATGCCGGTGCCGGCATCGAGCCCGCGCCAGCCGGCAAGCGGCCAGGGCACGATCTCGATCCTGTGCGCGTGGGGAGCGCGCACGATCTCGCCGTAGCCCTTGAGCGACCTGGCAGACGCGCGCACCAGCGGCACGTCGAGGATTTTCAGGCCGGCAGGAATGTCCGGATTCAGATAGTCGATGACGACCTGATCCATCACGCGGCTTTGCCCAAATCCTCGCCGGCCAGCGCACGCTCGATCAGGCGCACGACATTGTCGCGGCCGTAGAGTTTTATGAAGGCGCCCATGCGCGGACCCTGCTCGCTGCCCAAAAGCACCTCGTAGAGAGCCTTGAACCACTGGCGCAGCTCGGCCTGGGCGAAGTGGCGCTTGCCCACCTCGTAGACCTCGTTCTGGATGAACTCGGCGCTCTCCTCCTCGGGCAGCTTGCGCAAGGTGTCGGCAAGATCCTTCAGCGCGTCGCGCTCCTTGGCCGTCGGCAGCCTGAACTTCTTGGAGGCCTTCACGAAGTCCTGGTAGTAGGCCACCGCGCCCGACAGCAGGCGGTCGAGATAGGGCGCGGTCTCCGGCGTGGCGCCCGGCACGTAGCGCCGCAGATACTGCCACAGCACGTCCTTGTTCTCGGTATGCGCCACGCTCGCGAGGTTGAGCAGCATGCCGAAATTGACTCCCGCCGCCGAGTTGGCCGGCGCCGCACCGTCATGGATGTGCCAGGCCGCGTTCTCCAGCGCCTTGGCCGGCTCCTCGGCCGGCAGCTTCTCGATCGCCGCGAGATAATCGTCGACGGCGCGCGGGATGACGTCGAAATAGAGCCGCTTGGCCCGCCGCGGCTGCTGCTGCATGTAGAGCGCCAGCGATTCGGGCGGCGCATAGCGCAGCCACTCCTCGACCGAGAGTCCGTTGCCCTTGGACTTGGAGATCTTGCGGCCCTGCTCGTCGAGGAAAAGCTCGAAGTTGAAACCTTCCGGCGGCTTACCGCCCAGGATGCGCACGATCTTGGCGCTCAATTCGGCCGACGGGATGAGATCCTTGCCGTACATCTCGTAATCGACGTCGAGCGCGAACCAGCGGCCGGCCCAGTCGGCCTTCCACTGCAGCTTGACGTTGCCGCCGGTGACCGGCGTTTCCACCAAGGTGCCGTCCTCGTCGCGATAGACGATGGTGCCGGCCGCCGCATCCGTCTTGACCACCGGCACCTGCAGCACGCGGCCGGTCTTGGGCGAGATCGGCAGGAAGACCGAATAGGTCTGCTGGCGCTCCTCGCCCAGGGTCGGCAGCATCACCGCCTGTACCGCGTCGTAGTGCTGCAGCGTGGCCAAAAGCATCTTGTCGAAGCGGCCCGACTTGTACCAATCGGTCGCCGACTGGAACTCGTACTCGAAGCCGAAGGAATCGAGGAAAGCGCGCAGGCGCGCGTTGTTGGCCGCGCCGAAGCTCGGATACTCGTTGCTGAACGGATCGGGCACTGACGTGAGCGGCTTGCCGAGATGGGCCGCCAGCATCTCCTTGTTGGGCACGTTGTCGGGCACCTTGCGCAGCCCGTCCATGTCATCGGAGAAGCAGAACAGCCGCGTCGGCACGTCGCTCAGGCGGCGGAACGCCTGGCGCACCATGGTGGTGCGCACGACCTCGCCGAACGTGCCGATGTGCGGCAGGCCGGACGGGCCATAGCCGGTTTCGAACAGCAGGTAGCCTTTGGCCGGCGCTTTGCCGCCCGTGCGGGCCAAAAGCTTGCGGGCTTCTTCAAACGGCCACGCGCGCGCGGCCTGGGCGAGGGAACGATCGATCTGCGACATGAATCGCAGAACCTATGAGCGAGGGCCTTTTGCGTCAATCCGGCCGCGGTCGAAACTGGCGCGCGGACAATGAACAAAACGGCGCTCAATCGCTGGTCTTGTCACAACTTCCCCTAGCCAAAATCCGCCCACGCGGGTTGATCGCGCGAGAAGCTGCCCTAGATAAACGGCAGCGGAACAGACCGATGAGCCGCTGAAACGTTAGTTGTGACCACTCGGAGTGGGAGGCCGCACAGCATGCGTGGCCGCGAACGGAAACCCAAACGAGAGGAGTTGTGCGATGAAGATGAATTCCGCACAGATCAAGCAGACTCTGAATCAATTCGATGCCCAAGCCATTCCGGCGGGACATCCGGCGATGCCGCAACTGGAAAAGTTATTCGGTGGTCACACCTTCTTCCTCGACAGCGAGGGCCTCAACATCGTGGAACCCGTCGAGGCGGAGCAGAACGACCGCCGGCGGGGCGTCGTGGTGAATCTCGCCAGTTGGACCGATGAGACCAAGGCGAGCCTTGAGCCCCACGAGCCCGAATCGACGGACTTGATGGTCGATTTCGAAACCGACACGCGTCATTGACGAGATTTTCGCCCGCGAACGGAACGAAGCTCCGGGCGTTACCAAGTGAGTGAATGGCGTTCTTTCCGGGCCGGTCGCGTGTCGAACGCAATCGGTCGGCGGGGAAAATCACATCCTCAGACCCAAAGAAGGAGTTTCGACATGCAATCGACAAACCGATTTGGCACGTGGTGCGTCCTGACTCTCACCGCGGCTGGCCTCTTGGTCATGCCTGCGGCACAGGCGCAGCAACAATCTCCCTCTGGACCATCGGCAACAACGCCCAGCCCGACGACGGCGCCGACAAATATTCCCGACAAAAAGCTCGACGCGGCCGCCGCCGCCGTCAAAAAAGTGTCCGTGATCAAGAACAAGTACGACCAGCAATTGGCTGAGGCGCCGGTCGCCGAAAAGGAACGTCTCAAGGGCGAGGCCGGCGATGCCATGGCAAAGGCGGTCACTGACCAAGGCCTGTCGATCGAGGAATACACGACAATTCTGAACGTTGCGCAGAAGGATCCCATCGTGCGCGACAAGCTCCTTCAGCGGATGAAATAAGGCGGCTGGCCCGGCGCGGCGGGCGCTCCTTGGAGTCCCGGAGCAATCGTCGCGAGCCCGCGGTCCGCTTAACGCCTAACGTCTGCTGCCCAGCACCGCCAGCGCTTCGCCGGCGGCGCGCAGGCCGGAGGCGTAGGCGCCGCCCACGCGCGTGGCCCATACCGGATCGGTCGCCTCGCCGGCGAAGAACACGCGGTTATGGTGGGGCTGGGCCAGCACCAGGCGAGCCTCGGCGCGACCGGGGATGGCCATCGACCACGAGCCGCGGGCAAACGGGTCCTTGCCCCAACGGGTGGCGAATGAGTGCGCGACCACGCCGCGCAGCTCATCGCCGTAGATCTCCGCCATCGCCGACAGCGCGAAGGAGGCGGCGACGCCGCCGCCCTGCTCCTCGAGCTCGCGGGCATGCGCGCCGCCCACGAACACGATCGCGGCGTCGCGGCTATAAGGCCGCACGATGGCGTCGAAGGCCTGGCCCTTGCGCGTCAGCCCCGACACGCTACGCCCGGCCGGCGCGTCGATCACCTTGCGCGCGAACGAGATCGCGATCTTGTTGTAGAGCGCCATCGGCAGCTGGGCGATCGCCTCGCGCTTGGCGGCGCTGAGCTGCGGGGCGAAGCCGAAGGGCCCGGCCGCCAGAACGCCGGTCGGCACGGTGACGATGACGGCCCGGGCGTTGAGCTCGCCGCCGGTCGTCACGATCTGCACCTGCGTTCCCGTCGAATCGACGCGCACGACGCGCGTGGCGAGCTTCACCGGCACCTTGGCGCCCCAGCGCGCGATCACGGCCCCCAGCCCCTCGGCCACGGCATATTGCGGCTCGGTGTCGGGCTGGCGCGTGAAGTCGCGCGCCGACAGCTCGTTGTTCTCGACGCCCGCCTCGAGCGGCCCGACCAGGGCGTAGGCCAACCGCTCCAGCGGGTCCTGGGGCGTCAGCAGACGGCCGACGATCACGTCGGGCTCCTTGCCCGGCGTCACGCCGAGCACCGCCAGCGGCGGCGGCTTTTTGAGCGCCGCCGCAATCTTGCGCGAGGCATCGACGGCGATCTTCTCGAAGCGCGCGTATTCTTCCTTCGGCAACTCCGTGCCGCCGAGATAGAGCGTCTGCTCCTGGCGATCGAGGATCGGCTTGGCGTTGGCTTCGCGCAGGATCGCCATGGCGGGGTTGGTCTTGCCGGCCTCGATCCATTGCGCGCCCTGATCGAAGGGAAAGCCGAAGGTGGTGCTGTCCGTGACCGCGCGGCCGCCGATCCGCTCGCGCGCCTCGACCACCAGCACGTTCTTGTGCGCCGCCATCAGGGTGCGCGCCGCGGCGAGGCCCGCGACGCCGGCGCCGACGATGACGACATCGAGATCGGCGGCGCGGGCCGGCCGGCCGATGCCGAGCGCCAACGCCGACACGGTGGCCCCCGACAAGGTGGCCCCCGACAAGGCGGCCGACCTCAACAGGCCGCGGCGCTTCATTCCTTCCAGGTGAAGGGAAAGAGCTGCTGGCGCACGAAGCCCGGCGGCATGTAGCCGCCCAGCACGCCATACTTGCCGGGAAACCGCCGATCGGACTTCACGGCGGTGCCGAACAGGTAGTCGATGAAGGCGAAGTGGGCCGCGTAGTTGCGGTCGATCGCCTCGCGTTCGGAGCTGTGATGCCAGTGGTGGAAGTCGGGCGTCACGACCAGCCATTTGAGCGGCGCCCGCGCGAAGGCATCCGGCAGGCGGACATTGGCGTGGTTGAACACCGCCTGGAAACCCACGATGATGATATAGACGTTCATCGCGGCCTCGCTGAACCCCAGGACATAGAGCACGCCCAGGATCGACACCCGGGTGGCTAAAAGCTCGAAGATGTGCAGTCGCGAGCCCGCCATCCAGTCCATGTATTCGGCGCTGTGATGAACGGCATGGAAGCGCCACAGGAACGGGATCTCGTGATAGGCGCGGTGCGTCCAGTACTGCACCAGGTCGGCGACCAGCAGCACCAGGAAGAGCTCGGCGAAGAACGGCAGGCCGCCCACCCATTTCTGCAGCGGCGCCCAGACCAGCCAGCCGAACAGGCGATGGATGGCGAAATTCACGATGACCAGCGCCAGCCCGACCATCAGGTGGTTGACGATGAAATGCGTGAAGTCGGTCTGCCAGCCCGGCCGGAACACCGGCTGCTCGCGGTGCAGCGGGAACATCTTCTCGATCAGGATGAAGACCATGCTCGAGCCGAGCAGGTCGAGGATGAACCAGTCGAGGCCGATATAGGGCGTGTTGTCCTCGAAGTCGCCGATCGGCACGCGATGCCCGCCCATCGCGACGGCCAGCAGGATCAACGCCAGCGCGGTGCCGTTCAGCCAGCGATTGCGCAGGCGGATCAGGTTGGCAAGCGCCATACCGCCGGCGATCACCATGCCGATCAGCAGGATCTCGCGCAGCACGTTGACGTCGTATTTCTTCCGCAGGTCCGGTGTCGTGAGGTACTGCGGGAAATGGAACGCCAGCACTGACAGCACGGCGAGCCCGCCCAGGGTGAGGGCGATGACGCCGGTTATCTTGCCTTTCCCCAGTTCCATGGCGCCGGACTGGTGGAAGACGGCGGTCGGCTTCCTGATGATGGGCGGCGGCTTCATCCGCTCGCATGTTAGATGCAACGGACGATCACTGCATCGAGCAATTGGCCTATGCTATCCACCTTTCGTGTCTTCTCCCCTTCCCTGGCCTGCCCTGATCGCGACCGCGCGCGGGGCGCTGTGGCGCGCGGGCGACGGGACGATCGAACGGCTGTCGGCGGCCGACGCGGCGATGCGTGCCGCGGGCGGCTTGCCGCTGGTCTGCCATGCGCCGGCGGTGGCGGCGCGGCTCGGACTGGAAGATCTGCCGGCGCGCGACCTTCTGGAGCTCTTCGCCTTCGTGCGGCCGGCGCGCTTCTGCCTGCCGACGCCGCGCGGCCTTTGCGAGGTACTCGATCTCGGCCAGCCCGCGACGCCGGAAGAAGAAGTCGCCGCCCTCCCCGAAGTCGCACGCGCGCTACTCGACGAGCTGGAGGATATGGCGGCGCTGGCCTCGCCTGAATTCAAGGACACCGCATCGGCCATGGCGCGCGGCCGATGGTCCTGGGGTGACGCCGTGCTGGCCGCCCTCGGTATCGATCAGGTGACCAGGAAGCCGCGTGCCGGCGCCGGCCTCGATGTCTGGAAAAGCCTGCCGGCATGGGAGGAGCCGCCGCCCGCGCCGCCGCCGGGCAGCCAGCCGGTCGAACCGCGCGAGGCCCGTCTGCGTCTTGCCCAGCTGATCGCCGCCGGTCCCAACATGGCCGAGGCGCGGCCGACCCAGAGCGACTACGCGTCGGCCGCCTCGCAGGCCTTCGCGCCGCGCGAGCAGGAGGACAAACCCAACGTCGTGCTGGTCGAGGCCGGCACCGGCGTCGGCAAGACGCTTGGCTACGTCGCCCCTGCCTCGCTGTGGGCGGAGAAGAACGGTGCGCCGGTGTGGATCGCCACCTACACCCGCAACCTGCAACGCCAGATCGACAACGAGCTCGATCGCCTGCATCGCGACTCGGCCGAGAAGCGCCGCCGGGTGGTGATCCGCAAGGGTCGCGAGAACTATCTCTGCCTGCTGAACTTCCAGGAAGCCGCGATGCGCACCGGCCTCGCCCCCGAGAACGCCGTCGGCCTCGGCCTCCTGGCGCGCTGGGCGCTGGCCAGCCGCGACGGCGACATGATCGGCGGCGACCTGCCGGCCTGGCTGCTCGATCTTTTAGGCCGCAGCCGCATCACACGCCTGACTGACCGGCGCGGCGAGTGCATCTATTCGGCCTGCGAGCATTACCGGAAGTGCTTCGTCGAGCGCACCATCCGCCGCGCCCGCCAGGCCGACATCGTGATCGCCAACCACGCGCTGGTGATGGTCCAGGCGGCGATGGGCGGCCTCGACGACGCAACGCGCCCGCTGCGCTACGTGTTCGACGAGGGCCATCACCTGTTCGACGCCGCCGATGGCGCGTTCGGCGCGCATTTGAGCGGCGTCGAAGCCTCCGATCTTCGCCGCTGGCTTCTCGGCGCCGAGGGACGCCGCGGCAGCCGCGCTCGCGGCCTCGAACGCCGCCTCAGCGATCTTTTGGGCGAGGACGCCGAGGCCCAGGCAGCCCTTCGCCGGCTAATCCAGCTCGCGCAGTTGCTGCCCTCGCCCAACTGGCAGACGCGGCTGGTCGACGGCACGGTGCTGGGACCGGCCGAGGAGTTTTTGGCGCTGGTGCGCCAGCAGGTTCGCGCGCGAGCCTCGGGCGAGGACCAGGGCTTTGGCCAGGAATGCGACGTGCGGCCGCTCAATCCCGGCCTGCTCGAGGCCGCCGATCGGCTGAGCGCGGCGCTGGAGCAGATGCTCGCACCCGTGCGCAGGCTGCGCGCCGCGCTCCGCGCCAGGCTCGAAGGCGAGGCCGACAAGCTCGATTCGAGCCAGCGGGCGCGCATCGAAGGCGTGGCGCGCTCGCTCGCCAACCGCTGCGAGCTGACCCTCGAAGCCTGGCGCGCCATGCTGCGCGGCCTGCACAACGAACCCGACTCCGCCTTCGTCGACTGGTTCGCCATCGAGCGCATCCAGCAGCGCGAGTTCGATGTCGGCATGTACCGCCACTATCTCGACCCCACCGAGCCGTTCGTGAATGCGGTGATCCGCCCGTCGCACGGCGCGGTCATCACCTCGGCCACGCTGCGCGATTCGCTGGGCGTGCCGGCCGCCGCCAACGACGAGAGCAGCGAGACGCTGGCCGACTGGACGGTTGCTGAAGCGCGCACCGGCACGCGCCATCTGGCGGCACCCGCCATGCGCGCCGCCATGGCCTCGCCCTTCGACTATCCCGACGCCACCAAGGTGCTGATCGTCCGCGACGTCAGGCGCGACGATGCCGACCAGGTGGCCGCAGCCTACCGCGAGCTGTTCGTGGCCTCGGGCGGCGGCGCGCTCGGCCTGTTCACCGCCATCGGCCGGCTGCGCGCGGTGCACCAGAGGATCGCCCCGGCGCTCGAGGAGGCGGGCTTGCCGCTCTATGCCCAGCATGTCGGCGGCATGGACGCCGCCACGCTGGTCGATATCTTCCGGGCCGAGGAACATTCCTGCCTTCTGGGCACCGATGCGGTGCGCGACGGCGTCGACGTGCCGGGCCGGTCGCTCCGCCTGATCGTGTTCGACCGCGTGCCCTGGCCGCGCCCCGACATCCTCCACCGGGCGCGCAAGGAGGCGTGGAAGAAGGCAAGGACAGGGGGCGCCGGCGCCACCGCTTACGACGACATGCTGGCGCGGCTGCGGCTCAAGCAGGCCTACGGCCGGTTGATCCGGCGGGCCGACGACCGCGGTGTGTTCGTCATGCTGGATTCGCGGCTGCCGACGCGGCTGCTGGGCGCTTTTCCGCCGGGCGTGAGCATCGAGCGGGTCGGGCTGGCCGAGGCGGTGACGACCGTGAAGGCCTTTCTCGATCCCCTGTCAGCCTGACATTAAATCTTTATCGACATGTGCGCCTTTGAAGCTTGGCAGTCTGACTCAATGGAGCCTTAATCGGCGTGTAGCGTCACGCTCGTCAGGACACGGCAAAAAGGCAAGCATGCTGCGTTTTTTTGGGGGTTGGCTGGCGGCAATGACCGCCATGCTGCTGTTCATTTGCCCGTCCAGCCAGGCGGCGGAGCCGCCGCAAAAAGCGGTGGAGCCGCCTCAAAGCGTTTCCATCCTGCTCTATCACCGCCTGGGCCCCGATCACGCCGACGACATGACGGTGACGACCCCGGTGGTCGAGAGCCAGCTCAAGCTCATCCAGGAGCGCGGCTACCACGTCATTCCCCTTAAGTCGCTTCTGGCGGCGCTCGCCGATCCCGCGGCGCCACTGCCGGAACGCTCCGTTGTCCTGACCGCCGATGACGGCCACAAAACGGTCTATACGGACCTGTTCCCGCTGATCAAAAAATACCAGATCCCCGTCACGCTGTTCATCTATCCTTCGGCGATCTCCAATCCCAGCGCTCCCTATGCGATGACCTGGGAGCAGCTGGCCGAGATGAAGGCGTCCGGCCTGGTCGATATCCAGTCGCACACCTTCTGGCACCCCAACTTCAAGATCGAGAAAAAGCGCCTGGCGCCGGCGGCCTACGAGAAGTTCACCCAGGACCAGCTGGTGAAATCCAAGACCGTCCTCGAACAGAAACTGGGCATCAAGGTCGACCAGCTGGCCTGGCCGTTCGGCATCTACGACGATCAGCTGATCCAATGGGCCCAGGCCGCGGGCTACGTCGCGGCCTACACGATCGACCGCCGGGCCGTCACGCGGGCCGACAAGATGATGGCGCTGCCGCGCTCCATCGTCACCGACGCCGACCGCGGCGCCCGCTTCGAGGCGCTACTCACGGCACCGAAATGAGGAAATCAATGAAGCCGTTTCTTGCCGTCGTTGCCGCGCTTTGCCTTGCCTCGGCAGCACATGCTCAACAGGCGACAGGCCAGCCTGAAAGCAAGCCTGAAACGCCAACCGCAGCGCAGGCCGCCAGCGAAAGCAGCGGCGAACGTCAGGGCACCGTCGTCGACGGTGCGACCGGCACGCCGCTCGCCGGCGTGATCGTCACGGTGGGCGACAAGACCGTCCTCACCGATGCGCAGGGCCAGTACAAGGTGGCGGCCGGCGGCGAGCCGATCATGGTCAGGCTGGCCGGCTACGGCCGGGCGACGATCTCCGGCGATGCCTCGCAGCCCTTCAAGCTCACGCCGCTCGACCCCAAGGCGCTCTATCTCACGGTTTACGGCATCGCCGCTCCCTTTCTGCGCGACCCCGCCCTCGACCTGATCGAAAAGAACAAGCTCAACGCTCTGGTCATCGACATCAAGGGCGACCGCGGCCTCATTCCCTATCCCACTCACGCTCCGCACCATTCCCGACCTCAAGGAACTGGTGACCACGCTCAAGAAGAAGAACCTCTACCTGATCGCGCGCGTCGTGACCTTCAAGGACACGCTGCTGGCCGCCTCCCACCCCGAATGGGCCATTCACGCCCCCGGCGGCGCACTGTGGAAGGATCGCGAGGGACTTGCCTGGATCGATCCTTTCAGGAAGGCCGCCTGGGACTATTTCATCGGCGTGGCCGAAGAGGCCGCCGCCGCGGGCTTCGACGAGGTCCAGTTCGACTATGTCCGTTTCCCCGATACAGGCAGCGGCGTCGCCTACTCCGAGGCGTCGACCGAGGCCTCGCGGGTGGGAGCGATCACCGGCTTCCTGCGCGAAGCCAAGCGGCGGCTGGCGCCGTACAACGTGTTCCTCGCGATGGATTCCTTCGGCTATGTCTGCTGGAACGAGAACGACACCGGCATCGGGCAGAGGATCGAGGATCTGGCGTCGGTGGTCGATGTTGTCTCGCCCATGCTCTACCCGTCGGGCTTCCAATTCGGCATTCCCGGCTACCGCAATCCGGTCCAGAATCCGTACGAGATCGTCTACAAGTCGCTCGAG
>WNFJ01383045.1_pt1 | contig 11556 bp, 8 predicted proteins | sample 5400461 | NCBI WGS metagenome assembly WNFJ01 (sample SAMN13153349, study PRJNA577476) | soil metagenome | isolation source: 115 cm saprolite on Douglas fir-dominated hillslope | place: USA:California | collected 2013-09-17 | reverse complement strand
GTCGTAAATGACCTCCCACTCGACTTTTCCCCGCCGATTACTCTGCGTTTGGGGATCAACCACTTCTTCCGCATTTAGTATTTCCCTGCCCGATGCGTCAAGCCGCCGGAGTCTTGTCAGGATTCCGTCGCGGTCAAATTGAAAACGGGCGTGAAAGACTAACTTGCCATCGGAATCATAGAATTTCTGTTCGCCCGAATGTTTCTTATCGTCGTACTTGACCACCAGCTTTCCCGGCAAGGGCGAGTAATCATCGCCTTCTCCCCAATTGAATGGCGCTGTTTTCTGCTCGAGCACCCGGCCTTTCTCATCGTACCTGAAGGTGACGTGGTACCAGGGCTTTCGTTGACCGGCAGTGAACCGGCAGTGAACTCGGCAACGCTCATGTCAACCACGCGCTTTTTGTCGTCAAGAATCTTAACCTCCTCATAGGATTTCTGATGATTTTCGTCAAGCGTGCTTATTGTTGTTGTGTTTCCAGCGTAGGAAATTTTGGCTGAGTCTTGCCCATTAGAATCGTATCCAAGCAGCCTTCCTTCGGCGTCGTACTTGAAGTTGAAATAATGCTCCTCTTCCGTTTGAAAGTCGGAGAGACGGCCATGATCGGCATAACTCCATCGCAGCCGTTCTTGCGAATCCGGGCGCTGCCCGGTCACGAAGTGGTGTTCCACTGTTTGGCACTGTAGCTTTCCGTCGCGAAAGGTTCTCGTGATTGTGGATATTTCTGTCGAATCAATTCGGATAAGCTTAATCAGATGGCCCTGATCGTCAAACTTCAAGGTTGTTGTGATGTGATGGGAGTCTGGATCTTGGTTCGGGGACTGGATTTCTTCCCGCTCGACGCTGGCGACCGGGCCTTTCATGTCCAAGGTATCTTCATACTGTAGATAACCCTGCCAGATCGCTGTCATCGCCGAAAAGAACGTGGGGTTTTCCGGAAGGCCGGTGAATTGGTCGAGCGGCTTTGCAGGCACCGTGGACCTTTGTGCAGTCGAGAGACTGCATAATAGCGCAAAGGGAACGAGGGGTAGCAGCGAGTATCGTCTCATGCTGCTTTGAGATTACCTTTGACCGCTATGATGGGAAAGCGGTAAAGAACGAAAGACAGACGACAAAGAACGGCAGCATGACAATAAAAAGCGTGTCACCCCTCGCCTAACAAGCCCATGAAAGCCTGAACCGTTGGGCAAGAATCCTCCGCCATCGAAAGCGTCTGGCTACTGCTTGAGGGCGAGTGCAATGGCCGTGCTGATGGTAGCTTCGCCATTCTGGGGCCATCCTTTAAACTCCTCCAGAATGATTCCGTCTTTGCTGAGCACGAAATAACGCGGGTAGCTGTCCACGGCAAAGGCACGGAACAAGGAACGGTCGCCATCATAGACCTGCACCCAGTTCATGCCATTCTTCTGAACAAACTGCTCCCATTTCTCTCTCGAATCGTCTTCATCAATGCTGATGATTGCAACTCTGGCGGGATCAGCTTTGGTCGCAAGGTCCTTAATCAGCGGCAGTGACACGAGGCAGGGCGCGCACCATGTGCCCCAGAAGTCCAACAGGACAACCTTGCCCTTCAGCGTATCCAGACTGATCTCCTCTCCGGTGCTGAGTCTGGCGGAGAAGTCGGGAGCGAAATGTTTGCGAATGCGACTGGGGTCGGCAATGAATCTCTGAATTTCACGTCCTCTGGTGGTACCAGCAAATTCCGGCGCTACAGCCTTCAGCACTTCCACGCCTTCAGCGTCTTTGGATTCCTTCAGAAGCACAAAGCCGAGATTGAACCTGCATTCCAAGCAACCAGGATTGGCAGTGGACGCGGTCTTGAAAGCTGCCTCGGCCTGGCCAAGATTGCCTTGCCGGCTCAGGACGATGCCGCGATAGAGTTGTGCGCTGGCCTTTTGCTCGCCGGTGGTGGCCGTCGCTATAGCTTTCTCAATCCACTCCAAAGCCTGCTGGAATTTTCCCTCTGCCATTTCGATCCGCGCCAGCCAGACGTAGCATTGGGAGCAGTTTTCTCGCTGGAGTTGATTGGCCTTCGTGAAATGTGTGACGGCATCCGCATAGCTACTCTGTTGAGCCGCTTGCTTGCCAGCTTGCAATTCCCGCTCAAATTCCGAACCCGAGCTCTGAGCAGCGAGGAGCAAAACCGAACATAGCGGAGTGAAAACAGTGAGCCGTGATCGCGACAGTTTGATCATAGAGCAAGAAATTTAAGTACAGGCGCCGTCATAGTTGATTTCTTTGTGGCCGGGGGCGCAGCTCTGGTTGGTCGGTTAGCTGGCGGGCGATTTTCACTCAGCAGACTTTCTACCAGAGTACGGAGAGAGTCTTCGTTCTCCAGCTTGGGATTTCCGGGTCTCCCGCCGCTCTGCGCGCGAATCACGCCGGCGCGGTCTATTACCACTATTTGTGGAATGTTCAAAACGTCGTCTTTTCCGCGGCCCAGGTATTTGTCCACGTCCTCCGAGTCAGTGTACCCAACCGGATACGTGAGTTTGAAGTAATCCACCATGTAGGTCACCAAGGGGCCGTTCGCATCCGACCCTGGGGCAGGAAAAGCGATAGCCACAGGCTGGAAGCCCCGCGGGCCTAACTCCTGGTTCAGTTTGTTCATGGTTTTTGCCACGCGCAGGCAGTGCGCAGATTTGATAAAAAGGAACTCGATCACCACGACTTTGCCTTTGAAGCTGGAGAGCATCGTGGTTTTGCCGGAAGGCTCATAGATCGTGAATTCGGGCGATTTGCGCGGTACCAGCGCTGGGGGGGAGGCCAGTGTGGATGCAGCCAGGATCATGAGAACAGCGATAAACGTAAGCTTTTGCATCGATCAGGCCTGTTGCCACTTCTGGGCGATGCGCTGAATTTCGTTCTCTGCAGCAGATGCGGCTTCGCCCGGGCTACTCTCTCCCTTTAGGACACTCTGCACCATTCTGGGAATCACAAAACTGTTGAAAATCTCCATAAACGCCGGTGTTGCAAAACCAGGAACACCCAGGTTCGGGGTCCAATGCAGCGCATCCTTGAGTTCTATGTACTTATAAGGAGGATCGCCCTGCGCGTCATGGTCCAGCCGCACCATGATATCGGGAAGCGTCTTCGGATAAATGGGAAAGTTGCAACCCAAACTCTTCTCATAGCTGGTCTTGGAGTTGTCGATCAGATCCGCCAGGAATTGCTTGGCGCCTTCCTGGTTTTTGGCGAAGTTCCAGACCGCAGAGCAATTGGTGACCTGGGGGAGAGCGGTCACGCCGACGCCGTTGGTGCCTATGAGCGGCGGCTGGAGCCTGATCTTCTTGCCCAGTTCGGGGTCCTGCTTTTCTGCCATGCGTAGAAGACTGATGCCATTCGTGCTGCAGGAGGTCTTGCGGGCCAACATGGCACGAACGTTGCCGGACGAGCCCCAGGTGAGCTGTTCGGGAGTTCCCGCATCCTGGTAGAGGGCATTCAAATATTTCAGGGTCTCGACAGCAAAAGCAGTCCTGTTGAAGACTATATTTCCGGCCGCATCCTGGATCCAGGCGCGAAACGCGTACATCAGGGTGTGCAACGTGATGTTGCCTTCCAGGGTGGGGGTGAATGCCAAACCGCAGGGAATGCCCAGTTTAGCTTTGATCCTCTGACCACCGCTGTGCAAGCTGAAGTAGTGTACCGGGCCGAGCGGCATCCCCACTTCACCCCAGTAGTCCTGAAAGTAGTGGACCGGGGAGGGAATCCAGAAGTCGGCCAGGGCGAAATGTTTCTTGGTCTTGGGATTGAATGTAGATTTATACCCGAGCTTGGGAATAGTCCCGTATTTGGAAGCCACTGTCTGATAGACCTCAGTGTGGTCAATCACATGCTCATGGTACTCAGCCGGTGGCCACGGAAAAATGAATACATCGTGGCCCTTGCCGGATCGGACCTCAGCCGCTGCGCGAGCGCCAATCTCTTCTATGGGGATGAGATCCACGATTACCCTGGTATCGTGCTGCGTACCCCATTCCTTAGTCAGCACATCTTCGAACCACTGGTCATACTCCGGCAGAAAATGGGCCCACTTTGCGATCTTGAGCTGTTTCTGGCCAGCGAATGCACGAGCAGGAAAGTTGAAGAAAGGCCCGGCAGCAGCGGCGGTGGCTGCCAGTCGGATGAAATTTCGGCGGGAGAACTTCCTCATGCTGACCTTGGGCATATCCGTGACCTAGAGACACTACTGCCCCAGCCTGGCCGGAGCCCTGCTGGGGCCGATGTTAGACGTTCTCAATTGACAGGAAGAAAGTTGCAATTGCCATTCTGGTCTGGAAAATTCCCCTTTTGCTGCAAACAATTGAAGTTCCTGGTGAACGCCGGATCCAATGGCGCTCCATTGGACGTGTGCACCGAATCCAGGAATGCATCCGAAGCGATCGCGCCGCTCCTCGGGTCGGGAATGGCGGGACAAATCAGCCAAACGGCTGCTGGGAAATCCGCACCACCCACGTCCGTCTTTCCTTCAGCTCCACATCCGTTGGCTTCGAGCTGCTTGTTGAGTTCATCTGCCGTCTTGATGATGGGCGTTCCATCCAAACTGGTGCCGTTTTTCTGCCTCAAAGTCGAGAATATGGGGCCGCAAACCGGACCCGGGTTGGCAGGATCCACGGTGAACCAGAAGTAGGTGATGATCCACATGCCCAGCAGATCATCGCAGAAGTAGCCAAACGGCGCATCGTTGATGGACGCGCAAACAGCGGTATCTGTGTTGATGCAGTTGCCGTCACTTCCATCCATCGCATTGCGATTGGTGGCAAACCTCCAATCCTGGCGAAGATGGGGCGTTGCCACGCTGCTCACTGGGAAGCAAGGTGTAGCGCCCGTTCCCATGGTGCCGCACGGCGTAAGCGCAAATGTGCCGTTAGACAGCCGTTGCCTGAGCGCCGCATAAGCCTCAAAATTGCCGACGATATCCTGCATGGCGATGCCGCGGGGGTTTTTGCCGCTGGCAATCGAGATGGTGCTGCCACCCACGGTTTTTGAGAAGTTCTGCAGGAAGAAGGTCTGGTCGGTCAGAAAAGCGATGAGGGAAATAAACTCCGTAGGCGAGCCGGTCCCATCATCGATGTAGCCGCCAGTAGTAGCCAGGATACGGATATCTCTGCGAGTGGGATCTTTCTCAAAGCAATTGTCCTCGTCGGCCACCCAGTTAGCCTGGGTGGAACTGCGCGATGGCGGGCCAAACTGCCGGAAGTTTCCGAAACGGCCGGCGACCGACTGGTTCAACTTGTTCACGTCGATGCCATTCTCCTGATAAAACGTATCGTTGAAATCGCAAGGCTTAGGGTTGAAATGGTCGTCGGCATCATTGTCCCCGTCAGCTTGCGCTGTCGCTTTAGGAGCCGACACGAACATCAGTCCCGCCAACGCCAAAACGTATAGAAATCGTGAGGCATACTTTTTCATCACTCGATCCTTCCTCCGGAACTGGTCCGCCGGGATGGTCCCGGGTCCCCGGAATTGAAACTTTTACACCAATAAACTCTTTCTCGCCCCAGCGCGAACTCTCAGGGCGCCTGAATCCGATTCTGGTTGGGTCGAAGCACCCAGGAGATGGATTCGGCGACAAACTCAACGTGGGCCATCCCCGGACACGCCGCCCATAACATCAGCGGTTCGTTCCCGTAGCGGACGTTCCCGATATGCTGAGTCTTGTCATTGTCGATCGCCGGCTCGGGATATTTGAAGCCAATGCCCTTGCGCACCGCTTCGATGTTTTCAGGCTTGCCGGTCAAGAAAGTCCACCCAGGCCCGGCGCCGAACATCTCCCGGTAATGCTTGATGACGCCAACGTCATCCTCTTCCGGCTTCAGGGTGAACGAGTACATGAAGAGCTTCCGGCCAACGTCATTGCCGAGTAGCTTCTGCACCTTCGCCAGATTCGCGGTTACCGTAGGACAGATTTCATCGCACTTAGCAAAGAAAAAGTTCAGGGTGACGATCTTGTCCTTGACCAGATCATCGTAGAAGAGCACCCGCTTGCCCTCGTGCGTGATCAGCGGGACATTGGGTAAATGCAAACGTTGTATGCGCTGACGCGCGAGCGATGACTGTGTCGGTTTGCCGCGTGCGTTGGTGCCGGTCTCTTCAGCCATCGCCGCTGCGGCCCCGGCAACAGGCGCCATTGCTGCCCAGCTCAATAACTTCCTTCTTGAGAGGTCATGCATATCTCAGGGTCTCCTTTCCGCAACTTGGGCCGTGCTGCGGCCCAGGTTGCAGATCCATCAAGGGTTAGGGCGCGAGCACGTTGTCTTCCTGTCCTGCTGGCACGACGTGCCACAGGGCCATCATGGCGTGGTCTTCGTGCACCACGTTGTGGCAATGGATGGGATACTTACCCAACCAGTCGCGGAAGCGGAAGAAGAGCTGCGCCCGCTCGTTGGGATGCAGTTGGGTCACATCTTTGCGACCCTTGTCCGCCGGCACAGTCGGCCTGGAACGGTTGCGGCTCAGGATCTGGTGCTCCTCCAGGTGAATGTGGACAGGGTGCGTCCAGTTCCCCGTGAGGTTCGTCAGCAGCCACTGCTCCACACTGTTCTGCCGCACTGCAAAGCGGAAGTTGTTGCAGTCCATGAACTGGCCATTAATGGACCACTGGCCATTCAGGCGATCAAATTTGAAGGTACGGACGATCCTCGGTTCTACGTTGGTGGCAGGGAGCTGGTAGAACGTCGGGTTGGTCGCCGGATCTACGCTGTCATCGCTCACCGCCGTGCCGCTGACCCGGAACTGCAACACGAGGTTGCCCCTTCCCGCAGGCAGAATCGTGGGAACAGTCTGGCCGGCAGCCTGCTGGGAAGCGGTAAGGGTCTGGAAGGTGCACTCGGCGGATGGGTCGCTCTGGCTGCCAACCTGGCTATCCACCGGGGCGGGGCCTTGGCCGTTGAGTTGATTCAGGCGGTTCTCCAAGTAGATCGTCTTTCCCGCAAATTGACGGAAATCAATGATCACGTCCACTCGCTCTGCGGGACCAATGCGCACGCTGCTGACTTGCACCGGGTGGGGCAAGAGATTGCCGTCAGTACCAATCAGAAAGTACGGATTGGGTGCGCTCGTGTTGTTGAGATCAGTGAGGAAGAACTCATAGAAGCGTGACGGACCAGTGTCCAGCATGCGGAAGCGGTAGCGGCGCGGCTCTACATTGAAGAATGGTTGAATCTTCCCGTTAACCAGAAGTTTGTCACCCAGAATGCCATCCAGGTTGAACAAATCGAAGACCAACTCACCCGTAGTCGGGTCGTATACCTTGTCGGCGAAGGCCAGGGGAATATCGTGCGCCGGGAAGTCTGGCAGACGGAAGCCGGTGTCATCGTTGCCAGTGTCGAATTGGTTGAAAAGGCAATAGAACCCCACCAGCCCTTTGTAGGTGTTCTGGGAGGTGAAGTCCACCCGGTGATCGTGATACCAAAGCGTGGCCAGGGACTCATTGATGTCGCCATCGGGCGCGTGGTCAGAGTTAAATCCGGCCAGCACATTGGGATAGTACTGATCGCAGAAGTGCCCATTGGTGTAGAAGTCGCAGGGATTGCCGTCACTTTCCGAGGGAGTGTGACCGTTGTGCAGATGGGTGGTCACCGAAGGCATTCCGAAACCGGTATTGTTGACCTGCGTAACCGGCGGCAGGCCATTGATGTTGCGCGTGAGCTGTGGTTTGCCGTAGAAGGCCTGATAGGTCGGGCCCGGACTGCGTGTTCCAGTGCCGTCGTCGAAGCCCCAAAGGGTCTGCATAGGGAGGTCTGGAGACTGCCTGGCAGTGAACTGCCTTTGTGTGAAATGATAAAGCGTCGCGGGAACCACCGGGAACCTGCTGGAATCGATGAGCGGGGCCTGATGGGGAGCCGCACGAACCTCACCTGCCGCAGTGTTTGGATTTTCGGTAGGCGTGGGACTCAGCGACGAAATGGTCCGCGCAACCGGCATGACCGTAAGAGGCTCAACAAACGCCCGGGTTGGCGGGCTGGCTGTCTGATTGCCGGGGACGCATAGTTGGTTTGTCCCTGGGCTGGTGTTACTCCCTGAACTCGGAGGTTGATTGGTTTGTGCTTGCCCGTAAGCCCGGGCGCTGAGACCACTCTTGGCTATCAGCATGCCGCCTGCCGTCAGCAACCCCATTTTGAAGAGGTCACGCCGGCTGGTCAGCCCGGCAGCGATTAATTCACGCCGGTTCTTGGCGGCCTCGCACATCTCCTTATGGCGTCGCCGGGAAACTTTTTCTCCAAAAACGTTGTAGTACATGAGCATGTCCTCCTCATACCGAGTGTGGCCAGCCACCGTCTCACAGCAAACTTGACAGTGCCTGCGTAAAAAAGTACCGCTTAGGTTGACGCTGCACGTAGATCTCGATTTTTTCTCAGGTGCTCAGAATCCAGCTCCACGAAACTTGTGCACAGTACTAGCTGCAACATGGGCGGTCAATGGAAGCGTGTTAGCGGTTCCGGCTATTTCTTAGCTTATTTTGCGGCTGGACCTGAAAAATCGGTTGTCTAGGGCAGGGCGGGACTTCAGTGGCTGCGCAAAAACTCGTTTTCAATAGCAAAGTTGGTTCAACTGAGCGCGTAAGTCATAGAAAATAAATCTATGGTTTTAGCCACTGGGGAGAGAATCCGTGCAAACTGCCGGTGGGGCTTTTGACCCCACTGGATCGGCGAACCCGATCCCACCAAAGCTATGGCAGCTACCGACCGATTCAGATCCGGGCCGACCGCCTAGGGTTTGGTTGCATGTCTTTCCACGCTGCCGCAGTTGACGCGTCGGTCTTTTTTGACACCCATGTCCCCGGAAAGTCAATCAAATTTGATTAGCTTTAGTGGCCATTGTTTAGCTTTAGATACTTTTAGGCCACTGGGCTGTCAGTCGTTGGGTGGGGCATGGTTTTTGGGCTCGAGAGATTACTGCCCCTAGCCACCATTGCCCGAGATAGGTGTCACAATTATGTAATTTTTGTGCAAACTTTACTTGACATTCCACTGCAACCGTCCTACATTCGCAAACGTTCTGTTGTATCGCTGCTTTGTAAAAAGCTTTTAGAAAATCGATAATGTGGATGTAACCTCACTTTCCCCGTCAGGGTTTCGTCAGCAAGATAGAGCAAGCTTCCCGGATCCATGTGGATATGTTTTTCAGTGACCACAGAGTCTCAACTCGGTCTAAGAAAGCCCGAGCTGGAGGATTCACAGACCTGAATAAAGCTGTTCCGGAGGCAGCCCCCCATGTGTGCCTTGAGTTCCCGTAGCGCAAGGAACGGTGCAGACAACTTCTCTTCTCACTGTGCAGAAAACAAGTCCAATGGTGTCGCAATCAACAGAGGCGCCAAAGGCGGTCTAACTGCACTAGACAACGCCGCCAACCTGGTCACGCTGGTCCCGAGCCTTCAGAATAGGCGCCTTCGCAAACTCGTGCAGATGATTGAACAGGAACCGACGGGCAACATTCAGAACTGGGCGCTGGCTTTCAACCTCAGTCAGTCCTATCTTCGACACCTGTTCAAACAAGCCACGGGGCTTTCTCTCAATCACGTGCTCACGGAGCAAAGACTGCAAAAGGCGGCACGGTTGCTGGCTGACAGCAACCTGAGCATCAAGGAAATCGCCGGCGCCGTGGGGTATGAACATACGTCGAGCTTCACGCGTGCCTTTGAGCGCCGGTTTGAAAAGGCGCCTCGCAGCTATCGCCATGAAAATGGATGGACGTGAAACAAGCGTATCGTGTGACAACCAGGAGAGCACCAGCCGCAAGGCTAACCGGAACGTTCTAGAAGGTAGCAGCGGTTCGGCTGACCTCCTGTGAGCTCGGAGTGGGCGTTTGGGAGGCGTTTGAGCGAAGGATCAGCTGGCGGAGAGGGGGGGATTCGAACCCCCGATACAGCTTTTGACCGTATAACGGTTTAGCAAACCGCCGCCTTCAGCCACTCGGCCACCTCTCCGGAGTATGGGCGGGGATAACTGAGAATTCATTATAGCGGAATACCAGACTGCTTGGGGTTTGCCCTCACAATTCCGACCGAGCCTACTGCCGCCGCAGCACCGACTGGTAAGGATCAACCAGGACGCGGGTTACGTCCGCCGGAGCTTCGAGGCGAAAGCTGGTTTCCGAGCCGTCGGCAAAAACGCGTCCCAGAAAAACCGGCTGGTTCGTGGCGGCGATGGCGCCATAGATGGGCACGGAAGTCACGAAGTCTTCCGGGGTCTCGCTCTGCATCAGCTTACCGGTCACGATTGTTCCCCCCGCGGGTTTGCGGGTGACGCGCACATCGGTGGCTTCCAATTTGGGAATCGCGGTACCGTTTACCCAGTTTGAGAAAAACCAATCGAGCGATTTCTTGTTCTCGTAGGAGAGAGTGGCAGGCATGACTTTCTCAATGGCGCTCTGCAGGTCCTGGGTGGAAAACCTGGAGGCAGCATATTGCTGTTGAATGTTGTGCATGATCTGGAAGAAGAGCTCATCGCCGGCAAGGGGTCCGCCGCCGGCTTTGGCGCGCCCGGGATCGCGCAGCATCATGCGCAGCATATGGATCAGCCAGGTGCCGCGCCCGTAAAGGACTTTGTCATAGCCTTGAGGAAATTTTGAAGAGGCCAGCCTGACGCCCAGCGTCACCGCGCCGGCATCTTTGTATTCCAATCCTTCTTTATTTTTTTCCAGCAGCTCGCCGCGATAGGCTTCCATGGCAATCTTGAATTTCTCAGGACTCGAGGCCTCGATCTCCAGCAGGGCAAAATAGTTGGCCAGGGCCTCCATCATCCATTCATCGCGGTAGCTTGCCCACAGGGTGCCATCGCCCCACCATTGGTGCGCGATTTCGTGGGCGGGCATGAGTTTGTCGTACATGATGCGGTCAAACTCGCTGGTGCGCATCTGCGGCTGGTCCCACACCGAGGGATCAAGAAAGGCGTAGCTGGAAAGATAAATCAACCCCGGCCATCCCTGGCTCGCCGATCCCGGCATCTGGGTGAGAGCCAGCGAGGGAAAAGGAAAGGGACCAATGCGCGTGGAGATGAAGTTAATGGTATCTGCCGCGCGCTGGGTCAGCGGCTTAACCTGTTGCGAAGGATTGAGAACTGGAATTGAAGTCAAAGATTCCACCACGACCTTTTTGGTTCGTGGATCGATGCGCTCCACGTCCTGGTGCAAGGTGAGCGCGTGCTGCAGGCGTTCTTCCACCCCGCGGGCGGCGTAGGTTTCTACCAGCGTCTCACCTACGTGGGCCGAGCTGCTTACATACTGGCCGAGATTGAACCCCGCGAGAGGCACCGGACGCTCCGACACCCAGTGCGATATCTGTTCCGCGCCGGCGCTCTGCAATGAAGTGCGGTGGCCGCTCGCCACCAGAGTCCATGAAGCGGGATACCGGAACTCGAGGTCGAAGGTGGCCATGTCCGGCCCCTGGTTCGGATACCAGATGCCGCGCGCTCCCAGATACATCAGGCCGCCGCCGGCCTCGGAAAGCACGGAGCCGCTGTAAACAAACTTCAGCTCGGCCTCTTCGCCGGCGTGCAAAGCACGCGGCAGCAGCACCACAAACAGATCGTTGCCGCGGCGCGCGAGCTGCGAACC
>WNFJ01279161.1_pt1 | contig 11557 bp, 7 predicted proteins | sample 5400461 | NCBI WGS metagenome assembly WNFJ01 (sample SAMN13153349, study PRJNA577476) | soil metagenome | isolation source: 115 cm saprolite on Douglas fir-dominated hillslope | place: USA:California | collected 2013-09-17 | reverse complement strand
CGCCGAGCTCGAGCAGACCTACCTGCACGCGGTGGACGTCGCGGCCCGCCACGGGGCCGTGCTGGGCCCGGACTGCCCGCCGTGCACCCATAACACGCTGAGCTTCGTCACCCCCGGGGCGCCCTACCGCCACCAGCGGCCGGTGATGGTCTGAAGCCCCCGCCGAGCCGGGTGATCGTTGGTGTCGACGATCTGGGCACCGAGGAGATCCGGCATATCCTCTCGCGCGCGACCGAGCTGCGGGCCGGCGCGGCCAGTCGGCTAACCCGGCCGCCGCTCGTCGGCCTGCTGTTCCTTGACACGTCCTTGCGGACCCGGGTGGGCTTCGCGGTGGCGGCGGCCCGGCTGGGCGGGCAGTCCGTCGACGTCGCCGAGCGCCGCGGGAACGCGGCCGCGCCGCCCGAGGGCTGGGCCGACACCCTGCGCGTGGTGAGCGGCAACGTCGATCTGGTCGTCGCCCGGCCCGGCCGGCCGCTCGACGCCGCCGCGCAGCTGTACCCGCTGCTGGTCAGCAGCTTCCTGAACGGCGGGGACACGGGCCGCCGCGGTGAGCATCCGTCCCAGGCTCTGATCGATCTGTACGCGATCGAACAGGCCCGCGGGCCTGTCTCGGAGCTGACCGTGGCCATCTGCGGCGACCTGCGGATGCGCGCGGTGCGCAGCCTGCTGCGGCTGTTCGCGCGCTTCCCGCCCCGGCGCCTGGTGACCATCTCCGACCCGCGCCTGGCCGACCACGCCGACCACGCCGACCACGCCGACAACGCGGGGCCCGACGCCAAGCACGCCGAGCACCGGGCGCCGTGGGACGTCGATGACGTGGATGTCCTGTACGTGGCCGGCATCCCGCACGGCGCCCTGGACGAACCGGGACGGGCGCGCCTGCGGGTGCCCGACGCGGTGGTGCTGTCGCCGATGCCGGTCATCGACGAGATCGCCACCACCGCGCGCTCCGATCCGCGCATCCGGATGTTCCAGCAGAGCGACGACGCACTGTTCGTCCGGATGGCGCTGATCGAGGCGCTAGTGGCCGCGGGTCTCGTCTAGCTCCACCATGGCCGGCTCCCGGCGGTAGGCCATCAACCGGGCCTGATGGACGATATCGCCGCGATCGGCGATGCCGTGCTCGGCGAAGTCGGCCTTCGGCCCGGCATCGGCGCTGTCCTCGATGTTGACCGCTCCGTACCGGGTGCAGTTTTCCAGCGTGACCTGGTAGCGGCTGCGCTCGCTGACGTTGAGCAGCTGCCACACCACGCTGTTGTCGAAGCGCGCCGTCCCGGTCAGCCCCTCGTCGAACCACGTGTTGGCCAGCACCGAACTCTTGACCGTGAGGTTGATCTCGCCGCTTTCCTCCGGGGTGGCGATCCGGCGGCTGATCGACAGCCCGCGGATCGAGCTGCCGAAGATCTGGATCTCGGCAGGTCCCTGCTCGGTGATGTCGAGCGACGACCCGGCGATGTGCCGCAGCGCGAGCTCGCCGCCGTCCCGGAACCGTCCGCTGCGGACCATCAGCGAACTCAGCCGGCCGCCGTACATGGTCAGGCCACCACGCTGCGCCGCCCAGTCGAGCAGTTTCGTGCGGCCGCCCAGCTTGTTCGTCACCGGGATGCCCGAGGTGACCGAGTAGACCGCGCCGGAGAAGTCCTCCCCGCGGTAGTGGCTCAGCGCGGCCCGGGTCGGTGCGTCGAGCCCGGTAAGCCGGAACGACGGCATGCCCTCCTGGTCGTAGACGGCCGCCGCCGCGCTGACCACCGGCCCGACGATGTCGCAGTCGCCGAACGTCGCCCCGTCCAGCAGGCAGTTGACGAACACGGTGCCCTCGAACGAGCAGTTCTCGAAGCGGGTGCCCCGGAAGTCGCAGTTGGCGAACACGATGTGCCGGAACCGCGCCGTGACCCGGCAGTTGCGCCAGCGCAGGTTGACGATCGTCCGGTCCTGGCCGGCGCCGTCGAACTGCGGCCAGTACTCCTCAGCGTCGTCGCGGACCCAGTCGAACACGTCGCCCTGAGCGCCGGTCAGCAGCGTCAGCGCCGCCGCGGGCCCGTTCCACTCCGAATCGGCCCAGTTCTCCAGGGCCTCGCCGAATCCGTCGTGGATCAGCGAGAGCATCGTGCAGTCCACCGCCGGGGACGTCGGCCTGATCAGCGAGGAGGTGGTGAGCCACTCCAGCGCGAAGGCGAAGCGCCGCAGTTCCTCGATGATGACCTCGGGCGCCGGGTAACCGAACATCGGGCCGGCCGACAGGCCCTCGGGATCGGCCTCCCACGGCGACACCACCATCCCCAGCTCGGCCAGCGGCGAGTTCTGCACCGTGTCGATCGGCGCGCGCAGGCTGGCCGCGACCGCGACTTCGATGCGCGGCACGCTGAGCAGATCGACGGCGCCCGCGGTGGCCGTGGGGACAGTGATACCCAGGCCGTAGATGATCCGGAAGGCGGGCTCGACGGCGTCCGGCTCGATCTCGCTGAGGACCCGCAGCTCACGTTCGAGCGCGAGCTCGGCCAGGTTCCACGCCTCGCGGTCCAGCTTGAACCCGCCGCTGGACAGGTGCGCCGCCGTCCGCCTGACCGCCTCGCGGGTCCCGGCGATGAGATACTCATCCAGGCTGCCCGCCGGGTCCTCGTCGAGGCATGCCTCCTCACACAGGTCGAGCTTGCGGGCCACCGACTCGATCAGGCCCAAGGTGAAGATGTCCCGGTTCCGCTCGGCGGCGGCCGCGGTCATCTGCCGGACGTGCTCGGCGCGGATGGCGGTCCCGCCGGGCTTGGCCCGGGCGTGCAGCGCGTACAGCGCGCCCTGCAGATGCAGCAGCCCGACGTCCGCGGACCCGAACTCCGTTTCCTGGATCGTGTTCCACTCGCCCAGCAGCAGCTCGATCGCCTCGAGGGTGATGGCCAGAGCCGCCGGGTCGGGGACCGCGTCTTCGGTGCGCAGCGAGGCCGTGCTGCCGAAGTGACTCGGGTTGCCGCTGGCCATGACGTCGCGGATGTGCTCGGCCGCGGTCAGCGCCTCCAGCTCGAAGGTCGACATCGAGAACGGCCGGATCTGCGCGTTGAGCGCCTTGAGCCGGTGCACGTACTCCGAGCGCAGCGAGATGACGACGTGGATGTCATACTTGCTGTTGAGCTCGACCACCCAGTCCAGGGCGCGCTTGAAGAACAGCCGCTGGTGCCGGATGAGCTCCTCGAACTGGTCGAGCACCAGCACCGCCAGCTCGCCGTAGTTCGCGTTGAGCTGCTCCACCATCGACTGCGGCGCGGCCTCGTCGACGTTGATGCCCAGGGACCGCAGCTCGCTGGCGACCTTGGCCGCGACGAAGTCCTCGGGCCGGTCCGGGCTGCCCGCCTCCCTGGCCCAGTTGCGGCAGACGATCGGCTGGAAGCCGCGCTCGGTAAGGTCGCGGACGAGGCCGACGTTGAGCAGGGACGATTTCCCGACCCCAGAGTCTCCGTGCAGGATCACGAGCTGATGCGTCAGCACCTCGTGCGCGAAACGATCGCGGTCGTCCTGACGGCCGACCAGCAGCTCGTCATCGCCCGGCTCCATCGGCTTGGGTCCGCGCCACGGGCAGGTGTCCTTGTCGAGGAAGTTCTTCTTCCACTGCTCCAGGGTGATCAAGTCAGCTCACATCTCCTACGCGCGGCGGGCCGATGGGTCGTGCTCTGCAGGTGCCGCAGATAGTGCTGGAGGTCGACCTGGAAGTTCTCGCACCGGTCGGTCACGACGTCGAAGTTGTACCAGCCGAGCAGGTCGCGCACGGTGTCATCGGTGCGCCAGTTGACCACCAGCCCGGCGCGGCTCGGGGTCGGGGCCTTCTTGACCGATTCGCCGTCGATGCTGGTCGGCACCGTCATCTGCGAGGCGAACCGGTAGCGGATGCTGCTGTCGCTGACCTGGACCCCCATCATCATCCAGAACCGGACGAACGCCGAGCCGCGGGTCCCGAACAGCGCGGCGGGCAGCCCCTGGCGGACCCGCTCGTTGCTCCGGTCGGGCTGGTAGACCAGGAACTCCGACGCCGCGTGCTGCATGGCCGAGTACTCATCGAGCAGGGCCACGTGCGCCATCCGCAGTTCGGGCTCGTTGAGGTCGGGCGACTCGCTCGGCAGCTCGATGTGGTAGTCCTTCAGCAGCCGCCGGCACAGATCGTTCCAGTCGCTGCCATCCTCGGTCCACAGCCGCGGCGCCCGCATCAGGGGCGATCCGCTGAGCCGCACCACCACCGGGTAGTTGCCGTAGGTCAGCTCGTACGCCGTGTCGCCGTTGAGCAGGAACCAGTCCGCCTCGGTCGGCGTGCGCAGCCTTTCCAGCTGCTCCTGGAGGGTGAGGTCGTGGTCGGGCCGGATCAGGCAGCCCAGCCAGCACACCGAGGCCAGGCACGTGGCGGGTTCGGCCACGTCTTGCAGCAGGTTCATCGGCACGGCGACCACGAACGGCTCGGTGCTGGAGCGCCACATGGCCATCTCCAGTTCCAGGTCGAACGACGTGACGAAGGCCGACGCGATGGGCGGTTGCAGCGGCGAGGACTGCAGGAAGTCTTCGCGCAGCGCGGCCTGCTGGCGCAGCACCGCCGCCACCGTCGCGTAGAACCGCTCCCGGTCGGTCTGGTCGTCGTCCTCCAGCTGGGTCCAGGACAGTCGCGTCGTGGCCGCGTAACGCTGTTCCACGAACTGGCACGCGGCGTCGATGTCATCGAATGCGGGCCGGGGCAGCCACCGGTCGAACAGCGCCGGAGAGCTCCGGGTGCTCAGGTGCAGCAGCAGGTCGTTCCAGCCCGGGTACACCGAGGTGCCCTGGGTCAGCGAATACCAGCACAGCTCGGTCAGCAGCTGGATGTCGGCCACCCGCAGCGACGGCTGGTGGCCCCGCGGGCTGAGCGAGCTGTCGATCGTGGTCAGCGCCTGGTGGAGCACCGTATCCCCCGAGTCGTGCCCGTTCTCCTCGGCCGAGCTGATCAGCTCCTCGAGCAGGGCGAGGACCGGCTGGAGGGCGTCGGTCTCGAGCTCGGCCGATCCGGCCCGGCCGATCGGCAGGCTGACCCGGTCGTGGCCGGTGCGGCTGAGCGCGTCCGGGGCCGCCGCGCTGGCCAGGTGGTTGGACGTCTTCAGGTCGGTGGCGGACTCGAACGAGCCGCCGGCCTGCGCGCGGGGATCGCCTGGCTCGGCCGCGGCTTCGCCGTCGTCGCCGCCCTGGGACGCCGACGGTCCCAGCCGGTCGGCGATGAGCGAGGCCGCGAACGCCCCGGCCAGCTTGGCGGCGTTCGTCCCGTCGGGCAGGGGGTCGGCGTCGGCCAGCAGTCGTTGCACGATGGCGGGCACGTCGCGGATCCGGGTGCCGCTGATGTCGTGCCCGGCTTCCAGGCAGCCGCTGCCCAGGACCAGGGTGATCCAGGGGTATCCGCTGCGTTTGTAGAGCGGGCCGAGCGGCGCGTGGATCTCCTCCAGCGCGTTGCAGAACCGCCGCGGTTCCACCCACGGCACCACCTTGGCCGCGAGGTACTCGTCCCGCCCGTGCTCGAAGAAGGTCTTGGTTCCGGAACGCGGCTCTCGCCGGGCTTTGAACTGCCTCATCTAGCCCCCCAAGGATCCTGGCGTCATCACTTGCTCCGCACCCTGCGGCCCGGCCACGGCCGAGGCCGGGGATGCGGCTGCGGCCGAGGCCGCGGGAACGCCGGCCGCGCCGGCCTTCCAGGTCGAAACTACCCCGGCCCAGGGCTGCGTCAGGTCGAACCCGGTCCGCGTCACCGACTCGCGGCAGACAATGCGAGCCACGGCGGCGCCCCGCTGGGTGAGCAGCGCCGGCCGCGTCTGGACCTCGGCCCGGATGGACCGCCCGGTCGCCATGGCCAGCCGGACCAGCGGCGAGGGATCCAGCCGCTCCGCCTGGTCGCCGACCCAGTGCACGACGAAATGCGCCAGCGCGGGTGCCTCGGCGGCGAGCTCGGCGACCGGGCGCTGCGGCGGCGCGGACATGCCCAGGATGGCCGCGAGGTGCTCGAGCATCAGGCAGCTCTCGCCCGCGTCGATGGCGAGCTTGCAGGAGGCGTGGGTCGAGCCCTGGAAGCGCGGGTTGACCTCGGTGAACAGCGGCACCCCGTCGTGTACCAGGAAGTCGACGCCGAACGTGCCGCGGTAGCCGTAGCCGCGCAGCCAGTTTCCGATGGTGATCGTGGCCGTTTCGATCTGGTCGAGGATGTCGCGGCCGAGGTCCTTGACCCGCCCGTAGTCGTTGCCGCAGTAGCCGAAGGGACGCGTCACGCAGTCGGGTATCCCGATCAGCTGGACCGACGGGTAGTGCACCGTCACCCCGTCGTGCCACGCGGTGGCGCCCACGTTGACCGGCACGCCGCCGGACAGGAACGGCGCCACGCTGACGAACGCCTCGGCCACCCGCGGCCACTGGAGCCTGGCCTGACCGGCGTCGTCCACCCGGACGATGCCCTCACCGCCGGAGGTCCGGCTGCGGCGCAGGATCAGCGGCCCGCGCCGCAGCATCTCATCGGTCCGCAGCTGCTCCTCGTCGGCCACGTAGGTCCACGGAATGGTGCGGACGCCGAGGTCCGACAGCGACGTCTCGACCCACGGCTTGTGCTCGAATGCGGCCTGGTGCCCGCCGAACAGGCCGAGGTTGAGGCAGCGGTCCCGCCGGGCGAAGTAGATCGCGGACAGGAAGCTGGACGGGCGGTAGGGCAGCAGCGCGCTGGGCGCCGACAGCGCCTGCAGCATCGCCCGGCGGAAGGTCGCCGTCTGCGGCGCGTCGAGGTGATCATCGATGTCCCACGTCTCCAGGTCGACCCGGACGCCGGTCAGGTCCTCATAGGCGTAGCCGTCGACCGACAGCCTCCTGGAGTAGGCGTTGATGATCGTGTACGCGCCCTCGAACTGCGGGAGATCGGCCAGCGGCTCGGCGTCGTCGCCCCTGATCCCGGCCCACACCAGACGCCGGTGGCGAAGTTCGGCCGACACGTCCCGTAGCAGCGCGACCCGATTCACGTGCCGACCCGCTCGATGTGCCCGTCGGTGCTCAGCAAGATCTCGGTCGGCGCCTGGGCCGCGGACAGCGGCCGGACGACCACCACCTCGTCGGCCGCGGTACCGAGGCAAACCACCAGCGTGCCGGTGGAGCCGCTCTTGGCGACGATGGGCCGTCCTTCCTCGTCCCGGCCGGCCATCGCGTAGACCGCGCGCCCGCCCGAGCGGGCGCCGTCCAGCGAGCTGACCTCCGCGATGCCGTACCGGTCCTGGTTCACGTCCCAGCCGCGTACTCGCCCGCCGGAGTCCACCGTGCGGATCTGGCCGGCCAGGATCGTCGCGTAGCGCGTCGGCTCCTCAAACAGCGGGGTCACCAGCGGCTGGGCCTTGGGCGCCACGTCGACCCGGTAGGTGGCCTGATCGGTACTCAGTACGCATAGCACCTCGTCACCGTAGTCCACGGCCACCGCGAGCAGACGTATTTCCTGCGCGTCCAGGGCGAGCTCGAACGATCGCGGCCACCGGTCGAGCCGCGGCCGCACCCGGTCCACCCAGGCCAGGGCGAGCCGGTCCCGGTTGACCTGGGCCACGACCCGGGCGTCGCCGCTGAGCGCCAGCGACGCGTGCACCAGGCGCAGGTGGCTGATGTCGGCCTTGGTGGCGTCCTCCACCTGCCGCAGTTCGGGGCCGGCCTCGCCCGGGATGACCTGCCAGTGTCCCTGGGCGCCGCCCATCATCGCCCAGCGCCGGGCCCCGTCACCGGGCGGCCGCTGGGCCGCCGCCAGCGCTGGCTGCGCGGCCGCCGGCATCGGGTCGAGGAACCGGCCGCTGCTGGCCCGGCTGTAGAGCACCACGTAGCCCCAGCCGGGCAGTGACTCGTCCAGGCCGGCCCGGCCCCTGGACACCGCCTCGTCGACGGTGCTGCCGTTCAGCAGCCACTTGTAGAACGTCTCGGCGAAGTCCTTGGCGTCCCGGTCCCGGACCGCGTCTCGCATGGCGATCACCACCGGCACGATGCCGGTCAGCGACTGCGCGATGCCGGGTCCGTCGCCGGTGGCCGCCTGATCGGTGTAGCACGCGTTGACGAACGCCAGCGACGTGCCGGCCCGGTGCAGCTGCCTGGCCAGCTCGTCGCCCCGGTAATGCTCGCTGCCGGTGTCCTGGTCGCGGTAGAGCACCAGCGCCCCGGCCTGGCCATCGCGGGGCGCCCGGCCGTGCCCGGTGAAGTGGAAGATGTCGAGCGGGTCCTCGCCGTCGACCACCTGGTCGATGAGCTCGTCGATGGTCCTGCGGGTCGGATGGCGCAGGTCGAGCCGCTGCAGCGGCGCGGCGTGCGCCAGCTGCTCGGGAAAGTCGGGCTCCAGCTCTTGCTCGTCCAGCACCTTGGTGGCGTCGACGGTCAGGATGACCAGGTTGCGCCGCTCCTTGGGCTGGTCCACCGGCCGGTGGTCGATGACCGTCCGGACCAGGGAGAACCGCTCGTCCCGGAACAAGTACCTGGACCGGGCCTTGGCCGGCACCGCGATGCGCACGAGCTCCCACGGCCAGCGCGCCATCTCCTGGTCCACGCACAGCAGGCGGACCCGGATCCCGCTGCCGGCGTCGAGCCCGCGCAGCGTCTCGGTGAAGGCGGCCAGCACCCGCGGCGGGAACATGCACTGGCCCAGTTCCTCGCCCAGATCGATCCGCTGCTCGGCACTGGCCGCGGGCATCAGCCTGGTGACCGAGGTCGTGATGGGCTGGGCGTCAGTGGGGCCGACCCGGCCGCCGTCCGGCTTCTCGCATTCCACCGTTACCCGATGGCCGTGCCTGCCCTCGCGCCCGCGACGGATCTCTACTTTGAACTCGACGTAGATGTACAAGGGGCATATCCGATCGGAACCGAAGCCAGCTCAATCGTAAGCCACAGCGGCTTTCCGGTGGGCGATCCGGGTGCTTGCCGGGGATGGTGCACAGCCGGCGGCTACGGGGGAACCGGCGGGTCGGTGATCCGGACCCGCACTCGTTGCGGCCGGGCCCCCTCCTCGGGCGCCTCGGCGTCGATCTCGGCCAGGTCGTTCTCGAAGATCGCCGCATACTGGGTGATCTGCCGGCTCGTCCAGCCGATCCACACCGTGGCGTGACGCGCGCGGGGATCCCGGACGGTGATCCGCCAGTCGCGCCCGCCGTAGGGCTCGGCGGTGATGGACCGGTCCTCGGCTCGCCCGCGGATGTGCAGCGGGCGGGCGGTCTCGGTCTCGCTGTCCAGCCGCCGGACCACCTCCATCGGCTGGAACGCCAGCCAGGCCAGGTCGATGTCGTCGGGCGGGGCGAGCGTGTCGACGCGGTCCAGGTCGGGCCCGGCCAGCCGCTGCAGCTGCTCCTCGCAGGCGGCGCACCCCGGGTGCGCCCGGTCGAGCAGTTCCCGGTGCCGCACGGCGCTCTCGTCGGTCCCGGCCGCGTGGCTCAGGAACTCCGGGCTGGGATGGTGCTCGGCCCAGTGCTGGGCCGCCGTCGCGACGTGCCGGCGGTTGTTCGCCACCACCCGGGCGTGCTGCCAGCTGTCGAATCCGTAGGACAGGCCGAGCGCGAAGGTGGCGGGGTCGACACCCCGCAGGTCCATCTCGGTCGGCGGCCCGAAGAATTCGGCGAAGATCGCGTCGAGCTCGCGGCCGATCTCATCAGGCTCGTCTGATTCACTCATCGTCGTTCCGCCTTCGTCAGCCGCGGCCGAATCAGCCGCGGGCAGCCGTGTGGACCGCACACGGGCTCTCGATGCAATGGGGAGTGCGATTGGGGATGGCCGCCGCGTACTTGGACTCGGCGCCGTGCAGGTCGCGCAGGCTCGCGGAGGGGCCGGCGGACCGGGCCTGGATCGCCCGCTCCGCATCCCTGGGCAAAAGGTAGGGCTGGCCGAGGGGATCGCGCCGGACCGCCCCTCCCGCGTGCCGCAGCAGCGCGCGATCGGCCGCGGTCAGGGCGGCGGCCAGGTCCAGCAGTTCCAGGTGCGAGCGGATCTCGGCCTCCCGCTGCGGAGCCCTGACCAGGCCCAGGATCTCGGACAGGTACAGGGCGATCCGCACCTTCTGCCCGACCTCCGACTTCAGCTGGGAGATGCGTCCCTGGCTGACCCCGAACTGCTTGGCCAGGGTCCGCTGGGGTACCTCTTCGACGATTCCCTGCCAGTAGGCGCGCAGGTCGTCATCGCGCAGCCAGCCCCGCGCGAGAATGGCGCGGAGGTAGGCATACAGCGGCCTGATTTCCCCGATCCGCGTTTCGATCTGCTCCTCGAACGGAATGCGCCACGATTCCTCGGCCGAGTCGCGGTCCAGGAGTTCTGCTTCGGCGGGCACATCGCTCTTGGCCCGCTCCCGGTACCAGTCGACTATCTCGTTCCTGGCCACCGTGAATATCCACGCCTCGACCGGCTCGCGCGCGATCATTCTGGCGAAGTTCACCTGCATCTTCAGGAACACCTTCTGCACGAAGTCATCGGCCTGGCTGGTGTCCCCGAGGCGCTTGCAGCCATACCCGTATAGCCGCGGCTGCAGTGTGCGCCAAAGCTCCTCCAGAATCGTGCGCGGCTCCGCGCCTTCGGCGACCCGCCGCTGCAGTTCCGTTTCAGACCCGGCCGGGAAATCGCCATCCGGGAAACCCTGGTCCATTGCCCTCCCTAGCCATGGCTTGGCACGAGAGTAGTCAATGCATCGCCGCAGGAGCCAGTGCCTCACAGTCACTAGTACGCGGGAGCCGCCCGGGTGATTAGCGATCGTCGCGATGAATTTTCGCGGGCGCGGGCGTCCTAGCAGATGGACCGGCCGGCACGGGGGCCCGGCCGGACCGGGGGCTGGCCGGGTGGTGGCTTACCTCGTGGTCGCGACCGTAGGTGAGAATGGTCGCAGGAGGGAGTTGCCGATGAGCGCGCCAGTTGATATCCGGGCCGGAGCGGGTTCCTCGCTGCGGGAGTTCCTGCACGGGCTGCCCGGGGTGGACCAGGTCGGGGCAGAGGCCCGGGCGGCCATGCTCGCCAGCCGGTCGATCAAGACCACGGCCAAGCAGTGGGCGCTCGACATGGCCATCTCGATGATCGACCTGACCACGTTGGAGGGCCAGGACACGCCGGGCAAGGTGCGGGCCATCTGCGCCAAGGCCAAGCGCCCCGATCCCGCTGACCCGACCGCGCCCCAGGTCGCCGCGGTCTGCGTCTACCCGGACCTCGCTCACCTCGCGGCGGCCGAGGTCAAGGGCACCGGCATCCACGTGGCCAGCGTGGCCACCGCGTTCCCCAGCGGCCGGACCAGCCTGGAGGTCAAGCTGGCCGACGCGAAGTACGCGATCGACGCCGGCGCCGACGAGGTCGACATGGTCATTGACCGCGGCGCCTTCCTGGCCGGGGACTACCAGCTGGTCTACGACGAGATCGCCGCCGTCCGCGAGGTCGTCGAAAGCTCTGCCACCTTCTCCGGCTCCGCCGGGCGTGCTCATCTCAAGGTCATCCTGGAGACCGGCGAGCTGGTCACCCTGGACAACGTGCGCCGTGCCTCGTGGCTGGCCATGCTGGCCGGCGCCGACTTCATCAAGACCTCGACCGGCAAGGTCAGCCCGGCCGC
>WNFJ01259442.1_pt1 | contig 11559 bp, 14 predicted proteins | sample 5400461 | NCBI WGS metagenome assembly WNFJ01 (sample SAMN13153349, study PRJNA577476) | soil metagenome | isolation source: 115 cm saprolite on Douglas fir-dominated hillslope | place: USA:California | collected 2013-09-17 | reverse complement strand
CTAGCAGTTTGCTGAAAAAGGTTTTTCGAGGGATCCCATCAGCAACAAAGATTCGATGATCATTATCTCGGCGACAGAGCGATTCAAAGACCTGGCCCGCCGGATTCTTTTCTTTCGTGAGAGGGCAGGTTCGCCGAGTTTTTCAGCAAACTGCTAGAAAGGTTTACCGCTGTATGGTGTAGGCGCCGGTGTCCGATTTGGTGTCCGGTCGATTTTCAGGATCGGTGTCCAAATCGGTCGGACACGGGAGACGGAAATGGCTCGACCCCAGAAGTACCTCAAGCAGGACACTCGCACCGGGAATTGGGTGTATCGGCGGCAATACCCCAAAGACGTAGGCGACATCGAGGGGACCAAGACATTCGTCCGGTCCTTCGGCACCTGTGCCTGCCGAAAACTACATCCGGCAGTATTGATGATGAAGTCCGCCGAGGATCGGCCACGCTGCGATCTGGCCGTACCGATGGATCGGCCGACGGGCCGGCGAATCCTTACTCAGCGACAGATGCGTCCGGAGTTCGTTGTAATATCCTGTATAGGCCGCAAGTATCCGACGCAGATGGGCGTCGCCGAAGACGACGATGTGATCGAGGCATTCCCGGCGGATCGAGCCGATCAGCCTTTCCGCGTGCCCGTTCTGCCAGGGTGACCGCGGGGCTATCGGGTGATCACGGATGCCCATGGCTGCAAGACGCCTAGTGACGGCATGACCATAGGACCCGTCTCGGTCTCGAAGCAGGTGGTCAGGCGCTTCATTCCAGGGGAAGGCATCGGTGATCTGGCGGGAGATCCACTCCGCCGTTGGATTGGCCGTCACGCTGAGAGAGATCAGCCGCCGTCGTTGGTGCCTGAGAATGACCAAAACGAAGAGCAATTTGAAGCCGACCGTCGGCACGACCAGGAAGTCCATGGCGGCAATGCCGGCCGCATGATTGTGAAGGAAAGTCTTCCAAGTCTGTGACCGCCCTCGCCCACTCTTCGCCATGTACTTGGCGACTGTCGACTGCGCGACTTCGATCCCGAGCTTTAAGAGTTCGCCGTGAATGCGCGGTGCACCCCACAGCCGGTTGGCCAGGCTCATCTCACGGATCAAGCGACGAATCTCCATTGGAACCTTTGGCCGACCGCCACGAGAGCGCGACTTCCAGCGCCAGTACAATCGTAAGCCCATCCGATGCCACCGAATCACGGTCTCGGGCTCGATGATTGAGATGGCGCTCAACACGGATGGGAACAGCTGATAGAGCCAGACGAAGAGCAGTCGGTCGACTACGGCCAATTTCGGCTTCGAGGGAACGCGCCGGCGCAGGACGTTCAACTGATGCCGCAGCATGACGATCTCCGCCTCGAGCTGCGCCTGTGTCTTGAACGGCGAGATCAGGACGTGGAGGAACAGGCTCAGGAACGCGATCATTGCGCATCAGCCTAGCTGATCTCGCCCCTCATGCCAGCGCGGATCGAGTTTTCGGTAAGAACAGGTGGTCCGAACAGCCGGCACGTCGGCGGCCACGCTTGCGGAGCACCTTCCTTACCCCGATCATCGAATGCAACGCCTGCTGACACTGAACGGCGTCGATCAGCCGGATGCGCTGATGCGCCTGCCTCAGATCAAGACCATCGTGCCTTGAGGCAATCGGGTCGCCCTAAAGCTGTTACGCCAAGCTCACCGGGAAGGCTCGTGCGCCCTTCGACGCAGGCGATCTTCCCGTCAAAGCCACGCGGCAATAGACGATATCGCTGACTTCCTTCGGCCGGGCTCGTCTCATCGATGATGCAAATCGCAACCGTCCGAAGCCCGACATCCAACGCTGCGTAGTACCTAATGCGATCCTCCCTGTGCTTCCGCAACTCAACGGGGAGCTTTGATCCAAGTTCAGATCAAAGGCCGATTACGAATGCTTCCGGGCTTTGAGCGGTCGCCGACTGTTATGGGCGGTACTTCCGGGAAGTGAGCGCCACGAGCGGACCCGCTTACCTATTGGCGATCGCAAGCACGCTATCGTGACCAGGCGTGTCCGACAGTTGTCGATGCAACGTGCAGGCCTTCGTGCCTAATGGACATGTTCAAAAGCAGGAGAACGCCGATGACCAAATTTGCCCTCTATGTTCCGCTGCAGGCGAAGCCGGGTAAGGAGAAGGAGGTCGCGGATTTTCTGCGTTCAGCGGTACCCTTGGTAAACGCCGAACCAGGCACCATCTCATGGTTCGCCATTCAAGAAGGACCGTCCTCCTTCGCCATCTTCGACACGTTTGATGACGAGGGCGGCCGAGAAGCGCACCTCAACGGCAAAGTAGCGGCCGCCTTGATGGAAAAGGTTAAGGCCGGCGATCTGTTTGCCAAGACGCCGGAGATTCACAAGCTCGAAATTCTTGCGGACAAGCTCCCGAAATAATGGCCGGCACCCCCGAGCAGCTCGCAGTTTGGAATAGTTGCGAATAAAAGGGTGCTGCGCGACTTGCAAGAGCCAGACGAAGAGCAGTGGGCCCGCCAGCGTCGGTATTGGCCTCGAGGGTACGCGCTGGCGCAACCCAGCCAACTGGTGCCGCAGCAGAACCGGCGATAAATTGGTCGTAAGCCCATACCGCCGGCAAGCCGGCTTGCGGCGTCACGCCCGACCGACGTGATGACGTTGCGCCAGCGTGGTGCACAGCGCCCCTGCGAGCCAGAAGGCAGGGGGAATCATGCCGCGTGCCAGCGGGACATAGCCGGGAAGCACGACCACCAGGACCCAGATGATATCCGCCCAGCTCACGACCGAAAGATTGAGCCAGTAGCCGAGGCGGTCGTTGCGCCAGTTGCGCCACAGCGCGATGACGACAGCAAACAGCGCAATGGTGAGCATGTAGGCGGCAAGCTGCAACGTCCGGCCTTGCGCGATGCCGTTTTGCGTCAAGGCCAAGGTATAGATCTGCCAGGCGACGTAGACATGAAAGACGCCCCAGATTGCGAAGAAGAGCGCTCCCAGACGTGCAAAGAGCGTCGTCGACATTCGTCGTATACTCCTTTGGTCAAGCGCGAATTAAAAAGGCGACTGCATGGCACCCGTTCAAGGTTTGGCGCGTAAACATTTGGTTACTTGTCCATTTGTAGCGCACGATCCAAAATAATCGGCCAGCGAAGCTGTCCTGGGCGCCGGACATGAATGGACTGATCACCGTTCTCCACGACTGGTCGCGGATCGTCGCAGGTTACTTCGCCTGCCTGGCGCCGTTCGCCACGCGCATCGTCGTCGGCTGGGTGCTCCGGTGGAGTGGTTGGCCGAAGCTGGAGTCTGCAGCACACCGTGCAGCAACAGTGGGCTCAGAATGGGACAAGCGCGCCTCAGCAGCGTCTGTAACCAACTCGCAATGCCGTCCGAAATCCTTGCGTGAGAGCAAAGGAAGCAGGACTTGCGCACCGCGGCGACGGGATTGCAGCCATATGAATGCGAGCCAGTGGTGCAACGGCTGAGAGCCCCCACCGGCAGGGCTGGTTGCGCCTGGGACGTTTTGATGGCCGCCGCCCAACGTGGAGATGCCTCAGCCTATCATCGCCTCCTCTCCGAGGTGACCATGTGGTTGCGGCGCTACTATGGGCGCAGGGTGCCTCCGGCCATGGTAGACGATACGATCCAAGACGCCCTGATTGCGGTTCACAAGAAAAGGCACACCTACGACCCCAGCCGCCCTTTCGGCGCATGGCTTGCGGCAATCGCACGCTACAAGTGGATCGACGCGGTACGGTCACTGGAAGCGAAGCCAACGGAGGCCCTGAACGATGACATTCCCGTCCCTGATCATGAAGAGGCAATCACGAGCGCCTGGTCCTTGGAACAGTTGCTGACCACGCTCAAGCCGGCACAATCGCAGGTAATCCGTCTCGTGAAGTTGCAGGGGCTCAGTATAGAAGAAGCATCCAAAGCCACCGGCCAATCGTCTGCGCTCGTCAAAGTGAACATCCATCGCGGCCTGAAACGGCTGACCTCACTCCTACGGAGCGAGTCATGCTGACTGACCCGCTCATCGAGCGCTTGGTCAACGAGTTGAAACCGGTACGACGCCGGAGGGTTTGGACTGACGCCATCGCGCTCGTCGCCTTGGGCGCCGTCGAGCTCGGCCTGTTCCTCGCTTTGGGGATGATGCGTCCCGATATGCCGGTGGCGATACACGAGCCGTCATTCTGGTGGAAGCTCATCAGTCTTGGCCTCATCGCTTTGGTCAGCGGCACCGTTGCCATCATGTCGCTCGACCCCGGGCGCTTGCCGCGCCGCGGCCTACGCTGGATTGTCGCCCTGATCGCCGTATGCTTGGCGGTCGGATGGATCCTCGACGCATCGCGCGACGGGTTCTCTGCCTTGCTGACCCGGTTGGATTGGCGGAATGGGCTGCAATGCCTCTACACGATGGTGGTGCTGTCTGTGCCCGCTGTGATTGGCCTTGGCTTGCTGATGCGGCGTGGTGCGCCGACCGACCATGGCGGCACGGCTTTGGCAGCGGGCCTGGCGGCCGCGGCTTGGGGAGCCTTCGTCTTCGTATTTAAGTGCCCGTATGACGATCCGTTCTTCGTAGCCGTGTGGTATTCACTGAGTTGCGGCGTTGTGACGCTGTTTGCGCGACTCACACTGCCCCGCCTGACGCGCTGGTGACGGGGCGAGAAGAGGCTCCCGCGCGCCGTAACTCGCTCCGGCCTTGGTCTCGATTTCCGACGCAGCGGCGCTTCGCCAACTCACCGCAGTAGCGCACCCAGTCTGCTTCGTCGGTCCGAGGCTGGTAGTCGCGAAATCGACGCCTCTTTCGTTCCGTACGCTGTAACCGACGGGGTCTGGAATCCGAAATAACAACTGTGCGCCTCTCGGTGCACGGAGAGATCCACAACAGGAGACAGACATATGTTCGTACCAACGAAGATTCCCGCCGCGATCCTGGCCAGCGCCGTCACTGCGGCCATAGCTTCGACCGCCTTTGCAGCGCCGCTGACGAAGGCCGAGGGGGATGCTGCAGTCGCCGCGCATAAGGAGAAGTGCTTCGGTGTCGCCCTCAAAGCGCAGAATGACTGCGCTGCTGGTCCCGGCACGACCTGCCAGGGCACCTCGACCGTCGACTTTCAGGGGAACTCCTGGAAGTTCGTTCAGGGCGGCACTTGCGCGAACATCATGGTTCCAGGCGGCAAGCACGGCTCCCTGACGCCGCAATCTTAGTCACCCGACTTGATCCGGGAAGCGGAGGCGACGTCTATGAACGCAGTCACGCGCATTGGGAATGTGACGCCGAAAGTGCGTCTCCGCTTTCCGCCTTTTTCCGTGACCGGGTTGGCCGGGACGAGCTTCAAGCATGAGCATCTCCAAGTCATCGTCGGGCAAGGGAAGCACGACGGCTTCTTCGAGGTTCATGCGGAAAATTATATGGGCGCCGGCGGGCCGCCTCACCGCGCGCTCGAGAAAATTCGCACCGATCATCCGGTTTCGATTCATGGCGTTTGCATGTCGATTGGCGGCCAGGAGCCCCTCGACGCCGCTCATCTCGAGCGCTTCCGAGCGCTCGTCGCCCGCTACGAACCCGCCTTGGTATCTGAACATCTCGCCTGGTCTACGCACGAGTCCACCTACTTCAACGACCTGCTGCCCCTGCCGTACACGAAGGCGACTCTGGTGCGCGTCGCCGACCATATCGACCAGGTCCAGGACACCATCGGCCGATCGATCCTTCTCGAAAATCCTTCAACCTACATGGCCTTCAGCGAATCCACGATGTCCGAGACGGACTTTCTTCGCGTGCTTGTCCGGCGCAGCGGGTGCGGATTGCTGCTCGACGTCAACAACGTCTTCGTATCCGCAACGAACCAAGGCTACTCCGCCGTAGACTATTTGGCCGAGTTCCCGATGAGCCATGTAGGAGAGATCCATCTGGCCGGCCATGCCGAGCAGACAGACGACGAAGGCGATCCGCTGCTGATCGACAGCCACGATCGGAAGGTCGCTGATCTGGTCTGGGCACTTTTCGAGAGCGTGGTCGCTCGATGTGGACCCGTGCCGACACTGGTCGAATGGGACAGCAGTATTCCCGAATGGCCCGCTCTGCGAGCCGAGGCAGAAGCTGCACAGGCAATTCTCGATCGCCATGCTCCCGATATCAGCGGGTCTGCCAATGCAGACCACTGACCTCATTGGAAAGCCCGCAGACGCGGCCCCATCCTATCCAGCAGTGCTGGCTCCGGGCCTAACTGATCCTGAGTACAAGACGCCTGCCGGCGTCATCGGCCCCAACGGCAAGAGCGCCGTTAAGCGCTACAATGTCTATCGCAATAACGTCACCGTTAGCCTGATCGATGCGCTGGCGGCTGTCTTCCCTGCGACGCAGCGCATCACCGGCGTCGAGTTCTTTCGGGCCATGGCACGATTTTATGTGCGTGCTATCCCACCTCGCTCGCCTTTGCTCTTCGAATACGGGCGCGAGTTTCCCGAGTTCATCGAACGCTATGAGTACGCCCGGCCAATGCCCTATCTGGCGGACACGGCACGCATAGAACGCGCCTGGCTCGATGCGTACCATGCCGCCGACGAGTTGGCACTGGCGGCGCAGAACCTCGCCCTAATTCCACCCAAATCTATTGCGGACGTGGTGTTCGTCGCGCACTCGGCGACACGCATCGTTCGCTCCCAATTTCCGGCCCTGTCGATCTTCGTCGCGAATAGAGGTGAAGGGCCAGTGGAGTGCATCGAGACCTTTATCCCGGAAGACACGTTGGTCACGCGCCCCGACCAACAGGTGATCGTGCGTCGCCTGCCGCCGGGAGGCGCAGAGTTTTTGACGCAATTGCTGATGGGCCAGTCGTTCGGCGACGCCGCCGCTCGCGCACTCGAGACCTCGCCTGATTTCGACTTGGAGCGCAACGTCGCCGGCATGATCGAAGCCGGGGTCTTTGCCTCATTTCGGGCTGGAGGACCACCATGAATAGCAAGTCCGAACCCGATGTCGCCGACACCGGTTTCAAGATCCAGCTCGCGGTGGCCGACAAAGCCATCGCGTTCATTCGTGCTATAGCCCCGCCCTCCTTTGTGCAGCTGGTGTTACGCATCGCTCTTGCCGTGCCGTTCTGGCGGTCGGGAATCCTGAAATGGTCGGGGTTTCTGGAGCTCAACGACACCGCTGTCCTGCTGTTTAGCGACGAGTTCAAACTGCACCTGCCCGGAGGTCCATATTCTTTTCCGGTCCCCGAACTCATGGCCTTCATGTCAGGTTCGGTCGAGGTTCTGGCCCCGATTTTTCTCGTTCTTGGCCTCGGAACACGCTTCGCGGCGCTGACGCTGCTGGCGATGACATGCATCGTCGAGCTCACCGTCCCCGATGGCTGGCCCGTTCACATCACTTGGGCGGCGATGGCGCTTGGCATTATGGCCTGGGGACCCGGCCGCCTGTCCGTTGATCAAGTGATCGCCAGTGTTACTCGAAGCCACCGACCAGCGCCCATGCAGTGAGGCGCATTGCTTAGAACAGTGAAGAGGTCCGCTCTATGGCTCGGATGCGAATCGTCATCGTCGGCGCGGGTTTCGGTGGGCTGAGCGCCGCCCATTCGCTGGCCGGCGCCGATGCCGACGTCTTTGTGATTGACCGACGCAACTATCATCTTTTCCAGCCGCTGCTCTATCAAGTGGCGACGGCCGGCTTGTCCCCGGCCCAGATTGCTTCACCAATCCGGGCCATCCTGCGCCAGGCCGCCAATATCAGCGTGACCCTCGGCAAGGTGTCCGGCATCGATAAGGACCGCCGTGTCGTCGCAATCGATGATCGCGAAATCGCTTATGACCGACTAATACTCGCAACCGGCGCGCGGCATTCGTACTTTGGCCGCGATGAATGGGAGAGCATGGCTCCCGGCTTAAAAAAGATCGATGATGCGACCGGCATCCGCCGACGTATCCTGACGGCCTTCGAGAACGCCGAGTCGACCGATGATCCTGAGGCACGGCGTCGCTTCCTCACATTCGTCGTGATAGGCGGCGGTCCAACCGGCGTCGAGATGGCGGGCGCGATCGCCGAGTTGGCGCGCGTTGTCTTGCGCCATGATTTTCGCCGCATTGATCCGAGAGAGGCCCGCATTGTGTTGGTTGAATCGGGTCAGCGGCTATTGTCCGCATTCCCGCCGAAACTGAGTGAAGCGGCCCAAGTCTCACTAAAGAAGTTGGGCGTGGACGTGCGCTTGGGCGCGCCCGTAACTCAATGCGATTTCGCCGGAGTTGCTATCGGAAATCAGCGCCTGGAGACTGCGACTGTTGTGTGGGGCGCAGGAGTTATGGCGTCTGGCGCCGCCTACTGGCTCGATGCACAAAAGGATCGGATCGGTCGTGTCATCGTGGAGCCCAACTTGTCGGTACCGGGCAATCCCGAGATCTTTGTCATCGGTGACACCGCTCATGTGCAAGGCCTCAACGGGTCGCCGCTGCCCGGTCTTGCGCCCGTTGCCAAGCAACAAGGCGCTTACGTCGGTCGTGTACTGCGTGCCCAGTTGGCAGGCAATCCCGCTCCTCCACCCTTCCGATACAGGAACTGGGGGACTATGGCGACGATCGGCCGGCGAGCCGCAGTCGCCGACCTGGGGTGGTTAAAGCTTTCCGGCACGCTTGCATGGCTGCTGTGGGGATTAGTTCACATTTCGCTTCTGATCGGCTTCAGGAATAGACTGATCGTGACGCTTGATTGGCTTTGGTCCTACGTGACGTTTCAGTCCGGTGCCCGGCTGATCACTGGGGGCGGTTCACACTAGCATGCGCTCCATCCGCCGTACTCTCGGAAGGACCAAATGCAGAATCGTCGGCCCAAATCACGCACTATGACTCCAGCTAGCTGCCGCGGCACCATCCCACCTGTTGTTGTTTCATGACGATCTGCGAATTGTCCGCAAGCGCCTCACTCAAATATCTGGATTTATTACGGCACTCGACGAAGAGCGCGGCCGACAGGTGTTGGGCCGCCCTCCCACGGCTCGAATGGAGGATATGGAGCAGGGTGAAGCCGAAGCCGCTAACGACTTTCTTACTGCGTTAGAAAAGCGCCATGACGGCGCCAGAGACCAAGCCCCCGCGTTCACGCCGTGCCTGCGCCGCATAGAAGAGAGGGACGGTCATGCCCCGGCGCTAGCATGGCCGGCGCGCGCCGCCTATACTTTTTGTATCGTTCGATCCAGAATACGGATTCCCGTTCGGCATTATGCGGCGACGCGGCCGCTTATTCTGTAGCGTTCGGTCCAGACTTATGATTTGAATCCCCCATTGGCCCGCTTGAAGGACTTCGACGAAGATCGCGCAATCGACGCCGCCGTCGACTGCTTCTGGGCGCACGGCTACGAGGCGACGTCGGTGCGCGATCTTGCCGAGGCGATGGGGATTGGCGGCGCCAGCCTCTACAATGCCTATGGCGACAAACGCGCCCTGTTCACCCGTTCGCTGGAACGTTACGCCAATCGCTCGATGCGCGAGCGACTGGCGAGGATTGAATCCCGTCACGAGCCCGAGGCTGCGATCGCTGCCTTCCTGGTCGAAATTATCGACCGATCGGTGAAGGATCTCGGGTGCAAGGGCTGCATGCTGGTGAACACCGCGCTCGACGTGGCGCCGCACGATGCCGAGATCGGCCGGCTGGTCGACGGCTATCTCGGTGAACTTCGCGGCTTCTTTCGGCGCAATATCGAGGCTGCGCAAGAAAAGGGCTGCATGCCGCGGCATCTCGATCCGCAGACGATGTCGGCCCATCTGCTGGGTGTGCTGTTGGGCATTCGCGTTCTGGCACGAACCGGCGGAAAGTCGGCGTCGGCCAAGCGCAAGCTGCTCGAGGGCGTGGCGCGGCCCGCGCTCGACCGACTCGTCCTACCTTCTTCTCCCGCACAGCGTTTACGGTCATGACCCTTTCCATCAAGGCGCTCACCTTCGATACCGGCGGCACGATCCTCGATTGGCATCGCGGCATATCGGCGGCTCTCGCCGCTGCGGGAGCGCGCCGCGGCATTTCGGCCAACTGGGCCGAGGTGACCAACGAATACCGACGCCGTGCGCTCAAGGGCATGACGCGGCAGGTCCGACCCGGCTTCAACATAGACGACGTGCACCGGCGGGTGCTCGACGAGCTGGCGACCGAATTCGGCTGGTCAACCTTCACCGAGGAGGACAGGGTCGGAATCCAGCGCGCTTGGCATGCGCTCGATGCCTGGCCGGATTTCCCGGCGGCGCTCAAGCGCCTGCGCAAGCGCCATGTCGTCGCCTCCTTCACCATCCTCAGCACCTCCCTGATCGTCGACGTGTCGCGGCGCAACGGCTTCTATTGGGACTGCGTAGTCTCTTGCGAGATGATCGGCAGTTACAAGCCCAACCCAGAAGCCTACGAGACCTGCGCGCGCTGGCTGGGTCATCGGCCCGACGAGGTGCTGATGATCGCCTGCCACAACTTCGACCTGCTAGCCGCCCGCAAGGTCGGCTATCGCTCGGCCTTCGTGCGTCGTCCCGACGAATGGGGCGCAGCGGGACCACCCGATCCGACGCCGGATCCCACGCACGACATACTGGTCGACGATTTCGGCCAGCTCGCCGAACGGCTCGGTTGCTGAATCGGGTTCGCGATGAGCCAGACCGCGATCGACCATCTCAATATCGACGCGCTGAAGGAGCTACCGGACGACGCGCCGGTGACGATGTTGAACCTGATGCGCTTCCGCGACCGCTCGCGCGACGGCAAGGGTAGCGGCTGGGACGCCTATCTTCGCTACAGCGCACTCAGCATCAAACTGATCAAAGGTGTCGGCGGCACAATCGTGTGGACCGGCGAAGCCCAAGCCGTGGCGCTCGGCGTGCCCGAAGCGCACCGCTGGGACTACGTCGCGCTGGTCCGCTATCCGTCGCGCGCCGCGTTTCTCCCAGCTCGCCAATGTCGAGCGCGAGAACAGCTGTGCCGACCACGCGATCATCGCGGTCCGCGAGACCTACAACAAATGGACTAGGACCTGAGAGGAGAAGCCATGTCGCTCGAAGAGAAGCTTGCCGCCACCCGTGCCAGCGCCGCCACCCGCATTCCGCCGGAACGTCAGGCGATCATGCATCGCGCCACTGAGGATCTGCGCCGTTCGGGCATCCTCGATCGTATCGTCAAGGTGGGCCAGCGCATGCCCGCCTTCGAACTCGACAATCACGATGGCCGCCGTGTCGCATCGGAGGATCTGCTGGGCGGCGGCCCGCTGGTCCTCTCCTTCTTCAGGGGATCGTGGTGACCTTATTGCCGACATGAGCTGGACGCTCTGCAAACCATCTACGCCGACATCAAGGCCTTTGGGGCTTCGCTTGTCGTGATCTCGCCCGAACTGCCCGCACGCACCGCGGACATGGCGGCCAAGCAATCTCTGAACTTCCCAATCCTGTGGGACAAGCAGTCGAAGGTGGCGCAAGCCTTCAGCCTCTCGTTCGTGCTGCCGGAAGATCTGAAGCAGGTGTATCTCGGCTTCGGCAACGACCTCGCGGTCCGCAATGGCGATCTGTCGTGGCAATTGCCCGTGCCATCGCGCTTCGTGGTCGATGGCGAGGGCATCGTGCGCTCGGTCCA
>WNFJ01215858.1_pt1 | contig 11559 bp, 10 predicted proteins | sample 5400461 | NCBI WGS metagenome assembly WNFJ01 (sample SAMN13153349, study PRJNA577476) | soil metagenome | isolation source: 115 cm saprolite on Douglas fir-dominated hillslope | place: USA:California | collected 2013-09-17 | reverse complement strand
TCAGAGGGTGGTGATCAGCAAGTCGCGTGACACGCCGATCCACAGGTCTTGACTATTCCTCGCGTGTCTACAGAAAGACCACAGTTTTTCCGCCTAATCCTCCCCTCAGAGAGCCGCTGGACTTGCTCTAAGCGTCGTGCGTTCTGGCCCGTCCGATGCGCGTTACGCGCTTACGTGAAGCAACAGTTTCAGAAGCGCATACAGCCTCTGACCAGCATGAGAGCGTTACCGCCTACCCAGCACGGGTTCTTTCTGCGTTACGCTGCTGCAACGCTGCAACGAAACTGCCGCTGACTTTGACATCGCCGTTCTGATCGATGGCCTGGACGGTACCGACGATGCGCGCCTCACCACCGACCTCATATTTTTCGCTGATCACGCCTGAGCAGGTGATGACATTACCGATGCGTGTCATGCCTTTGAAGCGCACGTTGAATATGCGTAGCGCCTCCGGGCCTACATAATCGCTCAGCATGCGACCCACGAAGCCCATAATCAACATCCCATGGGCGATGATGCCGCCGGTGCCGATCAGCTCGCCGATCTTTGGATCGGTATGCAGGGGATTGAAGTCGCCCGAAGCGCCCGCGTAGCGCACCAGCTGCAGGTGCGTCACCGGCGCAGTGGTCAGAGGAGGAATGGCATCGCCAACGTTGACATCTTCGTAGGAGGGGCGGCCCAGCTGCGTTTCTCTTGTCATACGTGTTGTCATACGTGTCGCTCCTTTCTACTGGCGCACCACGATCGTGCTGCGCCTGATCAGCACGGGCTCCTGGCGCTGGTTGACGTAGCGCGTCTCCGTCGTCAGAATATCCATCAAGCGGTCACCACTGCCCTGGCGCGTCTTGCCATCGACGAGCGTTGTCGTCCCGGTGAGCATATCGCCAGGATAGATAGGGGCCAGATACTCATACTCTTCCTCGCCGTGCAGGATGCGCCACACGTCGATGCCTATGTCGGCCAGGCTGGTGCCCTGCTGCCGGGTGCCCCAGGAGCTGAACAGCGTCGGCGTCGTGGGCGAGATGGGCACGTCGGGATAGCCTGCCGCCTGCGCCGCTTCGCGGTCGTGGTAGATTGGGTTGTCGTCGCCGATGGCCATGGTCAACTCGTGGATCTTGTTCCGCTGCACCTCGTAGGTGAAGGGGGCGAAGCTCTGGCCGATCTTACTCGTATCAAACACCGCCGCTGCTCCTTCCCGGTCAGACGCGGGGTCCGCCTGCAACATAGATAATCTGCCCGTTCACATAGCCCGCCTCCTCCGAGGCCAGGAAACAGATCACGTTGGCGACGTCACGCGGCTGCCCCACCCGCCTGACCGGTATCCTCTTAGAAGCCGCCTCGATGACCTGATCAGGATCAAGGCCCTGGCGGCGTGCGGTCGAGCGCGTCATCTCGGTATCGATGAAACCTGGCGCCACCGCGTTCGCGGTAATTCCGAAGGGTCCAAGCTCGGTGGCAAGGGTGCGTGTGAAGCCCTGCAGGCCCGCTTTGGCCGTGGAGTAGTTGGCTTGGCCGCGATTGCCCAGCGCCGCGGTGGACGAAAGCGAGATGATGCGCCCATACTTGTGCTCTACCATGTGCTTTTGCGCGGCGCGACTACACAAAAATGCGCCTTTGAGATGGACATTCATAACTGTGTCCCACTCGTCGTCGCTCATCTTAAAGAGCAGATTATCCCGCAGTACGCCCGCGTTATTGACGAGGATATCCAGTCGGCCAAAGCGGTCAACGCCCTGCGCAATTGCGTTCTCAACCGCATCATGGTCCGCAACATCGCAGGACACGGCCAATGCGTGCGAACCAGCCTGCTCTATCTCGGCGGCAACTTGCTTGCAACCCTCCGGATCGACATCAGCGAGAATCACCTGCGCGCCATCTTCGGCCAGGCGCAGGGCGGTAGCGGCGCCGATGCCCCTGCCGGCTCCGGTGACAAAGGCCACGCGGCCATCAAGTTTACCCATACATGCTGTCTCCCTCTGTCTGGAATACAGGTTTTTTTGCGATCCAGCCGAGAAGCGATGCTCCGACTCTACGTAGAGGAGCCAGGTGGAGACGTTTCAGGTCTTCCCTCGGCGTCTATCAGTGCTTCGTATCACTTTCTTGCACCCTGTCCGAATGTGTTGGAAGAGGTGCCTTTGCGTCCGGCACGAGTGTCGCTGCTTCGCCGAGCTAGCGCGCGACTACCGCTCATTCTTGCCAGCTTACCAGGACATCGAGCGCCTCGACGCGCGCGCTACTCACCAGCAGCGGATTGATTTCCAGTGCGCGGAGCTTTGGACCGAGTGCGAGGGCCAAGGTGCTGACGCGATAGATAACCTCGCTGACTGCCTGCAAGTCCACGCCCTCCTGACCACGCGTCCCACAGAGCAGGGCTGCGCCACGTAATTCCCCGAGCATCCGCTCAACTTCGCCCTGCTCAACAGGCAGTACACGCACAGCGGTGTCCTTGAGCACTTCGGTCCAGACACCGCCGAGACCCACCGTGAGCACCGGTCCCCACAAGTCGTCGTGCACCACGCCGACCAGCAACTCAATGCCGGCTGGGCGCATGGGGCTGACCAGGATGCCCTCGATTGGAGCATCTGGTAGCTTGCTTTGCACACGTGTCAGCAGAGTGGAGAACTCCTCGCGTACTGCTTCCTCAGTGGCCAGGTTGAGGGTGACGCCTCCTACATCGCTCTTGTGGGGCAGATCCGGCGATTGAATCTTGAGTGCCACCGGTAGGCCGACCGCACGTGCGGCCAGAGCGGCTTCTTCGGCGGTCGTGGCCAGCCTGGCCGGAACCGTAGGAATGCGAGCCTGTTCGAGTAGACCACGGGCCTTTGCCTCGGACCAGGTTCCCTTGGAAGGCTGAGCTTGTGCAATGGGTGGCGGCGTTTCCGTCTCCACTGTGGTAGGCGCGGCAGTGATCCATTCGGACCACCAGCGGAAACGGCCTATCGCGCGCATGCCGTGCTCTATCCCAGGTGTCCAGTGCAGACCCGTGCGTTCCACGACCAGATTTGCCATAGGCGAGAGGTCCATACACGTATTGGACGTCAAGAGGACCGGGCGCGGAGCCTTGCGAATGATAGCGTTGAGTTCATCGTACTCAGGCAGCCTCACCGCCAGTATCTCCGGAGTCGGTTCGCTCCTGCCCTCGGTCGCCACCAGATTCAGCACAAAATCGAAATGTGGATCGCCAGCGACCACGTCCAGCGAGCGCCGCTGGATTGAGGAGTCCACTACCACATAGCCGGTCACATCCAGCGGATTATGGCAGGTCGAGAAGGCTGGTAGAATGGCTTGCAATCGCTCCACCGTCTCCGGTGCGAACTCTGGCAGCTCCAGGCCGACCTCGTCCGCCAGATCCGAAATGAGATCACACGCGCCGCCTGACGGAGTCACCACACCCATGCGGGGACCAGGCAGAGGATCGGTGTAGCCGGCCAGACCAGCGGTGGAGAGCAGATCTTCCAGAGAAGATACACGGATAATGCCCAACTGGCGCAGCGCGGCATCGTTCACCATGTTATTGCCTACCAACGCGCCCGTGTGGGCCAGCGCCGTGCGCGAGCTGGCCTCGCTGCTGCCAATCTTGAGCGCCACAAGCGCTTTGCGCAGCGCACGTGCCTTTTCCGCTACACGGCGCAGCTCATTGGGATCGCGAATGCTCTCCAGGAACAGCGCGACCGAGCGCGTGGCATCACTTTCCAGCAAATAATCCACGACATCCGTTACCGAGATCATCGTCTCATTGCCCACAGCGACCATCAGACTCAAGCCGATGCCGTGACCCTGCGCATAGGTGAGCACCGCGCTAGCCAGGGCGCCGCTTTGCAGCACCACACCCACGGGACCAGGCTTGAGCGGCGGCGTAATCAGCAAGCCATAGGGTGTAATCTGGTCGGTGCCATTCACAAAGCCATTGCCGTTCGGACCAAGCAGAGTGAGCTCGCTCTTGGTCGCGAAGGCGAGAATCTCGCGCTCAAGCGTGGCACCCTCCTCGCCCATCTCGCTAAAGCCGGAGGTCAGAACCACCACCTGCTTTGTTCCCAGCAGAGCAATTTCCTGTAGAATCGGCAGGACACGCGGCGTCGGAACCATGACAAAGGCCAGATCAACCACCTCGGGGAGATCGCCGAGCGTCTTGTACGCCTGCTCGCCATGGACCACCGCGCGGTTGGGGTTGACCAGGTAGATTGCGCCGGGGAAACGGTAGTTTTTTAAATTCTGATAGGTATAGAGTGACCAGCGGGAATTGTCAGTTGCTCCTACCAGGGCGATGCTGCGCGGGCGAAAAAATTGCCGAAGCCGCTCTGTTGATACATGCTGGGCCTGCGCCATGGTTTCATACCTCGCATATACCTCGTCTCAAACACCATCGTACAAGACGCCAGTTTCGAGCGTTTCACTCGACCAGGCGGAAATAGGGCAAGGTCAGCTCTTCGCCCGTGCCTCGAAACGTCACCATTACCGGCGCGCCAATTCTCACGCGCTCGCGAGGTGCGTCTATAATGCGCGACATCATGCGCGCACCCTCTTCAAGCTCGACCAAGGCGACAACAAACGGCACATCCTCCGCGAATGGACCGAATGCCTGGTGAGTGACTGTATACGTGTAGATCGTGCCCTTGCCGCTGGCTACCATCCACTCCAGCTCATCAGCGTGGCAATGGGGGCACATCGCGCGTGGATAAAACACCGCTTTCGCACAATTCTTGCAGCGCTGGATACGCAGCTCGCCTTGTGCCAGACCTTCCCAGTAAGGACGGGAATCGCTATCCTGCTGGAGCATGGACGAGTGGATATTTTGTCCCGGCATAGCGCATCAATCCTTTCCCAGAATAACCGTGGCGCCAGAGGAGAGCACACCACCGGTGCCGTGCGCGAGAGCGACGCGCGCGCCTTCCACCTGACGCGGACCGCACTCGCCCCGGAGCTGCCGTGTTGCCTCGATGAGCAGGAAAATGCCGTACATGCCCGGATGGCAGTAAGAGAGTCCACCGCCGCTGGTATTCATGGGAAATGGGCCACCGGGAGCGGTACGCTGTCCACTCACGAACGCACCGCCTTCGCCTCGGCCACAAAAGCCTAGCGCCTCCAGGGTCATCACCACCGTAATTGTAAATGAGTCGTAAATCTCGGCCACATCGATGTCGGCGGGCGTCAGGCCGGCCATGGCGAAGGCATCGCGTCCCGAAAATACAGCCGCCTGGTGCGTAGCCAGGTCTGGCATGTTGGCGATGGTATTGTGAGTATGCGCCTCTCCGTGACCAAGTACCCAGACTGGCGCGTTGCTCGTATCCCGGGCACGCTCCGCGCTTGTCACCACTACCGCGCCCCCGCCATCGGTGACCAGACAGCAATCCAGCAAGTGCAGCGGCTCGGCCACCCAGCGCGAATGCAGCACATCCTCGATGGAAATTGGGTCGCGCATCATCGCCTTCTCATTCATCGCGGCCCACTTTCGCGTGGCTACCGCGACCTCCGCCAGTTGTTCACTCGTTGTGCCGTAGTCATGCATGTGACGCATGGCCGCCAGCGCGTAGGCGCCCACCGGCGTTGGCAGGCCAAAGGGTAGCTCGAACTGCTCGGTGAGCTTAAAGGTAGAGCTACCACGTCCCCGCGAACGGTCAGAGCGCTGGGTGCTGCCGTACGTGATCAACGCGACCTCGAACAGTCCCGCCTCTATGCCTGCCACTGCGTGTCCTAGGTGCGCTTCAAAGGACGAGCCGCCAATGTTGGTGGAGTCGGTATACCTGGGCCTGATACCCAGGTACTCGGCCAGCATCAAAGTCGGCGCCCAACCCCAGCTACCAGCAGTAAAAAGCGCATCCACATCGTCGAAACCGAGGCCAGCATCAGCGAGGGCCGCGCTGGCCGCCTGGTGTTGCAGTTGGAGCACCGTTTTGTCGGGGGTGTGGCCAAGATCGGACTCGGCCACGCCCACTATGGCTGCCTGGGGATGCCCCATTTAAAACGCCTCTCCCTGCTTGACATTGCCTTTGATGAGATTGCGCGAAATGATATAGCGTTGAATCTCATCGGTACCCTCGAAGATGCGATACAGGCGCACCAGGCGATACCAGCGCTCAATGGGGAGTTCTTTGGTGTACCCCATCCCGCCGTGGATCTGCATCACGCGATCGATAACATGATTGACCATCGTCGCGCCATGCAGTTTGGCCACCGAAGCGGCGTGGCGCGCATCCTTGCCGTTCTCAGCCAGCCAGGCTGCATAGAGGACCAGCCAGCGCGTCGACTCGATCTCCACGTGCGAATCGGCGATCATCCACTGGATGGCCTCATACTCGGCGATGGGATGACCCATTGAGACGCGCTGCTTGGCGTAGTCAATTGCCATTTGCAACGCGCGCTCAGCCGTGCCTACCGCGCTGGCAGGAATGCGCCAGCGGCCGGCGCCTATCCATTGCATGCCGAGATCGAAGCCCTTGCCTGGCTCGCCAAGCATATTTGTCGCCGGCACACGTACGTTCTCGAAAGAGAGGGACGCCGGTCCCCAGTCACCCATCGTGGGGATATAGCTGGACTTCCAGCCCATCTCCCGGTCCACCAGGAAACAGGTGACGCCTCCATGCCCGCCCTTCTCGGGGTCGGTCACGGCAAAGACCATCGCGAAGTCTGCCTCGTTGCCACCCGTGATAAAGACTTTCTCACCGTTCAGCACATAATGATCGCCGTCTTTCACGGCGCGCATCTGAATGTTCGCCGCGTCCGAACCGGCACCTGGCTCAGTCAGCGCGAAGCACGAGCGTCGCTCCCCATTGATCGTCGGAATCAGATAGCGCTCTTTCTGCTGGTCATTGCAATGGTAGAGAATATTGTCGGCATTGCCGCCGAAAGTGAATGGCACAAATGTGCGACCTATCTCCATGGCGGTGATCGCGACCATGATGGGGCCGAGATTCGCGCCGCCGTATTCCTCCGGGGTATTGATGCCCCAGAAGCCCATCTGTTTGGCCTTCTGTTGCAATTCTCGAATTCTCTCCCGTTCCAGAGCGGGGCGTCCTTCGCGCTCATTCAACAGAACCTGACCTTCCAAAGGGATCAGTTCCCGGCTGACAAAATTGCGTACCGTCTGCTGCACCATTTTCTGTTCGTCATTCAGGCTAAAATCCATGATTTTGCTCCTTTGCACCGCTATTCGTGCCATGTGTCCACACTCCATGCTCCGCGTCGCTTCGTGTAGCGCCGGACGAAGCACGAGGGGCGCATGATGCGCCCCTGCAAACGAAGCAACGGGGTATCTTCAGCCCCGCAACGCATTCACGAAGATCCCTGGTAGACGGAAAGCGCTCGGGTGCGCTTCGAAGTGCACCAGCTGGCGCCCCAGTACGCGCGCCTTGCGATTGGTGACAAACCACGGCGGCTTGGGCAACAGGGTAAACATCCCATGGGCATAGCTGCGCGGATAGGGATAGAAGGGCGCGCGAACGACACTCTTTTGCGGCTTGTCGAAAAACTTGCTGTTATGCACCACGCCGATGCCGCTCTGGATGTTATCGGGGGTATGGCCCGGATAGGCGCCCCAGGTCGTTTGCGTCAACAAGAAGCCCACACCCGTCCAGGCATTAATGGCGACACACCCATATTTCAGATCCGCCACGGCTTGCTTGAAGGCAGGACCCAGCTGGCGCATTGTCTGGGGATGAATGATGATGTTCGCCCCCAGCGTCCCCCACAGCGTGTTGTTACAAAAATCCACTGCAGCGTTCAGGAAGGCCGCCGGATCGCTCCCAGGCAATCGCGTTTCTGCAAGCACGCTGCCAAAGGCTTCCACGCGAAAGCAGAAATCATCGGTCGCTGTCGCTGGCACATGGGGGACGAGCGTACGCGGCACCACGGTATCGGTCGCCTGATCCAGCACCTCGGCGTTGGGATGGGCGCTGAGCGCATTTGCCTGGCGCTTGTCGGCGCCGGGATAATAGGCCACACGCGGCGGTGTCGCGCGGATTACCTTGCGCAACGCCTCCAGGAGCGACTCCGTTTGCTTCCAGCCATCAGGCAGCACCAACACCTGGGAGGCGATACAGTTGAACCCGGCATTGTGCATCTTCTGCGTCAGGATGTTTTCGGCCTGGAAGCGCAGATCGGCCTTGGTCCACGGCCCGGGGACAACGATGGTAGGGCTGATATTGCCCAGTTCGCTGGTGATGTGACGCGAATTCGCGGGCGTGTTGGTTGCCTTACGTTCGGCGCCCTCCGCTCCGGTGCCAAAGACGATAGCGTCATGTGTGGCCGCGCTGCCGGTGATGTGGATCTCGCTGATGTCGGGGTGATTGCAGAGATACTCGCCCGCCGCCACACCACCGTATGCCAACTGCACGAAACCATCCTTGACCAGATCGCCGAAGGCCTCCTCCAGGAATGGCCCCAGGTAGTCGTTGACGGGATTCATCTTCAACAACACCACCTGGCCCTCAGCCAGCAACTTATACAGTACATCCAGGGGAGCGATGCTAGCGATGTTGCCCGCCCCCAGCACCAGCGCCACCGTACCGGTCGTGTGCGGCTGGCGATACCAGGCGGCCATCGTGTCGCGCAGGTTGTCTTTGGTCACGCCGGGCTGCATCCAAACCTCGCCCGTCACGCCGCTCAGCAGCAGTTTCTGATAGACGGTTTCGGGGAAGACCTTCACCACCACCTGACCGTCGGCGCGCGTACTCACGGCATGCGGCAACAGATGCGGCTCGCCTGTCTTCTGGATGGCTTGCAGGGTATCGATGTAGCACGCCAGCGCATACAGCAGCGACCACGGGCCGCTGACCCATTCTTCGCCCGCGATGGACGAATCGGCTGGGATGCCTTTGGCATGCACCGCCGCCGCTACCCAACGGTCGGCCACAGCTTCGGTGCGGCGCTGCATCTGCCGCAGATAGGCGATCTTCTTCGCCAGGGGCAACGTCACCCAGGCATCTTTGCGCTCCTTCAAGCGCGCGATGGCACGATCCATCGTCTCGTGGTCTTGTTCTGCTGTAGATACCAGGGGATTGGCACGCGGGGCCGTTGTTGTCATGCCGGTCGCTCCTTTGGCTCTGCCGGGCAACAGTACCCGGCGCGGAATGAAATGGGTCAACGGGTGAGCATACGGGGGACGATTTCTTCGTTTTTGAGGCGATAATCGCCCACTTCATTGCCCAGATAGATTCCATTTTATGCCGTGATGCACATCTCTTCTCCAGATGAACGACGAGCCTCGTTCACAGCGTTTCGGTTTCGGCTGCCTCTTCGCTCTCAGCTATCTGGTCGATCTGCTCCAGGCTCTGCCCACGTGCTTTCGCGATACGCGAGAGGCGCTTCTCAAACTCCTGTTTGGCATACTCGCGGACGGCTTCAGGGGTCCCGTTCTCCTCCTGGTTGCGTGCGATCGCGCTGAAGTAGCCTTGCATCCGCTCTTCAACGAGAGGCCAGAGAGACGGATCTTGTGCGACCAGGCGGGAGATCAGGAAGACGCCGTAGGCAATATGCCGGGACTCATCGCGTTTGATCAACTGAATGCCCCGCAATAAGCCCGGCATCATTCCGGTCGCGCTGAGCACTTGTGAGAAGCTGTAATAGCCCGTCTCCGCGAGGACCCCTTCCACAATCACGTTGTAGATGATGGAAGCCTGTACCTGGTTCTGTGGCGACGGATCGGTGAGCAGGCGATTCATGGTGGACGGAAGGTCGTTGGCAAACAGCTCACGCGTGGTATTCCTCACGCGGATCTCGTTCAGGTCGTTCTGAACCTGCACGACATCGTCCAACACCCGGCGGAAAAACTCGGTGTGCTTGGCCTCTTCCCAGAGGAACGTGGTCAGGAACATCTCCTCTTCCAGGCGTCCCTCGCGAGCGATGGTCATGATGAGAGGCAGCAAGTCAACGGTGACAGCCTCTTCGCCGGCCTGAAAGCTCAGGATCAGTCCGCCCAGACGCTCTTTCGACTCATCCGGCAGGCCCTGCCAGACCTGGCGATCCTTGGTCAGGTCAATGTCCCGAGGGTCCCAGATGCCCAGCTTTTTGGCTTTGTGGTAGAGCCGCATCGGTAGAGACTGATGACGCAGACCCCGGCTGGTCAGCGTGGCATAGGTTCGCAGAGGTGTCGTTGCCATAGGAGTCGCTCCTCACCTTTCTTCGTGCTGGTCCACTTCTCTGGGGGAACCAGCGTACTCTTCGGTCGTACCCGAAGTGTTCCGTACCGCCTGGGCGAACATGTCGATAAAAGCGCGCGCTTGCTCGACGAGGGAGATGGTGGTGCCACGGAGCATTCTCAGGGTCAGCAGACCACTGATCTGGGAGCGAAGCAGCACACAGAGTTTGGCATCAGCAAAGCCAATATACTGCTGGATGGCCTGGTCATAGCGGTCTGCGCCCGCCCGGAGAATCGCTTGCGCATTACTGCCATAGAGATCACGATGTTGATAAAAATCCACCGAGATCAGGAATTGTTTCTGGAGATCCCTCTCGTGCTCAGCCAGAAAGCGAAAGAGGTACAGGAGGCGTTCGTCAAAGGAGGTATGCTCGGGTGCCTGAGACATGGCGTCAGTGATCGTTTGTTGGGTAATCTCTTCGGCCAGTTGCCCGAACAGGGCTTCTTTGGTGGGAAAGTAATGGTAGAGCGTTCCGGTAGACACGTTGAGGGCTTCAGCAATCTGGCGCATGGTCAGGGCCCTATATCCCCGCTCTGCAAACAGATCAAAACACTGCCTCATCAGGTGCTTGCGATAACGCTCATGGTCAACGACTTTCGGCATACTGCCCTCAGGTTTTTATATCGATCGTGTGATATAAATAAATTCATAATCTCTCAAGGGAGACATGTCAAGGGGCAGCGGTGCTTTTGCAGGGCCAGATCTGTCAATCTCAGCATGAAAGGGGGCAGGCACCGCTTTGGCGATTTGAACTCATCAGCAGATTCCGGCAGCAAACGTTAACTGTGAGTTGCACGTGCAGGCGGCCTGAGAACCCAGGATGCACGTGGATCCGCGTGGATGCATGTGTACGAAGCGGAGGAGAAGGGCGCCATGCAGCAACGTGCGCCGTCGAGCCGCCAGCACTCCCCTGCTCGCCAGCCGCTGCGCTTCTCCCAGCCAGTCGTGCGGCGCAGGCCTTCCTCGTGGCTGAGGGACGTCTTTGGCGGTGCCGTGCTCGGTGATTTTGCTACCGAGGTCCATCTGCCCGGCGCCGTGACGCATGCCGCGCTTGGCTTCGTGCCAGTCATCGGCACGGTGACCGCCCTGCGCGATTTCGTCGCGTGCTGGCTCGATGCCGACGGGCTGGGAATGGTGCTGAACCTCCTGGCGGTGATACCCATATTCGGGGGGGTGCCCAAAACACTCGATGTGCTGCACGGTGCTCACCGGGTGCATCGGCACTTGAAGCGGTCCGCTCGCCGCAAGGAATCCGGCGTGACACCCCAGGAGATCTGGCGTCGGCGACGTCGTCGTCTGCGCGCGTTCGGGATGTCGCTGCTGCTGCCAGTGCTTGGCCTGCTCTTTGGGGTGGGCACCGTTTCAGCCCTCCACCTGGTGTTCACACACATGCCGATGGGCGTTCGCGGCGCGTTCACCGGAAATG
>WNFJ01188704.1_pt2 | contig 11560 bp, 11 predicted proteins | sample 5400461 | NCBI WGS metagenome assembly WNFJ01 (sample SAMN13153349, study PRJNA577476) | soil metagenome | isolation source: 115 cm saprolite on Douglas fir-dominated hillslope | place: USA:California | collected 2013-09-17 | reverse complement strand
CAACGAGCGTGCATGCGAGTTGCCCCTTACGCACATCCTCAGAGCATCACGAGAACGGAGACCATATAATCCCGTCGCTCGCTTATGTCAACAAAATATGTAAAACCACTCCCGCTCAGTAATCTGCGCTCAACGCGCAGGAACCGACAGCTGGCTGCCATACACACACTTAAGCTGCCGCGCGTAATCGGCACAGGACGACGCAGGAAATCATGCACCGAATCGCCATTCAATCTGGGAAAATCCGTATTCAGATGAAGCGTGCTGATGCCCAGCCGCTCAACGCGCGAAGGAAGACGATCTGAGAATTCTGGCGGGCGTTCACGCGGCCGGTGAGATTTCGGTACGCGCTCGGCCGCGGGGCCGACACGCGTCATGGGCATTCACCGCGTTTAATTGGCGTCCCCACGGGTACACCAACTTAACCCCCGTAAATACCGACCAGTTGGATCGTGACCAGGGGATATGTACGCTCGCGCGGGCATCCCGACGAGCGTGTCCGCCGACAATTTCACGGCTTACCAATTCTATCGGTTACGCTGCGCCTCGATCCGCCGCCGTAGCTCCTCGCGTGCGGCCGCCTTCGCCTCCGGCGTCCCCCAACGCGGCGGCTGTGCCTCCGGATTCGCGCGGGACTCGGCCCGCCGCCGCCGCGCCTCCTCGGCGGCCCGGCGGCGTGCTTCAATTGCCGCGATTTCGGCCCGCTCGGCCTCGAGGACCGCGCGTTCGCGCGCAGCCCAAGGTTCCGCGGCTACGGGCGTCGGCAACTCATCGTCTGCTTGCGAACGCCAGAGTGCGCGGCTGATGCCCCACTGATCCGGATGCGCGAGTTCGTGGACCAACCGCAGATTCAGGGCGTCGAGCACCGGATGCCACGACTCGACCCCTTGAGTGCGACGGCGGATCGCGAGCCGCGGATTGATCTGGTACCAACCGTGCGCGATGCGCTTGAAGAGCTTGCGATTGTAGGGATAATCGCGATCGACCTCGTTTCGCGACAACACATTGGAGAGGTGGCTGCGCTTGTTGCGCTCGGGCTTGACGACGCTGCCCGGCAGCATGCCCCACGCGTCGAGCATACTGCCCGTATCGACGCCGGCTGGCCGATCCCACCCTGAGGCGCTGAAGGTGCTCTTGAACAACCCCCAGAACGTTTGGAACGTCAGGTATTCGCTCAAATGTCGGTCAAGCCGGACCAGCCGCTCCCCGACTTGCACGTCGATGAATGCCGGGGCGATTCGTTCGTAGAGCGCGGCGAACGGCCCGCGGGCGAAGTCGCGGTCGCGGAAGGCCTCTTGCAGTGCGATATGCAGCGCATTGCGACCGAGATGTTCATGCACCTCAGGGTCGGCACCCCGCCGCAGCAATTCTTCGACGAGCGGCAGGTTGCCGGCGGCCGTCGCCGCCATCAAGGGGGTGTAGTTCATGAAGGTACGGTGATCGACGCCGTAGCGATCGCAGTTCTGCAAGACCCCCTTGAAATGCCGCCCGGCGAACTCCTGCAGATGGCGCCGTCCCAAGGTGGCGCGCTGCGGGCCGAACCCGTGAGCCTGCGCATAGCCGGCGTCTTCGACCAGCCATGCAGCGAGCACGGGTTCGTCGTAGGCCGTCGCATATTCGTAGAGTTGCTGCCGGGGCTTATTGCCGGGTGCCTTGTCGCGAAACACCGTGACGGTCAACTCGCGCAGCCGCGCTTCATCGACCACCGGCCACGGAACGGGCGTTTCCTTGAGGATGGTCGTGCGCACCGCCTCCGCCTGCTCGTGTTTGCCTTGCAACTCGAGGCGATGCGCCTCGCGCTGCCAGTCCTCGCGTGAAGACGTGCGCGCACCGATGCGCACCTGGTCGCCGCCGACGCTGCAGCCCAGCAGACGCAGCAGGATATGCCCGGTGTCCGATTCGACCAGATATGCATGGCGCATGGCGCGCGTGAGAGCGACATAGAGCGCATTGACGTAAAACTTGTACACCTCGAGCGATTTGTCATTCTTGTCGCGGACGCGGTGATAATCGAGATCATCGCAGATCAAGTCCGCCGCATCGACTCCGGCTGCCACCTCGGCGAATGCCGCGCGCTGGTTGGAGACGAACCGAAAGAGTATGACGGTTTCGTATTCCAGACCTTTGGCCTCGTGAATGGCAAAGACCAGGGGGGTCCTGAAGACCCGGCGCGCCTCGGCTTTTTCCTCTTCCCGCAGCACCAACACCGCGACGCCGGCGGAATGACGGGTCTGTTCATCGAGCGCGCGCTTGACGGGGTCCTTGTCGGCAAGCAAAGTAACCGCACCCGCCTCGCCCCCCACCGCCTCGACCAAGTAATTGCTTTCGCGGTCCACCGAACCGAACCGCCGATGCTTGATCTTGAGCAACGTGTTGGCGACATGTGTGACCTGCTCGCCGTTCCTGAAGTTGGCGCGGAGCACTCGAAGCTGCTGCCGCGCCGCGAGCTGCTCATCGCGCCAGAACAGCGTTTTGACCCGACTCCAGGCAAAGAAATTGGGATGAACAATCTGATTCTAATCGCCGCACAGGAGAAACCCGGACGCCACCTTGAGCGTGCGCAGGATCAGCAACAACTGCGCAGGGGTGAGATCCTGTAGCGCGGCGCTGCCAATGCAAGCCAGTCTTGGGCGACGAGACTGGGATCAAACAGCCCCGTCTCCGCCAACCAGGACCGATAGCGCTCGAACAAATCATAGAGGCGGTGCCGCGCGTCCGACGGGAAAATCGACTGTCGGACTCCGAGCCCGGCATAGGCGTCGCGGCTCAGGACGCCGCCGGCCTCCGCGGCAATGACGCCGCGCATCTCTTCGAACGCTTGATGCGCATCGACGTCGCGGAAGCCATCGCGCAGGCGGGCGAACCAGGCGGCAAAGTCGCGCCACGTCACCTCGCGGCCGGGCGGCACGCGCAGGGACTCCAGAAATTCGCGATAGCTGAAAAACGCCGCGTCCTGACCGTCTCGCTCGAAGCCGTCCGCGTAGTACAGGTCGCGCGCATTTTGCGCGAGGTACGCCGAATGCGTTACGTACAACGCGTCGCCATCGACCTCCTTCAACTTCTCCAGGGTGAGCGCCGTCTTGCCGCTGCCGGCACCGCCGATCAGCACCAGCGGAGGCGCTGCCCGGTAGATTTCGTACTGCACGTCGTCCAAAGACAGCGGCTTGTCCAGATACAGAATCTCACGCCGCTGCGGATGTAGGTATCGGACGGATTGTGCTTCCTCGGGCGCAGGCACCGTCGCGAAGACCGGGATCTTGTCTTCGTCGATTGCAGCGCCCCGCAAGAAGCGCGATCGTGCGTACGCGTGGTTCTCGATGACCTCGAGCAGGACCGCGCATACTTCGGTTCCTTGACGCACCAGCGCGAACAGCAGCCGGTTGCTGTCATCCAGTTTAGCCCGATAGAACTTGCCGTGATTCGGGCCGACGAGCTTCTTGACGTCCGCCGCACGGAAATCGTCCCGCTCCAGCGCCGCAACGATGCGGCGAAAGGCGGCGTCCACGCGCGAGATATCAAGGCCTGAATATTGGAGAACGCGCATCGGTGCAATTCTAGCGACCCGATCCGACACTGAACAAGGCTAGGGCACCGGCTTCCAACTATGCTCTTGACAACATGTAGGCCCTGAGTATTCTACGCTGCTGTCTTGCCGCCACGCGCGACGAGAGCCGTACAACGGAGAAGGCTATGACCTCAAGGTCTATGAAGAAGACGTGTAGATACTTGTTGAAGTGACCGCTTCGAGTCGATGGCTCGAAGCGCCATGCTTCGAGTCAGACGGCACCGTCATCGCGACGAAGCCCCTGGCGAACTTTCACCAGGGGCTTTTTGTTGCCTTAAGTTACGACGACTTTGAGAGAAGCGCGGGTGAGACTGGCGGCTTGCCCACGTACTTGGCTCTGCGTGGCGACCTGTCCGATCCGGGTGAGACGCTGTTGAAGCTGCGCGCGATGCAGTCCTTCGATCGAGGTGCCGCGCGCTATGCGATTCACCGCACCGTGCGGTGCGCCGTTCGTCGGCCCTTGGACGAGGTTTTCGACGATCTTGCCTTGCACGCCGATCTCGTCGCTCAGCGCATGGATAGTACGTCGCTGCTGCTGGACGGGCCGGGGGTATTCATCAGCGTCGAAGGCAACCGCAAGATCGATTACGGCTCCTGCACATTTCACATCTGGGCTGAAAGCATGAACCGGCTGGACCAGGCGCGCGCGAAGATGTTGACCATCGTCGGCGAGCAACTGGTGCGGCACGAGATGTTTACGATCGACTGGCAATTCTCCAGTGGTCGGGGTCTCTCGAGCGCATCGTTCGACGAGATGGCGGACCCCGCCCCTTACGATGAAGCCTATCCGAATCTGGCCGAGCCGGTGTCAACCTTCATTGCGCGCTACCTCGCGTCGCGCGAGACCGTGCTGATTCTTCAGGGGCCACCGGGCACAGGAAAGACGCGATTGGTGCGCGCCATCTTGGCCGCGATGTCAGCTCGCAAGGCGGACAGCGCTCAAGTGCTCTATACCGCTGACATGCGCGCACTCGAGAACGACGAGATTTTCGTCGATTTCATCACCGGCAACCACGACGCGTTTGTGATCGAAGACGCGGATCACTTGTTGATGGCGCGTTCTAACGGCAATGTGGATCTACACCGCTTCCTGGCCGTGGCGGACGGGGTGGTCCGCGCACAGGGCCGGAAGATCATCTTTACCACCAATCTGCCTAACATCGGAGACATCGACGAGGCATTGGTGCGGCCGGGCCGCTGCTTTGCGACGGTGCGTACTCGGGCGCTGCAGCGATACGAGGCAGCATCGTTGCTGGCGCGGATCGCAGCCGCGCGCGCTGAACGAAATGAACCGACGAGTGCAGTGGAGTTGGCAGCAGATATGCGCTCGATGACGCTCGCAGCGTTGTACCGGCTGGTGGATTCTGAGGGTTGACCGAGACGCCCGGCCCGAACTCCATGTGCTTGAGTGGCGCCGGGCCGGCGCCGTCATAATCGAGGTAAATGCCTCGTGTATCCACTCGAATATCTGTTTATTTGCGCGGTTAACTGGCGCCGTCGCCGGGCGCTATAGTGAGACGATGAATACTTCTTTATTTGACCAAGTTCGCAATCTCCCTTTGGAAGAGCAGCTTGAGTTGGTCGAGGCGCTTTGGGATAGCATCGGCGATCGAAATGCCGTGCCAGGTCCGACAGACGCTCAGAAGGCGGAGCTCGACCGGCGGCTTGCCGACCATGCCGCGAATCCGGAAGATGTAGTCCCTTGGGATGAGGTCAAGGACGCTGCGCTGACGCGAATCGGGAGATGAACCTATCGGTTACCTTTCGTCGTGCCGCCCGCGCGGAGTTCATCGAAGCGGCAGCATGGTGCGAAAGCCAAAGGCCAGGCCTTGGCCTGGAATTCATTGTCGAAATCGAACGATGTGTGGACGCTGCGGCCGAGCGGCCCACGACGTACGTGGCGATTGAGGATGTTCGCCGTGTCGTTGCCAATCGGTTTCCATTCAGCGTGTACTTTCGAGCGGAAGAGCGACGAATCGTCGTTTTGGCGGTGTTCCACGGCAGGCGCAACCCCGTTATCTGGCAGGACCGGTCCTAAGGGACCGACCGATGAATTGCCGGCGTCCGCCTCTATCCCGAATTACCGGGCGTTTAAAATTGGCGTCCCCACGGGGATTCGAACCCCGGTTCTCACCGGGGATTCGAACCCCGGTCGCATCCGTGAAAGGGATGTGTCCTAGGCCTCTAGACGATGGGGACGCAGGCCTGAAAAATCGATCGGTCGCCGACATGAAAACTGGTGGAGCCAGGCGGGATCGAACCGCCGACCTCTTGCATGCCATGCAAGCGCTCTCCCAGCTGAGCTATGGCCCCTTATTCGTAAGATACTGTATTTTAAGGCGAAATTGAACCTAATTTCGCCAAAATGTTACCGAAAAATGCATACCGGTCCGTACAAGAGGTCGCAGAGAATATCAGGAACTGCAGCGTTCGTATCAACAAAATATTTGCTCGGCACCACTGCACGCAAATATCTGTAATTTCTATATTAATTCCCGGCGTAACTCCGGTGCAAAACAGGCCCGTAAACAGTCCACCTCACCGTGAAGCCGGGGGGAGGTTTAGGGAAAATGGGACCACAACGGGACCACCGAACTGAGAGTGATTTCCCCGCATCGTACACTCAGCGAACGATCGAAATGCAACACGGACAGATCTGTTCCGAGGCATCACGCGCACCTACCACTGAAACGCCTTTGCCTCTCGGGGCATCGGACTATGTTGCGAATGCACAGACCAAAAGTAATGACTCCGACAGCAAAGACATCGAGGTCAGACACCACAATCGCACCCCGATGCCGAAATCGCGTTCCACCACTTCATTGAAAACCGGCTCGACCCCGATTCGATACGCCACAGCGCGTGGTGCGGCTACTCGGAGGGTTCCATAGCCACCGTTTTGAGCAAGTCGATGAACCATAGGATGGCGGGATCGCGCTCTTGGTACTTGTGCCATTGAACCGTTTCGACGATCGGACAGCGCAGGACGCGAATCGGCCACTGCTTGGCCATCGCGTTCGCAAGTTGGGTCTGCACGGTGGCGATCCGCTGGGTGCCGACTACGAACTGCGGCGCCAGACTGAATCCGGGAGCGACGATCTCCCGTCGACGCCGATATCCCAATTGCGACAATAGCGTCTCGTCCAATGAATCCAGTCGCCCTCCGTCCCATTCGGTGATGACGTGACCGAGTTGCAGGTACTGGTTGCGGGTGATGCTGCGCTTGACCAGCGCATTGCCCTTCCACACGACGCAGGAAAATGTGTCTGTGAACAAGATATCGTTGGGATGATTCTCTGACGACAGGGCATCGGGGATGATGAGCAAATCGATTTCCCCGCTATCAAGGTCTTCCAGATAGTTCGAATTCAGAAGCCGCACGGCAACGCGCATTCCAGGCGCCTGCGCGTAGACTCGCGCGAGCGCTTTGATGATGTAAACCGTCAGAATATAGTCGGATGCCTCAATGGTGATGGCTCGATCCGATTTTGCGGGGTCGAAGTTCGGCCGCCAGCCACTGATCGCTTGCATCTGAAGCACGACGTCTCGTACGGGCTTCTGCAAGGATTCGGCGAATGACGTCAGTCGGTAGGTGCGACCGCTTTGCACCATCAACTCATCGTTGAAGTGTTCGCGCAGCCTCCGTAATGCGATGCTCATGGCGGGCTGGCTCACGAACAGCCGAGTCGCTGCCCGGCTTACGCTTCGCTCCGCCAACAGTGCGTCCAGGCACAGCGTCAGATTCATATCCAATCTATTCAGTCGCATCGGTGGCCGCTCCTGGCTACATGGCTTGGTATATTGAATTCGTATACAAGAAATTAAAAAAAGTCATTTCTCTAATATATAGCCTCCGCCTACCTTAAGCACCAAGTGGTCGCAATCTTTTGTTTCGGTTCGAGAATGGCAGACCGCTTGGTTTGGAGGGGGGAAAGAGTGGCGATACTAGGCATAGAAAGTCTCGTCTATGGGGTAGACGACGTCGGCGTCTGCACGAAATTCTTCGATGACTTCGGCTTGCCGCTGATATCGCAGGGGCAATCCGTTAGGACTTTCAAGCTCGAGGAGGGCTCGAAGGTAATCCTGCGGCAGATCGATGATCCTGCATTGCCGCGTTCCGCATTGGTCGGTACCGGAGTACGTGAGGTTATTTGGGGAGTGGACTCCCCGGAAAGCCTCGAGGCGCTGACCACCGACCTGCGCCGTGACCGCGAGGTGAGGCATGATGGTGACGGCACAGTCCATTTCTTGACGGATTGTGGGTTGCCGTTCGCACTACGGCTGTTTACGAAGACGCGGGTCGTTAGCGCGCCGGATCTTCTCAATGCGGCGGGAACCGTCAATCGCCTGAATCGGCCGAGAAAATGGCGCTTACGGGCGCGGCCCAAGGTAATAAACCATGTGGTGTTTAATGTGGCGGACTTTGAAAAGTCCTTTGCCTTCGTGCGGGATCGGTTGAATTTCCGCGCTACGGATTTCCAGCGCACCTTCGGCATCTATGCGCGTTGCGATGGCGCGCGGCAGCACCACAATCTCTTTTTTCTCAACGCCGGCCTGCCGTTCCCAGGTTTCGACGGGCAACCGCGTTTCAATCACGCCAACTTCGGGGTCGAGGACATCGACGAGATCATGGTCGGCGCTAACCACATGGAGCGTTGCGGTTGGCCCAAATCAATCTTGGGTTTGGGCCGTCATCGGATCGACTCGGCACTCTTCTGTTATCTGCCTTGCCCGACGGGCGGCGACGCGGAGTATGGAGCTGACGCCGATTACGTCGATGACAGTTGGATGCCGCGCGATTGGATCAATCCGCTCTTTGGCTATCTGACGTTTGCCCACAACATGCCGCCATTTTTCATGGAGGTGCCGTCGTGGGATGTCCAGTTTCACGCGGACTTCGCGCCACCGCGCAAGTCCCAGGTGCACGAGTGATGGCCGCGAGCGGCATCTAACGCGCGGACACGGTTGTCTTGGGCACCTGTTGAGGACGAGCAGAGGGGGAAGATAATGAGCATAAACAAAAATATATTGCTAGCGATAGGCCTTGGCGCACTCGCGAGCACCGCTGGCGGCCAAACGCAGAATCTCCAAATCGCCGCCACGAATCCTGTAAACCCCGGCGAAGTTGCGGACCAACTAGGGGAAATCATAGTGACTGCGCAGAGGAGGTCAGAAGACGTTCAGCATGCAGCGCTCGCGATCGATGTGGTGTCGCCGAGAGAGTTGACTCTGGCTGGAGCTACGCGAGCCACCGATCTGCAAAATCTAGTGCCGGTGTTGCAGATCAGCGCGAGCGGCAATTCGCAGCAATCGCTATACCTGCGTAGCGTCGGAACCTTCACTGCACAGTCCTATTCAGATCCTGCCGTGTCGTTCAACGTCGATGGCGTGGCCATTGCTCGACCTAGTTCCATGACCGGTGTTATGTACGACCTCGACAGAGTCGAAGTCTTGAAGGGTCCCCAAGGAACTCTCTATGGCCGCAACGCGACGGGTGGTGCGATCAATATCATACCGAACCAGCCGCAACTCGGTTCGACCTCGGGTGATGTTGCACTGACAGTAGGAAATCATAGCCATATTCATCCGGAAATCGATGTGAATCTGGCGTTGACCAGTGCCTCTGCGGCGCGGCTGGCGCTCACGTATACCAAGCACGACGGCTATCAAACCGATGACACCGGAGATGCCAACGACTACGCGGGCCGGGCGCAGTATTTATTCCAACTTAGCGATACGCTGAGCGTCCGATTATCCGGGGACTACGCTCATGATGGCGGCAGCAGCCCGGCCGGAACCCTCATCGGCTTGCAAAATCCTTTCACCAGCGCGGTCACCCCATCGCCGCTGCCACGCAACGTCGGACCCCAAGATGCGCGCGTCAGTGCTTTGTTCGCCAATCAGTACAGTTTCTTAGCCGGCAGGTTCCTCGGCCCCATCGACGGCGAGCCCAATACGGATAACCGTTTTTGGGGGCTATTGACTGAGGTGATTTGGAAAACACCCATCGGTACCTTGACGGTGTTGCCGTCGCATCGCGAAGCGGACCTTAACGATCTGACCACCACGTTTGCCTTCGGCAGCATTGCGGTCGAACACGACCAGCAGAGCAGTGTCGAAGCGCGATTTGCGAGCAACAATGAGGGCCTTATCCGCTGGCTCGTGGGCGCATACTATTTTCACGAAACCATCAACGCCACATATCAGTTTAATCAGCAGGCCCTTGCCCCCATCCAGGACTTGGATACGGGAACTCTTTCGAAGGCGGGTTTTGCTCGCCTCACCTTCGCGCCGCTCGATGACTTTCGGATCTCCACAGGCTTGCGCTATACCGACGACCGCAAGACTTTCGACGGCACCTCGAAGATATTAATCGACGCTTGCACGGCCGCTGCGTGCCCGGGAGCGCCGCTCATTCCGGCAGCGAGCAGTTTCGCATCAGAGGCCTCGCAACTGAACCTCTTTCCCATCATTCCCGGGGTACTTTACGGGTCAACTCTTCCGGGGGCCGGCAGGACGGTTTTCCCCGTAGTCACTAAGGCCATCGATCTCGCGCAGAGCTTTTCCAAAATTACCTGGCACGCGGGGCTGGAGTACGACTTGACGAAGGATTCGCTCCTCTATGCAAACTGGGACACCGGCTATCATGCGGGTGGGTTCGCCTTCGCTGAAATCAAGCCCACGTACGCGCCGGAGTTCATCACCGCTTACTCGGTGGGTACTAAGAACCGCTTCTTGCATGACACGCTGCAAGTGAATCTGGAAGGCTTTTACTGGAGGTACACGAACCAACAAATACCGCACGGCGGGACCGATCTTGACGGTGCGTATGTATTCTACACGGACAATGCCGGCACCTCGATCATCAACGGCGGCGAGGTCTCGATCAAGTACCTATTGACACCGCACACGGTGATCAACCTCGATACGCAATACCTGAAAGCCGTTTACAGCAGATTCACGTACCAGACACCTGCCGGCGGCACCAACGCCCCTCCTCTCACCGGATGTCCTTACAGCCAGACCGATGCCACTCACTACACCATCAACTGCGCGGGAAAGAACGCGCAGCAATCCCCGAAGTGGTCGGGGAATATTGGGATCCAGCAGACCGTCGACGTGGGCGACTATCGTCTGATCGGCGAAGCGACTGCGCACGCGCAGTCGGCGAGCACGGTGGGTTTTGAATTGATTCCGGTCGAGGTGCAGAAGGCTTATGCGGAAACCAATCTCTCACTGTCACTCGTGCCTTCCAGCGCCCGTTGGTCCGTCACCGCGTTTGTAAACAATCTCGATGATAAGAGGCCCTACGGCACTTCTTTTTACAATTCGGTGGTGGGAGCGATCGGGGCTTCGGTTGGAACTCCCCGAATGGAGGGGATACGCGCATCCTACAGGTTTTAATAGACTGATCGTGTGAAGCGCATACCCCACAGGTACGAACTTTGAGTAATTTGCATGTCCGCGGTTGAGCGAGTACTCGTTGTAGGCGGTGGCATAGGCGGTCTGACAACCGCTATCGGGCTTTCCCGTTCGGGCATCGCCACCGACATCATTGAAATTAAGCGCGATTGGACCGTCTATGGCGTTGGAATTATTCAACCATCCAACCAGCTGCGTGCGCTTGCGGAATTGGGACTCGCCGACGCATGCGTCGAGCGCGGTGCGGCGTTCGTGGGGTGGGAGTTCTGCGACGATGCGGGACGCGTCCAAGCGCGTGCACCTAATCCCAACGTCGCTGGATCTAAATACCCGCCGATTAACGGCATTCCGCGTCCCGTGCTGCACGATATCTTGACGACGGAGGCAAAGCGCTGCGGAGTCAGCGTGCGACTCGGCCTCACGGTCGACCGCATCGACGATGACGGGACACAAGTGCATTTGCGTTTCTCGGACGGAACCAGCGGCAGCTATGACTTGTTGATCGGAGCAGACGGCACGTACTCGAAGATTCGCGAGCTCATCTTCGGGAGCGGCACACGGCCCACTTTCAAT
>WNFJ01548633.1_pt4 | contig 11561 bp, 15 predicted proteins | sample 5400461 | NCBI WGS metagenome assembly WNFJ01 (sample SAMN13153349, study PRJNA577476) | soil metagenome | isolation source: 115 cm saprolite on Douglas fir-dominated hillslope | place: USA:California | collected 2013-09-17 | reverse complement strand
ACGCGCCAGCGTGTAACCGCCGTTGGTGCCATGCTGTGAATGCAACAGTCCGGCTTTGGCCAACCGCTGCAGGATTTTGGCCAGCGCCTCCGGCGGGATGCCGTAGGAGTCAGCCACATCTTTTGCGCTGCGGGCCCCTCGGTCGGCATTCTCGGCCAAATGCTTCATCGCCATCAACGCGTAATCCGCCTTTTTGGTGAGCTTGAGCATCTCGATCCCGACTTCTTGCTAATGCGATACCCGACCAATACGGTCGGATAAAAGTGCGACCTTTTCAGTCGTGATTCATTCTATGCCATGCCACGCTCTAGAGGCAAGTCTTTGCAGGCATCCGCTTCTACTTGTCATCGAATGGTAACTATCGATAAGTGAATGGCTTAGGCTCAGGCGACGCAATTGGTCGGAATTCCAAAAGAATCTGCAGAAGGCTGAAATCAAGGTAATCGGAAAATCACAAAGAAAATCCACCGATATGTAACGACGGGGGACTTGACAAGCTGCGAAGGCGGTCTAAAATACCGAAAATCCCGGCGAAATCAGTCCCTCCGCCTTGGTTTTGAGGGCACGATTCCAGATTTATGACCTCAAAGTCGCCCGCCACACACCAAAGCTTGGACCGTCAACCCTGCAAACACCCGCGTGTGCAGATCGTGAGCCGCGACGAAGAAGCGGAATTCGTCGAGTGTATGGAGTGCGGCGAGGTCTTCGAGTCCAGCGAATTCAAGGACATGAGCATTGAGGAGGGCGCCCAGGGCAGCGAGCTCTGACGGCAGTTCCCCGCGTGCATGACAAAAGTAACGCACGCCAGCGCTCCCATCTTGGTCTGCCAGAGGATGTCTGCTAGTGTCCGAACGGGGACTGAGGAGGGCGGACTCGCATTATGTCAATCGTCGCGCTGGTTGTGGACGACTCCATGCTGATCCGCTACACCGTATGCCGCTTTCTTGAAGAGCGCGGCTTTGCTGTGGAATCTGCCACAAACGGACTGGAAGCATTGCAAGTCCTTGCGCGCGTGCAGCCGAACTTGATCGTCACCGACATGCAAATGCCGAAGATGTCGGGAAGTGAGCTCATCACGGCGTTGAAAAGCAACCCGGAGACCGCGACCATTCCGCTCATTATTGTAGCGGGACGCGGCAGCGATTTCGATGAAGGGGAAAAGCGGGCCGACTTCGCCATCTACAAGGACATCGACATTGAAGCGCAGCTCGAAAAGGCGCTGGATGCGGTGTGGAAAAAAGACAGCCGCAGGCAAACCGCAGGAAAATAGACCTCGCGATATCAATCAGGAATGAGTCAGCGCAGCGCTAAGCCTGCCTCCGCTGAAAAATCCATCGGCGCAAAGTCCTTGGCCAGAAACTTCGGATAGGCAGCGGCAGCGATCATGGCAGCGTTGTCGGTGGAAAGCGCACGCGAGGGGAAATAGACGGGCAAGCCTTCCGCAGCGCCGTCCCTCTCGAACGTCTGCCGCAGCTCGCTGTTCGCGGCGACTCCGCCAGTAACGAATAACGTTGCCACGTTGTAACCGCGAGCTGCAGCCAGAGTCTTGCCCACCAGGTCTTTCGCCATAGCCCGCTGAAATGAAGCCACCAAGTCGAGCGTCTGCTGGTCGCAATTCCTGAGATAGTCCTCCAGGCTGGGCTTGGAAGTATTCGCCACGGCCTTACGGCGTAGTTCGACGGCGAGCTGCATCTTGTGAGTTTCGACGTGGCGCAGAACAGCCGTCTTGATCCCACTGTAGGAGAAATCAAAACGTGGACGATTGGAATCAGGCTGTCTTGGTTTGCTTTGTGAGTAACGGCGGTGATCACGGCGGTCAGGATGCTTTAGCTGCGAGGGAGGGAATTTGACGGCATTGGGATCGCCATGCGGGGCCAGGCGATCGATCACTGGGCCTCCGGGATAACCGAGGCCGAGAAGTTTGGCGACTTTATCAAAGGCCTCACCCGCGGCATCGTCGCGGGTGTGTCCAATGTTTTCGTAAGTCCAACCTTGATTATGCTGCTCCGCCAGATAAAGGTGGGTATGGCCTCCCGAGACGACCAACGCCAGCACGGGGAACTGCAGTTCGTGATTGCCCTTTTGCCGCTCCTCGAGCAATACCGCGTGGATGTGGCCTTCCAAATGATTGACCGCTACTAGCGGCTTGTCGAGGGCGAAGGCCAGAGCCTTGGCATAGCTGATGCCTACCAGCAGCGCTCCGGCGAGCCCCGGTCCCTGCGTGACCGCGATCGCGTCCAAGGACGAGTAGCTCTGCTTTGCTTCATCCAGCGCCTTGCGGACAACTGGCACGATGGATCGCAGGTGCTCGCGCGACGCCAGCTCGGGGACGACCCCTCCGTAAGGCTGGTGCATTGCAATCTGCGAGGCCACGACGTTGGAAATAAGTTGCTCGCCTGAGCGCACCACGGCCGCTGCAGTCTCATCGCAGGAAGTCTCAATGCCGAGGATGTAGGCGTCAGGCATGAAACTATATTATTAGAACTTCATGGCAGATTTGCTCAGCCACGTGAGGGAGGCGGGGTTCCTCTTTCCTGATCGTTTAATCCAATTGTTTATTGGTGGCTCCGAACTCCACGGGGCCAAGGTTCACGGCACTGACGACCTCGACATTTACGGAGTTTACATTGAGCCGGCGGAGAAAGTATTAGGGTTGGAATCCGTGCCGCACTTCGTGTGGTCGACTGCTGGTGACGACCGTCGGAACGGCCCGAAGGATGTCGACGTCACTCTTTATTCGTTGAAGAAGTGGGCAGGATTGGCATGCAAGGGAAATCCAACCGCGCTCCACTTCCTATTTGCGAAGGGCACAATCCAGAGTCCGATCTGGGCCGACATTGTGGCCAATAAACATGTCTTCCTAGCGCGCTCTTGTGCGAAGCAGTTCACGGGATTCGCTGACGACCAACTCAAGCGGATGACAGGTCAAAAGGGACGCGGCAAGAAAGGTCAACGTCCGGAACTCGAGGTGAAATACGGTTACGACGTGAAGTTTGCGATGCATGCATTGCGACTTCTCTACGAGTGGAAGGAACTCGTTTCGGAGGGCGGCATCACTCTGCCGCGTCCGGAGCGCGATCTGCTAGTCCGCGTTCGTACCGGCAAGTACTCGATTGACAAGGTGATTGCGATGGCAGATCGACTCTTTTTGGAGTGCCGCGACGCAACCAGTCGATCATCTTTACCGGACACGCCAGACCGTAGTGCGGTTTCGAAACTGGTGACGGAGTGTTATCTCCGTTCATGGTCAAAGTCATGCTGAGAGATTTCGCTACCAAAATCGTTCAAACTCTTCGCCAGCAAGGTTTTCAAGCCTACTTGGTGGGCGGATGCGTGCGCGATCTGTTGTTGGGGCGCGAGCCCAAGGACTACGACGTGGCAACGAGTGCTACTCCAGACCAGGTGATGTCCATCTTTCCCGAGACCTACGCGGTCGGAGCGCAGTTTGGCGTCGTGCTCGTGCCGACGCCGGAGGGAGACGTAGAAGTTGCAACCTTTCGCAGCGACATTGGCTACTCCGACGGCCGCCATCCGGACGAGGTGCGTTTCAGCGCGGATCCGCGGGAAGACGTAGCCCGCCGCGACTTTACCATCAACGGCATGCTCCTTGATCCTGTCAGCAAGGAGGTTCTCGACTTTGTCGGCGGACGAAAAGACCGCACCATCGGTGATCCCAGGCAGCGCTTTGCCGAAGACAAGTTGCGCATGCTGCGCGCGGTCCGGTTCGCTGCCCGATTCGGCTACACCATCGAGCCGGCCACGTTTGCCGCCATCGAGGAGCTGGCAGATGAAATCCAGGTTGTGTCCCGCGAGCGGGTTCGCGATGAACTGACCCGCATGCTGACTGAAAGGCAGGCTCGCCGTGCGTTCCTGCTGCTCGACGAAAGTGGCCTGCTTCCGGAAGTCTTGCCTGAGATTTCTGCCATGAAAGGCGTCGAGCAGCCTCCGCAGTTTCACCCCGAGGGCGACGTGTTCGTTCACACGCTGCTGCTGCTGGAAAATCTGCCCGTGCCGTGTTCCCCTGCTTTGGCATGGGGCGCGCTGCTGCATGACGTAGGAAAGCCGGCAACGTTTCGTGTGGCGCCCGATCGGATTCGCTTCGACGGTCACGTGGAAGTCGGAGTGAAGATGGCGCAAGAAATCTGCCGGCGCCTGCGCTTTTCCACCGATGACACGGAGCAGGTCCTGGCGTTGATCGACAATCACATGCGTTTTGGGCACGCGACTCGGATGAAAGAGTCGACCCTGAAGAAATTTCTGCGCATGCCCCGCTTCGATGAGCACCTTGCGTTGCATCGCGCCGATTGCTTGGCCAGTCACGGCGATCTCAGCACTTACGAGTTCGCCCAGGAGAAACTGGCTGTAATCCCCCCAGAGAAGATGCGGCCATCGCCGTTGGTCACCGGAGATGATTTGATCGCGGCGGGCTACGCCCCCGGGCCGCGGTTCAAGGAAATTTTGAACGCCGTAGAGGACGCGCAGCTCGAAGGCCGTTTGCCTTCGAGGGACGCCGCGCTGGCGTTTTTGAAGAGCGAGTTTCCGCTGTGAAACGGACGACGGCCAGTCAGCACTTCCACGCACGCAATGCTAGAATCGAGACTCTCTGGTCGTCGCCGCAACGGGCTAAGGAGTCTTTCTTGGAGCAGGCTGGGACAGGTTTAGAGAAGATAGTCGCGGACTCTTTACGGCGCCTGCCGCCTTCCGAAGCGCCCTTGATGGCCTGGTCGCTGGTGTGCGGCTCAACCGTGGCCGAGCGCACGCAGGCGGTGGGTTTCACGGCGGGAGTCTTGTCGGTTGAGGTCGCGAATCCCGGATGGAAACGTGAGTTGCAGGCGCTGGCTCCGCGCTATTTGGCGATGATTAATCAGTATGTCCGGACAGGCGTACAGAGGATTGAGTTTGTCATTGCGAGCGACACGAACGAGAGTCAAACAGGCGCTCGGGCGAAGTGAGATGGTCACGATTTCCTGATGCGCCTCACGCAGCCGTCACCGTCACGAAATAACAGTCCAAAAATGAGAGTTACAGAATGAGAGTCACGGAAAACGATGTCGACTATGTAGCGGACCTGGCCAATCTGGAACTCAGCGAACAAGAGCGCACTGGTATGGTGCGTGATCTGAATTCCATTCTTGACTATGTCGATCGGCTGAACGAGCTCGATACATCAAACGTTTCGCCCATGGCGCAGGTTGCAGATCGCTATGGGATTGAACAGGCGGAGCCGGGAAGCGCGAAGTACGCGCACGCAGGCCGTGAAGATGTTCCCGAAGGTCTGCGCAAATCCCTGCCCCGTGAAGAAGGTCTGGCCAATGCGCCCGATTCCGATGGGACATTTTTTCTGGTTCCCAAAGTGATTGAAAGATAAGTGGTGGAGCGGTGTGAAACGTGACTCGTATCAGGGCATGCCTTCAGGCATGCCGCCAAGATCACGCAGAGGGCGCAGGCTTCGCTATCTTTCAGTAATGGTGCAGTTTGGGAAAAGATCCGTATCAGGGCATCGCTTCAGCGATGCCGACAAAGGCAACAATTCTGAACGGCTTTAGCCGCAGGGACTTTTGGCCCATCACGGCACCGCGAATCTTGAATCGGCTACTGTGACCTCTAACCTTGCCTTTCCCAGGTCCCTTAGCTGATCTTGGTGAAGGCGTACGCTCACAGGGCATTGCGTGAGCCTGTAAGCCTTTTGTTTTCAGGATTTTGCCCGTAACTTATTGAGGCCCTAGGATTAATTCGCAAATTTTCTCTAAGTTGAAGATTCAAATAGATCAGTCGAGGTACAGGGGGGAGGGGGCCCCCCAAGCTCTGTTCAAGTACTGTTTTGGGACGACTTAGCCGCCACCCACCTTGAATGGACCCTGAGACCGCATGGACCTGACATCACTTACTGTCGACGCCGCCCGCTCTGCCGTCGCGACACGTAACACGACTGCGCTCGCACTGGCAGAGGCTCACTACGCGCGCATCCAGAAAGAAGACGGACAAATCGGTGCCTATCTGACGCTCTCGAAAGAGCGCGCCCTGGAGCAGGCGGACCGCATCGACCGCATGGCCTTTGAAGGTAAGGCGCTACCGCCACTAGCCGGTGTGCCGGTCGGAATTAAAGACGTGATGTCCACTCGAGGTGTCCGCACCACCGCGGGATCGAAGATTCTCGCCAAATACATTCCCCCTTACGATTGCACTGCAGTGGCGCGCATGGAAGCGGCAGGCGCGGTGATTTTGGGCAAGATGAACTGCGACGAGTTCGCCATGGGTTCGTCGAACGAGAACTCGGCTTTCCATCCGGTGCGCAATCCTCACGATTTGAATCGCGTGCCCGGAGGCTCGTCGGGAGGGTCCGCCGCGGCAGTGGCGGCGGGCATGGCAGTGGTTACGCTGGGCTCGGACACGGGTGGCTCCATTCGCCAGCCCGCATCGTTCTGCGGTGTAGTGGGGCTGATGCCGACGTATGGCCGCGTCTCCCGCTACGGACTGATTGCGTTCGCGTCGTCGCTTGACCACATAGGACCGCTGGCTAAAACCGTGAAGGACGCGGCGATCGTGCTCCGAACGATTGCCGGCCGCGATCCCATGGACTCAACTTCAGTCGACGTGGCCGTGCCTGATTACGTCGCCGAACTCGAAAAGCCGGTACGCGGGCTCAAGTTAGGCGTAGCCAAAGAATATTTCGGCGAAGGGCTGGACGATGAAGTTCGACAGGCTGTGGAAGCAGCCATCGACAAGTTGAAAATCCTGGGGTGTGAGATCGTCCCGGTCTCTCTGCCGCACACGCCATACGCGATTCCTACTTATTATCTGGTGGCGACGGCGGAAGCATCGTCAAACCTTGCCCGCTACGACGGAGTGCGCTACGGCCATCGGACATCAGGAGTAAAGACGCTATCGGAAATGTACCGGCGCAGCCGGGACGAGGGCTTCGGCGCGGAAGTGAAGCGCCGCATCATGCTCGGCACTTACGCTCTGAGCGCCGGCTATTACGACGCTTACTACCTGAAGGCACAGAAGGTGCGCACGCTGCTGACCCGCGATTTTGAGCAGGCATTCAGCAAAGTCGACGCGATTGTCACGCCTACAAGTCCCACGGCAGCATTCCGTCTGGGTGAAAAATCGAATGACCCGCTGGCCATGTATCTGGCCGACATCTACACCGTAACCGCCGATCTGGCGGGCATTCCGGGGATATCAGTGCCATGCGGCAAAAATAGAGATAAGCTGCCCATCGGCCTGCAGATCCTGGGAAAGCATTTTGACGAGGCAACGATTTTGCGGTTGGCACACGCCTACGAGCAAGCTGCGTAGAACCTATGCGCTAGATTGGTTCGTAATATCGTTCGCCGGCGCAGGAGCGGCAGAGGATCTTGCCTTCGCGCCGCACTTCTCTGCGAAAGTTGATGCCCTCGCCACATGTCTCGCATACCACGCGCTCACCCTTGTATCCGGGAAACTCCTCGGGAGGCAACTCAACTTTCACCCACTGTGTGGCGAAGAGATCGCCGTCTGATATCTCGCGGTAGGCCAGCATCTGCTGCTGGTTCTTGTCGGAGATTTCGGGATGCATCTGTCGCGCCAGCGCCTTCGAAGATTCTTTGGCAGCCACGCGGATGGCTTTTCCGCTGCCTACATCCACGAAAGTCGCCGCAATCTTTCCCCAGTCGCGAAACTTCAGAGCGCGTTTGCCCAGTCGACAGCCCGTGACCACCGCGACAGCGTCGGTGGCGCAGCGGTCGATCTCAACAAAAGTGACGAGACGCTTGCGGTCTTTGCCGTGCGGGTCATCGATGCCGAGTTTCTGCAGCCCGAGCATCGCGAGCCGCACGCCAAGGACTTGCCCGGCACAGAGATGTCCGTGGGCTTGCTCAGCGTCGCGGAGATATTCATCGAGGGATTTCACAAAGCAGCCGTCAGCTCTCAGCTTACACCTCTACGATCATTTTCTGTGCCAGCGCACGCCGTCTTTTGTGATCTCCACTATGACGCTGGCGTCGGTGAGTTGCGCGCGGATTGCGTCGGAGGTTTTGAAGTCACGGGCCCGACGGGCGGTTTCCATCTCGGCAATTTTCTCTTCGATGTCAGCGTCGGAGAGTTTTCCGGACCGGACCGCGTCTCGCAACTCGTCGCTGATATCTTTCTCTCGTCCCTCAGCCAGCGCCCAGTCGAAAACCTCCTTCAGCTTGGGACCATCATCGTCGTTGAGCACCGCAAAAATCTCATCAAATCTGGCGAGTGCGTCCAGCAGCGGCGGAACATCTTCTTTTTTAATCTCGCCCGCGTCAAAGGCAGCATTGGCCCGGCGAACCATATCGAAGATCGCAGCCTGCGCCTGCGCGGTATTCAGGTCGTCGTCCAGCGCTGCTCGCATTCGCTCTACCGTACTGTTGGCAAGGGCCTGCATATCGTTCCCGGCGCCGTCCGGAAACGTTCCTGCGGTCAAACGTACGCGAAAGTTACGCAGGCGTTCTACCGAAATCGCGGCCTGCTTCAAGCCGTCGAAAGTAAAATTGAGTTGATGGCGGTAGGGGACGGACGCAAGCAGATACCGGATGGAGGACGGCCTGTATCCCTTCAGCACAAGATCGCGAAGAGTGAAAAAATTGCCCAGGCTTTTCGACATCTTCTCGCCTTCGACCAGCAGAAAACGTGCGTGGAACCAGAAATGAGCGAAAGTTTTACCCGTCATTGATTCGGATTGCGCGATTTCGTTTTCGTGGTGCGGAAAGATGAGGTCTTCCCCTCCGGCATGCAGATCGAAGGTCTCGCCTAGTTCCATCATCGACATGACGGAACACTCAAGATGCCAGCCCGGCCGGCCGGGCCCGATGGCACTTTCCCACGAAGTCTCGCCTGGCTTCGGCGCCTTCCAGAGTGCGAAATCGCGGGCGCTGTCTTTGTCGTATTCGTCGAGATCGACGCGGGCGCCGTCGAGCATGCCCCCGAAATCCCTCTTCGAGAGCTTCCCATATTCGGAAAACTTCGCGATCCGGAAATAGTACGACCCATCGTCGGTGCGGTATGCGAGCCCTTTCTCCACAAGCTTGGAGACGAATTCCGCCATCTTTGCGATGTGCTGGGTAGCTTGTACCAGAGTCGGCTGCTCGATCCCGATCAGGGCTGCGTCTTCGAGAAACGCCTTCTCGTATTTGGCTGTGTACTGTTGAACGCTTACTCCATCGCGCGCGGCATTGCGAATGATCTTGTCATCCACGTCGGTGATGTTCATGACGTGACGAACCCGGTATCCACTCTGCCGCAAAAAACGGCGCAAAATGTCGACTGCGACGAAGGTACGGAAGTTGCCGATATGTCCGTAGTCGTACACCGTCGGCCCGCAGGCGTACATGCGGACTTCGTTATCGCTGAGTGGGTGGAATTCCTCAACCTGCGAGGACATGGTGTTGTAGAGACGAAGCGGCATAGTGTTGGCGAGCAGTTGCGGCGAACCTACGATTCTAGGGGGCTTGCGGAAAGAGGGTCAAATCGTGGTCCGGGGAGGCGAAGTCTGTGCCGGCAGCACATGGCTGTGCTGGCGCAAGCGGCGCTGCACAAGTATGACGTAATGCAGGGCCGAGACAATCGTAAATAAGAAGGTGGCGCGCAGGAATACGGTACGCGTAATCCATATCCAGCGAACCGGCCGGACCTGAAACAGCAAAACGAAAAATACGGCACTGATCTGCGAGAAGGTGTTGGCCTTGCCGAAGATGCTGGGACGGAAGTCGCGGAGGCCCGCAATCGCAAAAAGCACTGCGCTGGCGGCCAGAATCGAAATGTCGCGGCTGAAGACCACAACTGTAAACTTCCACGGAATTTTATGGAGGATAGAAAGCACCAAAAACATTGTGCTTAACAAGAGCTTATCCGCGATGGGATCGAGATATTGTCCGAGAATCGTCTGCTGATGAAGAGTGCGAGCGAGCACGCCGTCCAATCCGTCGCTGAAGCCGGCGATTACGAAGACGATCAGAGCCCAGAGATAGCGTCCCTCGACCAGATGAATCACGATGAATGGGACGAAAATCATCCGCAGCAAAGTGAGTTGGTTGGGTGCTGTAAAGATGTGGGAGAACTTCAAGCAGGCCTCTCCCCCGTGTGCACCTCGGAGCCGCGAAGCATTCGGCCACTCGATGACAGGTCAATGCTTCTCAGACCCCAGTCTTCTGCAGATAGCGCCGCGATCGTTTCCCGGACCTTTCTCCTGGATCTGGAGAAAGCGGCGCTGACCAATGCTCCTGGCAAGGAGCAATACTGGGTGTTGGAACCCGAGGGCCCACGTCGAAGGAACGGAGAAGGTTTCTCCTCTCGGTTTTTATTCACGTGACGATTGTCGCCGTGCGACACAATGTTTGCAAGGGCGAGGTGGTAGTGGGCACACCGCAACATTCCCTTTGCCGGCAGCCAAAAGAAGGCAAGCCGATATACAGGGCAGATCAGGTCGTAGGCGAGAACTACGTACCGCAAACAGAAATGATCACGCCGCCGGCGACAATCAGCGTACCGCCAAAGACGACTGGCAGAGTGGGCGTCTGGCCGAACCTTACCCGGGCGACAATCTGGGCCAGAAGAAAGAACAGAACCACATACACGCCCAGCAGTTTACCGAAATCCCAACGCGGGACATTGACCACCAATCCATAAGCAGCGAGGGATGCAGCCCCGCCCAGGAAGGCAATCGTCCGGCTCATCCCGGAGGAACGATAGAGAGCTGTCTGGAAGCAGGAGTCGCCATATGCTTCCAGAAAGGCCGCCAGCAAAAGAACAAGGAAAGCGCCACTACGATGTGCGATGATGTGATCGAGAAAGTTTCTCATAGGAGACGGAACGTGCCGCCATTGTAGTGGGAATGGAAGGCCCTTCCACCTGTTCTTCTTCTAAGAGCGATAGAAAAAATCGATTGGACGGATGATAGCCGCGGCATTAGGTTGCTGATGATTGAGATTAAGGCCCGTGCGGCGGCCCGTGGCAATAGCTTGCCAATGGCTATTTTCTTCCGCCGCGAAGGTTCTGGGCAATCTCTTGGGGCGGGCTGGAAATGAAGCTGGCCGGTTTTCTGTTGTTACTCTCGGGATGGGGGATTGTTGTCGCCACTTTGCCACTGCTGCCGTCTTTGCCGATGCGCGCTGGATTCGTGCCGGCCGGGCTGGCCGTGGAATTGATGGGACTCGGTCTTGTCGTACGCTCCCATTTGGTTCTAAAAGGATAACGGGTTGGCGGCTACTCCTTCCCTTTCCGAAACTTCCGCAACACTCTGCGTCGTCCTCATTCTGTTAGTTCCGCTGGCGGGAACGGGGCTGGCGCTCGTCAATACTGGCCTTGCCCGGTCGCGCAGCGCCGCGCACGTTATGCTGGCTTCACTTTGCGTTTTTGCAGTAGCCGCAATCGTCTATGTCATGGTCGGATTTTCATGGCAGGGAGCTCCGGCGCGTCCGGCTCACGTCCTCATGATTGGCGGCAAGGCGTGGAACTGGATCGCAGCCGAGCCCCTTTTTCTGCTCGGCCTGCGGCTTGATCTTTCTCCGGCGTCGCTGGTGTTGCTTTTGCAGATGTTCAGCGTGGGCATAGCT
>WNFJ01327456.1_pt2 | contig 11565 bp, 11 predicted proteins | sample 5400461 | NCBI WGS metagenome assembly WNFJ01 (sample SAMN13153349, study PRJNA577476) | soil metagenome | isolation source: 115 cm saprolite on Douglas fir-dominated hillslope | place: USA:California | collected 2013-09-17 | reverse complement strand
TGCTGTTTCGCTGAGTTCGAGGCCTTCGGCCTGGAATCCATTGCGGGCATAGATCCGGAGGTTGCGCCCCTCGTTGCAGCCGATATCGAGCAACCGGCCGGCGCCCCGCAAAAGATGAAAAGAGATGTCACCATCGACGTGGGCCCAAATGCGGTTCAGGAACGAAAAGAGAAACCGCTCCCTCAGCCAGGTATAGAGTGTGTTCTTCTCTCCGCCAAAATTGTAGTGAGATTCGTAAATGCTTTTGAGTGTCGCCGGAGACGGAACCGGGGAGAGCTGCTCCAGCCTGCAACGAAGGCAACGCCGCGCTTCGTATCTGCCCGTTAGGCCGAAACGAGTGTCGAAAAGCTCGCTGGACAGTTTTTCCAGAGGCCCTCCGCAGAGAATGCAACCTCCTGCCTCACGGGTTTCCGGCCAGGTCCGTTCACCTGAGGACTCCACGGAACCTTCAAAACCTGTTACCACCCCGCTCGTATTTTGCATGCTTGCACCTTTGTTTGGCCGGCCGGAAACTCAGAATCGGACCTATCTGGGGTAATCGGGGACTATTCGGCCCCGCGGGTTGCGGCCAAGGCGGGCCGGATCGTTCGCATGAAATTCTCGGAAAAATCGCGCGATGCTCTCTCCAAGCCTTCGCGCAAAGAAATCTTCGGCTGCCATCCCAACGCCCTCAATCGAGTGATATCCAAGAGCTTGCGCGGCGTACCATCCGGCTTCGAGGGATCAAAAATCAGACGATGCTGGAATCCCACGACTTCCGCCACCAGCTCCGCAAATTCGCGGATGGTCATGTCTTGTCCGCATCCGATATTCACCAGTGGGCGCACGCTGCCGTCCGCGACGAGAGGCTTCCACCGTTCTTCGGGCAAATTCATCAAGAACACACAGGCATGCGCCGCATCGTCGCTGTAGAGAAACTCCCGGCGCGGCGTGCCGGAGCCCCAAATCACAACTTCCGCCGCTCCGGCCTCTTTGGCCTCATGCATTTTGCGGATCAGCGCCGCGACCACGTGCGCGTCGTGAAGATCATAGCGATCTCCGGGCCCAAACAGATTCGTGGGCATGGCCGCCAGGAACCGCGTGCCATACTGCCGGTTGTACGACCAGCACATTTCAATGCCGGAAATCTTAGCCACGGCGTAAGGCCGGTTCGTCGGTTCCAGCGGCCCTGACAACAAACATTCTTCCTTGATGGGCTGTACGGCGTCGCGTGGGTAAGTGCAACTCGAGCCGAGGAAGAGCAGCCGCTTAACACCCGCGCAATGCGCTTCATGGATCACGTTCGTTTGGATCAAGAGATTCCGGCCGATGAAGTCCGCCGGATAAGTAGCATTGGCCAGGATGCCGCCAACCCTGGCTGCCGCCAGAAAAACGTATTCGGGCCGCTCGCGTGCAAAGAACTTCCGCACTTCTTGCCGCTCGGTGAGGTCGAGTTCGCCGTGCGAGCGGACCGCCAGATTCGTGTGCCCAGCCGCGCGTAGCTGCCGAACGAGGGCCGAACCCATCAGACCGCGATGTCCTGCCACGTAAATTTTTGAAGAAAGATTCATGGGTCAGTCGTGATAGCTGGCGACCTTGTATCCGTTTTGGCGTACAACGCGGTCGCGTTCGGCGGCCTGCAAATCGGATGCCACCATCTCCCGCACCGTCTCGCGAAATGTTGTTCTGGGCCGCCAGCCCAATCTTGCCCGTGCTCTGCCGGCATTCCCAATCAACGTATCCACTTCCGCCGGCCGGAAATAGCGCGGGTCCACAGCCACGATGCCGCGGCCGCTGGCGTCGAAAGCCTTTTCGTCAAGGCCGTGTCCGCGCCAAGTCAGTTTCATGCCCAGCTCTTCGGCAGCGGCATTTACAAATTCCCGGACGCTGTACTGCTGCCCCGTGGCAATCACCAGATCTTCAGGAGATTCCTGCTGCAACATCATCCACATCGCTTCCACGTAGTCCCGCGCATGTCCCCAATCGCGTTTGGCATCGAGATTCCCGAGATAGATGCAGTCTTGCAAGCCCAGTTTGATCTGCGCGAGGCCGCGCGTAATTTTGCGGGTCACAAACGTTTCACCCCGCATCGGAGATTCGTGATTGAACAGTATCCCGTTGCAAGCGTACATGCCGTACGATTCGCGATAGTTCACGGTAATCCAGTACGCGTACAGCTTCGCCGCCGCATAAGGCGACCGCGGATAAAACGGCGTGGATTCCCTCTGCGGCGTCTCCCGCACCAACCCGTAAAGTTCCGACGTGGACGCTTGGTAGAAACGCACCGATTCCGCTAACCCGAGTACGCGGATGGCTTCCAGCAGCCGCAGCGTCCCCAACCCATCCACGTTGGCGGTGTATTCGGGAGATTCGAAGGAAACGGCCACATGGCTCTGCGCCGCCAGATTGTAGATTTCTTGCGGCTGAACTTCCTGAACGATGCGCAGGAGATTGTTGGCGTCGGTAACGTCGCCATAATGCAGGATAAAGCGGCGGTGCTCATTGTGGTCAATCCGCCCGGTATTGAACGACGAAGAGCGCCGCTTGATTCCATGGACTTCGTAGTCCTTGGCCAGAAGGAACTCGGCGAGGTAAGCTCCGTCCTGACCGGTGATTCCAGTGATCAACGCTCTTTTCATTTATTCCTTCTTTGGCTTCTTTCCCTCGACGCAAATGCCGGCACCGTCGAGGACTCTTCCGGGCTCTTCTACTTCCTCGATACCGGTAATCTCGCTTTGCGAGAATCCTTTCTCGCTCACCTTGGCAAAGCCTGCCTCCGACAGGTAGTGAACGAGAGAGTCTGAGTCATACATCCACTTGTGGTGGTGAAAATCTTTCCAGAGAGAATAAAACTTGAAGACGAAATTCCCGTTCGGTGGCGCGGGACTCCGGAAGCCCAGCTTTTCGTTCAGCCTATCCGCGGCACCGACTTTTTCGGAAGGAGATGGCCAGCCTCCATTCTTCATAGTGAGGTACATTTTCACCATGGAATGAAGGTCCGGTACGACCAGCCGAATCACACCACCCGGGACAAGTACTCTTTTGCACTCGCCCAGAAGCCTCTTCGCATCCGTCAGGTAAAGATGCTCAAGCACATGGGCCCCGTAGATGGCCGAAACCTTGTTGTCCGCGAAAGGAAGAGGTTTCGTCAGATCGTGCACCAGTGGCTGGGCACTCCATTGAGCACCGGAGTTGTTCTTGCTGATTACCCCGAATGTGGTTAAGACTTTGCGAACATGAACATGGTTTGCCATCCAGGCATTCCAAGACCCGTCTATGTTCAGCCAGCCCGCGGGAGCGTTTGGCCCACAACCCAAGTTGAGCCTATCCAGTTCGCAGAAAGATCTCGTCATGGTTTCCAAGCAACGAGAACGAGAAATAAAGCGATGCTTATTCTTACCAATAGCAACCGCCCTCAATTTTATTGACTCCCAGTGGTGTCTCGGCCCCCGACGGGCGAACCCACGCGTCAGTATAGAGAGCAGAAATCTCCGGATGGCTGTCCCACCTGCCACCCTTGATGCCGAACAGGACCTGCACCGCCCCGCCGAGATGAATAGCAAACGCGCCAAGCGACTTTGCGTGTGCCACCAAAGGAAGGGACCAAGCCCCGGCACCAACGATGGCAACGTCGAATCGTAGGGAATCCATTTGTTGACGCATGGCATCGAGAGCGGCGAACCAATCGGGATAAGTCGGCGCCCGCAGGAGAAACGAATACAGCGGACAGCGCAAAGTCAGGAGTTCGAAACCCGGCAGCACTTCTGGTTTCGCCCCCCAAACTCGCTCTCGCCGCTGATATTGAGCTTCAATTGTGTCCGCGAACGAGCTGACGACCAGCACGCGCTTTCCTGCCAAGTGCCGGGTCCAAGGGCGGTCATGATAATAGGGCTCGAGCGCCCGCAATTCTGTTACTGCCGCTTTTTGTGCGAACCGCTTGCGCGCCGTGTTTTCTCCAAAATTGAACCAAACTGCCAGCACGTCCAGCTGCGTGAGCGTCCCAGCGAACGTTTCGCAAAACCTGGAAAGGATGGAGGACTCAGGAGGATAGACACCTGAAAGGAAGTACAAATTCTTGATTAGGCGGTCTGGAAATTCACACCGCCCCGCGGAATCTGCCCATCTCAAGTAATGGCCAAAAACGGGCAGTTCGGTGCCTCCGATTTTGCCAACCGCAGCGGGTTGCCCCACCAAGGAGGCAATTAGATCATTTCCCTCCTTCGGGGGAAGAATTTTTGTCCCCGAATACTTCGCGCGTTCCCAGAGCCTCCGGTGCCGCGCGATGGGACTTAGCAGCGATCTCGCTTTGGAATATATTTGGTCAAGCATTGAAACTTTTCCAACAGCCATGCGTTTGAGGAGGTAAGCCGGGCGCCCGCAGGCGAGCTCACGCTGACTCTCACTTTTCATAATGACAAAGCGTCTGGAGCCGGCCTTAGTTGGCGCGTAAGACAGAGTCCTCGCTCCAATCTCAACGCCCTGATGAGTGCCAGCGCAAGCACAAAGGCAACGAAATTATCCTCAAAGGTTGATCGCACACACCAGATGAGCAACACGAAAAGAACAACCGACAGCAGGGCATGTTCTTCGACCCTCCGCGCCAATCTTTCGGAAAGCAGCAAAATGAACGCGGTGACGGCAGGCAGAAGCAGCACACTCAGAACCCCGAAGTTTGCATAAAGTTCGCCGAGCTGTGTGGCCCCTAGGCTGGTCTCCCCGCCAGGTTCGTAGCGCTTTGCAAGCTGCACGGTGAAAGTCGCCGGCTTCTCCGCGTACAAACGCTTGGGGACAAAGAAGGTAAGCGCTTTGCTATAGCTCGCGCCATACAAGTAATCCCATTGGGCGCCGAAGTCGTTGACGATGTGGAGCAACAAGATGACGTTGACGCCCTCGGTTGCGTCCATCAGCGCGGTCATGGGCCGGTTGCCCAGATCGCCCTCCAAGTAAGTGGGAATGTCTTCGCTGATGGTAGTTAGGTCGTGGCGGAAATAGGACCATGCGCTGAAGACAAGAACAATTACCGGCGACAGGATCAGCACAGCGACGATCGGTTTTCTTCGCCGATAAATCCAGCACGAGGTGAGGAACGCCAAGCCAAACAGCGCGATGAAGATCCGGTTTCCGGACATCACCATTTGCAGGAGCAGGGCGAATACAACGAAGGCGGAAAATCGCCATTCGACTGTCTGCGACTTCAAGTGTTGTGCGGTGTACATTGCGGCTGCGGCGGTGAAGACCACGGAGTTTGCCAAAGTTAGCCAGAGGCATAGGACGTACAGATCGCCGAGAGCGCCAAACATCTCTTCCTGCCGGCGGTACCAGTGGGAGACCAGAAATGCCTCCAGGCCGCCGGACGCCCAGATCGTGGCGATGTAGCCCACACAGGCTATTCCGAAGGTGAGCAGGAGAACTTTCTTGAGCGCTTGGCTATTGATGGAGAATTTATCACTAGCCCCGTTGTTCGTTCTGCCGGGCGAGAGAGCGATGACGGCTTGGAACGAGAAGAGCAAAGAAAGCCAAACGACCAGCATCGGAAGAACATATTTTCCGTTTGAAAGATCGACCGAGGCGTAGCTGCTATTGGAGTCGTAAAACGCAGGTATCGTGTAGCCACCGTTTAACACCAGCAATGTCAGAGGTACAAGAATGAAATAGCCTAGGCCCACCAACCACCCCATGATCGGAGTGAAAGGCGTGCGCTCATCACGTATACGCCTCAAGGCGCGCCAATAGTTCCGGATGAGAACGGCCAGTAATGGAAGGTAAACGAACTTCATCACGCAGTGAGCTCAAGCAGCCATAGCCCGTTCAAATAAGCAGAAGTATTTACGAGCGGCGTTCTGCCATGAATAGGCGCCGACGTGCAGGCGATTGTGGGCGACTTGCGCTGAAACTGTTTTTTCATCCTTCCAGAGCCACACAATCAAATCCACTAACTCGGCGATCTTGAGAGGCTCAAACAGGTTTAGTTGCAACACCCCGGCGAGCTCCTCATTAGGAGGAATTTGAGAGGCGATGATTGGAGTGCCTGTTGCGGCAGCCTCCAGGATCGGCAGGCTGTTGGATTCATGAAGCGACGGCACGACGAGAAGAGCCGCCTTGCGGTACAGCCCGACAAGATCCGCAAAGGGCACGGTGCCGAGGTATTGAACGTAATCCATGGACTGGCCGGCGATATAACTGAAGAGCCCGGAAGCGGCGCCGTACTTTCCGCCTGTAAGCACCAGGGGAATGCGCAATCCGTGTTTACGCTCGATTTCCTTCAATGCCCGGAGGAGCGTTATATGGTTCTTATGCGGCCAGAGCTGAGCAGGGAAAAAAAGAAAGCGCTCTGGAATCCCATACCTGCGGCACAGGGCAATGGTATCGACAGGGGTTGAGAAATCTTCGGCGTTTACACCTTCGGGAATGACCGTAATTTGCTCCGCGGAGATGCATTTGAAGTGTTGAAGAAGGTCCTGCTTGATGAAAGAGCTGCTGGCTTGAAAGAACCGCGCGTGCTGGGCGGTTAGGCCGTAGGTGACGCGGCGGCTTAAGCGCCTCGGCCAGCTGAATGAAAAATTCGGGGTAATGAACGTGCTGGATATCGTGCATGGAGAGTACGGTCGGTTTACGGCTGTTGAAGCAGGGCAGCACGACAGTAGGGGTATAGATGATGTCGCAATCTGTGTCCATCATGGCCCGGAGATTGCTAAAGGCCGTGTTACTAGCCAGCTCATACAGCTTTTGGCTTTGCGTAAGCAGAGTCGCACGGCACACAGCGCTGCGAATCCCCTGCAGCCGGTCGCCGGCAACAATCAATTCGAAGCCTTTCTCGCCGGCATACTTCACAAAAAGATGCTGGTTGAGGCTGGAGACATACAAATGGAACCGGTGGCCATTCGCGGTGGCCGCAAATCCATCTAACAAACCTAACGCGTAGGTATTCAGTCCACCTGCGAAAGACGGATCAATCTTCAAGCAGTTAATTCCGATGCGCATAGAATTGGCGAATCTGTTCGATAACAAAAGTCTGTTCCTCGACGGAGAGGCGGTACGCGGAGGGTAAGGAGATTCCTCGTTCGTAGATTCTTTCGCTGACGTGAAAATCCGCATCAGTGAACCGGATGTGCTCGCGGTCGGCGTAGCAAGGCTGAAGATGGAGGGGATAAAAAAACCTTCGGGTCTGAATATTCCGCGCCTGCAAGTAGGAGCCAAGCGCCTCGGGATCCGGACAAAGAAAAGATGTAAACCAGAATACCGGCTCACAGCGTGAATCGATGCAGACCGGCTGGAAATCCGGCAGATCGCGCAACTCCTCGACGTATCGATCGTGGATCTCCCGCTTCTTGCGAACGATGGCGGGCATCTTCCTCATTTGGGCGATCCCCACAGCAGCCTGCAAATCCGTGAACGAGAAATTGAACCCAATCGATTCGTGAACAAAAGTGCCCTTCTGGTCGCGACCGTAGTTTTTCAGGCTCGTTGTTGGTGAGAACCATGCCGCCTTCCCCACACGTAACCGTTTTGTTGCCGTAATAGGAAAGAATCCCCACGTCCCCAAACGTGCCGACATGTTTACCTGCGAACCTGACACCGATAGCTTCGGCGGCGTCTTCAATCACGCTCAGGCCGTGCCGTTTTGCAAAGGCCATCACCTCGTCCATGTCGGCACTCTGTCCATAGAGATGGACAGGCATGACTGACTTTGTGCGCGGAGTCACGGATTGTTCGGCCTTTGCGACATCCAGGCAGAAGGAGTCTTCCCGAACTTCACAGAGCACCGGCGTGGCCCCCGCCAGAATGACCGCATTGGCTGACGCAATGAACGTAAAATTGGGTACGATGACTTCATCGCCAGGACCGATCCCAAGCGCTTTGAGGCCCACGAAAAGTGCCATCGTCCCGTTGCACACGGCAATGGCATGGTTGCAACCGGTTAGCTTCTCCGTCATGCACTCGAATTCCCGAGTCAATTCGTGTTCGACAACAAAAGTCGAGTCGATAACTCGTTCGAGCTCACGAAGTTCGCTCTTGTCAATCCACGGCTCGATCTGAACAATGAGCGCCTTCTCGGTTTGTTGCGCGGGAGTCGTCATTTGTGCGGTTACCCTTAAGATTTGAAGACCTGAATCAGAGCGTCACGGCGAGTTCTTTCAACGGGCCCTGCTGACCAGTGGTCACGTTTACGACTGGAAGGTGTTCGATAAGTTTTATTCGATTTTTGCCTCTGACGTAGGTCAGGTTTCCTTGCGAGTCCCTGGATTCTCGGAACTTGCTTGCAATGTAAGCTTCTTGCAGCGGGAGGCCGCGAAACTCTCCTGCTATGTCCTTACGGATAAAAAATGCGTTGTGCCCCAGTATGTTCGAACCCAGGAGCAAGTAACCTTTCTTCTCAGCAAGGTGCTGCAGCGCCCCAAGAGAACAGCCGTAATAAAGGTTCGAAAAATGAGCAGACGTCCTGACAAAATCCTCCTTATAGGGCACAGCGATTTGCTGCAATCCAAACACGCTGTTGTATTCGATGATGACGATTCGCGGGCGGACGGACTGAACCGCCTCCCAGATCCAATAGTCGTTTCCGTCGATATCGATCGACAGAAGTCCAACGTCTTCAGGAAAACCGCTGTCGAGGAGGAGGGAATCTATATTCTCTCTCGTAATCCAGCCGCATTTCGCTTGAAGGTCGAATTGCCAATGAATCTTGTCCGTCTGGATATAGCGAATGTCGGCCTCGCAAGCATCCACCACCATCCCCTGCCAGTGGTCGTTGACGAGGAGAAACCTCGTATTGCTTTCCTCATAATTCTCTACACCAAATTCGATGAAGGTCTTATTCTGAATCGGGATTTTGCTTATCAGGTATTGGATAATGCCGTCCTCGTCCCACTGGGAATAAACTTTGAACCCAACCTTTCTGAAATCAGCGTTAGGCGGCAAACTGGCAACCCGCCAAGCCATTTGTTTGCCCAGGAGAAGTAAGGAAGTGACACTGTGATGCTGTGTTCGTCTCCTTAGCCTCTGATAGGCCAGCTTCACCGTCGTCTTTATCACCGGATCACCCGCGCTTCTTTGCCTGTTGTCGTTGGTCTTGCCCCCGCCAGCGGAATCAATTTCGGGCCGAAGAATCCCGCGGCGTGGATGGCTCGACGCATATAAGTCACAATCTTTCGTAGCCGTGATCGCCGATTCACTCGCAGGACTTCGCCGGCAAAGTAAGAATTTATTTCCACAAGATTGGGCAAGCGATAGCCGGAGTTCTCACTGGGAGTCATCAGGTCTTGTCTAAAAGACTCCGCGCGGCAGTGAACGCCGGAACCATCGAAGCCGATGTTGAAGACCCGAGTGCTGACAGGAAGCAGGGCAAATGCATCGTGCTTCCAATGGGCATAAGCCCACCGAATGGCCCAGGAATCCAGACGACCAGCCATCTGCAAGGAAAGCATGTCCGACAGGTCCTCCCCGCCTCGATTGAACGACCTCTTTCTCTCCTTATCGCGTGAAAAACTCGGATAGTCAGACACCTTCCAGTCCGCTTTCTCCCAGCGGTCCTTCCAAGTGCCCCAGCCCCAGGAACTGCTGCGATACGAACAGAAAGCATCGTAGCGATACTGTTCCGCAGGGCTGACCGAAAAGTTGAAACCGCTGATGGAGAAAACTCTCGGCTCGTCCGCGTACCGATCCAAAGCGCAGTTCATGAAACCCAGGAAATCCGGCGATGTGAGAAGGTCGTCTTCGACGGCTATGAGCCGCCCGAACTCTTCACACAACTGCGTTGCTCCCGCAATCACCGAAGCGCCTAACCCGAAATTCCGCTCCCGCTCGATAATCGTCACCGATTTAAACCCGTCAATGGTGCGAGTGAACTTTCTGACGGCCTCCACCGCGCCCGCCGCCGATTCTTTTTTCGCCGCGTCAGAAAAGACAAATAGGTCAGATTGGGGCGCTAGAGTGTTGGCCCCCAGAGACTCCACCGTTCTCCGGGTATGCTCCGGCCGGTTGTAAACGAAAAGAGCAATGGGAGCAAGCTGCCGGACAGAGTCCTTGTGAAGCATCACCGAGGCGGGCGAGGAATCGCGCGCCGCGGGCGGCTTCATGAATGAATTAGCTTCGGGAACCGACATAGTCTGTTGCATTCTCCTTGCTGTAAACCCTGGAAAGGAGGCCCACGGCTAGCGCAACGGTGTAGGCCCCGGCGGAAAGCAGCAATCCGTACACAACGCCTCGCAAACCAAAGTGTGTAACCAGCGGAACGCCCAGGAGAACCGTGATGCTCCCGCTGCATACGTAGGCGTAAAAGACGAGTTTCGGCTTCTCCACGGCCTTGAGCGCAGAATTCATGGTGTTCCCGATGGCCATCACTACCGGGAGCAGCGCGAGCATCCCGAGCAGCGGGGCGACATCATCGAACTTCCCCGCATACAGAAAATGCATCACGGGCTTACCGAACAGATTGACGCATGCCGCGAATCCCCCGGTGACCAGCAACGACGCACCGCAATACGCCTTCCACACCGGGAGCACTCCCGCCATGCCCCGCGAAGCCGCGCGCCGCGACATCATCGGCAGAACCAGAAAAGACATCGCAATCAGCACCTGGTCCACAGGACCCACCAAGTTGTACATGGCCCGCAAATCACCTGTCTCTTTCACCGAAAGGATTCCCGCCGAAAGCCAGTAATACATTTGACTCGTCAGTTGGAACACCAGCGCGGTCACCAGCACCCATCGCGAGTACTTCCAGTGCTCCGACCAATACTCCGGCTCTCCGTCCATAAACGAGGGGCAGCTCTCTTCTTTTCCCGGAAGTTCGCGCGCCAGAAATGCTCCGGCGGTGATCCACGCAGCAGCAGCAATCACAAATACAGTGAAGCCACTCAAGATTCGCATCCGTATCGCCAGCCATAACAGGCCGGCGCACGTCGCGAAAAACACCAGCGAGAAGCGCGCCGCCAGATCCGGCCTGTTCCGGATGTAAAACGTTCGCCGCACGAAACTGCCCGTCAGAAGAAATCCGCTTCCGAGCGCTAGCCCAAGAATAGTCGGCGAGGCCAGCGCTGGATTGGCCCAATAAAGCGCTCCCCAAACGACGCTTATGGTTGCACTGAGCGCAAGTCCCATCCCAGCCAGGCGTTGCTTCGCCAAAGTAGCCTTGCATATTCGGCAAAACGCGCGTTGTACCGCCCGGAGCCATACACGGTGTACGTTTCCAGAATGGCACCATTGTGCAGCCCGCCAAGAAAGGTGAAAACCGAATAGGTCAGCGCGAAAATGCCGTATTCCTCCTTGGACTGCGTGCGCGCCAGCTCCACGTTGGCCAGGAACATTCCTCCAACCGCCAGCGCCTGGTCGGCAATACTGAAGCCGATTTGACGCATCCGCGCCGAAGAAAATGCCCCCAATTGAAACAGCGTCGCCGATTGGCTTACTTCGCTCATCTTCGTGATTCGTGGCTCCCACGGAAAACCTGCTTACGATTTGTGCTTGCCCGCTGCTAGGAACGCTCTACGAAATGCGCTCGACGTCCGCGACATCCACTTCCACTGCCGCCGAGCGCGCGATCAGATCCAGTGACAGCACCACCCGAAACATGTTTTTCTTTCGAAT
>WNFJ01584184.1_pt3 | contig 11566 bp, 14 predicted proteins | sample 5400461 | NCBI WGS metagenome assembly WNFJ01 (sample SAMN13153349, study PRJNA577476) | soil metagenome | isolation source: 115 cm saprolite on Douglas fir-dominated hillslope | place: USA:California | collected 2013-09-17 | reverse complement strand
CCACCTGGTTCGACGGGTCAGCACCGACGCGGACTACACCATCGATCTCAACCAGTTGATGGGCTCGCTGGGCTCGTCGCCGAAACCCGGGAGCCAGCTCCCCACCGGCGCCACTGTCCACGCCACGGCGCACGTGGTCATCAACTATCACGACTTCGACGCGCCGGTCACCATCAGCATCCCCACCGTCTAGGGGTGCTGACCCCGGAGGATGGCTTGACGTTTCATCGGCCCAATGCCGGCGGTGCTCGTCGTCGCAAGACGCCTCAAACGCTCACATCGCACGAATCGCGCGGCTCGCGTGGGCCGGCCGGCCCGGGCCTCGACGGCCTGGGCCGCGAACCGTCGGCGCCACCCCGAGGTCAGCACCCCTAGTGCTGGTCGCGCCGTCGCTTCTGTCGGCCGTGGGTCCACTTCGATGTGATGGATGGGCACTTCGTCCCCCCGATCACGATCGGGCCGCGCACCGTCGAACACTGCCGGCGTTACGCCAAGATCCCCTTCGACGTCCACCTGATGATCGAAAACCCGGAGCGGTCCATCGAAGCCTTTCGCGACGCGGGGGCCTCAACGCTCTCGGTGCACGTCGAGGCGACCCGGCACATCCACCGGGTGCTCGACAGTATCCGCGCCGCCGGCTTGCGCCCGGGCGTCTGCCTGAATCCCGGGAGCCCACTGGCGCTGATCGAGCCGGTGCTCAAGGATGCCGACCTGCTCGTGATGATGTGCGTCAACCCCGGCTGGGGCGGCCAGAAATTCATCGACGGCAGCCTGGATCGGATCAAGGCCGCCCGGACACTCCGGGACCGGCTCAACCCCAAACTGGACATCGAGGTCGACGGCGGCATCAACGCACAAACCGGCCCGCAGTCGGCGGCGAGCGGCGCCACGGTCCTGGTCGCAGGCAGCTTCGTCTTCAGTCACCCGCAGGGCAGGAAAGCCGCGATCCAGGAATTGCGGTAAGCCCTCCCTGACCCTGCCCACGCGGGGGAGGCGAATGGTCCACGTGTTGACGGAATCGAGTCGGTCCGCAAGTTACACGGTCGTGGCGTTGAAGGCAAGCCCGATCACAGGCACGCCACTCGGCCCGATCATGAACGGTGTCCGGATCGGCCTGGTGGCGGTGACGTTGCTGGTGAGTATTGCGCTCCTCATCCTCGCATTGCACGTCCCGCCCTTCATGCCTGCGGGCGCAGACCTGGCCGACAGTGGGCAACGGCACTATGCCGCGAACATCTGGCAGGAGACGCAGACAAGCCTCGCGCTTGTCGCCATCGTCCTTCCGTGGCTGGTCTACGGGTTGCTCTGGCGGGGCGCCCCGTGGGGGCGGCGCATTTTGCTGGCGACGGCCACGGCGGCTGTGGCCGTGATGACCTGGTTTGTCCTCCTGAGCGCCCAGAGCTATACCGCCTTACCCCGACAGCTCACCGGCGTGGTCGACCGTATGCAGGGCCGGGTCATCTCCTTGGCCGGCGATGGCACCTACTACCTCGTGCTGTCGGATGGCGAGCTCAACGCCGATCGTTCCTGGCTTGCCCCAGGAACCGAGGTCACGGTGTGGGTCTCGCCCCGCGGCCATGTTGGCTGGCTAAGCGCGGTGCCCGGCACGAGGCCGTGATCGATCGTTTGCCGGGGCTAGGCGGACTTGGCCTGGGTGCGCAGGCACCGGGTGCACACCAGGGCCGTCTGGGTGCGGCCGTCGATGGTGACCTTTGCCTTGTGCAAATTGGGCATGAAGCGGCGCTTCGTGTGCACCTTCGAGTGACTCACGTGATGCCCGTATTGAGGCCCCTTACCGCAGATCGCGCAACGTTGTGCCATGGTGTTGGATTGCTTTCGTAGCCTCCACGGCCATCGCGTATGATGGAGGCGAAATCAGCGTCACATAGTAGCACAGGACACGCGGGGAACCCCGCGACCCCATTCAATATGGACTCAAAGACGAAGGCCAACCCACCGCGCACCGGGAAGCCGCCGAGGACGCTGATCCAGGCCAGGGACCTCGGGCGGATCGAGGTGTCACGCCATGTCGTCGCGACCATCGCCGGGCACGCGGCCGCCGGCTGCTACGGCGTCGTGGCGATGGCAGCCCGCGGCCTACGGGACGGCCTCGCCGAGCGTCTCCACCGTGACAAACTGCATCGCGGCGTCGAGGTCGAGGTTCGCGACGACGGGATCGCCGTCTCCCTGTACGTCATCGTCGAGTACGGCACTCGCGTCTCGGAGGTCGCCAACAATCTGTCGAATGCCGTCCGATATTCCGTCGAGCGCACCCTCGGCCTGCCGGTGGTGGAGGTCAACGTCAACGTTCAGGGCATTCATATCGGCGGCGTCAACTCCTAAAGGGCGCTGACCGGCGCACCGACCATGCCTATCACCGAATGCGATGGCCGTCTGTTCAAGGAAGCGTTGCTGGGCTCGCTGGCCTGGCTCAAGCTGAACCGGGACGAGGTCGATGCGCTGAATGTCTTCCCCGTGCCGGATGGGGATACGGGCACCAACATGCTGCTCACGCTCCAATCGGCGGTCGAAGACGTCGGCGACCTCGACGACGCCGATCTCTCGCGGACCGCGAAACGGGCGGCGCACGGCGCGCTGATGGGGGCACGTGGGAACTCGGGCGTCATCCTCTCCCAGATTCTGCGCGGCTTCAGCGTCGGGGTCGGGTCCAGGGCCGCGGTCGACGCGCCGGGGCTGGCTCGGGCGTTTCGAGAAGGGGCGGACGTGGCCTATCGCGCGGTCATCAAGCCGACCGAGGGCACCATGCTGACCGTGGCGCGAGACGCTGCCGCGGGCGCCGAGGCGGCGGCCGCGCAGACCCACGACCTGACCGCCGTCGTTCGCGCCACCTGTGTCGCCGCCGCCGCCGCGGTCGAGCGGACGCCCGACCAGCTGCCGATCCTCAAGCAGGCAGGCGTGGTCGACGCCGGCGGCTTCGGCTTGCAACTCATCCTCGAGGGCTTTCTCAAGCGCATGAGCGGCGAGGCTATCCAGACCTTCGAGCGGCCCGCGACGCAGCACGCACGGCCGAAGGCGATCGAGGCCCCCTCCGAGGGTTGGGGATACTGCACGGAGTTCATCATCAATGGCGACAAGCTGGCCGTGGATGACGTCCGAGCCCAGATTCTCCGGCACGGCGAGTCGGCGCTGGTGGTGGGCGACGACTCGGCCATCAAGGTGCACGTTCACACCCGCGAACCGGCGGTCGTGATCAGCTACGCGTCCGGCGTCGGGCGGCTCAGCCGGCTCAAGGTCGACGACATGTCATCGCAACACCACCGGCTGCAGGGCGAGAGCGCTCGCCGGCCGGCCAGCACCAAGCACCTGGCCCTGGTTGCGGTGGCGAGCGGCGACGGGTTTCGCCGCATCCTCGAAAGCCTTGGAGTCGACTCGGTGGTGGTCGGCGGTCAGACCATGAACCCGCCGACGGAGGACATCCTGGCGGCCGTCGAATCGGTGCCCGCCAACGAGGTCCTCCTGCTTCCCAACAACGGCAACATCATCATGACGGCGCAGCAGGTCGCCGAGTTGAGCCGCAAGCGCGTGCGCGTGGTGCCGTCGCGGAGCCTGCCCCAGGGCATCGCGGCGCTCTTCGCCTTTGACTTCGGCGCCAATCTCGAGGCTAACGCCAACGCCATGTCCCACGCGCTGAGCCAGGTCCAAACCATCGAGGTCACCCGCGCCGTCCGGGCGAGCGAGGTCGACGGCTTGAAGATCGCGGAAAACGACGTCATCGGGTTGCTGAACGATCGGATCGTGGAAGCTGGCCAGTCACCCGAGACAGTGGTGAAAGCGGTCCTCCAGCACATCGATGCGGCGAAGGTGGGGACGGTAACGATCTACGCCGGCGCGGATGCGCGGGAGGCCGACCGCGACGCGCTCGTCACCTCGGTGGCCCACCAGTTCCCGAAAGCCTCGGTGGAGCTCCAAGCCGGCGAGCAGGCCCTCTATCCGTACATTGTTGCCGTCGAGTAGCCGCTAGAGTAGCTGCAAGACGTTGGCGACGACGCCCGCGGCGCTAAGCCATCCGGCGACCAGGTACGCCTGCCAGACTCGTGGATTGCGCCGCTGCATCAACATCAAGATCGCCAGCAGCACCGCCACCGCGGTTCCCTTGACCGCATAGGCGACCAGCTCGCCCCCGGAAGCGATCAGAGGCGCCATGAACCCATTGAGTTCCTGGTGTTGCAGGGCGAGTCCGAGGTGGGTGGTCAGGAAATCCAGCCCCTGGAAGCCGACAAAGCCCCCAAGGATGAGCGCCTGGCTCCGCTGGGATGTGAGGGCTGGGTCTGGTTCGGCGAACAGCCTGATGGCCGCGCGCACGCGTGCGCCGAGCGCGATCTGTCCTGGGAGCAACATCGCAGGTATAGGTTTACCAACCTTTGATGCGCAGCAACCTAACGAAACGCGCCCGTTGCCCGGCCGTGATTGGCGCGAAGCGCTGGCTATACTCGACGTGTGGTCCGCATCGTCACGGATTCCACCGCGGACCTGACCAAGGAGCAGCAGCAGGCCGCCGGCATCACCGTGGTGCCGCTCAATGTCCACTTCGGCGACCAGGTTTTCCGCGACCACGTGGACTTGACCACCGACGAGTTCTTCCGCCGCCTCAAAGCCTCCGCACAGTTACCGCGTACCTCGCAGCCCTCCGTCGGCGTCTTCGAGGAGGTCTATCGCAAGCTCCGCCAGAACGGCGACGAGGTCGTATCGGTCCACCTCTCCAGCAAGGTCTCCGGGACCTACAATGCGGCGCTGATGGCAGCCAGGGCGGTCGATGCCGACGCGATCGACGTAGTCGATTCCCTCAGCACCTCGATGGCGCTCGGCTTCATGGCGCTGGAAGGGACGAGACTGGCGCGGGCCGGCCGGGATCGCGCGACGGTCGCGGAGCGCCTCCGGGCGCTGGTGCCTAAGGCGCGAGTCATCTGCGTGGTGGACACCCTCACCTACCTCGAGCGCGGCGGCCGTATCGGTAAGGCGCGTGCCCTGGTCGGGTCGTTGTTGAACTTCAAGCCGATCCTCCAGCTGCACGATGGTGAGGTCGTCCCGGTCGGACGGGCGCGCGGACGGCCACAAGCGCTGAGCCGACTGGTGGAGCTGCTCGAGCGCGACGGCCAGGTCAGCCAGCTCGCGATCATGCATGGGGCCGCCCAGGCGGACGCCGAGCAACTCCGCGACCGGGTTGCTTCGAGCTATCCGGGCCTCGACATCCTGCTGACCGAGACCGGTGCGGTTCTGGGTACGCACACCGGCCCGGGCGTGATCGGCTTCACCTATCTCGTCGCCTGACCATGCCGCGGTTGCACGTTGTGCGGGACCCGTCCCTCGACGATCCCGTCTCGCATCTGCCGGGGGTCAGCGATACGACCGAGGCTCGGCTGGCCCGGCTCGGAATCGCGACCATCCGCGACCTCTTGCTCTTCTTCCCGCGTCGCTACGAGGATTTTTCGACCATCACGCCCATCGCGTTCGTCCGGCCCGGCGTAAAGACGACGGTTCGCGGACGGATCTACGAGATCGGCGCCCACCAGACGAGGTACAGGCGGATGGCGCTCACCGAGGCCGTCCTCGGCGACGATTCCGGAACGTTGCGCGTGGTTTGGTTCAACCAGCCGTGGCTGGTCAAAAGCCTGCAAAAGGGTGACGAGATTTTTGTTGCCGGCGAGGCGGACCTGAACGGCGGGCTGGTGATGAAGAACCCGGACCACGAAAAGGTGTCGCTGCGCCCACAGAACGTCGCGCGCCTCGTCCCCGTTTATCGCGAGACGGAGGGCCTGACGTCGAAATGGTTGCGACCCAAGATCCAGGCGGTCCTGCCGCTTGCCGACGAGCTCGACGAATTCTTGCCGCGGGAACTGCTGACCCGTCGGAATTTGATGGCTCGCGCGGAGGCGGTGCGACAGGTCCACTACCCAGCCTCGGCGGCGCGCCTGGATCGCGCCAAAGAGCGCCTCGCCTTCGAGGAAATGTTTGTCCTGCAGGTTGCCGCGCAGATGGCGAAGCGGGCGCGAAAGGCGCGGACCGCGCAACCGGTGCCATTCGACGAGCCGGCCGCGCGCGGCTTCGTCAAGGCCCTTCCCTTCAGGCTCACCAACGCGCAACGCGTCGCCGCCTGGCAGATCCTGCAGGATCTCGCCCGCCCGCAGCCGATGAACCGGCTGCTCGAGGGCGACGTCGGATCGGGAAAAACGGTGGTTGCGGCCATGGCCATGCATCACGTGGCCCATGCCGGCCTCCAGTCCGTGCTGCTGGCGCCCACCGAAGTCCTTGCCCGTCAGCACGCCGACGTCATCCAATCGCTGCTCGGGCCGTTTCAGGTCGACGTCGGCCTCCTCGTTGGCAGCACGCCCGCCTCGGCCCGAAAGCCGATGCTGGCCTCGCTGGCCGAGGGGCAGCTACCCGTGCTGGTTGGGACGCACGCGCTGATCGAGGAAGGTGTCCAGTTCAAAGACCTGGTGCTGACCGTTGTCGATGAGCAGCATCGCTTCGGCGTCGGTCAGCGCCTGGCGGTCCGGCAGAAGGGCGAGCGCACCCCGCACTTTCTGTCGATGACCGCCACGCCCATCCCGCGCACCCTCGGGCTGACCCTCTTCGGTGACCTCGACATCTCGATCCTGGGTGAGATGCCGCCCGGGCGCCTGCCGGTCAAAACCGGTTTGGTTCCGCCCGAAAAGCGGGGCGATGCGTACGACTTCATCCGCAAGCAGGTCGAGGCAGGCCGCCAGGTGTTCGTCATCTGCCCGCTCATCCAGGAGTCCGACAAGCTGGGCGTCCGGTCGGCGACGCAGGAGCTCGAGAAGTTGCAGCGCGACGTCTTTCCGGAGCTGGCCTCTCGGATTGCGCTGCTACACGGCCGGCTCAAGTCGGCGGAGAAGGAAGCGGTCATGTCCGGCTTCCAGCGGGGCGAGGTCGCCATTCTGGTCTCGACCTCGGTCGTGGAAGTCGGCATCGACATTCCGAACGCCACGGTCATGATGATCGAGGGCGCCGACCGGTTCGGATTAGCGCAGCTCCATCAATTCCGCGGCCGCGTCGGACGAGGATCCGAGGAGTCCTGGTGCCTGCTCTTCACCGACGCCGAGGATCCGCAATCGCACAAGCGCCTCCAGGCCCTGGTTACGCACAAGAGCGGCTTCGACCTTGCCGAGATCGACCTCAAGCTGCGCGGCTGGGGTGACCTGGCTGGTTACCGCCAGCACGGCAAGGACTTCAAAATGCCGAGTTTGCTCGACGCCGGGCTGATCAGCGACGCCCAGACCGAGGCCGTCCGCCTCTTGGACCGCGACCCGACTTTGGCCGGCGACCCGGCGCTCCGCCGCCAGCTTTCGGCGTATCGTCAGGTGTTCGCGCTGGACTGATCGGCGGCGCCGGCGGTGGCGTCGTGGGGCGACGCAGGCGCAGCATCGAGAGCAGCCGCCCGACCGCCAGCCCGGCGGCGAGGGGCAGGACCAGGACCAAAAAGACGCCGACGATGGCGTCGACGACGACTATGCCGCGGCTCCTTCGACCGAGCCGGCGTGGCCTGCTTTACTCATCACATGTCCGGACCGGCTACGCGCGTTACCGCGGGGTCCAGTCGCGGCCGTCGGCTCAAGACCCCGCCGGGCCGCTCCACGCGTCCGACGACCTCGTTGGTCCGCGAGGCCTTGTTCAACATCATCGGCGACAGCATACGCGGTGCGCGTGTGCTCGACCTGTTCGCCGGCGCGGGAACCCTTGGGATCGAGGCGCTGTCCCGCGGGGCGGCGTCGGCAACGTTCGTAGAACTTGACCGAGCCTGTGCTACCATCGTGGCCGAGAACTTGGCCGCAACCGGCTTCGCCCAACAGGGCGACGTGGTAAGCGCCGATGCCATCGACTGGGTGAAGGCGCATGCTGGCAACCTCGCCTCCTACAACCTTCTTATCATGGACCCGCCTTACCGGGACGGCCTCACACTGGCGGCCACGCTCGAGGCGCTCGACCGCGTCCCACTTCGCGAACAGGCGCTGCTGGTTGTGGAGCACCATCGGAGTCAGCCGCTCCCGCCGCTGGAGCACCTGACGCAGGTGCGCGAGCGCGACTACGGAACCACCCGCCTCACGTTTCTCAGGTACGGGTGAGCACCACGATCGCTCTCTACCCCGGCAGCTTCGATCCTCTGACGCACGGCCACCTGGATATCGTCGACCGCGCCGCGCGGATCTTCGACCGGGTCGTCATCGCCGTCCTCGAAAATCCGAGCAAGCGGCCGCTCTTCACGAGTGGGGAGCGGGTCGCGATGATTCGCGACAGCCTCGGTGAGCGGCCGGGCGTCGAGGTCAGCACCTTCCGCGGCCTCACGATCGACTTCGCGCGACAAGTCGGCGCGCGGGTGATCGTTCGCGGACTGCGCGCCGTTTCGGACTTCGAAAGTGAATTTCAGATGGCTCTTATGAATCGACGGCTCGAGCCCGACGTCACGACGGTCTTCATACCCACCAGCCTCCGTCACCTCTTCCTCAGCTCCAGCCTCATCAAAGAGCTCGCCGAATTTGGTGGCGACATCTCGGAATTCGTCCCAGCCAACGTCGTCGGACCGCTCAAAGACCGTCTCACCAAGGGAGCACGCCCATGAATATCCACGAAGCCATCGATCGCCTCGAGTACCTGATTGCGCACAGCCGCCAGATCCCCCTCACGCGAACCGTGGTTATTGACCAGGAAGAGGCCCTGGCCTGCGTCGACGACCTCCGACTCAGCCTGCCCGACGAGATCAAGCAGGCGCGCTGGACCCTGCAGGAGCAGCAGCGGCTGCTGTCGGAGGCGCAGGCAGAGGCGGCCCGCACGGTGAGTAAGGCCGGCGAACGCGCCCAGACCATGATTGGCCAGCACGACCTGGTCAAGCGCGCCGAGAAGCAGGCCGAGGCGATGCTCCGAGAGGCGTCGGCCAAGGCGGAGGAGACCCGCCGGGCGGCCGACCGGTATGCCTGGGAGGTCATGCAGTCGCTCGAGACCCAACTCCTGCGCACCATCGCCACCGTCAAGAAGGGCGTCGAAACGCTCCGGACACCCGCCACCAAGCCGGCCAAGGAAGTCGAGATGATCAGCGGCCGCTAACGCGTGTCGCCGACGTTGAAGCCCGGGCCGGTCGAGCGTGACCTTATAATGGGCTGCCCATGGCTCTTCCAAAGACCCGCTACGCCCACGCCCGACAGGGCGAGCGCCGCGCCCACCTGGCGATAAAGCGCATCCAGCTCGTCGAGTGCTCGCAGTGCCACCAACCGAAGCGGCCGCACGCGATCTGCCGTAACTGCGGCTACTACGACGGGCGCGAAGTCATCAAGACGGACTAGGTCGTCAGCGATCACCGTCGCCTTCCTGTTTCCAGGCCAGGGCGCCCAATTCGTCGGGATGGCTCGCGACTTGCTGGAGCAGGACACCGGTTCGGCCGAGTTCCTTCGTCAGGCGGAGAACCGCCTCGACATGCCGCTCGGCCGGCTGATGCTGGAGGGACCCGAGGCGGCGCTGCAGGGGACGGCAAACGCCCAGCCGGCGATCCTGTTCCACAGCGTAGCGCTGTTCCGACGGTTGTCTGCCGATGGGTTCGGCCCGTCGCTGGTCGCCGGCCATAGCATGGGCGAGTTTGCCGCGCTGGTGGCGGCCGACGCGCTCGACCCTCTCGATGCGCTGACCGCCGTGCGCGCGCGCGGAGAAGCGATGTCGGCGGCGGCTCCGGCGGCGAGTGGCATGATCGCCGTGCTCGGCCTTCCCGATGACGCCGTGGAGCAGGCGTGCGCCGCCAGCGGCGGCCTGGTCGTGGTCGCCAACTACAACGCGCCCGGTCAGGTCGTGATCTCCGGGAGTGAGGCCGGCCTCGACGCGGTGAGCCCGCAGCTGGAAGCCGCCGGAGCCAAGCGGTTGGTGCGCCTGCCGGTAAGCGGGGCATTCCACTCGCCCTTGATGGTCAACGCCGCCCGGGTGTTCGCCGCCGCCTGGGAAAAGATCCCGCTTCGCCCCTTACGTCGACCCCAGGTCTTCAATGCCGACGCGCGGGTGCATGCGGAACCCGATGAAGTCCGCCAGCTCATGGTCGGACAGTTGACCGGACCGGTGCGTTGGACGCAGTCGATCCAGCGATTGCAGCAGCTCGGCGCCGACACCTACATTGAGGTCGGGCCGCGGCGAACCCTCACAGGGCTGGTGAAGAAGATTCTCCCGGGCGCGGTAGTCCACAATATCGAGGACTTGGCCAGTATGAACGCCGTGATCGAGGCGATCCGTGGCTGACGGCTTTTCCGACCAGGTCGTCTTGGTCACCGGAGGAAGCCGTGGGATCGGTCGTGCCACCGCGGCCCTGTTTGGACAGGCTGGTGCAACCGTGGCGATCACGTATCGGAACCGCAAGGCGGAGGCGGACTCGCTGGTCGAAGAACTCTCCCACGCGGGCCACGAGGCGATGGCGGTGCAGGCCGACTTCGCCGACAGCGCCTCCCCCGGGATCGCCGTCGAGGCGGTCATGAAGCGCTGGGGCCGGCTCGATGTGCTCGTCAACAACGCCGGCTTGACTCGGGACACCCTCGTGATGCGGATGAGCGAAGCGGACTGGGATATCGTCATCCAGACCAACCTGAAGGCGGCCTTTCTCGCTAGCAAGGCGGCCCTTCGGCCGATGCTCAAGCAGAAGTACGGCCGGATCGTCAATGTGTCGTCGCTCGCCGGGGTCGCCGGCAATGCCGGGCAGGCGAACTACAGTGCCTCGAAGGCTGGACTGATCGGGCTGACCAAATCGTTGGCCAAAGAGGTCGGCTCCCGGAACATCACGGTCAACGCCGTCGCCCCCGGTTTCATCACGACCGAGCTCACCGGCGGTCTGCCGGCTGAGCTCCTGGAGCGGGCCCGCCAGGCGGCGGCAATCCCGCGAATTGGGACGCCGGAGGATGTCGCGCCTGCGATCGTCTTCCTCGCTTCGCGGGCCGCAGCCTACATCACCGGGCAGGTTCTGGGCATTGACGGAGGTCTCCCAATCTAGGACGATGTCGGGGGCTTCGACTAGAATTTGACCGCAGCGCACTAGCCAAAGGGAGTCGGATGGACGGGAATAGTTACGACAAGTTCAAGGGCATCATCGCCGAGCAACTCGGAGTGGAGCCCGAGCAAGTGACCCCCGACGCCTCGTTCGTCGACGACCTCAATGCGGATTCCCTCGACCTGGTCGAATTGATCATGGCGTTCGAGGAAGAATACGGAATGGAGATACCTGACGAAGACGCTGAAAAGATCCAGACCGTCGGCGCCGCGTGGGACTACGTTCAAGAAAAGCTCGGCATCACCACCTGAGCCCAAGCTCGCTCAGACCGACGAGCCGCTACAGAAACTGCAGCGTACGCTCCGCGTTCGCTTTCACGAGCCTGCCCTCCTGCGGCAGGCCCTGACCCATCGCTCCTACAACAACGAGCATCCGGAGAGCGGGTCGGCAGACAACGAACGTCTCGAGTACCTGGGCGACGCGGTACTCGAGCTGATCGCGGCTGAGCACCTGTATCACACCTACCAGACGTCCGACGAAGGTGAGCTGACTCGGCTGCGCGCGTCGGTGGTCAACACC
>WNFJ01650949.1_pt1 | contig 11569 bp, 12 predicted proteins | sample 5400461 | NCBI WGS metagenome assembly WNFJ01 (sample SAMN13153349, study PRJNA577476) | soil metagenome | isolation source: 115 cm saprolite on Douglas fir-dominated hillslope | place: USA:California | collected 2013-09-17 | reverse complement strand
CTGGGCTATCATCCGTCATGGTTCCAACCTTATCGCCAGCGAACTACGCCGGACCTTAACTCGCGGCCTTGCGGTTGACACCCTTGCGTAGCGCCACGGTGTTGAGCTTGGTGTTGGCGGCCTTTTCCTCGTTCAGGTTGGTATTGAGGAAGCGGACGATGTCATCGTGGCCGAGTTCTTCGGCCCATGCGATCAGGGTGCCGTAGCGGGCGATCTCGTAATGCTCGACAGCCTGGGCGTTCGCGATGATCGCAGCGTCGAGCACCGACTTGTCCTCAACTTCGCCCGCGGTCGCATCGCCTTCCTTGACCAGGCCGTCGATCGCCGGGCAGTCGGTGCCGGACGGCTGTTTGCCGAGCTTCTTGAACACTTGATCGAGCCGCTCGATCTGCTTTTTGGTTTCTTCCAGGTGGTTCTTGAGACCCTGTGACAGATCGCGGTTAGTCGCCTGGTCGATCATGTTCGGCAGCGCGTCAGCGATCTGCTGTTCGGCGTAATACATATCCTGCAGCCCGTGCAGCAGCAGGTCGTTCATCGTCTTGATGTCTCTCGAAAACAGTCCCAACGTCTTCCTCCATTGCGAAATCGAAACCCGATAGGGGCGTTGGATCAACTTTCGCGCGAGGGGGAGGTTCCTGCGGGATCGCTAGAGTGACTGGCGCAGCAGTCGCAAGCTTTGAAGTCGGGGCCGGGAACGCCCGCATGTGCTCGCGACTTACCCACGGTCCGGCATCAGTAGCCGCGATGCCCGCCCGTGAACAAGCCGTTGTCGCAGAATGACCAGCCGATAAGGCCGATCGAGAACGCCGTCCCACCTGTGCGTCGATATGCAACGCATTTTTGCCAAGGGAGGAATTTGGGAGACGCCGTGGATGGAGCGGGTGCTCCCGACCATTGCCGATATCGTGGACCGCCATGCCGAACGAACGGGCTTCACGCGCTTCATCACGCCTAACTCGCCCGAACAGGCGCCCGGGCAGTGGCGGCCGTATTTTCAGCGCTGGAAGATCGCCACGCGCCAGATGTTGGGCGCCTCGCAACTCGACCTCGTGCCTGAATTGGCGCGGTTCGTGCCGCCTGCCACGGTCATCGACAAGCCGACCTATTCGGCGTTCTTCCGATCCCCGCTAGCAAATTTCCTGGGCCAGAAGCACGTCCGCACGGTCATCGTGTCCGGTGCCGAGACTGACGTCTGCGTGCTGTCGACCGTGATGGACGCCGTCAATATCGGCTTTCGCGTCATCATCGTGGAAGATGCATTGTGCAGTTCATCCGATGCCGGCCACGATGCGCTGCTGACGATGTACCGCATGAGGTTCAACGAGCAAATCGATCTGGTGACGGCGGAAAGGCCTGCGCGACATTTGGCGCCCCGACCGCGGATGAATAGGGATCTTTATCTCCTGGCGATGTCCTGCGTCGGGTCCGGAATTGCCGAACCGTATCCGGTCCAAAATCTCAGCAACCGCTCGGTCAATCCGCCGATGGCAAGGCCCGCCGCGACGTCGCTCGCCCAATGCGCCAGCAACACGATCCGGGTCAGAACGAGCCCCGCGCCGAGCGACCAGAGCAGATTGCGTTTTCCGCGCGGCAGTACCGTCGCCGCGGATGCGAGCGCGCCGATATGCATGGCATGGCCCGATGGAAAGGCGTCCTCGCGTCTTCCCGAAAAGGGAACGCCGTGCAAATGGCCGCGCATGGTCAGGCGATCCGGCCGTTGTTGATCGAACAGCGTCTTGAGCAAATGGGGGAAGATGGTGACCGCGACCGTCGTCAGCAGAAGGTGGTTGCCGTTGACCCGGTCGTGCTGACTGCCGCCGCGGCAGTAGAGCCACCAGCCGGCCGCAAGCGCGCAAAGCACGTGTCTCCGCCACGCGTTCGGTTTGCGGGCTGGTGTATTTTGCGACGGCGTTTGCGATTTCGATGTCGGCTTGGGTCGGCCGTACCCGATAAAGCGCCATCGTATGCGTTCTCCATAGACTGAACAAAAAGAAGCCCCGCCGCCTCGGTCGAGGTGTCAAACGGGGCAGGTCCAGCGTCAGGGGGCGCGGACGGAAGTTAAACGCCGCTTGCTTGCAAATTGTTCCAGACAACTTGGGAACGATGCCGGGCTCCCTTGAGTCGTTATTTTGGCGGGAGAGCCTGAAGGATTGAGAGCGCATGGCGGAGCCTGACATTGGAAAGCTGGAATTCAGAAGCCGATCCTGTTAGAAATCCCGATTAATAGCGAATTCGCGCAACAGGGGCGACGTCAAACCCGCAATGTGATCACCGATCAATTGGGCAGCGAGGAAGCTGAAGGTGATGCCGTTGCCCCCATAGCCGTAGGCGGCATAGACACCCTTTTGTCCAGGGACAGGACCTATCAAGGGCAAGCCGTCGCTAGTGGTATCGAACGTACCTGCCCAGCGGAACTCGATCTGGGTATTCGCCATCGGCCAAAGTGCCTTGAGCTTTTGCGCTAATACGCGCGATTTTTCCGGGATTAGACGATCGCGTGCCTCTGGCTCGATAAAGTCGTCGCTGTCCTCGCCGCCGATGATGATACGACCCGCCCTCGTCGTTCGGGCATAATGATAATACTCGCTGTCTTCCCAGATCAGGGTGCCGTCCTTCCAGACATTTTGCGGCTGAGGCGTGGTTGCAACCGCCCAGCTCGATGACACCTTTTGCAGATTCGAATGAACGATACCCGGCATCACGTAGCCGGTCGCGAGCACCACCGAGCGCGCCGCGACCTCGCGGCCATTGCTCAAGCCGACACTGACAAAATGCCCAGCTGCATCGAAATCGACTGCCTCGCCGTCGAATAGCCTCGCGCCGCGCGCGGTCGCGACGTGAAGCAGCCCGCGAGAGAGCTTCAATGGATCGGAATCAGCGGCGCCCCGCGACACGATGGCGCCCGCACGCGCGATGCCGAAGATGTCGATTAGTTTGGCGTGGTCGAGGAAATCACCGGGCAGTCCGGCGCGTTCGCGGAGCCGATGCTCTCCCAGCAAATCCTTGCCCGAGGTGCCGGCCGCCACGTACAGCGAATTTCTGTCGTGCATTTCACAGGGAATGCCGAGGGCAGCGACGAGAGCCTTGAGGCCGGTGACCGCACGCAGACTGGCATGATAAGCGCGCGAAGCCCGTTCAAAACCATACACTTCGGTCAATTGCGTGACCGAGCGGTCGATTTCCCAAAGCAGCATTGAGGTTGAGGCGGCCGTGCTGCCGCGGCCTGGAATCTCGCGATCAACAATGATCACATCGAGTCCTTGCCGCGTCAGGCGTTCGGCGACCAAGGATCCCGTGACGCCTGCGCCGACGATCAGCGCATCGCATCTGGTGTTCTCGCCGAGTTCGGAACGGGGCGGACCTCTCACAGCCTCAAACCATGGCGAACAACCGCCACGCAGATCGGCCTGTTCGGTGTCGTCTGAATCGAGAACGCTGATGACAAACCCCCGATGTGAAAACTATATCTCCAGCTTCTCTAGCCGCACCGGCAGCTTGCGAATGCGCTGGCCGGTGGCATGGAAAATCGCATTGCAGACGGCGGCATTGGTGCCAACATTGCCAAGCTCGCCGAGGCCCTTGACGTCGGCCGGATGGATCTGGTCGTCTTGCTCCGACAACAGGATCACTTCGACGCTGGGAACGTCGGCATTCACCGGCAGCAGATAATCGGCGAGGTTGTCGTTGACATGGCCGTGCGCGGTGTCATCGACTGCTGATTCTTCCCACTCGGGTCAGACCTGTCGTCCATAACGGCCTCCGCCGCAAAACAAAACGGCACACGCCTGCGCCTTTCCGTTCTAACAAAGGTGATGAGGTCTGGTTCCGAAGTCGAAAAGCGGCTCATAATGGAGAAATCTCGATTGCGTCGTTGACTCGAATCGCACGCCGAGTGGCCTCGATGGGGGAGCTCGCAGGACATTAAGCCGCAGACCACGATCCCTGTGCCGCGAACGATATGTTCCTAGGCTAAGGTTCCCCAAGGTTCCATTAGGTGCTGAACAACAAACCCGCGCGCCGGATGGAAACCCCGTGCACCTGACCTGAACCCGCCACCGGTTGAGGCGTTGGCATCAACAATAAAGATTTTCCGCATGACTAAATCTTGGTGGCGCAACGGGATTTTCTATCAGGTCTATCCGCGCTCTTTCCAGGATACCGACGCCGACGGCGTCGGCGATCTCAGGGGAATCATCGAGAGGCTGCCTTACCTGGAGTCGCTCGGCATCGACGCCGTCTGGCTGTCGCCGATTTTCCCCTCGCCGATGGCCGATTTCGGCTACGACATATCGGACTATACCGGCATCGATCCCCTGTTCGGCACCATGGCGGATTTCGACGCGCTGATTGAGGCGGCGCACGCGCGCGGGCTAAAGCTGATCCTCGACCTCGTGCCGAACCACACCTCCGACCGGCATCCCTGGTTCGCCGAGAGCCGCTCTTCGCGCGATAATCCGAAACGCGACTGGTACATCTGGCGCGACGGCAGGCCGGACGGTGGCCCGCCGAACAACTGGCTGTCGGAATTCGGCGGCAGCGCCTGGCAGCACGACGCCGAGACGGATCAATACTACTACCACGCCTTCCTCCGGGAGCAGCCGGACCTGAACTGGCGCAATGCGGCGGTGCGCGAGGCGATCCATGACGTGATGCGCTTCTGGCTCGCCAGGGGCGTCGACGGCTTTCGCGTCGACGTGATCTGGCATCTGATCAAGGACTCGGACTTTCGCGACAATCCGCAAAACCCGCATTACGTCGAAGGCCGGCCGCCGCACGAGAAAACCCTGACGCAGTACTCGACCGATCAGCCGGAGGTGCATGAAGTGATCGCCGGGATGCGGCGCGTGATCGACGAATTTGCGGGTCGCGTCCTGATCGGGGAAATCTATCTGCCGCTGCAGCGCCTCGTCGCCTATTACGGCAACGATCTCGGCGGCGCGCATCTGCCGTTCAATTTCGCGCTGCTGTCGACGCTTTGGAGCGCGCGCTCGATCGGAAAAATCATCGCCGATTATGAAGCAGCTCTGCCCGCGGGCGCCTGGCCGAACTGGGTGCTCGGCAACCACGACCGGCCGCGGATCGCGAGCCGGGTCGGCCAGGAGCAGGCGCGCGTCGCCGCGATGCTGCTACTCACCCTGCGCGGCACGCCGACGCTCTATTACGGTGACGAGATTGGGATGCATCAGGTGCCAATCGCGCCCGACCAGGTGCGCGACCCCTTCGAAAAGAATGTTCCCGGAATCGGCGTCGGCCGCGACGGCTGCCGCACGCCGATGCAATGGGATGCGACCGACAACTCCGGATTTTCGGCCGGCGTGCCCTGGCTGCCGCTGGCCGACGATTTCGCCCACGAGAATGTCGTCAATCTCGATGCCGATACCAAATCGATCCTCAGCCTCTACAAGGCGCTGATCGCGCTGCGGAGAATGTTGCCACAACTGGTGACCGGCACCTATGAGCCAGTCGCGGCGCAGGGCGACCTGTTGCTCTATCGGCGGAAGAGCGAGGGCCAGGCGGTGACGGTTGCGCTCAACCTTGGCGCCGAGCCGGTGTCGGTCACCTCGAATTCGATCGGTTTTGGCAGCAAGATCCTGCTCTCGACCTTCCTCGATCGGGAGAGCGAGCCCATCGATGGCGTGCTCGACCTGCGCGGCAATGAAGGCGTCATTATCGGCGAATCCGATCACGCCGGGTGACCGGTCTTCCCGGCTCCATCGGTATCGATATCGCTGCGCTTCAACAGATAATCGAGGCCGCCGACGCGGTACCAGCGGTAGCCATAGGCCTCGAGCAACAGCGTGTGCCGGCCGCGCTCGTTGGCGCGGCTGTGGTCCTCGGTCAGGAGATTGACCAGCAGCTTGCTGGCTTCACCCGGAAGTCCGACGGCGAACGAGATCTCGCGCGGCTTCTCGTCCAGGTTATGGACAAACAGCACGGAATTGTTGCGCCAGTCATAACGGATCACCAGCACGGCGGGATCGCGCGTCGCGATCACCTTGAAATCGCCCCAGCCGACCTCGGGCACTTCCTTGCGCATGCGGACGATGCGCTCGGTCCAGTTCAGCATCGAGTTGGGATCGCGCCGCTGCTTTGCGGCGTTGACGTGCTCGTAGCCGTAAGGGCCCTTGTCGATCACGGGCGAACACGGCTTGTCGCTTTCGGTAAATCCGGCATGCGGTTCGGTCGACCATTGCATCGGCGTGCGCGCGCAATTGCGCTCGGGCAGATCGAGATTGTCGCCCATGCCGAGTTCGTCGCCGTAGCGGATCACCGGCGTACCCGGCAGCGTGCACATCAGGCTGTAGGCGAGTTCGATGCGCCGCCGGTCGCCGCCGAGCATCGGCGCCAGCCGCCGCCGTATGCCGCGGTCGTACAGCTGCATGCCCTTGTCGGGTCCAAAGGCTTTGAATACCGCATCACGCTGCGCCTTGGTCAGGCGGCCGAGATCGAGTTCGTCGTGATTGCGCAGGAACAGGCCCCATTGCGCGGTGGCCGGCCGCGGCTTGGTCGCGGCCAGCGATTTCGCCAGCGGACGGGAATCGGCCGAGGCCAGCGCGTAGAACAGATGCTGGTTGACATGAAAATTGAACATCATGTGCATACGGTCGCCGTCGTGGCCGAAATATTCCATGTCGGTCTTGGGCAGCACATTGGCTTCGGCGAGGATGATGGCGTTGCCCTGCCGCCATTGCAGGAATTCGCGGAACGAACGCAGCATGTCGTATTGCTCGACGGGCTTTCGCACCTTCGCGCCCTTGGTCGCGATGATGAAGGGGACCGCGTCCATGCGAAAGCCGGAGACGCCGAGCTGAATCCAGAACCCCATGATCTTGAGGATCTCGGCCTGGACATGCGGGTTCGAGGTGTTGAGATCCGGCTGGAAATCGTAGAAGCGGTGAAAGTACCAGGCGCCTGCTTCCTTATCCCGCGTCCAGGTCGACTTTTGCACGCCGGGAAACACCATGCCGGTGTTGGCATTCGCCGGTTTCTTATCGGACCAGACATACCAGTCGCGACGGGGCGAATCCTTCGAGCTGCGCGCCTCGCGAAACCAGGGGTGCTGGTCGGAGGTGTGGTTGACGACGAGGTCGATGATGACACGGATGCCGCGCTGCCGGCAGCCATGGGTGAACGCGACAAAATCGCCGAGCGTGCCGTAGCGCGGATCGACGCCGTAATAGTCTGAGATGTCGTAGCCATCGTCCCTGCCGGGCGAAGGCTGGAACGGCATCAGCCAGATCGCGGTGATGCCGAGCCCGTGCAGGTAATCCAGCCGTCGCAATAGGCCCTTGAAGTCGCCGATGCCGTCGCCGTTTGCATCCATATAGGTGCTGACGGATAGGCAATAGATCACGCCGTTCTTGTACCAGAGGTCGTCGATCACAACTCAGCTCTCCATCGCTCCGCCCCGGTGTCTTTGGCGGCCGGAGGATAAGCCAAAAGATGTCCGCAGAGTTCCAGTTAGATCTCCTTACGGCCTCCAAACCGCGAAAGGACATCAAGCCGAGACGCAAAGAAGCAGAACGGAAGCTGACCGGAAGAAAAAATAACGCGCGCGCCGGGCCCAAAACGAACAGCGGGCTGTTTGTCCGTCCCGTTGTTGGAACCTTTGGCTGGATACGCGGTTCATAAACCATGCCGAAGCCGCCCAACTCGGCATTTCTTGAGAAGGAGTCCCAGTGCTGTATCCACGGCGCTGGGGTTATTTCTTTCGAAGGTTGCAGCACCGCGTTCGGCGGACCGGCCCGTGCAAGCCGACCGGTCCTTGCTAAAGCGTCTCGTCGCCAAGGAGGCGTCCGAGCGCGACGAGGGCTCAATCGTGACCCGATCGCTGTCGCTCTTAGCAACCAAGTGGGCCGTCGAACAGCAACGCTGCGCACGACATGATTTGGAGAGTACGGCCGCCAGCAAATTGCCGGCCGTCCCAACCGCCCTTAGGAGGATTTTGGCGCGTCGTGAGGGAACATTGTCCTAGTTCGTGCGTCCTACGATTACACTGAGAGGGAGACAAACCATGGGTTTCGGAAGAGGCGCATTGCTTTGGTTGCTCGGCGTTCCACTGCCGATCATTCTGCTCCTGGTTCTGTTTTGGCATCACTGACGGATGCAGGAAAGCGACGAACCACAAAAAGCCCCGCTTGACGCGGGGCTTTCATTTTCCTGTTCCGTACGGCCGGTTCGTTGCGATTACTTCTTCTTGCCGAGATCCTGTGCCATTTCGAGATGATGCTTCAGGGCGGGCAGGGTCTTGCCGGCCCAATCCTTCAGTTCCGGATTGTCGCCGCCTTTGGCGTACCGCTCGAACAGCAACACGGCATCCTCGTGCGCGCTCGCCTGCATCGAATCGAAATCGGAGCTGAAGGCCTTGCCGCGTTCGCCCTTGAGCTTGTCGAGCTTGCTCCGGTGCGAGCTGTCGAGCGCCGTTGGCAGCTCGGCCTTGACCTTGCCGCTGGAGAGTCCCTTCAGCTCGCTGCTGGTCTTGGTGTGATCGCTCATCATCTGCGAAGCGAAAGCTTTTTCGAGCGCATTGCCTTGGCCTGCGCGACCTTGCCGGCCTCGATCTCAAACATATCCGAGACCGCCACTTCCTTGACGAAATCCGCGGTGGAAGGGCTGATGCCGAGTGCCGAATTGACGCCGGTCTTCTCGCCGGCCGACTGCGCGAACAAGAACTCGAAGGCCGGCTGCAAAAGCGTTATGGTTATGCAAAGGACCAAGCCCGCAAGGACGTTGATGATTGGTTTTCCACCTTGCCTTGAGGCATGATGCTTCGGACCAACAGAACAGTTGACTCTAACCCCATCTCTGCCCCGCGCGAGGCGGGGATTTTCTATACCGCCTTCTACCCATCCGTGATCATCTCAAGCTCTTCCGCGATCTTGAGGCATGAAATTCTCGGTCGTTGGGTTTGTGAAAGATGCTTCCGGAGTTGCGGGCCTCTATCTCGGCAAGCAGGAAGGCAAGGACCTAGTCTACCATCGGCAAGGTTGGCACCGGCTGGTCTCGAACCGTTTCCAGCCAAATCCGGAAAAATCTCAATACGGTCATTATCCCAAAGTCGAAGCTGACGAAGCCACATGGGTTGAGCCAACCTTCATCGCTGAAGTCGAGTATCGCGATATCACGTCTGAAGGGATGTTGCGGCAAAGCTCCTTCAAGGGATTGTCCAAAAGGAACTAGCCCGTCTGGCATGAATTGGTCCAACGGGCCATTCCGCTTGGACCTGGCGTCCGATTGACGGTAAGGCCGTCCGAAAGATTGTTCCACCCCGTCCTCGAATCCCATGATGGAAGGGCCTTGGTGCCGATTCCGAAGAGAAGCACGAGCCCGCGAGCGACATCGACACTGTGGTGGTGGATAGTCTGAAAGCGCTTGACCCCAAATGGCCGATTAGAGAAGCGGACATCGTTGGAAAGCAGGCTGTTTGGTTCGGTGCCGCCCGCTGAGCGCCGTTTGGCAACCCAGCCATCAACCGCCCTCGAACAAACCGCAGCACGGGCGATCGGTCCCGCAGCCATGGCGCGGTCACCTGAGCGGCGACCGCTCGATATCGTACAAGCGGTCCTAAAGTTGAATTTGGGAGTGTCCTAAGTTGAACGTCTACTTTGGAACTGAACGTCGGGCGGCGGCATATTAGGGTCAGTGGTGCAAACTCTATAGGACGACCCGTAAGCAAGGTTGTGTCATGCAGCGTCGTAGATCGGTTTCCCATACATTTGTTGATCGAATTGCAGCCGAGAAGGCCCGTCTAGAAGCACAGGCCGCCAAGCTAAAGCCTGGTCCCCAGAAGGACCGGCTGATCGAAAAGATAAGCCAGCTAGAAACCGCCGCCCATATCAACGCGTGGCTCACCTCTCCGGGGCCTCAGCCGCCAAAGCCAGCCTAGAAGTAAGGCCGCCTCAGTTGGCGGCCTCTTTCGGTCCCGGTGATTTGAGGTTGAAGGCGAGCGCATGGCTGCGACGGGCATTTCTTTGATACTGTCTCATTGGTTTGCGCGACAACGAGGCCATTGAGAAGGCCAAGCAGCTAGTGGACGGCTACGACGTTGAGCTATGGCAGTTGAACCGCAAGGTAGCCGAGTTCAAACATAATCAGTGAAACAATATCCCAACCCGCGCCTTAACCCAATGAAGCAGGATTGCGTCGTTTGGGATTGTTCCATGTGCGACAAGTGCGTTGCCCTCGACAGGAAGATCGACCATTACGAGCAAATGCTCATATCAATAGGTGATCGGGTCACGGTTGAACGGCTTATGGCGCTGATCGCAGATCTACAGGCGCAAAAGGTGGCCCTTCATCCAGAGACTGAGCAAAAGCAGTAGGGCCGCCTCAGTTGGCGGCCTCTTTCAAATTCACCGGACACTTCGCGTCGGGCCGCTTCGCTTAGATGGTGAAGCTAAAAGTTCAAAAGGGGACGTTCAACATTGAACGTTCGTGGAGCGCCTGTCCTGAGCTGCGGCTTCTCGCGCTAACCGTTCTGCCTTCAGACGCTCTCGGTTCGCATGGAAGGCTCGTTGCGCCACTTCATAGTCGCTCAAGGCTTTCTCGGCTTCTTGCGCTGCGAAAACCTTGCGGGCTTCGCGCTCAGCCCGTGTCAGTGTCTTTGGCTCGAGTCGTTGTCGATAGATCATCTTTTAGCAATGCGTGAAAGTGTAAAAATGTTCCCCTGAGTGGTCAGGAGAACGTATCCATGACCCGCGACATCGCGGGATGCTTCCGGTTCTTCACCTTGATCCAGTCCGGAGACCGGCCGGCGCGGTATGGACGATCGCGGCGCTTCGAAACCAAGCCCTCCAAACCGAAGTTGCAGGCCGCGCGGAATAGGTCCGCCCCGATCTCGCCTTGCTCAAAGTCGCTGACGAAAATGCCCTCCGGCCGCCGCGCCAATAGTCGCGCCAGGTTGGTTTTGCGAAGGTGCAGCGGCAGCTTCCGCAAATCCTCTCCATCGAGCGCCAGGATATCGAAGGCGTAAAGTTGGACTTCCTCGTCATGCTTACGGGAATGCAGCCCATTGAAATCGGAGATGCCATCGACGCCGAGCAGTACGGCCTCACTATCGATGACGAACGAGGTTTGACGGTTCTTTAGCGCTGCCTCGACGATCAGCGGATAACGGCCGGTCCAGTCGGGGCCGTTGCGGGTGAACAGCCGGACGCGGGCGCCGTCGCGATGGACGATCAGGCGATACCCGTCATGCTTGATTTCGTGAAGCCACTCAGGGCCGGCGGGAACCCGGGTTCCGCGTGTCGGGAGGCACGGTTCGAACGCAATTTTGGGCACGGCGGATAGATAGTTCCGGGAAAATGATCATCCTAGGCCTTCTTCATATAAACCGTGCACCAGCCTTGCGGGGAAATAGTTCCATCCACGACTTTGCAGGCCGATGGTGGTTGGAACTGCTTGCAATTCTCGCAGCGCTGGTCGCCCTTCGGAGTGTCTTGGTACTTCACGGCTTTCTGCGGCGTCTTGGCCTGCGCTCGCGCCACACCTAACCCGGCAACTGCGCCAGCAGCGCCTGCCGCGATAGTCAGAACTCGCCGCCGAGAAACTCCTTGTTGCTCTGTCATGA
>WNFJ01070867.1_pt1 | contig 11569 bp, 9 predicted proteins | sample 5400461 | NCBI WGS metagenome assembly WNFJ01 (sample SAMN13153349, study PRJNA577476) | soil metagenome | isolation source: 115 cm saprolite on Douglas fir-dominated hillslope | place: USA:California | collected 2013-09-17 | reverse complement strand
CCTGCGTCCCCCCGATCCCTCCGGCAAGCTGGGTGGCAACGTCCGAGCGATTGGCCGCTACCTGCTGGTTGAACTTCCCCTGCTGCTGTGCGACCTGAGCCGCCTGCACCATGCTCACCGCCAGCGCCTTCTCATCAGCCGTCGCCTTGCGCCCGAGCGTGGCAATCGCCTGCTGGTCGGCAATCCCCCGGATCTCAGCCGGGTCCGACTGGTCGAAGATCCCCACCATCGTGTTCTGCTGATAGATCCTCGCAGCGTTCATCGCCGCGGCGTTGGCTTGGCTGAGAACGGTGTCAAGGGTCTGGCCGGTCGACTTCGCAGCGTCCCATGCTCCGGTGAGAGCCGTGATGGTGTCGTAGTCGGCAGCGGCCCCGTACTGCGGCTGCTTGGCCGTCGTCCCGCTGGCGCTCGGGTAGTAAGCCGAGGAATAGAGCCCTGCCGCCAGAAGCTGCTTTTGGATGGTGGTCCGCTGGTCAGGGGAGAGCTGCCCCCACTGCTCGAGGAATCCCGGGAGGGTGTAGTAGGTGAGTCCCCCCTGTCCGGCGATCTGAGTGAGCGTGTTGAGCCCCTTGAGCCCGGTTCCCCCAAGCGGCTTGTTGTAGGACCACCCGACCACATCCGGCGTGCCCCCCTGCGCCAACGTGGATGCGTAGGTAGCCCCGTAGACAATGTTGCTCGGCCCCGGCTGTGCGTAGATCGGCAAGTCCCCCTGCGTCGTCGGCGTGGCGCTCGGAGCGACCCCCGAGAAGCTATAGCTGGCGCTCGGAGTCGGAGTCGGAGTGTTCGCCATCAGGCCGCCGCCGTGGGTGCTGTGCCCGGAGCCTCTTCGTAGGCGGTGAGAGGCCCGAGCTCCGATCGGAACAAGAGGTTGTACTGGCGCAGGAACTCAGGCCCAGCGTCCTGCGTCAGTCCGAGAGCGAGCCTGCGAAGCTGCGCCACCTGGCCGGCATCGAGGTCCCCGGGAAGGGTCGGGGGAGTCGTGCCCTGCGCCATCGCCCCGGCGGTCTGCTGATAGAGGGCTCTCCCTGCCCGGCCTTGAGCGTTGTTCGCCCGTGCCGAAGTCTGAGCCTGGGCTTGAAGGTCATAGTACGCAGCGGCGAAGTAGAGCATGGAGGCGTCCGCACGGTCCTTGACCGGCTTGCGGAGCATCTCGTCAAGGGCGTTGGCCCGGGTCTGGTAGTCGGCGCTGGTCCGCTTGGCGAAGGCCGCGCCGGCGGGGTACTTGGCCTCGACCTGCCCGATGGCCGCCTGAACCTGATTGAAGAACTCCGGGCTGATCTTCGAGTTGGGGTTGCCGAACGGATCGGTCAGGGTCGAGAACGATGGCTTGAGCCCGGCGTTGCCGAGTGCGATCGAAACCTGTTTCTTCAGATCCCCCATCGTCTGGAAGTAGTTGTCGACCTGCCACTGATCCGCCCCGCCCTCGGTGACGGAGTGAAGCTGCGAGGTGAGGGCCTTGCCCCCGGTCTGCATCTGGCGCCACATGGGCACGAGGTTGGCGAACATCCCCAGCATCGACGGCAGATCGTTGTCGCTCACCGAGACCGGGACGTAGGCCCCCAAGCGGGGGTCCTGGGCGATCATCGCCTCCACGTCCTTGCCGAGATTCCAGAGAGCCGTGTTGCGGCCACCGATGGGAGTTAGCTGCGTGTGGAACCCCCCTGTGAAGAAGTTCAGCTTGTTGAGCTCCTGCAGGGCCGGGAGATACCGGTCGAAGAACCCCCCGATGGCGTTGTTGCTGTTCGCCTGGTTATACGCCTGCAAGCCGGCCGAGATGGCGAGGATGCGGGCCGGGTTCTGCAAGGCCCACCCTCCGAGAGTCTTCCCGACTTTCAAGTCGAACGAGAGAGGGAAGAACACATAGTTGGCCGACTTCTCCAAACCCGAGCGGGGGCCGTAGCCGTAGATCCCCTGCACCTTGTCCTTGATCCCCTGGTAGGTGTTCGCCGAGAGCGGCTCATCGGCCGAGAGAATCCCCTGGTCCTGCCGGGCCTGCTGTGCGAGGTGCCATGCGTCGAGGGCGATCCCCGGTTCGTTCGAGTGGCTGAACAGCCCGCTCCCGGGATTCTTGATCCCGTAGTCCGGGTTGTCCATGAGGGTCGCCAGAGCGTTGCCCCGGGATTCCCCCATGACCCGCCGGTAGTTGTCGTTGAACCGGGCCGTGAACTCGTCTGCGTTGCCCGAGTCCGCAGCGAGGTCGGCGATGCGGTCGGCCGGGTGGTAGTCGAACGGCAAAGATTCGACCCCCCGCAGGATCTTCGTCTTGAACGCTTTCGCAGCAGAGAACATCGGCGACATGGAGAACTGGATGAAGTCCCGAGCCCGAGCGACCCGCCGGCCCGTCGATGTACGGGACCCCCGTGTTCGGCTTGAGGCCCACGAGGGTCCGAACGGCGTCCTCGATCCCCGGGATTCCGTTGTAGCCCATCGCATCCACGAAGTTCCGCATCGTGGCAATCGGGTGGGAGATGTCGGCACCGAACGCCGCACCTCTCCGAACGGCTCCGTAGACCTGCCACGCCTCCGAGGGGGAGAAGTTGCCGTAGTTCTGAAAGTCCTTCGCCGAGAGCTGGCGAAGGTCCGAGATGTGGCGCTCCATCGTGGCGTTCATGAACGGGATGTCCCGGCCCGCGTCCGAGGCGGCGTTGGCCGTGTCGTACACACGGCTCATCAGTTCCTTGCCACTCTGGCCTTCCACCGCTCCCGTCTTGACAAGGTTGCCCAGTTCGTTGACCGTGGCGTTGGTCCGCATGAACTGAAGCTCTTCGGGGCGGACCTTGTTGATCCCCAGGAAGTCCTTGATCGGCGAGACGTCGGCGGCGTTGGCAAGCCCGTCCGCAACCCCTGGGCCGACGTGGTTCAAGGTGATGGCGCCGGGGTGGAGTGCGACAGGCTGGTAGCCGAGCCCGAGAAGTCGTTGCTGCAAATCTGAGTCCGAGAGACTCACATCCCTCGCCGCCGACTGCGCCAGTTTGTTCGAGTAGGAGGAGAGTTGCCCGGGATCCATCTTGGCCGTCTCTTCGTAGTACTTGTTCATCACGCCCTCGAGTTCCCCCAGCCGAGCGGTGACGTTCGCCAGCAGGTTCGTGGCCGCCTGAGCCGGGATCTGCGCCCCTGTGAGCCCGAGAAGACGGGGATCCCGCACGACCTGACCCGTGACCCCCGCCGCGTTGAGGTCCCCGACCTGCAGGAGCCTCGGAGCCTCCACGGTCCCGCCTTCCGCCGATGCGAATCGATCCGCCAGCGAGCCCGCCACGGACCCCAGCCGGTCCCACACGATCTTCCACGAGGCGAGCTGTTGTGCGGACCCCAGAGCGTTGTCAGCCCGTCTCAGGGCGATCGTGGCGTCCGAGCCGAGGGCTTCCCCCAGCTTGCCCGCCATCTGCTCCCCGAAGGCGTAGGACGATCCGGGCACCCCGCCGCCACCTGCCCGGATCTGCGTGACGAGATTGCCTTCAGCGTCCCGGAGGGGAGGGATGTTCTTGGCCTCCATGAAGGGCTCGAGCGCCGAGTTGAGCGCCTCCTGATTTGCCGCTGTCCACGTCGCCGCCCCACGGGTGAACCGCTCCACCGTGGCCCCCGCCCCACCGTTGTTTTGGGCGAGGAGTTCCTTGGTGCGCTGCTCCACCAGAGCCGCCTTCGCTTCGGCGGTTCGCGTCGTGCTCTGGACGTCCAGCTTTGAGGAGTCGAAGAACACGCTGGCAGTGTGGCTCACCGGACTTCCGGTGTACTGGCCTCCCTGATACTGGAAGCCGTCGTATCCTTTCTCGCTGAGGGCGTGGTGCAGGTCCTCCAAATGCTCGTCAGCCTCGTACTTGGGGATCCCGCCATCCGACATCGCCTGCCGCAGTTCTCGGTAAATCTGATCCCCCGGCTGGGTTTTTAGGTCCGCCACGAGTTGCTTGAGGTCGTCTCCGATCGGTGCTTCTCCTCCGGGGACATGCTCGAAGAAGTTGAGGAAGGTTGAATGAGTGTTGGCCGGCAACGGTTGAGAGAGGTCGATGAGGTTCGGCGTGCCGTCACCTGTCCATTTGATCCCGTAGACGGTTTTGTTGGCGACCCCAGCTTTCTCCGCAGGCACATAGCCCTTATCCGTGTAGGAAAGGGCCACCTGGGGATTGTCGGTGACGTAGACCCCCGGCCCGAACAGGTTGTTAGCCCCTGATCCCGCCATGTAGCGATCGGGGTCGAGTTGGTTCCCGGCAAACGGCTTGGATGTCCCGTGGTAGTAGTCGGCTTGGGGAACCGCTTGAAGAGTTGCCCCCGGACCCTGCGCCTCCACGTCAGTTTTAGCCTGCGCCTTGAGGGAGTCGATGACGGCCGGGTCCGGTCCCGCACTCACGTCCTTGATGGCCGTAGTGGCGTCGGCCCAATTCGAGAGAACCGGAGCACCTTGACCGCGGCGAGAGAGGAACCCCGGTCGCTCCCCGAACATGTAATCGACCTGGTGCATGATGTCCATCGGTGCGACCGAGGAGATCATCTGCTCCATCTTGAGCGGGTCCGCCTTGATTGCAGTGCTGATCTCCTGCGACTTGTCTCGCAGAGCCGCTTGCCATCCGTCGTCCCCCGGCTTAAGCCCTTTCACTGATTCCAAGAACAGCGAGGCGTCCCGGTTGACGGCGGCTTGCAGGGCGAAATACCGCATCCCTTGTTTCAGGTATGCCTCGCCTCCGAAGGCATCCACGAGCTGCTGGCGGTTCATTCCCGTGGAGCGCATCAGGGGCATGACGTCCTCGGTCGGCGTGATCCGGTTGAGCGAGTTCGCCATATCGCCGATGGTGGGACTTCCGCCGATAGGCAGAAACTTTGTCGGCGCCCAGATGAAGACCGAGAGGTCGAGCGGGTTGCCCACGAGGGATTGGACAGGGCCGGGGAGTCCCGGGATTCGCCACGACTGTCCGAGCGCGGGAGTGTTGTCGATAGCCTGTCCCAGCGTGGAGCGATCAGTCTTGCCGAGCTTGAGTCCGGGAGACAGAGGCACGGGACCGAGCTTGATGTTGGGCAGGATGGTACCGCTTGCAATGTTGGCGACGGCGCGTTCACCGATAGCAGTCTGGGTAGCAGCGTTTAGCGCAGCAGTGACGACCTGCCCAGCAGGAGAGCCCTTTATAGCGGCCAATTGGTCGGCGGTGTTCAAGAATCCCTCGCCGAGAGAGCGCAACCCAAACGTGCGGGTCGCATAAGAGTTCAGCAAGTCGCCGACGGCGATAGGAGAGTCGGCGAGTGCGGCTTTGGCGGTCAGAGTTCGGACGCTGGACGCGATCAGCCCCTTGGCGACTGCACCTTCCGCCGGCTGCACGAGAGCCCCAGCCCCCTCCGTGGCAAGCCCGGACGACAGAGCCGATGCGCCAGCTTCGGTGAGCCCCCGTTGTAGTACCCCGGCCCCCCGCAGGATCGGGAGCACGGAGAGGACGCTGGCGAGGTCTTCCGCCGATCCCGCTGCGCCTCCCAGTAGCCCGTGCTGCTTGAGAGCCGCTTGGACTTCGGGATTCTGCGAGCCCACAGGGTTTGCAGGAACGTCCCCGGGGCGTGAGCGGCTTCGATGGCCTGCCGGGAGACGGTATGGGCGATCCCACCGAAGAGGAACTTGGCCGTCCCCACGAGGGCTTGCGAGACCTTGGACGGGAGGACATCGGAGAGCCACGAGAGGAACTGCACGGCGCTCGCTCCCCCCGCCTTCTGCCCGCTCGCCGCCTTGTTGTAGTTGGCGTCGTCGGCCGCCGTCATCGCCGCTGCCCAGTTGGAGCTCCACACCCCGTCGATGGGAGTGTTCGGCGGCATGAAGCCCTGTTTCACAAGGGTCTGCTGCAAGGTGGAGATGTCGGCCACGGGAACCTTCGGCGCCCCCGGCTGCATCAGTTGCGTGGTGAGTTGGCCGATCCCCGACCCGTAGCCAACCTGTCCGCCGAGAACTTGGATGTGCTGGTCCAGCGTCGTCCAATCGGTCGGTGCGAGCCCCACCGCCGTCGCAAGGTCCGGGTAGTTCGGCAGCGCCCCCGAGAGGTAGGTCTGAGCCCTGGTGAGTCTTTGCACATTGTAGTTGTCAGCTCCCGTGAGCCCGACCCCTTGCCTGAGGTCGATGGGCACCGGAACCGGGGCAGTCGAGAGCCCCGACGCAGGGTTGGTCGGGTCGAGGGGATTCGGAGTCGGCGCTCCGGTGAGCGGGTCAACGACTCCGGGCAGCGCCATCAGGGCCTGCGGGCTCGCTCAATGCGGTCCATGACTTCGGCAACCGAATGATTCACGGTGATCCGACCTTGCGGCGACTCGATGAGGAGTTGAGTTTGAGCGCTTCCCCCGGAGGGTGGCATTATCCCGGCAATGAGAGACACCTGAAACCACGCTGGACCGTCGAAGGTATCCAACTGCACCCATCCCGACTGACGGGACGTGATGGGTGCCACGTCAGGGAGTCAGCCCAGCGACGTCGCCGGATGCAGGTTCTGGCGTCGAGGTTGCTGTTGTCGCGGTCTGGTTTAGGTTGCCGGTCTCGTCAGCGATTAGCAGCTCCGATGCGGGCTCGGGCTCGGCGAACGTGGGCTCTGCCGGGCCACCGGGAACGGATGTCGGCGGGATCACGGTGGTGTCGGGTTCCGGCTCGAGGCCCACGGACTGAATGGCGAGCCCCGCGGGGACGTTCACGGTGTCCCCTTCGATGACGTTGGGGATGTCGTGGGTGCCGTGCTCGTGGTGAAGGTGGAGTCGCCAGCGCATGATGCTTTCCTTTCGCTAGTACTGCACGTTGGGTCGGTCGACTCGGAGAGCCAGATCCTTCACCGCGTCGGTGGCGAATGGTGTCGAGGCGAGGTACGAGAGTACCTGCCCCACCGGGCTCGGCTGCGGTGTGGGTCCCGGGCCGGCGCCGATCGGTAAACCCGCGGTAACCGGCTCGCCCGGGTTGCGAGTCGGGACGTTCATCAGCGAGTGGATATCCGGCATCCCCGGCGGCGGCATCTGAAGGCCGGGCGGGGGAGCAAGGTTGTTCGCCATTCCGGGGGTGGATGGAGGCCCGGGAGGAATCCCCGCACCACCCCCGGGGGCGAACATATCGGCCCGTGGGATCGGGGCCGCCTTGAGGGCCGTGCGCTCCGCGGTGGCCTGCCCGTACGGCTGGCCGGTCGGTGTGTAGATGCCCTGCTGCCCGCTGGAGCCCTGCCCGATGTCTGTGCGGGTTGAGAGCTTGCCCGGCCCCGCGGGGGGACGAGGAGCGCCGGGGGGAGTGGGAGCGGCCATCAGTCGTCATTCCCTATGGCGTCAGTGCGGGCGATCAATTCGGCCTCCGTGAGACGAATCAGCCCGAGCAGCGTCAGGAGTTCTGCTGAGGTGGACCAATCCCAGTTATACGCTTGGTCGCCGTCCCCATCCAAGAACACAACACATCGAACAGACGCCAATGGCACCGCTCCTTCGGGCAAAAGGTCAGATACTCCGGGACACTCATCGTCAGCCATTCAGGGCCTCGTTCCCGGTCTGCCGGCGGGACGGATGCCCGAGAACTTCCCGGATGGCCGAGTCCACGTCCGCGGGGGAGCCTGATCGTTGGCAGTCACTTCCCCTTCCCTCCGCCCTTTCGCAGCGATGGGTACTTGGCGTACACCTTCCTCCGCACGGTTGCGGCTTCCGGCTTGCCGCTCGAGCGGGCGAGGGCATTCCTGGCGTGACTTATATCCTGAATCGGATAACTCCCTGACCCCGGTGCCTTCGACGGGATCGCAAAGCTGCTGGATTGGAGCCGCTTACGCTGAGACGCTTTCAGTGTTGCCATCGCTAGCCTCCAAGTAGTCAGCCATCGCTCGCAGAAGTTCCTTGTCGTCTCGGACCATCCCCAGCGTCTTGTTGCACCGATCGCAAATCCAACCTCGGAATTCTCCCGTGACGTGGCTGTGATCCCACACGGTAGGACCATCCGCTTGACACAATTCACAGCAAGACTGTCGCGGCCGTCCAGCAACTGCCACGCGCTGCGCTTCTCGGCGCTCCTTGAACTGGCGCATCCGCTCACGTTGTGCCTCTGGGTTGACAGCGCGCTTTGCTCGCATCGCAGCAGCACCTGCTTGGCGGATCTGGTCCGCGTGTGTGGCTCTGTACCGGTCCGATATCTCTTTCACTTTGTCTGGGTGCCTCTCTCGATAGCGTCGGGCTTGTTCGTTGACTTTGTCTTTGTTCAGCTTTCGCCACGCTTTAGTGTTCTCGTATGCGGTGGGGATGTGGAGACTCCTTTCAGAGCGAACTGATATGGAAGTTGCTCTATTCTCTTCCACTCTCAGCCTCGCTTTCTCTTTCGGGCCTTCGCCCGGTCGGCCTTGAACTCTGCCGGCGTGTGGACGGTGCCGGTCTTGGTGTTCTTCGCCTCCACGACCTTGTTCCCCCGGAAGGCGAGACGCACGGGGCCGGCCTTCGTCTTCACGGTGCGGTAGCGGACTCCCTTGAGCGGCATCAGCTTCCGACAAGACGACTGAGGGCCGGGGGATGGAAGATGTTGGGTCCCGGACCCACCCCGCCGACAGCCGCAGGCAGACCGGGAGGAACGGGCGCGGCGGGACCAAGGACCCCGGGAGGTCCGCCAGGCGGCCCCGGAGGGCCACCGGGAGCACCGCCACCGCCTTGAGCCGCCTGAGCCGCGGCGACTTCGGGTGGAACGGGGCCGACATTGTTGGGGGTGGCCGTGGCCTGCTGGGGTGGGTTGGCGAGCGCCCACTCGTGGAAGTCCTTCCCCTCCCCCACAGCGAGGTAGGCCCGGGATATCCAGTCGGGAGGAACGGCGGTCTGCCCGGTGAGACTCATCTCCACGAGGGCGTCCAGCTTCTGCTGCCACATCCTTGCCCGCTCGGCCCGCACACTGCGGATGGACCGGTTCTTCTCCATCACGGTCAGTTTCGACATCGTGTCGGCGCCCAAGTCCTGCAACTGAGCGATGTGGCCCTGGTATCCCCCGAGCCCCGGGCCGAAGTCCACGGTGATCTTGCCGAGCTTCGGGCCTATGTCCTTCAACGGGGTGTAGGAGGTGAAGAAGGTCTCCCCCCGCACCCATGCCGAGATGTCCTTGGTGACGTTGGGGAACACGGCCCGGTCCTGGATGAGCGCCGATGCGTAGAGCCGAGGTAAGAGCCAGCCGTTCTTCTTGAAGTAGTCCTGCACGGTCTCAACCACGGGGGCCTGATTGAGCTGCTGGATCCCCTGCCCGGTGATCGGCCCACCGGGTAATTGACCCTGAGTCGCCTCGGTCTCCATGTTCATTGTCCGGAGGTCGTTCTGTAGCATCGCCATGTCCCGGTCGACCTGGAACGTCGGCGGCGGGGTGAGGATCTGCACGGCGGCGTCGGGCGAGACCGCCTGCATGGATCGAGTCTCGGCGTCGATCTCCCAGATCCCCTTCTTCGCCAGCCACCCGAAGACAACGGCGTCGTTCAGAGCGAGTTTCTGGGAGAGGAGAGTCGAGTAGGCAACCTCCAGCCCGATCTGCTGGTAGTAGTCGGAGTCCCCCGCCCCGGAGTCGAAGCAGAAATTGGTGGGGAAGTACCACGGGCACCACGGGCATCCGTGCTCCGACTGGTTGAGCAGGATCCCGGTCCCGCCGAGCACGGTGTAGACGTCGGTCGAGTCGTAGTACATGACGACCGTGTGGGTCTGGTGGAGTTGCATCTGCGACGTCCCGAGGATATCGTCAAGCGCCTTCGACGTCGGGTCGAAGCCCTTGATCTGCTTCGCCGTCATCACCTTGCGGATGATGCAGTCCTCGAGTTGGCCCGCTCCGGCGTCGTTGGCCGGGATGAAGTTCGTCAGGTCATAGGACAGCCATCCAGTGCCGCTGATCCCTGTCGACGTCCACCCCGCCCCCGGGAGCGCGTTTCTCGGATCCTCCACAAGCATCTGGGGGTACTTCGTCCGGGGGTCCGGGATCACTCCCACCGCGGCGGCGCCCATGAGAACTTCGTAGTTGGCGAGGATGCCCATCTTCAATTCCATCGCCCACACATCGTTGTAGCCGGCGATGATCTTCTCGATGCGGTCCTGATCGGCGAGGGCCTTCGCGGTCTGAGCGAGTGGGGAGACGTAGGCATCAGGCACCACCCCAACGAGGCGGCCGAACATCTTGGCGGACCGTCGGATGAAGCCGGCGACCTTGGGGATCTCCTCGGCCGGGTACTCGTCGGGGAACAGATCCTTGTGCGCCCCCCTCCAGATGGCGGCGAGGATGTCCCACTGCTGACGCAGGTCCCCAAACTGCATCGCCCGCCACTGGGTAAGGGCGTCGATGTCTGCGGGGGTCATGGTCACGGCTTGGCCTCATGGCAGGCGCAGCGACAAGGGGCTTCACACGTCTTGCAGACCTTCCGGCATTCGTCATGGTGCCCGTGGATGCAGTAGGTCGAGTAGTAGTGGGGGAAGTAGGAGACCAACTCTTCCTCACCTTCGACCACGAGATGCACCGGAGGAGCACTCACGCCGCACCCGCCCAGTACTTCCCGACCCGCGCCGGCGGCGATCGGTGCCTTCCCGGTGAGCCCTTCCACCCGGGCCACCCCGTTCCGGAGGATGCGAGAGCGAGCAGGCCTGCGAGGTTGAACTTCGGGAACCACAGCGCCATGAGAAGGTCGTTGGTCCCGATCTCCCCCAGCATCTCCTTGACGAGATAGGAGAACTTCCACCGGCTCTCGGCGTCGGCGTTGGGGATGCGGATGCGCGAGTGCTCGATGTCGTCGGCGAGTGTGCCGATCCCCCAAGCCCGGGAGTTCTTGTTCTCCCCCGTGTGGTGGTAGATGACCTTGATCCGGCAGCGGCGGGTGAAGTCCTGAAACCGCTCGTCCTCGATGAGGAACTTGGCGATGTTGCGCTCCAGCACGATCACCCGGTAGTCATGCGTCTGGTGCCATCTCTCCAGGAGGGTGAGAAGCGAGGCGGTGTTGTGCTTGGCCCGGTCGAGGTCGAGGAGCACCGGCGAGTAGCTCCCCCCCTCGGCGAAGAGGTCGAGGCAGATGATCCCCCAGTACATGACGTCGGAGGGGTCGATCGACACCACCCGGATCGAAGGCACAACTTCGCGCCCGGTCTGGGTCTCCCTCGTGGGCCGGATGGACTCTCCCCACCCACGCTCGTTGTCGAGGCAGCCGGGATACTGCACATGGTCGATCTCCCCCCCGTAGATCCACTCCGGGAAAGCGAGCGAGTTTCGTCCTCCCCGGGGGGCCTGCATCCACATCGCCGCCCACCCGTCCTCACCTGCGAGAGAGCGGGCATCCTCAAGGGTCTCAGGTGTCCAGCCGATCGCATCCCCGCCCGTTGATTTCTGGAGCGGAAAGAGAAGCTCCCCCGTCTCCACGTTCACGGCCGGTTCGACGGTGGTGTCGAAGAGTCTCTCGTAGCCCATCATCCCGGCGCCGAGGTCTTCGTCCGCCGCCAGCTTTCTGAGCGCTGATGCGGGCCACTCCTGGATCTGGGTGTACGGCTCGGACCCCACCGGCAGCTTGGCCCCGTTGATGTCGATCGTCCCCCGTGCCGGCTCGAGGCGGGAGAAGACGTGGAGGCGGATCCAGCGCAGCATCGTCACCGCCTGCTCGGGAGTCTT
>WNFJ01616169.1_pt2 | contig 11570 bp, 12 predicted proteins | sample 5400461 | NCBI WGS metagenome assembly WNFJ01 (sample SAMN13153349, study PRJNA577476) | soil metagenome | isolation source: 115 cm saprolite on Douglas fir-dominated hillslope | place: USA:California | collected 2013-09-17 | reverse complement strand
TCATCGTCTTCGACAGCACAGGAACGGCGCTCCAAGACGTAGCCGCGGCTGCCATCGTCTATGAACGCGCCTTGGCAAAAGGCAAAGGGGACCGGATGGACTTTGCTGCTTGAAAACAAGGAAAGAAAGAGCTCAACCAGAGGCGGATTCGGTGGACCAAAGCAGGGAGCCGAAATGGTTGCTTCTCATGCACCAGATTCCGCCGAAGCCCAACTATTTCCGGGTGAAGATCGGGAGGCGCCTGCAGCGCCTGGGAGCTGCGCCGATCAAGAACTCCGTCTATGCGCTCCCCCGGAACGAGCAGTCCTACGAAGACTTCGAGTGGGTGGTTCGGGAGATTCTCGAGGACGGCGGCGAAGCGTCGGTCTGTGAGGCTCGCTTCGTCGATGGGCTGTCCGACGCCCAGGTCGAGGCCATTTTCAATGCGACTCGTGAAGCCGATTATCTCGCGCTAGCGGAGGAGGCCCGTCGGTTGCAGTCGACGCTGTCTGGCAGCAAGAAGGCCGGGGACAGCAAGGAGGAGCTCGAATCCAACATCGCGCGCCTGAGGAAGCGCTTGGCGGAGATCGAGAATATCGACTTCTTCGCCGCCAGCGGCCGGGACACGGTCGAGGCGATGCTGGTTGGTTTGGAAGAGCGATTAAGGGCGTCCGCCAGCCCTCCATCAGATCAGAGCGATGCGGCCGGCCCTCGGCTGTCCATCGAGAAGGTGCAATCTCGCACCTGGGTCACGAGAAAAGGAATCCACGTCGACCGGATGGCGAGCGCCTGGCTCATCCGACGCTTCATCGATAAAGACGCGCGGTTCAAGTTCGTTGCCGGCAAAGGCTATCGCCCAGAATCCGGCGAGCTTCGCTTCGACATGTTCGAGGCGGAATTCACGCACGAAGGCGACCGGTGCACCTTCGAAGTGCTACTGCATCGATTTGATCTGGCCGATTCAGCACTGAAGCAGATTGCGGAAATTGTCCACGACATCGACCTCAAAGACAGCAAGTTCGGCCGCGAGGATGCGCTTGGACTGGACCGACTTATCGCGGGCATCGCGATGGGTCATCCCGAAGACGAGAAGCGGTTGGCCGAGGGAACTATTCTGTTCAACGGTTTGTACGAGTACTTCAGGAGAAAGAGGTCGTGAGAAATGGAATTCGCCAGAGTGTTGGGTGCCGCGGTGATCAGTTTAAGCTCGCTCGTGCTTGCGGAGGGTGAAGTGGAAAAACCATCGACGAAAACTTGGAAATTCGATTCTGATCCCGTCGGCAAGCCGCCCAGCGGTTTTTCGTTCGGACGCACGGGGCGGGGCGCGGAGGGTCAGTGGGTGGTGCGCGCGGAGAGCGATGCGCCCAGCAAACCCAATGTCCTCGCCCAGTTGAGCGTGGACGATACCGACCGTCGTTTTCCGATCGCCTTCACCGGCCCGGAGATGAAGGACCTGCGCCTTTCGGTGAAATGCAAGCCAATCTCTGGGAAGGTGGATCAGGGGTGCGGCCTGGTGTTCCGACTCAAGGACGCGGACAACTATTACGTCGTTCGCGCCAACGCGCTGGAGGACAACGTTCGCCTCTACCACGTGGTGAAAGGCAACCGCCGCGAATTCGCGGGGTGGAATGGCAAGGTCGCCAGCGGCGTCTGGCACGATCTCGCGGTCGAGGCGAAGGGTGACCACTTCGAGGTCTTCTTCGACAACAAGAAAATATTTGAAGCCCACGACAAGACCTTCCCGGAGGCAGGGAAGGTCGGGCTCTGGACCAAGGCGGACTCGGTCATCTACTTCGACGATCTGTCGGCGAGCCCCCTCTAAACGGAAGCACAAGGAGAGACGTCGATGATGAACCGAATCGTACCGATGGTGGCGATGCTTGGACTGTGCGGGGTCGCGGCGGCAGCTCCAAAGAAGGCTGGAAACGGCTCTCAGCTCGACACCGCGCGCATCGAGGAGCTCACGGGTGCCAAGGGTGCGCTCAATGAAAAGGAGCGTGTTTTCAAGGTATCGGTTCCGCGGACGGACTTATCGGTCACCACGGCGGGCGTGAAGATGACCCCGCCCATGGGTTTGACGAGCTGGGCGGCGTTCAGCGCGACGGCAACCAGACGATGGTGATGGGGGACATGGTGATGACCGAGGACCAGGTGAATCCCGCGATGAGCACGGCCCTGGACAATGGGCTCGAGGTGACTGCGCTGCACAATCATTTCTTCTGGGATTCGACCTTTCCAAGACAGGCGCGCAAAGCGGTCCAGGTGGTGATTCTGGCGGCCGGGGCAGTGGGGCTGGTCGTCAAGGCGATCGCGTCGCGATGACAAACGGTTAGGTCAGAACTTCCCGCCCCCGCGCACGAAAATGGGGGACCGTCATGGTAGAGGAACCTGGGAAAGAAGGGGGCTCAAGTATGGCCAAGTCACAGTGGCACAAATTTTACACCGCGAAGGTCACCGCACCACCCGCGCTACTCTTCGAACTTCTTTCCGACCTGCCAAATTACGCACGATGGCTGCCCAAATCCGACACTTTCACAACGACTACGGATGTCGAGCCGTACCCAGTCCAACTAGGCAGCAAGTACCATGACGGGAAACCCGCTGAGCCCGGCAAGGACTGGTGGGGTACGGTGATCGGGTTTCAGCCTCCAGGATCGGTCGACTTTCACCACGTCATCCGTATTAGCCAGTTGAAGGCAACAGTCGATGTGCATATTCACTACTCCTTCGAACCGAACGGGAAAGACACGCTCGTCAATCGCTGGCTGGTTCTGGACGTCACAATGCCCGTAGCGCTCCGCCCGCTCCGCCGCGTGATTACCGGATACTTCGACAGGGAAAACGTCCGAACCATGGACGCGGTAAAGCAATACGCCGAGGCGCACCCAGAAGGCGTGCCGAAGTAGTCAAGTCGGCAAGGCCACGCCGCAGATAAAAACGCCGCAGATAAATAATTTGATCCAGGAACGCCGACCCATCTCAATATTGCCGGACTTCGCGGCCTTGAGGAGTTCTGTGGTGGCTGGTCGTCAAGGCGGTGTCATCGCCTTGAAGCGTTACTTTGACCGCAACTGCTGCTAGGTAATGTCTCGCGCACAGCAACCGTCGGGCCAAAAACGCGCTCGACTTGAGGAGGGGTCATGTTTGCAAGAACGAAGACACCATTGGCAATCGTTGCGTTACTGCTGGGTGGCAGCGTAGCCCTGGCCAATCCAGAGCCGAGGTGGCCCGTTCCAGGAACCACCGTTGCCGGACTCGAGCTGATCCTCCGCGCGCAAACCGACCGCCTGGCCCGTGCTGCCGAGAGCCTCCAGGGAGCTGGCGCCGGACGTATCGATCTGAACAACACGTTGCACATTGCCGTAGAGCGTGAAGCGACCATGCTCGAGCTGATCGACGCGGCACCCGCGCTCGCCGTGCAAAATGCCCTCGCCGCAGACCAAAGAGATCGGTTGCCCGCATCGGTGCAGCAGCACGTCGAGCAGACGACTACCGAAACCGGCATCCTCGAAGTGTTGGGCTGGGTCGCTGAGGACGGGCGAATCGGTTACCAGCGATACCTCGTCGTGGGCGAGCGTCGCCTGCGGCTCGCGGTGGATCGAATTTCACGCGATTACAAAACCGGGACCGTTCTCACCGTCAACGGCATCGTGCTCGGCGATTGGATGGCAGCCGAGAATCGCGGTCTGATCGTTCGCGAGCGGGCGCCAACCGCGACGCGTGTCGCAGTCGACCGGAATGCTACCCGTGTGGAGACCGCGCTGATCGTCAATATCAATTTTTCGGATTTGGTAGAGCAGCCATGGACGATCGACTTTGCGATCAGTCGATTCGCAGAGACCGCTACCTGGTACGAGGAGGGCTCTTATAACCAGATGACCCTGGCATCGGACATCGCCGGCTGGTTCACCATTGCCGCGACCTCAGGCGTTTGCGATTTTCGCCTCTTCCAAGATCAGGCAGAGGAGGCGGCGCGCACAGCCGGCTTCGAGCCAAACAACTACGACCACGTGGTGATGACCTTTCCCAGGGTGGAGAGCTGCGGGTTCTCGGGGCTGGCCGAGCTGGGAGGTCGCTACGTCTGGTTGAACAACACCATTGGTTACGGGGTTGCGACGCACGAGCTGGGCCACAACCTGGGCCTTCTTCACTCCCACTCGACGCGCTGCAGCGATGGACCGCTCGACGGAACCTGTGAAACGGCCGAGTACGGCGACCGTTTCGATACCATGGGTTACGCCGCCGGCGGCGCGCACTATCATGGATCCTATCGGGCGTACGTTGGATGGATCCCCGCTTCGGACGTGCGGACCCTGGTTCCCTCGGACGGCGAGGTCGTCGTCGCGTTGCGCTCGGCGGAAAGCCCGTTCGGAACCCGGGTCCTGCGCGTGCAACGCAGGGGCCTCGACGACTATCTCAACATTGAAACGCGCGAAGCAGTCGGTTTCGATTCGGTGCTCGCTAAATTTCCAGCGGTGATGACCGGCGTCGAAGTTTATGTGGGGGCGACGTTGAGCGACCAGTCGATCATCGATGTCGCTTACAAAACCGAGACGGCGGACGATGCACCGCTCCAGCTCGGCGATACGCTTTATGACCACGAGGGGGACGTGAGCATCACCGCGCTCTTCGACCGCGAAGGTGAGCGATACGTCTGCGTCCATTATGATCTGAGTACACGAGGCTGTGCATTCTGAGCCACCCCGGTGCGGACCTTGATGAATCCGCAGGCCCGCGCACTCACTAAAAGCCTCGGCTGGCGGCAATTCCATGCCCGCCAGCCGAATGTCTCAAGTCCTGCCCGATTGGAACAGGGAACTGTTACATGCCCATGCTTCTGCGCATCCCTGCAGCCGGGGCTTCGCCGTCGCCCTTCGGGCGTTCCGCAATCATCGCCTCGGTCGTGAGCATCAGCGCGGCGACGGAGGCGGCGTTGACGAGCGCGGTGCGAGCGACCTTCGTCGGGTCGATCACACCCGCCTTCACCAGGTCCTCATAGGCGCCGGTCGCGGCGTTGTAGCCAAATGCGTTGTCCTTCGATTCCTTCACTTTGTTCACCACGATGCTGCCCTCGACGCCGGCGTTCTCTGCGATTTGGCGCAGGGGCTCCTCGAGCGCCCGGCGGATGACCGCGATGCCGAACTTCTCGTCTTCGCTGACCTCAATCTTGTCCAACACTTTGAGGCAGCGGATGTAAGCCACGCCGCCGCCGGGGAGGATGCCTTCTTCCACCGCCGCGCGGGTAGCGTTGAGGGCGTCTTCGACGCGCGCCTTCTTCTCCTTCATCTCGGTCTCGGTCGCCGCGCCGACGTTGATCACCGCCACGCCGCCGACGAGCTTTGCCAGCCGCTCCTGCAGCTTCTCTTTGTCGTAATCGGAGGTGGTCTCCTCCATTTGCGCGCGAAGCTGCGTCACCCGGGCGCGGATCTGCTCTTTGGTCCCAGCGCCATCGATCAGGGTCGTGTCGTCTTTATCGATGGTGATGCGCTTGGCGTGTCCGAGATCCTTGAGGGTCACGGTCTCCAGCTTGATTCCCATCTCCTCGGCGAGGAGCTTGCCGCCGGTGAGGATGGCGATGTCCTCCAGCATGGACTTGCGGCGATCGCCGAAGCCAGGTGCCTTCACCGCCGCCACTTTCAGGGTGCCGCGCAGCTTGTTGACGACCAGCGTTGCGAGCGCCTCGCTCTCGACGTCTTCGGCAATGATCAAGAGCGGCTTGGCCGAATGGGCCACCAGCTCCAGCACGGGCAGCAGGTCCTTCATGTTCGAGAGCTTCTTCTCGTGGATCAGCACGTAAGCGTCTTCGAGCACCACTTCCATCCGCTCCGGGTCCGTCACGAAGTAGGGCGAGAGGTAGCCGCGGTCGAACTGCATGCCTTCCACCACGTCCATCGTGGTTTCCAGGCCCTTTGCCTCCTCGACCGTGATCACGCCTTCCTTGCCCACCTTCTCCATCGCCTGGGCGATGATGGTGCCGATGGTGGCATCCCCGTTGGCGGAGATGGTGCCGACCTGGGCGATCTCCTTGGGGTCCTTGGTCTGCCTGGACATCTTCTTGAGCTCTTCGGTCACCTTGACGACGCCCTTCTCGATGCCCCGTTTGATCTCCATCGGGTTGTGGCCGGCGGCCACGAGCTTGCTGCCCTCGCGGTAGATCGCCTGCGCGAGCACGGTGGCGGTGGTTGTTCCGTCGCCAGCGACCTCAGAGGTCTTCGAGGCCACCTCCTTGACCATCTGCGCGCCCATGTTCTCGAATCCGTCCTCGAGCTCGATTTCCTTAGCCACGGTGACGCCATCCTTGGTGATGGTTGGCGAGCCGAACGACTTCTCGAGAACGACGTTGCGGCCCTTGGGGCCCAAGGTGACCTTGACAGTGTCGGCAAGGGTGTTGACACCGCGAAGGATCGCTTCGCGCGCCTGAACATCAAAAAGAATGAGTTTCGACATGAGGTGTTCCTTTCTAAGAGTGGGATATCTGTTTTCGCGGACTACTTTTCGATCACACCGAGGACGTCTTCCTCGCGCAGCATCAGGTGCTCCTCGCCGTCGATCTTGATTTCGTTTCCGGCGTATTTGACGAACAGCACGCGGTCGCCCGGCTTGATTTCCAGCGGCCGCACCTTGCCGTCCTCGAGCACCTTGCCGTTGCCCACGGCAACCACCAGACCCTCCAACGGCTTCTCCTTGGCGGTGTCGGGAATGATGATCCCGCCTTTGGTCTTCTCCTCCTCCGGAATGCGCTTCATGATGATGCGGTCATGTAGGGGACGAATCTTCATCGTAATTCTCCTTGAGCGATGTATCGCAGGCCCGCCTTCCAGCTGACGCCGTCCAGCGAGCAAATTCACCATGGCTGACAGTGACCCAATCCAAAGCTACGCGGTGCGCTTTTTTGAGACTCTTATGGTGCGAAGTCCGCATCTGGCTCCGCACACCACCTTTTCTACGCCCCCAGCAGCAATTCGACAATTAGGAACTTTAAGTAGAATACGTCGCAAAAAGCGAAGTTACCTATTTGCGGTCGGCCTCAGGCTGCCCGGGGCGGTTACACCCGGCGGGCGTGAATGGTCGCTTCCGTCTTGCTCTCCATTTTACAGAAGGCGACGCCTGAATTGATCGTCAACCGATGACGATCAGTCGAGCGTCGCCCCGGTTCTCCACATCCTCTAGCTTGGCTCGCGCCGCTGAATCACGATTTCGACGCGCCGGTTGTTGGCCCGACCTTCCGCGGTGCTGTTTTCAGCGATCGGCCGGTTCTTCCCAAAGCCCACCGCCTTGATCCTCTCAGAAGAAGAAAGCACAAGCGTACGGATGTTCCATTTGGCTAGACTCATTTAAGTTCCCTTTCGGTTAAGACCCATTGCCTTACGGCTTGGATTGTTGGTTGCGCAGCTCTAGCGCCTTCACTTCGTCTGACGCGCCCTTTGCGTCCGCCACCAGCGGGGCTTCCTTCGCCAGGGCCAGAGCCAGCTCTGCATCCGCTTGTGCCCGGAGGAGCAGGATGTCAGCCTTGTCCTTCTCGCCGTTTCGCGGTGTCGGCAAGGCGAGTGTTTTTTACTTGGTAGGCTTTGGTGGGACTGCGACAAGCGCCCGGTTCTGGTCCCACTCGCGCTCGCGATCAAGGGCGCGCGCAACCGCACGGGAAGCGCGGTCGGCTGCGCGATCGAGCGCGACGAACATGTCGGCGTCGATGTGCTCGACCTGAACACCCTTTGGCGTCAAGCCGACGTCGATTTGGCAGCGTTTGTCGGCGTCGCCGCCTTGGTTAGTGGTGTCTGAGAATTGAAGGAGCACGCGACCGATCCGCTCTCCGAAGCGACTGAGCGCGAAACCGAGGCGGCGTTCCACCCGGGCTCGGAGGGCCTCGGTGATGGCGATGTTTCGGCATCGAATCTGAATCTTCATCTCTTCCTCCGGCGCGAAAACCAGGGCACTTCGCCCGGATGCTCCTCGCTGGCAGCGGTCTCCACCCGGATCTTCTAAACCGTCGCTCACCAGTCGACTATTAGGAAGTTTCAGGGTGAGCCGTAGTAAAAAACGACGTATGGTCAAGGGCATGGAATGGCTTAATTATCACCACCTTCTCTACTTCTGGGTCGTTGCGAAGGAGGGAAGCATCGTGCGGGCGAGCAAGGAGCTCCGCCTGGCGCACCCGACGATCAGCGGCCAAATCCATCGGCTGGAGGATATTCTCGGCGAGAAGTTGTTCAGCCGGAGAGGACGGAATCTGGTGTTGACGGACGTGGGTCGCGTCGCGTTCCGCTACGCCGATGAAATCTTTTCTCTGGGGCAGGAGTTTCTGGATACGGTCAAAGGACGCGAGACCGGCCGGCCGATCCGCCTGGTGGTTGGAATTGCCCACGTTCTCTCGACATCGATCGTGAACCGGATGCTGGAGCCGGCATTCCTCCTCAAAGAACACATCCGGGTGATTTGTCGGGAGGCCCACTCCACCGAGGCGTTCCTGGGTGAGTTGGCGGTGCAGGCGGTGGACGTCGTCCTTTCAGACGCGCCGGCGGCGCCGGGCACGGCGGTCCGGGTATTCAATCATCTGCTCGGCGAGTGCGGCACCGCGTTTTTCGCGGCACCAGACCTTGCCCGGTCCTGCCGGCGACGATTCCCGCAATCGATCGAGGGCGTGCCCTTTCTACTCCCTGGAGCCAACACCGTGCTCCGTCGAACGTTGGAGCAGTGGTTCGATTCGCAGGACATCAAACCCAAGGTTGTCGGTGAGCTGGATGACTCCGCGCTGGCGAACGTCTTTGGCGAGGCCGGCTATGGCATCTTTGCAACCCCAGACGTGATCGAGGAGGACGTTCGGCGGCGCTACAAAGTGCAGCTCGTTGGCCGGGCAGGGGACCTGCGACAGCGATTCTATGCCATCTCCGTCGAGCGCAAGCTCAAACACCCCGCGGTGGTCGCTATCTGCGAGGCGGCACGGAAGCACATTTTCGCCTGAGTGAAGAGGCGGCGAGGCTTCCGTAGCACTTGTTTCAGTCGCCGGCCCGACCGCGGCCACTGAAGATCTCCGGCCTTGACCAGCTCAGACCGGCTGGCCGGCGGCGGCGAAGCTCGCTTCCGGCTCGGGCTTGTCTTTAGGCCTGCCGATCACCGCCCGGATCCGGTGAACGCCGCCGTCGTCGACCAGGGGAATCGCACTCGAATCGACCGCGACTCCGTCGAGCCAGGCCTGGCGGATCCCGCGACAGCGGTGCTCCGGGTTCTCGACTTCGATCTCGTAGCGGGAGCGACCGAACCGCCAGGCGATGGTGTAGCGCGGCCAGGAAGCCGGGATCGATGGGTCGAGGCGGAAGTCCGCGCCGTGTCGGGTCAGTCCGAGGATCTGCTCCAGCCCGGTGCGATACATCCAGCCTGCCGCACCGGTGTACCAGGTCCATCCGCCCCGTCCCAGATGGGAGGGGTGCGTATAGACGTCGCCGGCCAGGACGTACGGCTCCGCTTTGTACCGGTCCATGTCCGCGAGTGTGCGGGCGTGATTGATCGGGTTGATCATGTGGAACAGCTCGACTGCCTCGTCTCCGGCGCCCAGGCGTGCCACCGCCATCACCACCCAGCTCGCGGCGTGGGTGTACTGGCCGCCGTTCTCGCGAATCCCCGGGGGGTAGCCCTTGATGTATCCGGGTTCTTCGACCCCATGGTCAAACGGGGGCGCCAGCAGCGCGGCGACGCCGGGGCCGCGGCGGATGAGGTGCGACCTCACCGAATCCATCGCCTGCTCGGCGCGTCCTGGCCGCGCTGCTCCGGAGAGCACCGCCCACGACTGGGCAATCGAATCGATCTTGCCGTCTTCGTTCTGGGCCGACCCCAGCGGGGATCCGTTCTCGAAGTAGGCGCGGCGGTACCACTCGCCGTCCCACGACATGTCCAGCATGTGGCGGAGCCTTTCCTGCTCGCCGCGATAGCGCGCGCCTCTCGCCGCATCGCCGCGGCTTTCGCAAAGCGGGGCGAACTGCTCAAGGACCGCGTGGAGGAACCATCCAAGCCAAACGCTCTCGCCTTTCCCTTTCGGCCCGACCCGGTTCATCCCATCGTTCCAGTCGCCGCTGCCGATAAGCGGCAGGCCGTGGGTGCCCGCGGTGAGCGAGCGGTCGATGGCGCGCACGCAGTGCTCGAAGAGGGAGGCCGACTGGCCTGAGGGGACGGGAAGGTTGTACGCCTCCGCCTCGTCCGGTTCGAGCAGCGGCCCCTGAATGAACGGGACCACTTCGTCGAGAAGGCCGCGGTCGCCGGTCGCTTCGACGAAGTGAGCGGCGGCGTAGGGCAGCCAGAGCAAATCGTCCGAGCAGCGCGTCCGCGTTCCCCGTCCGCTCGGAACGTGCCACCAGTGCTGGACGTCCCCTTCCAGGAACTGGCGCGCGGCGGCGCGAAGCAGGTGCTCGCGGAAAAGGTCGGGCCGCGCGTAGGTCAGGGCCATCACATCCTGAAGCTGGTCGCGGAACCCGTAAGCCCCTCCCGGCTGGGAGTAACCGGACCGGGTGAAGACTCGGCAAGACACGTCCTGGTAGAGCAGCCAACGGTTGAGCAGAAGGTCGAATGAATCGTCGGGCGTGCTCACGGTGACGGCGCTGAGCATCTCCTCCCAGCGCCGCTCCACCTCCTGAAGGTCCGCCACCGCGGCCTCCGGGCTTCCATGGCGGGCGACGAGACTCCTCACCTGATCGAGATCGCGGCCTTCGCCGGGCAGGAAGACGATCCGCCGGGTCGCGCCCGGTGCGAGCGTGAGCTGAACGTGGAGGGCCGCGCACGGGTCGAGCCCGGCGCCGAAGCGTCCGGTCAGCCGCTCGCGCCGAAGCGCGGCCGGGCGGCGGATTTCGCCGTTGCGCCCGATGAACTCGAGGCGATCCGAAGTCGCCGACAGGAGCGGCTCGCTGACATGCGCGAAAGCGACCCGACCCGGCGTCTCCTGGTTCCAGGGGTTCGTTGCGAGGATCGTCTGCGTCAGGTCGTCCATTTCGGTGACCACGTGAAGGTGCTCACCGAGCTTCGGAGACCCGACCAGCCACTCGTTGTATCCGAATACGCCGATCCGGCGCGGGCTGTGCGAGCGATTGGTCAGGGTGAGGACGGAGAGCTTGACCGGATCGTCCGGCGCGACGAAGACCTTGAGCTCGTGCGCAATGTCATACGCCGCGTGAGCGAATCGCGTCACCCCAGCCCCATGCCTCACCACCCAGCGCCCATCGCTCGAGGTGCGCCGAACGCCGCCGGGTGTCGGCGACCAACAGGCGCCGCTCTCGTCATCGCGCAGGAAAATTACCTCTCCGGTGGGGTCGCGCACCGGGTCGTTCGCGAAAGGGGTCAGTCGATTTTCGCGGCTGTTCTCGGACCAGGTGAAGGACGACCCCGACGCGGTGACGACTGTTCCGAACGTCGGGTTCGCGATCACCTTCGCCCAGGGCAGAGGCGTCTCGCGGTCAGCCTCCAGAACCACCACGTACTCCTTGCCGTCCTGGGAGAAGCCGCCCAGCCCGTTCGCCATCGTCAGCGCAGGCACCTCGGCCTGTAGATTCAGATAGGTGGAGGGGCGGGATGGCGGCCTCGTTATCTCCGGCGGCCACTCGGGTTCCGGT
>WNFJ01743387.1_pt1 | contig 11571 bp, 8 predicted proteins | sample 5400461 | NCBI WGS metagenome assembly WNFJ01 (sample SAMN13153349, study PRJNA577476) | soil metagenome | isolation source: 115 cm saprolite on Douglas fir-dominated hillslope | place: USA:California | collected 2013-09-17 | reverse complement strand
GGAGTCCTCGATCGCGACGATCGCGTTCCGCATCACCGGCGCGATCTGGTCGAAGGCGACCGGCACGCGGTAGAGGTGGTTCGGGTAGTAGTAGGCGATCAGTTGGCCGTTGGCGGTCAGGATCTCCGAGCGCGAGGGGATCTGTCCCAGGGACTGCACGTTGAGCCCGTTGAAGGTGTTCGCCGCGTTGCGGGCGATGACTCCGGTCAGCCCCACCACCGGGACGACCACGGCCGCGACGAGCAGTCCAGCGCCGACAGATACCGCCGCGAGCTTGCCGGCCGCGCTCACGCTGGCGAGGCCGGCGCGGCGTCCTGAGCTCAGCACGCAATCAGGTTAACGCTGGCGGTCGTTATGGGCGCGCGGGAAAAGGATCCCGCGTCCTCTGGGCGCTAACAGAGCGTAATGTGGAGATCTTGGTGCTCCGGCTCGAGATCGCGCTCTTGCGCCGGCAAGTCACCCGGCCGGAACCGGGCCGGGCTGACCCTGCGATGATCGCCGCCCTGGCAAGGCTGCTGCCCAGACACCTGCTCCTGCACCAGGTCGTGACGGCGGGGACCTTGCTGGGGCTGGCACCGGCGCCTGGCCAGGCAGAACTGGGCCTGCCCGGATACGCCAGGACGACCGCCCGTCCCGGACGAGGTGCGGGCGCTGGTGGAACAGCTGGCGGCGCAGAACCCGCCTTATGTGGAGCCGGGGATTATGTGGAGCCGCGCGATGTCCCCCTTCTGGGTCGTGGCTGCTCTTGGCGTAGCCGTGGGGGCGGGAACGCTACGCGCCCAGCGACCTTCCGGGACGCTCAACTCACGCTCAGCGGTGGCGAGGTCGGGCTTCGGGTGGGCCGGGACCTTCCACCCCCCGGCGCGCCGGTCAGCTAGCCAAGGCCACCCACGTACTGCAGTTCCGCGAAGCATAACCAGGATGGAAAAGGCTCAGTGTTCGTTACCTGCATACAGATCCTTCTCGCGGTTTGTGGCGCACCACCGCCCCGGGGTTGGCGGACAGTGTGGTCGCCGTTGGTAAGGAACTCTTGGAGCGGGTGTTCATCGACGGTTGAATACGATCCTTCACGGGCTGTCCAGCGTCATCTGCTGAGGGTGCCCACGGTCGTTTTAGGGAATTTGACCGAAATTTTCATTCCTCCATTGGGGAGGGCTTCGGCGTCGAGGTGACCGTGGTGGGCGTTGACAACCGAGGTGACGATGGACAGTCCGAGCCCGGCGCCTTGGCCGTTGCTGACTCTTCCCTCCAGGCGCGTGAAGGGTTCGAACAAGGACGTCACCGCTGGCTCCGGGACGAGCGGCCCGCTGTTGGTGACGGTGATGTATGACACGTCGTCGTCGGAGCCGGTTACGACTCTTACCGAGCCTCCGGTGAGGTTGTAGCGGACGGCGTTGTCGAGCAGGTTGGCGACGAGGCGCTCGAGCAGGACCCGGTCGCCGAGGGCGGGGGCGGGTGACAGGTCGGCGTCGATGACGATGTTCGACGTTCTTGCGGCGGTGCTGGCGTGGTCTATTGCGTCTTGGGCGGCGGCTTCGAGGTCGACGAGCTCGTGGGTGGTCAGGCCCTGATCAGATAGAGCCAGGGTCAGGAGCCCGTCGATGAGCGCATCGGATTGGTCGATGGCGTCCCGGACGCGACCGGCGAGCACCTCGAGCTGTTCGGTTGTTCGGGTGGGCTTGGCCATTGCGACGTCAATCAGGGTGCGCATGGAGGTGAGCGGGGTTCGCAGTTCGTGCGAGGCGTTGGCGATGAATCTGCGTTGGCTGGCGAAGGCAAGATCGAGACGATTCAGCATGTCGTCGAAGGTGTCTGCTAGCTCTTTGAGCTCATCGGCGGGTCCGTCGAGGCTGATTCGCTCGTCGAGACGCTCCCGGGAGGCTCGCCGGGCGGCGGTGGTGACTGTGTGGAGGGGGAGGAGGATCCGCCGTCCTATTGCCCACCCCGAGATGCCGGCCACGATGGTGGCGACGCCTAGACCAGCCAGGGACCACAGGAGCAGTTTGTGAAGGTCATTGGCGCGCTGATTGGCGGCTCCGAGGAAGTATTGGCACTGGGTCATCAAAGCTTGGTCGAGCTTGAGGGTGTGATTGGCTTCAGCCGTCTGGCAGGTGCGGACCAGGCCGGCCGGTATGGAGCTGGGGGGAGGGGCGGGGCCGAAGCTGCGGTCAACCACCGTGTAGATGGCGGCGACGAACGCTGCGGCAATGACGAGGAACAGCCCCGCGCTGGCCACCGCGATCCGGGCCCGCACGCTGCGGCGGCCGAAGATTTTGCGTCGCAGCCGGGCTAGTGTCATGGCTAGGGGATCCGGTAGCCGCCGCCGATGACCGTCTCGATCACCCGCGGCTCGCCGAGTTTCCGCCGCAGGCGCAAGACGGTAACCGCGACGGTGTTGGAGAACGGATCAGCGTACTCGTCCCAGACCTGTTCGAGGAGCTGCTCGGCCGTCACCGCCGCGCCGTCCGCTGACACGAGCACCTCGAGTATCCCGAGTTCCTTTCGGGCCAAAGGCACCGGCCGGCCGGCTCTGGTGACGGCCCGGCGGGCCCGATCGACGATCAGGTCACCCCGAGTGAGCACCGGCGCGGTGGAGGGGCTGCGGCGGGCCAGCGCGCGCACCCTGGCGACCAGCTCACAGAAGTCGAACGGTTTGGCCAGATAGTCGTCGGCACCAAGGTTCAGCCCTTTCACGCGGTCCTGGACCAGAGCGGCGGCGGTGAGCATCAGGATGCGGCTCGTGCTCGGTGAGTCCACGATCTGCTGGCAGAGGGCGTCACCGTGGAGCCGGGGAAGATCGCGGTCGAGAACGATGACGTCATAGGTGTTCACGGTCACCTTGTCCAGCCCGGCCGGCCCGTCGTAGGCGACATCGACCGCTATCCCCTCGTCGCGCAATCCCTCGGCTACGGCGTCCGCTACGACCGAGTTGTCCTCCACGACCAGCACCCTCATGAGCTCCATGGTGCCTCACCACCGATGACAACCAGATAACGCTTCCCGGGAGCAGGGTGTCCCTCGCCCGGGCGGGCGGGTGGCGTTATCGCAGTGTCATCGGGCCGTTCGTAGCCTCCCACTATGAACAGCCGCAACGCATGGCCCGATCAGAGGAAACGACCAGACAGCAGCGGGCGCTGCTGGAACGGTCGTGCCGCGGACGGGGCAGGCCTGGACGAGGGAGAGATCATGGCACCATTCAGCAGCGGGCTGCGAGATTGTCGTGAGCGCCGCGACAGCTCACGCGATCGCCGTGGCGCGGCGAGCAGCGAAACGGAGGGTGCGGCATGAACGTCATCGAAGCCAGTGCCCTCGGCAAACGCTATGGGAGCACGTGGGCGCTGCGCGAGTGCACGCTGGCCATTCCCGGCGGGCACGTGGCCGCGCTGGTCGGACCGAACGGCGCCGGCAAGACCACCCTGTTGAACCTGGCGGTCGGCCTCACCGATCCGACTGCTGGCACCGTCGCGGTCCTCGGCGGCAGGCGGGCGGGGTCGCCGGCCGCGCTCGACGGCATCGCGTTCGTCGCACAGGACGCGCCGCTGTACAAGAACCTGTCCGTCGCCGACATGCTCTTCGACCAGGGATACGCCGAAGCCCGGCTGGCCGAGCTGGGCGTCCCGTTGAAGCGCAAGGCCGGCAAGCTGTCCGGCGGCCAGCAAGCGCAGCTCGCATTGACCCTGGCGCTGGCACGGCGGCCTCGGCTGCTCGTGCTCGACGAGCCGATGGCGATGCTCGACCCACTGGCCCGCCACGACTTCATGGCCACGGTGATAACCGCAATGGCCGAGGACGGTGTGTCCGTGGTGTTGTCCTCGCATGTGCTCGCCGAGCTCGAGCGGGTGGCCGATTACCTCATCCTGGTGTCGCGGGGCCGGGTGCAGGTGGCCGGCGAGGTCGACGACCTGCTCGCCCGCTACCGCGTGCTGACCGGCCCGGCCGCCGAAGCTGACAGGCTCGCCGAACGACCGGGCGTGGTGCGCGCCTGGCGCGGCGGGACACAAGCTCACCTGTTGATCAGGACGAACGCAACCACCTACCCGGTGCCGCCAGGCTGGCAGGCGCACCCGGTGAGCCTGGAGGAACTCGCCCTGGCCTACCTGCGCGAGCCCGGCGCCGCCGCGCGGCCCGGCCCGGCCCGCGGCCGGGACGCCGAACCGTCGGAGGTGACGAGATGACCGCGCTGACCGAGCCCGCCCGTCTGAAGGAGAACGCGAACTTGCGGCCGGTGCCGTGGCGGCGGATGGCCTGGGTCACCTGGCGGCAGCACCGGATCGCGCTGGCCGGCGTGGCCGCGTTTCTGGGCGCGCTGGCGGTCTACGTGTGGATCGCCGGCCTTCAGCTGCACCACGCCCATGCCGCCGCGACCGCCTGCCACCCGGCCTCACCTGCCTGCGCGGACCTGATCACCAACTTCAACAACATGAACAACTTCCTGGTGGGTGGCTACGTACTGCAGGCCGTGCCCGCGCTGATCGGGGCGTTCGCCGGGGCGCCGCTGCTGGCCCGGGAGCTCGAGATCGGCACCTTCCGCTACGCCTGGACCCAGGGGTTCGGCCGGTGGCGCTGGACGCTGGCCAAGCTGGTGCCGCTCGCGGTCGTGGTGGCCGCTGCTGCCGCTGCGATCAGCGTCCTGTTCTCCTGGTACTACCAGCCGTACTTCGCCACCGGCAACCAGGCCCTGTCCCTGTCCGAGGCGCCCCCGCTGGCTGCCGGCCTGTTCGGCCTGCGCGGGGTCGCGTTCGCCGCCTGGACGCTGGCCGCCTTCGCGATCGGCGCCCTGGCCGGCATGCTCATCCGCCGGGTCGTCCCCGCGATCGTCGCCACCCTGGCCGCCTACACCGGGCTCGCCCTCGTCGCCGGGAACTTCCTGCGCCAGCACTACCTGACGCCGCCGCTCACCAGCAACCCGAACGTGCCCGGTTCCGCGCTTGTCCTGAGCCAGTGGTGGACCCATGGCGGCAGATTCGCGTTCGCCGGCCAGCCCCCCAACGACCTCCTCATGCGCTTGTGCCCTAACGCTCCCGCGGGGGTGCTTGGCAAGCCGTTGCATCAAACCTTCTTCCAGTGCCTCGCCCAGCACGGCTACAGGACGTGGACCAGCTATCAGCCGGCCAGCCGGTTCTGGCCATTCCAGTGGATCGAGGGCGGCTGGCTGCTCGCGCTGTCGGTGCTGCTCATCGCCGTGACCGTCTGGCTCGTCCGCCGCCGGGTGGCCTAAACAGGGCCGGAGTTCCTCAAAGACGGACAGGTCGTCCAGGTCACACGATCGTCCCCAGGACTGCACCGTCCACGTCGCCGCCACTCGATCACACGACGACGCCCCTGCACAGCGCGGCGGCGGATGTGCTCTTCCACCGCGCGGAAGCGAACTGAGAAGGAGGTATCGCGAAGATGAAGGTGATTAGCAAGCTCGAGAGCACCGGTAGCCGCCATACTTGCACTCGCCGCCATACTGCTCTCACATTGCCGCTCGGCGCCGGGCCGCACACGGGCTGGCTGCCCCCGCCAATCGGCCGCGACCAGCACGGGTTCATCCTCACCGGAAGCGACCTCCCCGACCGCCGGAACCCAGCAGCCAGCAGGACACCATCGCGCCCCGCTGGAGTCCGCGTGGCGCCCGACCTGATTTCGTCGGCGGCTGGCGGGCTGGCAATGAAAGCGGCTCGTGGCGCTGCTCCAGGCGCCGCTGCCGAAGCTGCGGCCGAGAGCGGGAGCACACAGGTGAGCATTCTGGGACTACGCCGGGTGTCAAAGACCTGTGGCCAGGGCGCGACGTGTCCTGGGCTGCAGGCGATCGCGGTGGCGGTGGCCGTGGCCGTGACGGGTCTGCTCGCCGCGGCGTGCGGGCCCGGGCCGCGGGGCGGGAGCGCTACCGCTGCCCCGCCGGCCGCCACCGCGGCGCCGCCGGCCGCCACTTCGGCGCCGCCGGCCGCTCCGGTCGGCGGGACGGGTGATTGTGATTCGGTGACGACCTGCTATACCCCGCGCCAGCTCGAGGTGGCCTACGGCATCAGGCCGCTGCTGGAGCGCGGGATCGATGGCCGCGGCCAGACTGTGGTACTGCCCGAGCTCGCCGAGTCCCAGCAGTCCCCGCCCCCTGGCGGGCTCAGCGACCTGCGCCAGGACTTCGCCAGCTTCGACCACCTGTTCGGCCTGCCCGCACCGCAGCTGCGGGTGGTGAGCACCTTCGCCGGGTCCGCCGATCCCTGGCTGGCCAACGGGGAAGAGGTGCTGGATGCCGAGATGGTGCACACGATCGCCCCCGGTGCCGCCCTGACCATCGTCCTGGTCAGGGGAACGTCGCTGGACAGCGCCGCCAGCGCGGTCGCGGCGTCCGTCGCCGCGCTGCGCCTGGGCATGTCCCAGGGCGGCATCATCTCGCTCAGCCCGGCCGGGCAGATCGGCGGGGAGCACTGCGTCAGCCGCACGCAACTGGCCAGCCTGAACGCGGCGCTGCAGGCAGATGCGGACCACCACGTGACGGTGGTCGCCGCATCCGGCGACGCGGGCGCGGCCGGTGAGCCATGCGCGCTGATCACCGCCCTGTTCGGCATCGGGACCTTCCCCCCGCCGGTCAAGGAACTCGGCCTGGTCGCCTCTGACCCGCTCGTGCTCAGCGTCGGCGGCACCACCCTGCACGCCAGCCATACCACTGGCGCCTACCTCAGCGAGACCGCATGGGGCCTGCCCTACGGCACCCCGGGCACCTGGGTCCAGGCCTCCGGCGGGGGCTTCAGCCACCTGTTCACCCGGCCCGCCTACCAGGACGGCGTGCCCGGCATCGGCGCCAACCGCGGCGTGCCTGATGTGGCCGCCGACGCGAACCCGCACACCGGCATGACGATCGTCATCAGCGACGGCCGCGGCGGGTACACGATCCGCAACAGCGGCGGCACCAGCGCCAGCGCGCCGACCTGGGCCGGAGTGATCGCCCTGGCCGACCAGTACGCAGGCCGCCACCTGGGCTTCGTCAACCCCGCCATCTACCGCATCGCCCTTTCCCACCACCAGGCCTTCCACGACATCACCGCGGGAAACAACACCGCCTCATTCCCTCCCAAGACGATCATCGGCTACCGGGCAGCACCTGGCTGGGATCCCGTCACTGGGTGGGGAAGCCCCGACGCCGAAGTGCTCGTCCCCCTGCTCGCCCGCTACGCCAGCCCCTGAGCCCCCGGACCCGGCGACCGCCGTTGACTGTGCTCCTCGCGCCGGGAAACGCCGGCGCGCCGGACGCGACCCCGGCGAATACCGGGCCATCACCCGCAACCTGCTCCACCTCGGCGGCCACATCACCTGCGCGCCCGCCGCGATCACCGTCACCCTGGACACGCCTGCCCCGCCCCGGCTCGCACGCGCTGTCGCGATGCTCCTGGATGAGATCAACGCCGCCCCGCCCCGCATGCCCGGTGATCACCGGCCTATCACCTACCGGCTCGGTGTCCCTGGCAACGACCGACCGGTAGAAAGGTGACATGGTCGCCCGGCTCGTTACGCGGCATTTCCCGGCCGGCCCGGGTCCGGGTGCCGGCGCTGGGTCCGCGCGCTCCTCATCGCCGGCCCGGCCGGCCGTACATCCGGCGGATCCGGTTCGAACAGGCCGGCCCCCCGCCGAGGTGCCTGAGGCTGGAGTTGGATGGCAGCTGGCGTCTGATGGCTGTTGCCCTAGGCCTCCAAGAACGCGACTGGGGCTGGCGAGGGAAGGTGGGCATGCGCAGGCAGATGGGCTTGACCCGGCTGGACCGGCCCTGGCGCCGGCCAGGTGCGGCGTGGTATGCGCTGTGTCGGCTGCGGGGGCTGCTGCGCCCGCCGGTGGATGTGTATGAGCCTGTTGCGGGTTCGCTGCCGGTGTTGCGGGACCTTCCGGTGGTGGTGCGTGACGGCACGACCTTGCGGGTGAACGTGGTCGTGCCGGCCGGGGCCGGGCGGTTCCCGGTGCTGATGTCGGCCCACCCCTACGGCAAGGACAACCTGCCCGCGCGGCGCGGCCGCGGCTGGCGGGTGTCGGTTCAGTACCGGCTGTTGCGGCAGCCGGAGCGGGTGCGGTTTTCGTCCCTGACGGGGTGGGAGGCACCCGACCCGGCCTGGTGGGCGGCCCAGGGCTACGCGGTGGTCAGCTGCGACCTGCGCGGCGCTGGCACCTCAGACGGCGAGGCGAGCTTGCTGTCTGATCAGGAGGGCGAGGATGTCTATGACCTGATCGAGTGGGCCGCGGCGCAGCCATGGAGCACCGGGGCGGTCGGCATGCTGGGGGTGTCGTACCTGGCCATCTCGCAGTGGAAGGCCGCGGCGCTGCGGCCGCCAAGCCTGAAAGCGATCTGCCCGTGGGAAGGGTTTACCGACGCCTACCGGGACCTGCTGTTTCCGGGCGGCATCGCAGAGGCTGGCTTCACCCGGCTGTGGAGCCTGGCGCTGCGGCGGGTGCGGCAGCGCTACCGGCTCACCGCGGAGCAGCGCCGCCACCCGCTGCGTGACCAGTGGTGGGCGGGGCTGGCGCCGGCCCTGGAGAAAATCACCGTGCCCGCGCTGATCTGCGGCAGCTTCTCCGATAACAACCTGCACAGCCGCGGCTCGTTCCGCGGCTGGGAAAACGTCTCCAGCACCGAGAAGTTCCTCTACACCCACCGCGGCGGCAAGTGGGCCACCTTTTACTCCGCCGAGGCCCGCGCCGCCCAGCTGCAGTTCTTCGACCGGTACCTGCGCGGCCAGCCTGTCCCCGCGCTGCCGCGGATCCGGCTCGAAGTCCGGCAAAGCCGCGATGTCATCACCGGCGTGCGGGAGGAGGGCAGCTGGCCGCTGGAGCGCACCGAATGGAGGCCGCTGTACCTGACCGGCACCGGGCTCATCGCCACGCCCCCGTCAGCGGCTGGCCAGATCACCTTCGGCACGCGCACGCTGGGCGCGTGTTTCGAGTGGATCATCCCCGCCGACACAGAGATCACCGGGCCGATGGCGCTGCGGCTGTGGGTGGAAGCCGACGGCACCGGCGACATCGACCTGTTCGCCGGGGTGGAGAAATGGCACGGCCGAACCTACATCCCGTTCGAGGGCTCCTACGGGTTCGGCCGCGACCGGATCACCACCGGCTGGCTGAAAGCCTCCCTGCGCGCCCTCGACGGGCAAGCCTCCCGCCCGTTCGACCCGGTTCCCGCCTTCACCCGGCCCCAGGCGCTGGCGCCCGGGCAGGTCGTCCCGGCGGACATAGCCCTGGGCCCGTCCGCCACATTCTTCAAGGCGGGGGAGACCCTGCGGCTGGTCGTCGCGGGACGCTGGCTCTGGCCACGCAACCCGCTCACCGGGCAATTCCCCGCCGCCTACCAGAAAGGCACCAAAGGCCAATGCACTCTGCACTGGGGCCCGCAACACCAGGCACGCCTGATACTCCCCATCATTCCCTGACCTAGTCGATGGCCTCGATTCCCGGTCAAGTAATTGAGTTGAGGTTCCCTGGGGTCTGGTGATCATCGTGGCGGGAACCGGAACCGCACTGTGCGGCCGTCCCACCAGGGGATGGGGATTTCGAGGTCGGCGAAGCCGGCGTCGATCAGGACCGGGTGGTGGCTGCGCAGGTTCAGCGCGCAGGTGACAGCGTCTTCGGTGATGTGCAGGGTGCCGGTGGCGTCCAGGAAGTGCTGCCAGATCCGGTCGGGGGTGGCGGTTTCGTAGCGGGGCAGCTTGAGTTCACCAGCGTGCGTGGAACGGCGCCTGCTCGCAACTCTCGTGGGCATCCAGGTGAAGTGGCTGGGCGTTCATCGTCATAGTTGTGAACATGACGTTGTCCGCCTCGGTGACGGTGCGCCCGCGGCGGTGCACGTAGATCGCCCCGACCTCGGCGATAGTTGACTCAGTGGCGCGGACGGCGTCGATTGACGCCGTCCGCGACCATGATGCCTGCCACGCTGATGCGTGGCAGCAGCCCAGCCAACTCGATACCGAGTGAGGCCCCCGGGACCGTTCTGTCACTACTCACCCCCAGCTTTCCCTCGGGGTGGGACCGCGTTCGACGGCGGCGGTCTTCGAAAGAGTGAATTGATCGTCGATACGGGCTTCGCCACGGGACTGTCACCCGTCTCCTCGCGGCTCCGACCAGCCTGCTGATGCAGCGGTGACCCAGAGGCATAGAGGGTGTCGAGCCAGTGGCGAGACCCTTCGTGCCGTGATCCGCACTATGTCTGCTCCGGTCGGCTGGTGAAGTCCGATCCGTGTCCTAGCGTCGGGGCGTGTGCCGGCGCGGCAAGTTCATCGGTTCTCAGATCCCACCAGCCCGGCGGCACGAGGTGGAGTGCAATCGCCCATGTTTCGTCCTCAAGGCGAATCGCGATGCGGGTCATCGACAGAAAGTTATCGATGAACCAGTCGTCGCTATGGATCCCTCCCGGAGAGCGGAACCGACTCCCTCTGCGCGTCCCATACGCCAGGAAGTACCACAGTCCGTGCACACGCCCGATCATCTCGACGTGACGGTCGAAGAGCTCGGAATAGCTGGAAGAGCCGGTCAAGACGACTCCCCAGCGGCTGATGAGCTCGCGGGACAGGTCGAGGGTGCGTTCGAGTGACCTTCGGAGCTCATCCCGCTTGTGCGGATCAGTCAGGATGGCTTCGACGTTGCGCATCAGTACTGGTGCCTGCTCCGGCGAATTAAGAATCTGCGTGATGCGGAGGGCGTCGGCCTCCTCGTTGTCCTCGTGATCCCCGTCATGAATGACACTCACCAGTACGCCCCATGCCTCGCGGGCAGCCTCGGCCAGCTCCAGGAGCGCATATTGAGCCAGCAGCCGCCATCTGCGCTCGGATCGCCGGTTCAGGACGACATTGATCACAGTGATGGATACCAGGACGACGGCAAGAGAGGCCAGGATCGCCGTTGTTACGGGATGGTCAAGCCAGAACCGACCTGCATAGAAGTCGGAAGAGATCAATACGATCAACAGTGCCACTGCGGAAAGAGCAGCTGCGTGCGCCCGTCGCGGCGCCAGCGCCGATATGTTGCTTGCGCTTCCCCCGTGTCTATTGCTCAAGGATCTGCCGAAACACGCGGACGACTGTGTCTCGCCGATCGCGGCGATCCGGGGGGAACAGCGAAGCGAGTTCAGGTATCTGGGTATGCCAGACCAACGCCGTTGAGCGCGCCAGGCCGAGCAGCGTACCCGCTGGGTAGGTGCTACTTACCCTTCCGTCCCGCTGAGCGGCTGCGATTCGTCTGCCTTTGTCCTCGTTCGAGTCGAGGATGATTTCAAGCGGATGCCCGGATGCCCGCTCGACTTGGTACCAAAGAGTCAGGCGCAGCGTCTCTGGGGCGTCCTCGAACTTGTCGAACATTCTCCCGGCGTACTCGGCCAAGTCGTACTCATCGAAGTGCACCGAAGCGTGGAAATCGCGGATGCGGTCCTCGAAAGCGGCGGCGAACAGGGCCTCTTTGCTGCCGAAGTAGGCGTAGATCGCCTGCTTGTTGGCCCTCGACGCAGCGGCGATCCGGTCCACCCGTGCGCCGGCGATGCCGTAGCAGCTGAACTCGGTGATGGCCGCCTCGAGTAGCCGCCGCCTCGTCTCTTGCGAATCCCAGGCCACGGC
>WNFJ01736731.1_pt1 | contig 11573 bp, 6 predicted proteins | sample 5400461 | NCBI WGS metagenome assembly WNFJ01 (sample SAMN13153349, study PRJNA577476) | soil metagenome | isolation source: 115 cm saprolite on Douglas fir-dominated hillslope | place: USA:California | collected 2013-09-17 | reverse complement strand
AGCGGGGACTTCGATCGCTACTGGTCCTTCCACATCGCAAAAGACCAGCAGCGCCTTCATCCCGGCCACTGGAGCGTCGTCCTAAAGTAGCCACACCCATTTGATAATTTGATATCCACACGTGGTAGGACAAGGTCTGGAGCCTACCCGTTCCAGCCGCGGAAAGAGCAGCACCTTTCGCTCCCCGCTCGCGCTCTCGCTCATGATCCTGTGCCCCAATTTCCGCTCCGACACCGCCCATCGAAACAGAGCCAGGGCATCGGACAGAAAGTCGGAGTTGCTGCTGAGCTGCAATTCTTCTTTCACTAAGCGCACCGTGCGAACTTCTGCCGGAGCAAGGTCCGCCTGGAACTTGGTCTTGCGCCGCTGGCTGGTCGCTGGAGCCTCGATTCGCTTTTTTCTGGTCTTCAACGCCATTGCCTACCTCCCATTCCCCAGACGTATGTTCACTCGAATTATGCTCCTAGTCCATATCATAAATAGAGTCAAACTTCGGCGCTTGCCAAAAGTGACCCACCCATACTCTCCAAAAGTGACCCAGGCATTTTAACCGGCAGTGTTGCAACTTTGAGGCGGCGTATGACTGTTAGCATATTTCGTATCCGGCAAGTAAAGCATTGTAGATGATTTTGAGGGGGCGGGTTACCAACGGTTCCCACGATTTCAATGCCCGGACTGACAATCACGAACCCCGACGAACCCTGTCAATCATTTCCGGCCCTTCGTAAGCGAAGCAATTCTCGACTGTAGGCTGGATCGCGCCCGCCCTTCCAGCACGGGTGCTTCGCGCGAAAAATCATTCTTGAATCGCCCGCCCTTGTGCTTTACGCTGAGCCTCAATAGCTCCGCTGTAATCCCGCCGCGTCGCAGGCGCATTGTGCGCACAGCGGTCTCCTCGTCAAGAGCATCCAAGGGTCCCGAGAGTGACTGGAATTGCCGAAGGGGGAGAGCATGAACTCACCGCCAAGACTTTCATTCTGATAACTCCCTGGCATCGGTATCCGGTGTGTGCTCGAGGTTCTACGTGACGTCCCAGGGGGCGCACGAAGCGATTTCGAAAGGAGCAACCGATGATCACCCTGAACGCCGATCTTCAGAGAGACTTTCTTCAGAGAGGTTTCTCTCGCCGCAACCTTGGAAGGCTGGCCGCAGTCCTGACCGCCGGGGCCAGTCTGCCCTTCTACAACGAATTTTCGCTGGCGCGTGCCCAGGATCGCGTGGAGCAGGGCCCGATGCCGCCGGATGCCGTTCGCATTTCAGGAAATGAGAACCCGCTCGGCCCTTGCAAAGAAGCCTGCGAAGCCATTGCCAAGGTGGCCAGCCAGGGCGGAAGGTACGACCCGAATGGGGAGAATGAAGAATTCCACCGGACGGCGGCGGCCATGGAGGGCCTCAAGCGGAATTACGTGGCTGGATTCGCCGGTTCGGCCGATCCATTGCACCGGACCATAGCGGCATTCACTACACCGGATAAGCCGCTCGTCACCGGCAACCCGGGATATGAAGCGCCAGAGCGCACGGCCGAATTCATCGGCGCCAAAATCATCCGCGTCCCGCTACAAGCGAACGGCTCGCACGATGTCAAAGCGATGGTTAAGGCCTCGTCGGCGGCGGGTCTGTTTTATATCTGCAATCCCAACAATCCGACTGGCACCATCACCTCGAAAGAGGACGTCGAATGGCTGCTGGCCAACAAACCCCAGGGATCGATCGTACTGCTCGATGAGGCGTACATCCACTTTTCGAAGGATGCCACCATGGGCAGCTACCTGGTTGCGCAGGACAAAGAGATCGTCGTGCTGCGCACATTCTCGAAAGCCTACGGCATGGCTGGAATACGCGCCGGCATGGCGCTGGCGCGGCCTGACTTTCTGGCGAAAATCGCGCCATTCGGTTCGGGAAGGATACCGCTGACGGCGGCCGCAGCGGCGATCACCAGCATGAAGCTCCCGAGCCTGATTCCGGAACGGCGTAAAATCAACACCGATATCCGGGAGAGCACGCTGAATTTCCTGGAGCAGAAGAGGTTCACCTACCTCGCCGGCTCGCAAGCCAACTTTTTCCTGTTGGACGTGAAGCGGCCCGGGAGGGATTTCGCTGCGGCGATGGCGAAAGAGAAGGTATACGTGGGCCGAACCTGGCCGGTGTATCCCACCTATTCCCGAATCACGGTAGGGACCAAGGATGACATGGATAAGTTCAAGGCGGCTTTGATGAAAGTCATGGCGTAGCCGGTAACGGGAATATCAAACGCAATTAGAGGTTACTATGCACACTCAGGGGATTCGTGTGTCCGCTCTGGCGCTATTGGCGCTCTCTTTAGGGAGTTTCGGTTCGGCGCAGACATTTCAAGGAGGCATCCGGGGCACGGTGACTGATGCCACGGGCGCCGTCATTGCCGATGCGAAGGTGACGCTGACCGATATAGGCACCGGCAGCTCGCGCTCCACCCTTTCCGGCAATGGAGGCGAGTATACGTTCGCCGCTCTCAACCCGGCCACCTACACGATCGTGGTGCAAAAACCGGGCTTCAAGCTGCTCGAACAGAAGGGCATCGTGGTCAGCACGCAGGAGTACCTGATTGCCGATCTGAAGATGGCCGTAGGCGAAGTCACGCAGAGCGTGAACGTCGAAGCGGCCGTGCCGCTCATCGAGGCGGATACCGCCTCGACGGGGCAGGTAATCGACACACAGAAACTCGCGGATCTTCCCAATATGGGCCGCAATCCGTTCTATGAGGGCGTCAAAATCTCCCAAAACGTGACTCCGGGCGGCAATCCTCAATTCAACCGCATGGAGGACCAGAGCGGCTCTTCACAGATTTCGATTGCCGGCGGCCCGGTTCGGGGCAATAACTACCTTCTCGACGGCATTTCGGTCACCGACTCCACGAACCGGGCGGTCATTATTCCGACCGTCGAATCGGTGCAGGAGCTCAAGCTTCAAGCCAACACCTATGACGCTGAAGTAGGACGCACGGGCGGCGGAACGTTCAATCTGTTTCTGAAATCTGGCACGAACAACTACCACGCCGCGGCGTTCGGCTACTCATGGTTTCAGCCCTGGCTGGCCAACACTTACTTCGGTAATGCGGCGGGCCGCAACGCGGACGGTTCGCTGAAATCGCCTATCGCCGATCAGCCTTTCTTTAACTACGGCGGCGCCATTGGCGGGCCCTTGAGCATCCCGAAAGTCTATAACGCCAAAAACAGGACCTTCTTTTACATAACGGGAGAGGCCTACCGGCAGCAAAAACCGTCATCGACGGTGCTCGCCGTGCCGACGGCCCAGGAAAGAATCGGCGACTTTTCTCAGAGCCGCACGAGCAGCGGGGCGCTGCAGACGATTTACGACCCGACCACCAATCCCCGCGTGCCGTTTCCCAACAACATCATTCCGCAGAACGCGCTGAGCCCTGTCGGGTTAGCCATGGCTTCCTACTATTACTACGTTAAGTATTGACAAAACAAAGAGCAGCTGATATGTTTGGGCATGACCGATGCTCAGGCGGTGCGTTGTCGGAAGCGACTGGAGCAGTTTCTTGTGGACCTTTTGGAACCAGTAGGTCGGAGTGAGCGGCGCCATTGGGGCGAGTGCACTATGGAAGCCGCGAAGCTGGCTACGCCTATTTCGGTTATGCCGATCCGGCCTCCCCGGGACAGGGCATGCTGGTGCGGCACGTGGATGCCACGCAAGCGAACTCGACGATCACGCCGTCGCCCACGGTCGTGATCTCCCTGCGGTTTGGCTTTAACCGCTTCCCGAACAAATCGTATCAATTGGCCAGCGATGGCTTCGATCTCACCAAGCTCGGATTCCCCGTGTCCTACGTCTCACAGCTTTCCTACCGGGCTTTCCCCTCTATCAGCATGACCGGCGACGTGGCCAGCTTCGGAGGCGGCGGATTTAACCAGTCGAATTTCTACTCCCGCAGTTTTTCCAGCAGCGTCTCGAAGTTCATGGGGCGTCATAATTTGAAAGCGGGCTGGGATTTTCGCGCCATACACGACTCCGGCATCAACACCGTAACGCCCGGCGCGTTCTCATTCTTCCAGTCGTTCACCAGCGCCTCGGGTACCTCGACGGTCGCGGGCACGGGCGCCAGCATCGCCGGTCTGCTCCTGGGCTATCCGGCTTCCGGCAGCGCAACCAAATCGCTGCCCATCGAGGATCATGTCCACTACTACGGGTTTTTCGTGCATGACGACTTTCGGGTGACTTCGAAGCTGACACTGAACTTCGGGCTCCGCTACGAATACGAAACCGGCCTCACGTCGGAACTGAACACTCTGGTGGTCGGATTCGACAAAACCGCTGTCAACCCGATCCAAAGCCAAGTCAAGGGCATCACGACGAATGGGGTCATCGAATACGCCGGGCAGAGCGGGTACAGCATGTTTGCAACGCATCCGACGGTGGCCAAGTTCTCCCCGCGAGCCGGATTCGCCTGGAACGTTATGCGGAAGACCACCATTCGGGGCGGTTACGGACTCTTCTGGGCCCCCTACACCTTCGGACTGGCCAACCCGCTAGGCTATACCTACGCCACGCCTTATGTTGCCTCCAACGACGGCAATATCACGCCGGCGAATTCGCTCAACAATCCGTTCCCCACTGGTCTCCAGTTGCCAGCGGGCAACTCAGCGGGGCTGGCTGCCGGACTGGGAGGGCAGGCTTTCTCGTTTTTCGATAGCAACGCCCGTGCAGCGCGGGTGCATCAGTACTCGTTCGATGTTCAGCGTGAGCTTCCCGGCGATTTCGTCCTGGCCGTGGGCTTTACCGGTTCTACTACCCACCACTTGATTCAGGGCACGCCGGATATCAACATCAACCAAGTGCCGGGTTCCTACCTCTCCCTGGGTAGCGGGCTGAACACCAAGGTTTCGAATCCGTTTTACGGCACGCCGGGCGGCGTTCTGAACCTGGCAGCGGCAACGGTCGCGCAAGCGCAATTGCTGACGCCATATCCGCAGTTTGGCACCATCTCGATGCAGAACTCGGATCAGAACCACGCCCAATATTACGCTGTCTATGCGAAAGCACAGAAACGCCTGGGCCGCGCCGTGAACATTTTGACGACGCTTACGTGGTCGCGGAACATGGACCGGTCCAATGGCGGCAGTGGCAATACGTTTAGCGGCCAGCCTTCGACGGCCCAGGACAACTACAACCTCGCCGCCGAATGGGGCCTTTCGACTATCAACACGCCGATGCGATGGACTACGGCCGTGAACTATGAGCTTCCCTTTGGAACCGGAAAGCGGTTCCTGTCCAAGAACAAACTTGCAGACATGGCGGTGGGTGGATGGGCGGTGAACTTCCAGACCACGATGCAGACCGGATTCCCGCTGGCGATTTCCCAAAACAACCTGAATAGCGTGCTCGGCACGAGCAACCAAAGGCCCAACGCCACTGGCATTTCACCCGAGACCAGCGGGTCGCTCGAAGACCGCTTGGGGAGCTATATCAATAAGGCGGCGTTTACTACCGCTCCGCAGTTCACGTTCGGGAATATGAGCCGCACCATCGGAATGCGTGGACCGGGGATCTCCAACATCGATTTCTCGATGTTCAAGAGCTACTCCCTGGAGCGATTTAGGGCGCAGTTCCGGTGCGAAGTCTTCAACCTCACCAACACGCCGCAGTTCTACGGTCCCCAGACCAATATTAACTCGTCGACCTTCGGGCAGATCACCTCGCAAGCGAATTTTTCGCGCATTTTCCAGTTGGGAGTGCGCTTCGAGTTCTGAGCGTTGATGGCGGCTTGAGTGAGTGGACAGGCCGTGTGCGATCCGGATAAAGTTTGCGGCTCGGCGGCCTGACAGAATTTCAGACCACCATGAGTCATGGCGAACGTCTGTTTTATGGCTGAGACTTCGCCCCGCGATTGCTGCGCTTACCGCCCAATTCGCCCTACAGATCATCGCTGCACTAAATTAGAACGATCAGAGCGCAGTGACATCCCCCGGAAAGCTGGAACCCAGACTATTGACCGCCCTTACCTTGTACGAAATGGCAGGACGCAGTCCTGGAGCAGTTGCAGGCGACGCTTCTGCGTTATCCTCATCACATGGAGGGAGCAATATCTGCTGCTGAATTTTTTGGGGGCCAAACAGAGACTGGCCGTTCACTGGATCACGATCCCGCGCAGCGGCAATCTGAATTCGGGCGATCTCGAATTGTTGGGGCCCTTGCCGGGCTCGCCCTGCGAATGGGGAGGAGACCGCATACGCGAAGCGCTCTCTTCTCGTCCCTGATGGAGCTATTGCATTAATGCCGAGACCAGTCTTACTCGCCGTGGATGACGATCCGGATGTACTGCGCGCCGTGGAACGCGACCTGCGAAAGCGTTACAGCGACCGCTACCGCGTGATGTCCGCCGATTCGGGACCCGCCGCGCTCAGTATCCTCACCCGCCTGGCACAGCGCGCCGAACCACTGGCGCTGCTAATCGCCGATCACAGGATGCCTCGCATGAACGGCATCGAATTTCTCACGGCCGCGATTCGCGAGTTTCCCGATGTACGCCGCGTTTTGCTGACGGCGTACGCCGATACGGAAGCGGCCATCGGCGCGATCAACGTGGTCAAACTGGATCACTACCTGCTGAAACCCTGGGATCCACCGGACCGCAACCTCTATCCGGTGCTGGACGATCTGCTGGATCAATGGTCGGCGTCGTACCATCCGCCCTTCGAAGGCATTCGCGTGATCGGGACTCGATGGTCCCGGCGTTGCTACGAAGTGAGAGAGTTCCTCGCCCGATATCAGATTCCGTATCAATGGCTCGACATCGAGAGCTCGGATTCGGATGTCCGGAAGACGCTTGCCTCCCTCGGCGATGGGCATACCAAGTTTCCTGTAGTGCATTGTCCGGACGGCACCACGCTCGTGGATCCATCTCCGGCGGACCTGGCGGACCGTGTGGGACTTCGCACCCGTCCACAGACCGATTTCTTCGATGTGATCATTGTGGGAGGCGGACCGGCGGGACTCGCAGCGGCGGTGTACGGAGCATCCGAGGGACTTAAGACCGTCATCGTGGAGCGGGAGGCTCCTGGCGGTCAAGCCGGCCTCAGTTCGAGGATCGAGAACTATCTCGGCTTTCCTTCCGGCCTGAGCGGGAACGATCTGGCCCGCAGGGGCGTGGCGCAAGCGAGACGTTTCGGGGCGGAGATTCTGGCGCCCCAGGAAGTATTGAAAATCAGAGCGGACGGCCCTTATCGCATCATCACACTGGCCAATGGCTGCGAACTGTCATCGCACGCCATAATTATTTCCACCGGGGTGCAGTGGCGCAAGCTGGATATTCCGGGCATCGAGCGCCTGCACGGCGCAGGCGTGTACTATGGAGCAGGTTCCACAGAGGCCATCTCCTGCCGCAATGAAGACGTCTACATCGTGGGCGGCGCCAATTCGGCGGGGCAGGCGGCGATGAATTTCGCGCGCTACGCGAAGAATGTGGTGATGCTGGTTCGCGGCCCAAGCCTGGGAGCAACCATGTCCCAATACCTGATCAACGATATCGCTCAGACACGCAATATTCGTGTCGAGTACGGAACGCAGGTGGTTGCGGTACACGGTGAGGAGAAACTGGAAGGGCTCTCGATTTCATGCGGCAACACCGGATCTATCGATCGGGTATCGGCGAGTTCGGTCTTCGTATTCATTGGCGCGGCGCCCGGCACGGATTGGCTCGACGGCTTTGTGGAGCGGGACCAGCGGGGTTTTGTTCTGACCGGACCGGATCTACCGCGGGACGGCAAGCGCCCGCGAGGTTGGACCGCCGATCGGGAACCTTTCCTACTCGAGACCAGCGTCGCCGGCGTTTTTGCCGTGGGAGACGTTCGCCACGGATCCATAAAGCGCGTGGCTTCGAGTGTCGGCGAAGGCTCGATCGCGATCCAGTTTGTGCATAATTACCTGGCAAAGGTTTGAGATGGAATCATCAACGACGGATCTGGCCCTCCAACTTAAGGCAATCCCGGTCTTCTCCGATCTCTCCCCGGAGGACCTGACGTGGCTCGCCTCGCGCATGGAGGTAGTGCATTACCAACCCGGAGATGTGGTGGCGGAGGAGGGTTCGCCGGCGGACCGGTTGATGGTCATCCTGGAGGGCGAAATCTACAGCCAGCGTGAGCGTGGGGTGGGAGATGGCCGCGTCTACACTGCCAGCGCAGGGAAGGTTACGGGAATGCTTCCGTATTCGCGGCTGACGCACCTACCGCTGACCGTGCGGGCCACGAGGCCATCGACGATGGCACTCATGCATGTCTCGCATTTCCCGGAAATGCTGGAGCGTTTACCAGCGCTGGGGTCAAAGTTGGTCGGCGTGATGGCAGACCGCATCCGCGAGACCACCAGGAGCGAGCAGCAACGGGAAAAGCTCATGGCTTTGGGCAAACTTTCGGCGGGCCTAGCCCACGAATTGAACAATCCGGCTGCCGCCGTTCGAAATGCCGCCGTCAACCTCCAGCAAGCCGTCATCGCACTCCGGACCGCCGGGCTCCATCTAGACAAACGTGCGCTCTCCGCCGAAGACCGGGTCTTCCTGGGGAGGTTCGAATGCGACTGGTTCAGGGAGCATCCGCCCGCTGCAATGGATTCTCTCGAACGCAGCGACCGCGAGGAGGAAATCGGCACGTGGCTGGAGGACCGGCACATCCAAGACGCACGGCAGTTGGCGCCAAGCCTGGTCGATGCGGGCTGCGATCTCGATACGTTGCGCAGGTTGGCCCAGCGATTCGACGACGATACGTTGGCCGATGTGATCACGCGCCTTACCGTATCGTTCAGCGTGAACCGACTGGTGGAGCAAATCGACAGCGGAACTTCACGGATTGCGGATCTGGTCCATGCCATCAAACAGTATTCCTACATGGACCAGGCTTCACAACAGGAAATCGATATTCATGACGGCCTGGAAAACACCCTGATTATGCTCCAATACCGCTTGAAACATGGAATTGCGGTAGTGCGTCAATACGATCGATCGATCCCTCCCATCTGTGCGCAAGGCAGCGAACTGAATCAGGTATGGACCAACCTCATCGACAACGCGATTGACGCCATGGAGGGCCATGGCGAATTGCTGGTGCGAACCGAGGCCGAGTTCGGCCGCGTCCTGGTTGAGATTCGAGACAACGGGTCGGGGATTCCGCCGGAGATTCTCGATCGCATTTTCGAACCGTTCTTTACGACGAAACAGGTCGGAGAGGGAACCGGCCTGGGTCTGGACACGGTCTACCGGATCGTGCAAAAGCATCACGGCCAGGTTGGCGTGGAGTCGAAACCCGGCAGAACCTCGTTTCAGGTTCGGTTGCCGTTTGCCGCCGATTCGAAGACGGAAAAATAAGGCGGTCGGCCTTGCCGCGGGGAGAAGCCGTCGCTACCCAGGAAACGACACAGTCCCGAACGGTGGCGGCTGGGGTCGTGGGATCTGTGGTGCTACTTTGGGGCTTACGGATGGAGGTTTATGGTGATTTATGCGGGCGTTCAAGCATCACCGATCAAGTGAAATCAACACAGAACATCCTGATGTCTTTAGGTTCCCTCGTTATCAATCAGCATCTGGAGATCGCGGGCCTGCTAACAGGCCAGAAACAGGCGAAATCAAGATTAACAAATCTAAATCTAACTGGCCTGTTCCGCGCCTGTTAGCAGGCACGCTTCATTAAACGCCCTTCATCCGCGGCTTGAGGATGACAGGGAAGCGAAGCCCGAACCTTTACCAGCCTAAAGTCAAAATATCTTCAAGCCAGTTATTCAAGAATAGCATCCACCTAAGCGTGGGAGTTATTCGCAGTTTTGGAAGGAGAACCATGATTCTAGGAAGATTTACATTGGCAATATTTTTATTGACTGCTCCTGCAGTTTGGGCGCAGTTTAGTAAAGCGGACATGACGAAGTTGGCGACGGATCGATTCGATACGGCCGCTAAGACCTTGAAGTTGAGCCCGGATCAAGGAGCTGCGATCAAACCGCTTCTCCAATCGAAATATGTCTATATGGGCCAGGTTAAAGATGTATACATGGCGAGCGACAAGAGCGTTGCCTCAAAGAAGAACGCTAAGGAGTCGCTCAAGGCAATTCACGACAAGTACAACGCCAAGATCAACACGATTCTCACTCCGGAACAGGCGAGGGCATGGAAGCGCATGCAGAAAGACTGGAAGGACGACCGCATCATGCCAAGGTCCTAGCCACGTTCTCCCGCCCAATGCGGCGTAAACCTTAAAGAGTCATTAAACTAGACAGAGCATAGGTCCCGGAGAACGCCGATAATGTGCGCCGTCAGTCCGCGATCGGGGCCGGTTGACGGTACCCGGAGGTTGACGGCGCAAACGCCGTTCCGGAACAATAGCTGTCGAGAACAGCCCTTGCGTCCAACTACCGGAACATTCCTGTGATACGCCGTCGGCGGAATGAATACCAAAATCCTGCTCCGACGATTGCTCTGGCTATCTTCCGCGCCCAATGTCCTCGGCGAGTTAGCCTCGACGGCCCCGGCCCAATCGTATGATGATACCCCCTTCAATTTCGCGAAAAACAGGGCGTACGCAGAGCAGATTGGACGGGGGAGCAGTTTGCCCCGAGCGGCGCAAACGCGATGGCCAGACACCAACCCCAATAGTGATAAAAATAACAGACGTTCCCTTTTGATTACATTGACTGGGCTAAGTGGGCGGGGTATGCTCCAGCGTGTGATCGCACGGAGTGTATTCGCTCATAGAATCATCCCCACATTAGCAGCGGCTGGGCTGCTGGTTGGAACAAGCGCCTCGGGCAATCCCAGCGCAGCGCTGCGAAATCAGCCTGTTTCCATACCCCTGGAGTTCGAAGCCAACACCGGGCAGTTCGCAGCGGAGGTGCATTATCTGGCACGCGGTTCCAACCACTTTGTGTACCTTACACACGACAGCATGACGCTGGGATTCAATGACGCTCAGCAAAGGGACACCTCGCTCCGCATGACGCTTGTGGGTGCTAACCCCGAAGCCTCCATGAGCGGAGAGGCCCGCACCGCTGGCGTGAGCAACTACCTGATCGGCAATGACCCGGCCCACTGGCGTCGCGGCGTGGGAGTCTGGCGGGGAATCGACCTGCTGTTCTATGGCAAGGATCAATCGCTCGAATACGATTTTATTGTCTATCCGGGTAGTGATCCCGCGGGGATTCGCCTCCGCTATGAGAATGCACGGTCCGTGCGGCTTGACGACCAAGGAGATCTGATCTTAGAAACAGAACAAGGCGAGGTGCGGCAGCGTCGGCCTCAGATCTATCAAGTTTCTAAAGGAGTGCGGCATAATCTGTCGGGTGGATACCGGATTGTCGATGGACAACAGGTTCGGCTGGATGTCCAAAGTTATGACCACAACCTGAACTTAGTGATCGACCCCGTGCTCACTTATTCCACATATATTGGCGGTACCGGGCTGGCGAAGTTGAATGCCATGTCATTGGATTCCGCCGGTAACGTCTACCTGACCGGTCGCGTATCGTCACCGGATTTCCCAGTTGCGGGCAATACCCAGGCTCCGTCCGGTAGCGTCGGACTCTATCGCAGCCAGGAT
>WNFJ01348475.1_pt1 | contig 11573 bp, 12 predicted proteins | sample 5400461 | NCBI WGS metagenome assembly WNFJ01 (sample SAMN13153349, study PRJNA577476) | soil metagenome | isolation source: 115 cm saprolite on Douglas fir-dominated hillslope | place: USA:California | collected 2013-09-17 | reverse complement strand
CCTTCACCTCCATCAGGTTGGGTAGAGGACTTTCACCTCCAAGCTACTGAACATGCCCAGCACACGACTAAACCGCTCGCGCGGTAGGGCGCTGCGGCGGGCGGCACAGCCAACACGATAGCGCGACGGGACGTCCTGTCTTGAGATGAGGGGTTCGCAACCTTCACTCAAGGCAGGAGCATCCCCATGACCAACGAGGCCATGAGCCCATTGCGGCGTCGCATGATCGAAGACATGACGATCCGCAAGTTAGCGCCAAAGACGCAGCAAGGCTACATCCGCACCATCAGGGACTTTGCTGCATTCCTCGGCCGATCGCCTGATACGGCGCGCTTCGAGGACGTCCGACGCTTTCAACTGCATCTGGCGGCGAACGGCGCGCATGTTCCGATTCTCAATCACGCCGTGGCCGCGTTGCGGTTCTTCTTCCGGGTCACGCTCAGGCGCTCCGACATCATCGAGCACACGACGTTCATCCACGAGCCCCGCAAACTGCCGATCGTGCTCAGCCCGGAGGAGGTGGCGCGGTTGCTGGATGCGGCGCCGGGCCTCAAATACAAGGCCGCGCTGAGTGTGGCTTATGGCGCAGGCTTGCGCGCCGCCGAGGTGATCTCGCTCAAGGTCGGCGACATCGACAGCAAGCGCATGGTCATCCGCGTCGAACAAGGCAAAGGCCGCAAAGACCGCTACGTGATGCTGTCGCCACATTTGCTCGAACTGCTGCGGGCCTGGTGGCGGGCGGCACGACCGCAGGGCTGGTTGTTTCCAGGACGCGACAGCGTGCAGCCGATGACGACGCGCCAGCTCAATCGCGTCTGTCATGCCGCGCGCCAGCTCAATCGCGTCTGTCATGCCGCAGCCCAAAGGGCCGAGATCGACAAGCGTGTATCGCTGCACACCTTGCGGCACAGCTTCGCCACCCACCTTCTCGAGCAGAACATCGATATCAGAGTGATCCAGGTGCTGCTCGGGCACGCCCAGCTCGATACCACGGCGCTCTATACGCGCGTCGCCACCAAGACGATCCGCGAGGTGATGAGCCCGCTGGAGCGTATCGCCCGCAAGGTCGAGAGGGCCGAGCCGCCCGCTTAAAGCGCGGCGCGCGTGCCGCGTCCGGCACTGGAGGTCGCGGATATCTTCCGCGATCATGGACCGGCATGGCGCAGAGCCAATGCCGGCCATGTCAGCCTCGGTCAGCTAAAGGTGATGTCGGCGATCGAGAACTGCCGCACGGCGGCGCTCGGCGGACATGTCGCGCGCTGCGAGAAGTGCGAGCACACCCAGATATCGTACAACAGTTGCCGCAATCGGCACTGCCCGAAGTGCCAGGGTGCCGCGGCAAAGGACTGGCTGGCTGCGCGCGAGGCCGATCTATTGTCGGTGCCGTACTATCACGTGGTGTTCACACTGCCGGCGGTCATCGCCGGCATCGCCTACCAGAACAAGGCCGTGATCTACGATCTGCTGTTCAAGGCCTCGGCCGAGACACTGGTCACCATCGCCGCCGATCCCAGGCACCTCGGCGCCCGTATCGGCATCACCTCGGTGCTGCACAGTTGGGGCTCGGCCATGACCCATCACCCGCACGTTCATATGATCGTGCCGGGCGGCGGTATCTCGCTCGACGGCGAGCGGTGCGCGTGCTCTCGCGCCTGTTCCGACGGCTATTCCTAGAGAGGCTCCTCGCCGCACACCAGGCCAATCGCCTGAAGTTCTTCGGCGATCATGCCGCCCTCGCCGACGCGCAGGCGTTCGCGGCGTATCTCGCACCGCTACGCCGAACCGAATGGGTCGTCTATGCCAAGCGCCCGTTCGGTGGGCCACAGGGCGTGCTGGCCTATCTGTCGCGCTATACCCACCGCGTCGCCATCGCCAACAGCCGGCTGATTGCCTGCGACCGCACCGGCGTCACCTTCCGATGGAAAGATTATCGTGCCGATGGTCACGAGCGCCAGAAGGTCATGACACTCTCAACCGGCGAGTTCATCCGTCGCTTCCTGATCCACGTCCTGCCGCAAGGCTTCCACCGCATCCGTCACTACGGCCTGTTCGCCAGCGGCACACGCGCCGACAACATCGCCCGAGCGCGCCGCTTGCTCGACGTGCCGGCGGCACAGCCAGAGGCCGAGGATACCAACTGCGCCGAGGCCAACGAGCCCAAACCGCTCTCGCATCCGTGTCCGTGCTGCGGCGGCCGCATGATCATCATCGAGACATTCCAGCGCGGCGCCTCGCCGCGCTACCGTCCCGCGGCTCCCACCGCCGTGATCAGGATCGACACATCATGATCAGACCAAGTTCGCGGCGACATTCCAGTGCTGCACTTCGCCGGCTCTCGACCGGCCATGACCATGCTCGCCGTCGCGCCGCCCTGGACAACCGCCTCGTCGAGCAATCTGCGCCGCACAACGTCGGTTCTGCCCATCGCGATCGACCGACCGAGTTCGTCACTTCCCAAAAAGGCAGTCAACGCACGTCGGCAACAGACCGCCAGTGCCGAAATCTCCATAGCGTCTGACGCTCCGCAGTGCCCGACGTCCCGCGGTTTCCTCCCTTGGAGGTTTGCGGACGCCGGCCCCGGAGTGCGTGGCGCCGTCATCATGGGGCCGGCATCCGAAAACCTTCACAGGAACGGACTCATGCACAATAGCAAGCAGACGCCTATCATGCAGCCCCACGAGATCCCCCAACTCAAGGGGTCAAAATTGCACGCCGAAACACATGAAAACGCTCTAGTTTCCCGGCGGATGAAGCTGCGGACGCGACCGGGTGAAAGACGCCTGGCCGCGCTTGATGCCCCATAGCGGTTGCGCCAGCATCGCGATCGCATCCGTGGGATTGGCCGCATCCAGACAGACCAGATCGGCAGGTCCGCCGACCGCGATGCCATAATCGTCGAGCCGCATCAGCCGCGCCGCCGCATCCGTGATCATGTCGAGGCACCCGGCGAGGTCGGCCGGCCGCGACACGTGGCAGACATTGGCATAGAGGTTCGCCATCCGGATCAGCGAACCGTCGCCGTAGGGCGTGAACGGGTTGAGGACATTGTTGGTCGAGATCGAGCAGGTCACTCCCGCCTTCCGCAACGGCTCCGCCCGCACGACGCCGCGCGGAACCGCATGGTCATGGCTGCGGCCCATCAAGTGCAGATCGGTCGACGGCAAAATCGTCACGGCGACGCCGGCGCTGGCCAGCTGCGCTGCGATCTCATCAAAGCGTCGCGGCGGCAGCAGCGACATCTGCGTCGCGTGCCCGACCGCTACCCGGCCCCCCCAGCCAAATTCCTCGGTCTTGCGGCAGACATATTCGACCTGCATTCCGTCAGTGGTCTCCGCAAGGTCGAGATGCATATCGATTTCGGCGTCGAAATCGCGTGCGATCGCAAAGATGCGGTCGATCTGGCCGCGCGGGTCGCTGTCGAAATAGGGAACGGCGCCGATCGTCCGCGCCCTCCTGCGCAAGCCCTCGATCAGCAGTTCCTCGGTGCCGGGATTGTTGGTGAGCCCTTCCTGCGGGAAGACGCATAGCTCCAGATCCAGGGCCCAGGCATAGTCGCGCGCGAGTTGCTCGACCGCGTCGAAGCCGATCATACCGATGCCCGGATCGAGCTCGACATGGGTGCGCATACGCATCGTGCCATGGGCGATACAGCGTTCCAGGGTCCGCTTGCCGCGTGCGTAAACGTCCTCGATCGTGAAGTCGCGTTTGGCCGCCGCGGTTTCCCTGACGGCTTCCGCGACCGTGCCCTCTTCAATGCGGCAGCGGTCGAGGATACAGGTCTTGTCGAGATGAATATGCGTCTCGATCAGGCCGGGGACGACCAGGCAGCCCGCAGCATTCAGTTCCGGCGCATCAACCTCGAGAGCCGGCGAAATAGCTGCGACAGCAGCGCCCTGAAGGCCGATATCGACGGTACGAAGCTCGCCTGCCTGCAGAATGCTGGCGCCACGAATGACCAGATCCATCAGTTCACCGCCGCCGGAAGGGCGCCAAGATAGGCATCGTCGAGCATCGTGCCTCGCAACTCGGCAGCCGCGCCCTCCGCCACCACACGACCGCCTCCGAGCACATAACCGCGATCGGCAATGGCGAGCACGTGATCCGCCATTTGATCGACGATCAGCAAGGTCATGCCCTCGTTGCGCAGCCGTGTAAACTGCCCGAACAGCTCTGCTGCGATCAACGGCGCCAATCCCAGCGACGGCTCGTCCAGCAGCAGGATATCGGGCCGCGCCAGCAGACCGCGGGCAACCGCAAGCATCTGTTGCTCGCCGCCCGACAGCAGACCCGCCGCGGTGTGCAGGCGCGGGCGCAACGGCGGAAATCGATCCAGCATGATCTCGATCTCGGAAGCGGCGAAGTCGCCGCGGCGGGTTGCACCGAGGCGAAGGTTCTCGGCAACGGTCAATTGCGGAAACACCTGGCGGCCCTCGGGTACCAGGATCAGCCCGGCGCGCGCGACGAGATGCGCCGGCAGCCGCTCCAGCTCCACGCCGTCAAAGCCGATGGCTCCCTGTATGGGGCGGATCAGGCCGCTCAAGGCCTTCATCAGCGTCGACTTGCCGGCGCCATTGGGACCGAGCACGGCGATGGTCTCTCCGCGGCCGACCCGCAAGGCGACGCGGTCGAGCACCGCAAGCGGTCCATACCCCGCGGCGAGCCCGCGGACATTGAGCAAGGTCGGGCCGGCGGGTCGCGGGGCGACCGCGTGGGCCGACATCGTGCCGCCGAGATAGGCCGCCTTGACCGCGGGATCGGCACGCACCATGGCCGGGGCGCCGGCGGCAATGCGGCGTCCGGCATCGAGCACCACGATCTCGTCGGAGATCGACATCACCAGCGCCATGTCGTGCTCGACCAGCACGACGGCAAGACCGGCCCGCGCCAGTCGCTGCAGCAGGGCGCCGAGCTTGACAGTATCGGCGTCATCGAGGCCTGCGGCCGGCTCATCGAGCAACAGCACGGCGGGCGCGGTGCCGAGCGCACGCGCAATCTCAATCAAGCGGCGGTCGACATGCGACAGCGTGGCGGCCAGTTGGGTTTCCGGTCCGGAATAGCCGACCAGCGAAAGCAATGCGCGCGCCAGCGCCGCCGGCGCCGCACCGCGCCAGGCGCCGCGCAACAGGCCAAGGCGGACATTGTCGAGCACGCTCAGATTGCCGAACGGTTGCGCGGTCTGGAAGGTGCGCGCGAGGCCCGCATGCGCGACGTCTTGCTCAGTTTGCCCCGTGATCTCGCGGGCTCCAACCCGCACCTTTCCGGAATCCGGTTGCTGGAATCCGCTGACGAGATTGAGCAGCGTCGTCTTGCCGGCGCCGTTGGGGCCGATCACGCTGGTGATGCGGCCGGGCTGTGCGGTCAGATCGACGTCCGCCACGGCAACGACACCGCCGAAAGCGACGCGAACCGCTTCCGCCACCATGCTGCCGCCGGAGCCGGCGAGATGGGCCAGAGCGACTGCAATATCCGGCTGGGGATGTCGAGCCGATCGAGCCGGCATCATCAGGCGGGCGATGGCGCCTGCAATGCCGCCCGGGGCGGCCCAAAGCACCACCAGCAACCCGGCTCCGAACACCAGCAGGCGGTATTCGGCAAGGCCCGCGAGCGCCTCCGGCAACAGCACGACGACCACCGACCCAACCAGCGGACCGAGGGTTCGGCCGGCGCCGCCGACCACCACGACCAGGAGAAACAGGATCGACTGCGAGAACGGAAACGAGCTCGGCGCGATGAACCCGGTCAGCGCCCCCTGCAATCCGCCGGCCAGACCCGCCGCCGCCGCCGCCAGCACGAAGGCCGCAGTGCGTACCGGCAATGCGCCGATGCCGATGCTGCGGGCGGCGGCTGGCGCCGAAGCCGTCGCCTGCATCGCCAGGCCGAGCGGGCTTCGCGCGAAGTAGTGAAACGCCGACAGGGCAAGCGCGCAGAGACCGCAGGACAATAGCGCCGTGCCACCGGTGCCGAAGGGCGCGGGAATGCCGGCCAGACCGCTGGCGCCTCCGGTCAGATCCTGCCACTCGACTGATACCGACTCGACGATGAAGCCGAACGCGATGGTGACCATTGCGAGATAAGGTCCGGTCACCCGCAGCGCCGGGATCGAGAGCACCGCCGAGATCACCGCGGTCAGCAGGACCGCGAGCGGCAGCGCTTCCCAAAAACCCAGGCCGGCCTTGGTGGTGAGGATTGCCACTCCGTAGGCGCCGAGCGCCATAAACCCACCCTGACCGAGCGACACTTCACCGGATAGCCCGAGCAGCACGTTCAATCCGACGCCGACCAGCGCGGTGGTCGCCAGCGTTCCCAGGAGGTAGGCGTAGTAGCCGGGCGCCAACAGGCAAATCGCAACGGCGGCGGCGACCAGCAGCGCGGCAAGCACGATGGCAATGACCTTCATACCCGCACCTTGCTCCGACCGCCGAACAATCCGGCCGGCGCCAGTGCCAGCGCCGCGATCACGGCCGTGAAGGTGACGATCTGGGTGCTGCTCGAACCGAGCCAGGTCGTGGCGCAGGCTTCCACCAAACCATAGGCGAGGCCTGCGATCACCACACCCCAAGGATTGGTGAGACCGCCGAGGATAGCCACCGCAAATGCCTTGATGCCGAACAACGTGCCCATGTCATAGGCGACGTTGTACAGCGGCGCGATCAGGATGCCGCCGATCCCGGCAAGGAATGCGGCAACCGCGTAAGTGAGGGCAATCAGCAAGGTCACGTCGATGCTCATCAGCCGTGCCGCATCCGCGTTCTCGACCGCGGCCTTGAGCTTCAGCCCGAGGCCGGTGCGGTGCATCCCGAGATGCACCAGCAGCGCCAGCCCCAGTCCGACCGCCGGTATCAGGACCTGCAACGGAAAGATGCCGATATTGCCGATCACCCAGGGATCGTCGGCCAAGGCGGACGGCAGCGCCCGCGGCTCCTTGCCGAACAGCGCCATCACGACATTGTCGAGCACGATGCCGAGCGCCACGGTCGCCATCAGCCAGGAATTGGTGCCGCGCGCGACGAACGGCCGGACCGCGATGCGCTCGACCACCAGGCCCCAGATCGTGCAGACCAGAAGCGACGCCGGTATCGCGGCAAGCATTGGCCAGTGCATCCCGATGCTCAAGGCGTGGCACATCACGGCCCCGAGCATCACCGACGAACCCTGCGCAAAGTTCACCGTGCCGGAGACGGCAAAGGTCAGGGTGAAACCAAGCGCGATCAGGCCGTAGATGCTGCCGAGGCTCAATCCCGAGACAAGTGCGGTGGCGAGCATCGGTCAGCCCGTGATGGGCTCGATCTGATCTCCATTGTAGCGGACCATCACATAGTCGTTTTCATTCAAGGCGTCGTGGTTCGCATCGGTGAAGGGTTTTGCATAGTTCTTGATGAGGCCCTGATAGCTTTCGATGTCCAGCAAACCCTCGCGCAGCTTGGGGCCCTCACTCGAGCCGGCCTTGGCCAATGCGAGCGCGGTCAGCTGCATGGCATCATAGGCATTGGCGACGCCGACCGGCGGGGTGACGTCGCCGGGGCCTTTTATATCGGGGTATTTCGCCATCAGCGCCTTAAGCACGCGCTTGCCGGCATCGTTTTGCGGCCCGAAGAAGCTGTAGGTCTGCACGAAATGCACTTTCCCCGCCCAGGATCCGGCAAGCTCGGGGAAGCGCCCTCCCGAAATGCCCCAGTGCGAAACCACCGGCACCGTCCAGGCCGACTTCTGAAGCGATTTCACCACCTGCGCGCCCGGCGCGGCGTTGCCGACCAGGATCACCGTGTCCGCCCCGGCCTCCCGCAGCCGCTGCAGCTGCGGCGTCATATCGACATCCTTGTCCTCGAATTTTTCCGCGCCCGCGAGCGGGATGCCGGCGGCGGCAGCCGCCGCGGTCAGGCCTGCCAGGTTGGATTCGCCCCAGCCATTGTTGACGAGCATCAGTCCCGGCTTCTTTGCACTGAAAGACGTCATGGCATGTTTTATCAATGCGCGGTCCACCAGGACGTCAACCGCGGATACCCGAAATACGTAATTCGGATTGGCGCCATTGCGGGTGATGTTGGTCGCCGCAGCCCACACCCCCATGAAGGGCACATGCTCCGCATTCACCAGCGGTACGATCGCCAGCGAGACGGGACTATCGATACCGCCGAACAGGATGACGGCACCCTCCTTGTCGATCAGTTCGCGCGCGGCGGTCTGGCCTTTAACGGGGTTCGACTCGTCGTCGCGGCGGACCAGCTCGAGCATGCGTCCGCCCAGCACGCCGCCGCGCGCATTGATCTCGTCGATCGCGATGGTGAGGCCGCGGGTGATCCCCTCGCCCGACTTCGCGGACGGTCCGGAAAGTGCTGCGACCAAGCCGATCTTGACGGGTTCCGCGGCCTTCGCGGGGCGGCCGGTAAGGCTCCCCAACGCGATCCCGGCGGGAAGTGCAAGAGCCTGGCGGCGCGTAAGATTTGTCGGCATTTAAGCAACTCCTCTGGTTTGGAAATTCGACTTCGGAGGCCTCTCCCGCAGCCCATGGTGGGCGTCATTGTTGTGACACGTCCAAGCTAGGGCACTACAGACGCGCGCGTCAATTGCAAAGCAAACGCTATGCCAAGAGCATTGCAAACGCCTTTGTTTTCAACACTTTCTTTAGCGGCGAACCGCGCGACTGGGCGGAAACACCTGCGCGACCGTTTCCGACCGTTTTCGAAATGCAGGTGCCGACGCTGGCCGAATTCTTGCTGGATAAACTTTTGCCGTCCGCAAAATCGGTTTTGCTCGGTTTCGGCTACGCGAGCGGCCCGACGGCAAAAAGATGCTTCCACATCATGAATACGAGTTCAAACCCAGCTCAACGCAGGCATCACTGCCATTCGCGCCGACGGGACTTGGCAACGGATCAACAATCAATGGACGGGAAAGTAGCCAACCGGCGCGTTGGCGGAAATGTCCGTTGTGGGTCAAACTCGGAAGTCCAGCTGGCCGACGCCGACTTCCGCTTTAGCCAGAAAGCAGACATCCATCAGCGCCTTGACGACTTCCGCGAGCACGGCGTAATCGGCCATTTCATCGATGGGACAGCACCACTGGCTTGATGAGCATCATCGCTGGTGACAGCATCCCTTGCATCGGGGATACGTTGGCCCCGACACACTGGCAACGCATCGGAACGCCTCATTAAAATGAAGGCTTTGCGTCCGGTGGCTAGCAGGCTCAGGCTACGTTCGAGCACCGCTCGGCGCAGCAAACCTCTAGGCAAACGCAACGCAACGGCACGAGCCGTCGAGGGCAACCTTGGCGGCTTTTGCGTGGGGAATAGTGCTCTAGTCTTCGTCCGGCTCGAGCACGACCGGCGGTTCGTCGGCGCGGTCCTCCTCCTCTTCGTCCTCTTCGTCATCGTCGTCTTCATCAGGACGATCTCGGGGCGGCATCGTGTTGCCCGTGATCACGAATGGACTCCAGTCGATCAACCTGGTGGAAAATTCCTCGGGGATGCGTGGGGTCATGTTGTTGCTCCTCCCAGGCAAGGCATCATCGAAGCAGTCGCGCCGTGTTAGCGGCGGCCTCGGCCAGCATTGCATTCAACTGTGACTTGGTGAGTTCCCTAGGCTGCGTCAATACTGGCTTCCGCGAAGACATCACCTTCTCCACCGGACGGTGACAGGCGGCTAGCGATGGCCTTGCAATGATCTTAGGGCTGGCAGTTGGCGGCTTGTGACCACGCATCAAGCCCATGCGCAGCAACTTGGCGCTGACCGCGTTACGGCTATAACCGAGACGATGGGTTATCTGCGCGGCACTCTGTCCTGCGGCCCAGAGTTTTTTCAGCAGTGCTACGTCTTTTGCATCCCAACTCATAGCAGATACCTATACACCGATTGCCGACTACCGGCTAGTCGGTCGCGCTTGCGTCGCTCGCGCCGCTCCAGCCACCCGATAATCTCGTCATCAATGCAATGGATCACGCTGGCGAGGTGCTTGTCGGCGAGCTTCAATCGTCCGAACAACCTTCCGGCCTTCCACCTGACCGCCTGCAGGCCGATAATTCCACGGCTCCTTGAAGCTGCCGCCCCACATGCCGCGTTGCTCGCGCTTTGCTTCGGCCTTTGCATCGGCATAGTCGCCTTTGCTGTACTGGGGCCAGTCGAGCGCTAGCCCGTTTCTCACAAGCCAATCAGCGATGTCCGTGGCCCCAACGGAGCAGACAGCCACCGAGCGATTGTATCGGTCACGATCTACCTCAACGCATTCAAGGGGACGCCGGGCAATAAAATCGAACAGCGCGTTCGAGGCTTTCTGACCGCAGCGATACAATTCGCTCTCCTCGTTGCGGCAAAGCTGATCTGACCCAGGCGCGTCAATCCCGAATACGCGAATTCGGGTGCCATGGATTTCGACGGTGTCGCCTTCGATGACGGATGCTAGGCCAATAACGTCAGCGGCGAAGGCCGCGCCGCATACAGCGAGCGCAGCGAAGAGCGTCAATAATATAGCTAATGATCTGCGAGGCTTGCGAGGCTGCATTGCCTAGCCTTTTGGGGATGTCCGCCTTGGCGCGCATAACGGACTCAAGTTGGACATCGCGCCATGTCCGAAAAGTGCCGCCATAACCGGACGTCACGACCTGGCTTCATCTTGTGTCACAAAATGCCAAGAGCAGCAGTATGCCCGGCATCAGGCAGGGGGGCCGATATTTCTCCGCCGAGCGTAGTTGCATGGCGGTTGGCTTATCGTACATGATGACGCGAGGTCGCTAGAGCCTCAAGAATATCGCCCGACCTGTTCGGGCATATGCCGTTGCCGGGGATGGGCCAGGCCAAGGCCGCGTCGGTGATGCCAAGCGTACCCCGGGCGCCAAGTCTTTCCATAGTGATGCTGCCCTTCGCCAAGGCGGCGACCCGGAGCAGGAGCATTTTGTCGATGGTGTCACTGAGAGCTTGACGACGGATTTGTCGCGCATGATCGGCAGTTTCGTGATTGGTCGCAACACCGCTTTCACTTACAAGGGAAAACATGTCGACTTGAAGCGGGTCGGCCAAGAGCTCGGCGTTCGCTACGTCCTTTGAGGGTTCGGTGCAGCGCAGCGGCAACCGCATGCGCGTCAATGTCCAGCTCATTGATAGCGAAACCGGTAATCACCTCTGAGCCGAACGTTTCGACAAGCCGGTGGCTGATCTCTTTGACATGCAGGACGAAATCGTCGGACGTCTTGCCAATCAATTAGCAACAGAGTTGGTCACCGCCGAGGCGCGGCGAGCAGAACGCGCGCCTCATCCCAACTCAATGGACCTATCCCGCCTTGCGCATGCCTTCGACGTATTTGGGCATTGGCCCCGCCGTCCAAGGGGCATTCTGCTCAATCCAGGCAACCGAAATCTTCGGCTGTAGTTCCTTGAGGCGGTCGAGCGCCGTGCGTGCCTCATCAATCTGTCCATCTTGCGCTAGGCTGGCCACGTAAATGCGGTGATCGCCTGAAAAACCCTGACGCTGCTGCACCGCCTTGGCGGCCGTATCCGACCGCCTCGGTAAACCTGCCGGCGGCATAATGGGCGGCTGCCAGCGCCATGTAGATGCGAACGTTCTGTGGATCGTGCGGACTC
>WNFJ01297359.1_pt1 | contig 11573 bp, 13 predicted proteins | sample 5400461 | NCBI WGS metagenome assembly WNFJ01 (sample SAMN13153349, study PRJNA577476) | soil metagenome | isolation source: 115 cm saprolite on Douglas fir-dominated hillslope | place: USA:California | collected 2013-09-17 | reverse complement strand
ATGAATACCTAGGCTGTATATTCCTCGGGTTGATAAGGGCTGTCAAGGAAAAAAGCGCCCGCCTGGGAAGCGACCGATGCAAAAGAGAGCACAGAGCCAGGAGAAAAGAAAAAGAGCCGGGCTGAAGCCCGGCCTCTACACGCGGTGTCGGCGGGGACGTTTTCGGGCAGGAAGTCTGGGCTTGGCGGGCTGACGATTACGCACTTTGGCGGGGCGGATTTTGTTGGTGGCTTTGTAGCCGGCGCGCTCGAAGGCTCGCCACATGTACCAACTGGCGACGGTGCGGTAGGGGCGCCAGCGTTCGCCGAATTTCAGGAGTTCCTTGGGCTTAGGCATGTGCTTTTTGCCGTAGGTGATGGACCAGCCTTTTTTCACGCCGAGGTCGTGGACGGGAAGAACATCGGGACGGCCGAGGCGGAAGATCAGGAACATTTCGACGGTCCAGGTGCCGATGCCGCGGACGGAGACGAGGCGTTCGACGAGTTCCTCATCGGAGAGCTTTTGGGCTTGTTCGAGCGTGGGGACGACGCCGTCGATGGTTTTTTGCGCGAGGTCTTTCATGGCACGGATTTTTGCGCCGGAGAGGCCGGCTTTGCGCAGGACAGACTTGCGGAGTTTCAGCATTTGTTCGGGAGCAGGGGCGCGACCGTTGCCGCTTAGCGCTTTGATGCGACCGTAAATGGTGGCGGCGGCTTTGCCGGAGATGGATTGGTAGGCGATGGCTTCGAGGAGGGCTTCGTAAGGGCTCTCGGCCGAGCCCTTTTCGACGCGAAATTCCTGGGTCTCCTTGATCAACGGAGCGAGAAGCGGGTCTTTCGCCGCGAGAGTGTCCATGGCGAGGCGTAAGTCAAACGGCGGCAGTTCGTATTCCGTAGTCACTGCGAAGCTCCAATCTGGAAACGGGGCAAATAGATTAGCAGTTCCTGGGGGCCAACAGAAATCTGAATACGAACAAATGGCTATCTTTCGGTTTTTTTGCTTGCACCCTGCATAGATTTTGGAACGTCAGGTATTAAGGACGTTTTGGCGGTGGTTCCTGAATGCGTGCTAGCCGAAGCACCGCCTAGGAAGTGGGTTCTGTCGACGGACGAAGAGTTGGTGGCGGGCTTAAATTCCGGAAGGTGCTTTTCAAAGAGTTCAAGGGCCTCTTTTATTTCAGCCATCATTTCAATCGGAAACCATTGCTTAAAAGTGGTTCGAAAGGTCGTACAGTGTTGCAGATAGCGCGAGATCGTGTCATCCCGTCGTTTTCTATCTTCGTATTTTTCCCAAAGCGTTCGCCCAAGAGTTTGGATTCGGTCGAGAACATCTGTGCTTGGACGCTTTGAGCTCAAACCATGATTTGCACTCCAGATCACGTCGGGACGCGAAATTGAGAGGTCAGTGTTCTCCCGTGGTGGCTTTCCGAAGAAGTCAACCAAGTTCCTGTAGTGTATCAAGAAGGATTCCAGATCGGCCCAAACGTCTCCGTCCTTAGCTTGCTCGAGCGGCGCGATCACTCTCGAATAGGCGAAGCGAAACATATCGATTTCGTAGAGAACGGTCTGATAGTCGTAGAGTTTATCCGGCCTGCCGACTGACCAGTTCCCTCCGGGACGCCGCATTCCGCTGCTCATAATGAGGGATTCAGAAGCCACGAGGATCTTGGCGGTAAAGAATGTACCCTCGCTGCGCACAGATTTCTCGCCATGTCTCTGCACTTATCCGGAAGAAGTTTTTCCCTCGGACACGGCAGATTTCCTTCCAGGAGCACGACCTGACGAGCGCGTCTTCGGGGATAGATCCACGCTGGATATCTTTGAGGATCCCTCGTTCCGAGGAGTCGCAGTAGCAGAGGGGGTTGCTCGTGCGTCTGCTGATGGCGGAAGCTTGTTTGCGTGGTATGTAGGTCGTCGGCCAGTAACCGTGTTGTTGGAAGAACTCTTCATTGGTCACAGAGCACCCCCGGGGCGATTCTTTTAACGTACATTCTCGCGTTTACTGCGAATAGTTTATCAGCTGGGAGTCGGGAAAGAAAGGCGGCGTATGGTAGGATGAGCAGTTTTGGTGGGAGAAGAATTAGGAGAGGGAAAGGGCGCGAGTGCAAGCGGGAATCATTGGACTGCCACAGGCAGCAATCCGAAAGGATTGCTGTCCTGAGCGAGCATCGCGAGCGAAGGATCCTACTTAAATGCAGGCGGGCATCATTGGTCTACCACAAGTTGGGAAGACAACGCTGTTCCGGATATTGACGAAGGCGCACGTGGAGGGGAAGGGCGGGGCGTCGGCTACGCACGTGGGCGTGGCAAAGGTGCCGGAGCCGCGGCTGGTGGAGCTGGCGAAGCTTTATAACCCGAAGAAGATTACTTATGCGACGGTGAATTACGTGGATTTGGGCGGGATGCAGAAGGAGCGCATGCGGGATGCGCTGGCGCAACTGCGCGAAGTAGACGTGATCGCGCATGTGATTCGCGTGTTTGAGGACCCTTCGGTGCCGCATTCGGAGGGGAGCATTGACCCTTTGCGGGATGCTACGAATCTGGATCTGGAGCTGATGCTTTCGGACCACGATCAGATTACGCGTCGGCTGGAGCGGGTGGACAAAGATTTGAAGAAGAAGCGCGATCCCATTTTGGAGATCGAGAAGACGGCGCTGGAAAAGTGCAAGGCGCATGTGGAGGCGGAGAAGGCCCTGCGGGAGTTGGAGTTGACGCCGGAAGAACGAAAGTCGATTGGAGGGTTTTTGTTTTTGTCGGCGCGGCCGGTGTTGTATGTGCTGAATTTGGGTGACGACGAAGCGGACAAGCTGGATACGGCAGTGGAGCGGCATAAATTAAGTGCCTTGCAAGGGCGGCCGAATGCTGCGGTAGTAGCGATTTGCGGACGGCTGGAGGCAGAGCTCTCGGAGATGGAGGAGAAAGAAGCCGCGGAATTGCTGGCGTCATATGGATTAAAGGAGCCGGGGCTGAACCGGTTGATTCGTGCGACGTATGATTTGCTGGGGCTGATCCAGTTTTTCACGCTTGGACGATTCGCAAAGGGGCGACGGCGGTGAAGGCGGCGGGAGCGATCCACAGCGACATCGAGAAGGGATTTATACGGGCGGAAGTGGTGCGATGGAATGATTTGTTGGCGGCGGGGAGTTTGGCAGCGGCGCGGGAGAAGGCGCAGGTTAGGCTGGAGGGGAAGGAGTACGTGGTGCAGGAAGGGGATGTGATTCTGTTTCGACATTCAGGATGAGGAAGGTAAAGAAAAAGATTAGGAATTTACACAGAGAGCACTGAGGGCACAGAGGGCACAGAGAAGAGGGGACGGGGTGGCGAAGATTTCTTAAAAGGGCTGAACGGCCAGTTCGCAGGCGGAAGGAAAAGCGGCGGCTAGCCGCCGCACTCCAAAATGGGACATGATCTGGCATTTCGGACGGGGCTGGCGGCGGGGCTGGGGCTCGTTGCGGCGGCGGGGAATTTGATTGGCGGATACTTTGTGGTGCGGCGAGATTGGCCGCGGCGGGTACTGCAATATTTTCTGGCACTGGGCGCGGGGTACATGCTGGCGGTGGCGTTTGTTGACATTATTCCCGAGTCGGTGCGGCTGAGTGGGGAAAGCGCGCTGCTTTACGTTCTGATTGGATTTTTCATCGTGCATCTTTTCGAGCACACCGTTGCGCCGCACTTTCATTTTGGGGAAGAGACGCACAACGAAGAGGTGAGCCATCACCACGCGCGAACGACGATGTTGCTGGGAATGGTGATTCATACGTTTTTCGATGGCGGCGGGGTTTCTCGTCTCCACTTGGCTCGGGGCGGTGATTTTCGTGGCGGTATTCCTACACAAGCTGCCGGAGGGGTTCACGGTGGCGTCCGTGGTGCTGGCGAGCGGGCAAGGGAAGCGCAACGCGATTCTGGCCGCGGGTTTATTAGGGGCAGCGACGCTTTTTGGCGTGCTGCTGACGAGTTCCTTGCAAGGGCAGTTAAAGTATGCGCTGCCGCTGTCAGGGGGAGTGACGCTCTACGTTGCGGCGACGGACTTGCTGCCGGAAGTGAACCGGGAGCCGAACTGGCGGATGGCGCTGCTGGTGTTCGTTGGCGTGGCTAGTTTGTTGATAATGCAGCACTTATTTCATGTCTGAAAGCAGCAGATCCGGGCTGAAGCCCGGCCTCTACATCCCTTGGGTTCGAGGTGAGAAGCTCAGTTAAGTTTCCTGGATTCAATTAGTTGCGGACCTCCAAGAGCCTCCTTCCATTTGCAACTTTCTGAGAACACGTGTGTTTGATACAGTGTGGCGGCTATGGCCAGGTCGGACGTCCAACTGATGCTGGACGTGAAGGCGGGCGACGAGCAGTCGTTCACGCTTTTGCTGCATCGCTACAGGAGTCCGCTGATCAATTTTCTGTACCGGATGGTTCGGAACCGGGAGCAGGCGGAAGATCTAGCTCAGGAAGTTTTTTTGAGAGTGTACCGCGCGAGAGAAGATTATGTTCCCAGCGCGAAGTTCACGACCTGGTTGTTCCGGATCGCGACAAACCTGGCGCTGAATTCCGTGCGAGACAACCGTTATCAGCGCATGGAAATCTCACTGGATGCGCCGGTGACGGTGGGTGCCGAGGATGGCGACGAGAAGACGCTGGACGTTGCCGAGCAGCACCCGAACATCGAGCAGCACCTGGTGGAAGAAACGCGGCGCAAGATGATCCGGCACGCGATAGAAAAGTTACCGGAGAAGCAGCGCGCGGCGGTGCTGTTGCACAAGTATCAGGAGCTGGATTACGGAGAGATTTCGAAGATTTTGGGATGCTCGGAGAGCGCGCTGAAATCGCTACTATTCCGGGCTTACGAGACGCTGCGAGTGGAACTGGCCCCCCTCGTGGCGCAGCATGGAAAGTAGGAAAGGTTGGGCTAGAAGGGAAGGAAGTCATGAGTTGTAGCCGGATGGAAAACAAGATTATGGCATTCGTGGACGGGCGCCTGAAGGAAGGCGAGCGGCTGGAGATGGAGAAGCATCTCGCCACGTGCGCGACGTGCCAGTTGCGTGTGAATGAATTTCGCTCGGTGCATGCACTGCTGGACGAGCTGCCGATGATCGAGCCATCGGCGGCGTTTGATTTGCGCGTGCATGCGCGGGTGGCGGCGGAACCGGTGAAGCAGAGCTGGTGGGCATGGTTCGCGCCGTCGCCCAGAGTGGCGTTTGCGGCGTCGATGCTGTTGCTGGCGACGGTGTGGATTGGGTCGCGGAAGCCGGAAAATACATTGAGCGCGGGGGACATCGAGAAGATCAACCAGAATATCTCGGCGCTGGAAAATTATGATGTGATTTCGGATTTTGCGCCGCTGAGCGAGCTGCCGCCGCCGGTGCTGGCGGACGAGGCGATCGACACGAATCAGAACCAGCAGATGTAACGAGAAATGACACGGAAACTCCAATTCGCGGGATGGCTGATGGCGCTGGGCATGAGCGCAGCGCTGGTGGCGCCGTCATTCGCGCAGGCACCGCGTGCAAATGGGGCGCAGAACCGGCCGGTCAATAAGCCGCCCAGGCAGCAGAGCCAGCCGCCGCGACAGCAGCCTCAACGGCAGCAGCCGCCGAGGCAGCAGAGACAAGAACAAAGGCAGGAGCGACAGCAGCAAGCGCCACCGAGAGCGCAAAACGAGCGGCAGAATTCTGGCGCGAGCCGTCCACCAAACTCGAACGCGAATCGCCCGGAGCTAACTACGCGGGCAAATACTAATCCGAACCGGCCACCTTCGGCGTACACGCCGCCACAGCGAAAATTCAGCGATTTGAGTCCGCAAGAAAAGCAAAAGGTGGTCGAGAACTATAACAAGCAAAGAAATCTTTCTCCGGCGGATAGACAAGAAATTAAAAAGCGCGAGGAAATATTTGGCAGGTTGACCCCAGAGCAAAAGGATCACGTTAGGAATGATTTGGCACCGAAATGGAAGCAGCTTCCTCCGAACCGGCAGCGGGCGATTCAGCAACGACTGGGTGTGTTGCAGAATATGCCAGAGTCGGCGCGCAACCAGCATTTGAATGACCCGAATTTCACGCGGGGGATGAGCGAAGAAGACAAGGCCATGCTGCACGACTTAAGCCACCTGCACGTGGGCTCGCCGGACCCGCCGAACGAATAGCCCCCGTGTTTGCATTCCAAGAGACAATCTGGATCGTTTCCCCCTTTCGATTGCATTGACAAGGCAACTCGTCTCGCGGCATCGTGACTAGTTCACGATTTCTGCATCCAACGGGTGGAGGAAGAATAATTTGAAGAGTGACCGCACAGCGGTCAGCCCCGCCGTTAGCCCTACCGTTTCCCCGCGCTTCCGCGCGATGCAGCACCGCAATTTTCAACTATTCATCGCAGGCCAGCTCGTTTCGCTTATCGGGACGTGGATGCAATCCACCGCACAACTTTGGTTGGTCTATAAGCTGACTGGTTCAGCGGCGCTGCTGGGTGTCTTCGGGTTTGCCAACCAGGTGCCGATGCTGTTTCTGTCGTCGCTGGGCGGCTATGTCGGCGACCACTACGACCGGCGGCGCGGCGTCATGTGGACGCAAACCGCTTCGATGATTCTGGCATTTGTGCTGGCATGGTTGACGCTCGGGAAAATCATCACGGTTTGGCAACTGATTCTGATCGCGTTCCTGGTAGGCATCGTGAACGCGTTCGACGTGCCGATCCGCCAGGCGTTTTTTGTGCAGATGGTGGGGAAGGAGGATTTGCCCAACGCGATCGCGCTGAACTCTTCGATTTTCCATGGCGCACGCGTTGTGGGACCGGCGATCGCGGGCACCACAATTGCGTGGCTGGACGCGCATCACGTGAAGAGCAGCGAGGGCTGGTGCTTTCTGATGAACGGCCTAAGTTTCCTTGCGGTAATCGGAGCCCTGGCGGCGATGAGCATCCCGAAGACGGAACCGAAACCACGCGAGGGTTCCCCTTTTCAGAATTTCATCCAGGGCTTCCGCTTCGCGATGCACGATCTGCCAATCCGCTCCGCGCTGCTTCTACTGAGTGTCTTGAGCTTGTTCGGCTTGCAGTACGCAGTTTTCCTGCCACTATTTGCGAAGGACATTTTGCACAGCGGGGCGCGTGGGTTTGGATTGCTGATGAGCTCTGCGGGGGTTGGCGCCGTCCTTGGGGCGCTGCACTTTGCCGCGCGGACAGATTACAAAGGACTGGCACGATGGATCGCGATTACGTCCATGACTTGCGCGATTGGCCTGGAGGTGTTCGCGGAATCGCGAGTTTTCTGGCTATCGTCGGCGGTGCTGCTGATCGTGGGATTTGCAGTAACGTCTCAAATGACGGCGACGAACACGGGTGATGGCGGTGTACGCGACGATGATGATGGGAATGCAGCCGATTGGGGCGCTGATTGCGGGAGGAGTGGCGAAACACGCTGGAGCGCCGAGAACGCTCGCGGCGTTTGGGATTCTTGTATTGGTGGGGAGCCTTGTTTTCCTGTTCCGTGTGGTGAAGCGGCTGCGCCGGGCGCAGGCGGCGCAGGAACCTCAAGCAGGGTTTGGGCGGTAAAGCCACACAGGCCGAGTGAGCGGGTCTGCGGCAGGCGGGGTTGGCCCCGTCCCTTCAGAAACGGGAGCAAGATTCACGGCTGCGAGGATGGCGTCCACCTTGGGACGCTGCGGTGCGAGGGAGCAAACGGGGTCTGTGGCAGTGGCGTCACCCGCAAGCAGCAGCGCCTGGCAACGGCACCCGCCGAAGTCCAACTCGCGCCGGTCACAGGTCTTGCAAGGTTCCTGCATCCAGTCCTCGCTGCGGAATTTCTGAAACGCAGCGGAGTGATCCCAGATTTCGCGCAGACTGCGGTCGCGGACATTTTCGAACGACAAAGCTGGTATCACGTTCGCCGCGTGGCAGGGAAGCGCCTCGCCGCTCGGAGTGATGAGCATTAGTTTGCGCCCCCAACCACCCATGCAAGGCTTGGGATATTTCGCGTAGTAATCCGGGACCACGTATTCGACGCGAATCTTGCCTTCTAGCCGCTCCTGCTCGCGCTTGATAATTGCAATGGATTGGTCCAACTGCGCGCGCGTGGGCAGAAGGTTTTCGCGATTGGCAAAGGCCCAGCCGTAGTACTGGACATGGGCGAATTCGATGCGTGTGGCGCTGGAAGATTCAGCTAGGGCGGCCATTTCCGCAAGTTGATTGAGATTCCGGCGATGGATGACGAAATTGAGGGTCAGAGCGACGCGATATTGTTTGAGCCATTCCAGGACGCGAAGTTTTTGCGCGTGGGACTTGGCGCCGGAGATTTCGTTGGCGGTTTCTTCGCGCGCGCCTTGGAAGCTGAGTTGAATGTGATCGAGGCCGGCTTCAACGAGGGCGGCGAGTTTTGTATCGTCGAGCGGCAAGCCTGAGGTGATGAGATTGACGTACAGGCCCGCAGCGCGCGCGGCGCGAACGAGATTGACAATGTCCGGGCGGGCGAGTGGTTCGCCGCCGGTGAAGTCGGCTTGGAGGACGCCGAGCGCGGCGGCTTCGCGGAAGACGCGGGACCAGATTTCGGTGGAGAGTTCATCGGAGCGAGATTGCAGTTCGAGGGGATTGGAGCAGTAGACGCAGTGTAGCGGGCAGCGGTGGGTGAGTTCCGCGATGAGCGCTAGGGGATTGGTAGGCGCTTCGTTCATTGGAAATTAGTCAAGACATTTTGAATCCAGCCAAGTAGGGGCGCCCGCCGCGGCGGGCTGCACCCCTACAAGTCGAAATCGAGCGCGCGTTCCTTTTGCAAAAGAGCGAGGTAGCCGAGGATGTCTTGCTCGACCTTTTGCGGCGCGGCTTTGGAATAGATCTTCTGCAAATCCGCAATAATCTGTTCGACGGTGTGCTGGCCGTCGCAGCGGTCGACGATTTCCAGGCTGGGGCCGTTCAAGCGGAGGGCGCGCTCAGGCATCAGGAGCACACGCTGCTGGTTGTTTTCGCCAAGGCGGCAGCCAGGAGCGAGGCGCGGACGGCTGCTTAGTTCAGGCGGCATCCGTACTCCATTAAGATTCCTGCACCGGCTGGAAAGCGCCGGGGGGCGGCCAGCCGGGATTCACGTAAGCAAAATAGAGGGCGTCAAGTTGAGCCCAGAGGATGTCGCACTTGGCACGCAACGCGGCATGGGCCAAATCCTGTTCCGTGCGAGTGCGCGCGTGCTTTACGACCCACGCAAGAGCGAAGTCGGAATCCTCGGGCGCCTGGGTGAGGCGGCCAGTGAAATAGTCCAAACCGCCGGAAAGCCAGGGATAGTGCTGGCGCATGCGGTCCATACGCAAGGCAATGAGTTTGTGCGAAAAGAGCTCGGTCAGGGAAGAGGCAACGGCTTCGAGATGGGAGCGCGTGGCCACGAATTCGACATAGGCTTGCACGGCGAAACGCGTTGCGGGAAGGATGCCGTTGCCGCGGAGCGCCTGTTCGCGAGGGAGGCCCGTAGCTGCGACGAGACGCAGCCACTTTTCGATGCCACCGGGCCGCGCGCCATCGCCGTCATGGTCGAGTATTCGTTTGCGCCAGGCGAGGCGAAACGCGGGATCTTCGCTGCGTGCCAGGATGGCTGCATCTTTGATGGGGATGCGGCTCTGATAATAGTAGCGATTGAGAGCCCACGCTTGGAGCTGGCCGCGCGTAAGCTTGCCGTCGTGCATGAGCAAATGAAACGGGTGTTTGTGGTGATAGCGCTCTTCGCCGATGGCATGAAAGCCGGCAATGAACTCGGCTTCGGAGAGCAGAGGCTGTTCGAGGTCGTGTTTCAGGGATGAAGTCACAGTGTGAACTCCATCCCATCATAGGCGATTTCCCAACCGGCTTCACGCACGGCGCGATGTTCGGCGCTGTCTTCGTTAAGGATGGGATTCGTATTGTTGATGTGGATCAGAACCTTGCGACCTTTGGCGTGCTTCGGATACTGCTCCATTAATCCACCCGGACCGGAAATCGGCAGGTGGCCGATTTGACGAGCTGTTTTCTGGCTGCGACCTGTTTGGAGCAACTCATTGTCGGTCCAAAAGGTGCCATCGATGAGCACGAGGTCGCTGGATTCGGCCCACTTCTTCCATTCGGTATTGCGACCAGGGAGAGTCGGCGCAACGAAGACGCGTTTGCCGACGTATTCGAAAGCCAAAGCGATGACCGCTTCTTCGGGGGGCAGCGTGGCTCGCAGGTTTCTGCTGATGTAGTCCGGATACTCTCCGCCGAGGGATACGGCGTAGGAGATGAATTGCGGAACTTCTTTGGGATCCTGCCTTCTTTCCGAGCTGAGGTGAGAGGCGAATGGCAGAGAAAACCACTGCACCGGAGGCTTGGCGCGGCCCAGGACTCCGAAGATCGAATTCTCTTCCGACAAAATGCGCCGGATAGCGGGCATGGAAAAGACTTTGAACGCCTGAAATTCGCGCAAATGCAGTAAGCCCATCAAGGAATCAACATCGGCGCTCGGCAGATAAACATCGAGGATAGCCGTGGAAGACCGGGTGTTGGAAAAAGGAGCTAACTCCGTGGTAGCGGCGATTTGCGCGCGAAGGTCGGGAGAGGCGTTAACGAGAGTCCAATAAGCGCGAAGGGCGTACTCCGGATCCGCTGCAATCGCGATCTGAGTCTGTGTCCGCGGACGAGACTTTACCGTGCCGTTGCGGAGGCCGCTACAGTTTGGACAGCCACAATTCCATTGGGGGAAACCGCCCCCGGCTGCGGAGCCGAGGACTTTTACGCGCATTCCAACACGTTTGCCACCGACCGCTTTACGCGGTCAAGACGATTAGAGTTCGGCGTTGGCGTACGAGCTGACTTCGCAGTTGAGGTTAATCTCTTCGTGCTGAGGGGTAATCCATTCCATTGTCGGAGGCTCCTTCGGGAGTCAAATCTTCGGACAGCCAAAAGCATAACATGGAATCAAGTTGAAGGGAATAGCTCCGCAAAGCCTGGGCGCGCAAAGTAAGGTGCGCCAACCTGAGAGTCTGCATTGCACGGTCCGAAACACCTCCACCAAGCGTTGTTATAGTTTTAAACTGAAGCCACAACTTGTGGTGGACGAATCCCACGCATTCTCTTCGCCTGATTTTCGAAACTATTTTTACAAAAACGCATGATTCCTCTTGACAAGCGGAGAAAGCAGCCTATCATGTGGTCAAAAGTGGTAGGAAGTGGACCACAGTAGAACGATGTAGCGGGCGCTGGGGCAAAGTAGAAAGCAAATCAGTCTTGTGGGGAAAGTGGGCATTTTGGCCATTCTAGACCACATATTTGTGTGCGATCCCGGTAAAAAGAGGGTCGCGTTGTGCGGAGCATATGAAGCTGCGGGGCAACTGTCAGGCAAAGGTGGACGAGAAGGGTCGGTTGAAGATACCCGCCGTGTTTCTCGAGGAATTGAAGGAATACGGGAACCAGTTTTACATCACCAGCACGACCGGTGAGACGGCCAAGATCTACCCGATGAAAGTGTGGTCGGAGATTGAAGACAAGCTGGCCAAGATGCCGAGCACGAACCGGGCGAAGAGGAAGTTCCTGATGCGGACGAGCTATTACGGGCAGACGGTGGAGCTAGATGGGCAGGGAAGACTGCTGCTGCCGACCGTGCTGCGCGAAGCGGCGCAAACCAAG
>WNFJ01750828.1_pt4 | contig 11574 bp, 8 predicted proteins | sample 5400461 | NCBI WGS metagenome assembly WNFJ01 (sample SAMN13153349, study PRJNA577476) | soil metagenome | isolation source: 115 cm saprolite on Douglas fir-dominated hillslope | place: USA:California | collected 2013-09-17 | reverse complement strand
TGGTCACCGGGGAGAGCGCGAAGTAAGCCGTAAAACCATTGCGCGGGGAATGCCGGGTGAAACCGGTGTGACCGTGGTGACTATGCTCGTGTGCTTTATTTATTTCGCACGCGAGGCTGCGGGTGCATTGGGCATCCGGCATTCCCTGCGCCCTCTGTTCTAAAGAGGCGCGAACCTTTCATGCATCCACTCGGGCGCATCGCGCCGCGAGATCGCGGAGTCGTATCTTTTTTGGCTGTTTGAAAACCGAATCTGTAGCGAACCAGGACTCAATGGGTCGTCCCCGCGAAAGCGGGGACCTATAACCACCATCGTTTGTTGGAGCAAAAGCCGTCAGCGACTGTGCTAAACGCGAGGCCGCGGCGTATGGGTCCGCTTTCGCGGGGCCGACCTTAAGAGATTACGCCCGAAACTCGTCGCGGCGACCCCGCGAGTCGCGGCGGGCCGGCCTAAATCCCGAGATACGCCGCCTGCACCTGCTTGTTATTGGCCAACTCCTCGCTGGTGCCGTGCATGATCACATTGCCGCTTTCCAGCACATAGGCCCTTTGAACCAGCGCTAGCGCGCGGCTGACGTTTTGCTCGACCAGCAGAATGGCCGTGCCCATTTTGTGAATTTCGCCAATTTTCTCAAACGTCACATCCGTCATGACAGGCGCTAAGCCCAGCGATGGCTCATCGAGCATCAGAAGCCGGGGTTTGAGCATCAGGCCGCGGCCGACCGCCAGCATCTGCTGCTCGCCGCCGCTCATGGTGCCGGCAAGCTGCTTTTTGCGGTCGGCCAACCTTGGAAAGATGCCATAAACCAGATCGAGCGAGCGGCTGCGTTCCGCCTTCGCCTTCGGCACGTAAGCGCCGATCTCGAGATTTTCCTGCACTGTCATTTCAGGAAAGACCTGACGTCCCTCCGGCACGTGGGCAATTCCCAATTCCGGAATTTTGTGCGGCGGCAGTGACGCCAGATTGGTGCCGGCAAATGTGATGCTGCCGGACGACAGCCCCAAGAGACCCGAGATCACGCGCAGCGTGGTGCTCTTGCCGGCGCCGTTCGCCCCCAACAGCCCGACGGCTTCGCCCTCACCGATTTCGATGCTGACATTGTGGATCGCAGGCACCGATCCGTAACTGGCGCTCACTCCGGCTAGTTCGAGCACTAGGCCTCTCCCGGTGTCGGTGCGTGCACATAGCCGGAGCCCAGATAGGCGCGGATGACTTCCGGGTTTTCCACGATCTCTTTGGGTGTGCCCTCGGCGATCTTTTGCCCGTGATCGAGCACCACGATATGGCGGGCCACGGCCATGATGGCCCGCATCACGTGTTCGACGATGACGATGGTCAGTCCGCGCTGGGACAGCTTTCCGACCAGGGCGACCGCCTGGTCGATCTCCGCCGGATTAAGCCCGGCCATGACTTCATCGAGCAAGAGGAGCCGGGGCTGCGTCGCCAGCGCGCGCGCCATCTCTAGCCGGCGTTGATCGATCGTGGTCAGATCCTTTGCCGCTGTTTGCTCGCGGGCCGAGAGACCAACGAACTCGATCGCCTCGCGGGCTTTCTCTCGTGCTGCGCCGACATGCCTGTCGCGCAGGAACGCGCCGGTCATGACGTTTGCCAGCACGGTCATTGCGCCGAACGGCTTTGCAACCTGGAACGTGCGCGCCAGACCATGCGCGCAGATGTCGTGGGGTTTTAATCCGACGATCTCACGGCCGTAGGCAAAAACCGAACCCGAGTCCGGCCGATGAAATCCGGTGATGAGATTAAAGCTTGTCGTCTTGCCCGCGCCGTTTGGCCCGATCAGCGCCACCGTCTCGTTTTCCTGCACCGAAAAGCTGACATCCTGTACGGCACGCAGCCCGCCGAACCGCTTGCTGAGGCCACGAATAACGAGCGCTTCTGCCATGGGGACCTACGCGCGCGCCGGTTTGCTGGTGACGTAGCGTTGCCGGGCTTCGCTCATCATTCCCATCAGCCCGGTCGGCCGCCACAAGATCACGGCCATCAGGATGAGGCTGTACACGGTCAGCTGCACGCCGCCGATCGAGCTGCCGAGCCAGCTTTGCAGTAGCGTAGACGTCGTTTCCAACAAGATGGTGCCGATCACGGGACCCCATAAGGTTCCGATCCCGCCGACGATCGATACCAACGCCGCCTCGATCGAGATGCTGAAGCTGAACGCGGTCGCCGGATCGATGAAGTAGATGTATTGGGTGTAAAACGTGCCGGCCAGCGCGGTGAGAAAGGCGCTGATCATATAGATGTCGCGCTTGATCCGCGGTGCGTTGACGCCGATCGCTTCGGCTGCGTCTTCGTCCTCGCCGATGGCGACGAGGTAATATCCCATCCAGGATCGTTCGATCAGGTAGGTGATCACGAGCCCGAGCGCGAGCAGGCCGAGCGCAACGTAGTAATACGATGCCTTGGTCTCGAATTGCATCATCAGCGGCGCGCTGCCGAGGTTCGGGATGGTCGTGCCCTCGGCACCCCAGGCGAAATCGCGGAATTTCAGGAAGATCAGCATCAAGGCCTGAGCCGTCGCAATGGTGGCGATCGCGAAATAAGGGCCGCGCAACCGGAAACACAGCCAGCCGATCGGCAGGCTTGCCAGCATCGCCACGACACCGCCGGCGACCATCCCGATCCACGGCGAAATGCCGAAGTCGATCTGCAAAATCGTCGAAGTGTAGGCCCCCAATCCGAAATAGGCGGCGTGACCCAGCGAAAGCTGTTTGGCGTAGCCGCCCATCAGGTTCCAGGCGACCCCGATGAAAGAGAACAGCAAGATCCTAATGAAGATATCGATCGCAAACGAGCTCTTTACGATCAGCGGTAATGCGATGAGAACCGCGACACCGATCGCAAGCCAAAGCAAGCCGCGCGCGCGTACCCCCCGCGTTATCATCGCGCTCTCCCCCCGCCAAGACCGGTTGGCTTAAAGGCCAGCGTCAGAAGAAGCATGGCGAACACGACGAGCAATCCGGAGTCTGCGCCGACATATTGAATTCCCAGCGACTCGGCGATCCCCATCATCAGGCTGGCGACGAGCGCGCCGATCACATTGCCCAGTGTCCCCATGACCACGGCGACGAAGGCCATCAGTGTAAAGACCTGCCCGACGAACGGGTAGGCCGAATAGAACGGCATCAACAGCGAACCGGCGGCGCCTGCGAGCGCGAGCGCTATGCCGAGCGCCACGCAGAACACGCGATTGGGATTGATGCCCATCAGCGTCGCGACGTCACGGTTCTGGGCCGCGGCGCGCATCGCCTTGCCGAGATCGGTGGTGTGCAGGAAGACCCAGAGCGCCCCGCTCAGCGCCATCGCCAAGACAAAGGCGATGAGTTTTGCGACCGGAATGTAAAGCCCGGCGATATGGATGGCTTCGTCGGAATATGAGGTGTGAACGGTACGGTAGTTCGCCGTGAACAGCATCAGCGCAAGATTCAACAGCAGCAGAGAAAGAGCAAACGTCAGAAAGATCTGGGGCATGTCGTTCGGTCCCAGAACCCTGCGGATCAGGAAGTGCTGGATCAGGACGCCGGCCCCGAACAGTACCGGCATCGATACCACAAGCGACACCAGAGGATCGATGCCGAACTGGGTGGCGAGAAAGAAAGAGATATACATCCCGATCATCACGAACTCGCCCTGGGCGAAGTTGACGATCTTGACCACGCCGAAGATCAGCGTAACGCCGATGCTGACGAGCGCGTAGATGCCGCCGATGAGCAGGCCGTTGATGACGGCCTGGGCCACTGTCTCCAACATCGCTTGACCGGGCTTTTAAGTTTTCATCAGTGGGGCGTGGGCATCTTCCTTGGGAAAGACGCTGGCCAGATCGCCGTTCTGCCACTGCACGCCGACCGGGTGGCCATAAACATTCTTGCCGTCGGGGCCGAACTTTACCTTCCCGCCCGGCGCCATTGCCGCGTAGCCCGAGGAAACATCGAGCGTCGACAACGCTTCGCGAACCTTCTGCGGATCGGCGGAGGCCGCCCGCTCGAGCGCGTCGGCGATCATGAATGTCTGCGCGACCAGGCCGCCGGCATATTCGAACAGGAATTCGCCGGTGCGCTTTTTGTATTCGGCATTCACCTTCTCGCAGTTGGCGTCCATGTCGTGATTCCAGTGCGCCACGCCCTGCAAGCCTTCCGCAAGCTTTCCGACGTTCTTGTAGAAGTCCGGAATGACGAAGCCGCCGGAGCCGCCGTTGATCGCGATATTGAGACCGACCTGCTTGATGGTACGCACGATCAGGATGAGGTCGTTGAGATAGGACACCGAGAACAGCGCGTTCGCTCCGGACGCCTTAACCTTGTTGATCAGCGGGCTCGCATCGGTGAAGCCGGCCGAGTACGGCTCGAACATCACGATCTCGACGCCCTCGGATGGCGCCAGTTCCTTCAGTCCGTTCGAGGTCGAGGTGCCAAACGCGGTGTTCTCGAAGATCACCGCGACCTTCGGCTGATCGCTAACGAGCTTGGACATCCGCAACTGCGCCTGCGCAAACTGCGACGCGCGCGCAAAGGGCGTAAACGTGTAGGTTCGTCCCTTGTTGAGTTGATCCGAGCTTGAGCCCACTTCGCTTGCGATCAAGGTCAGCGCGCTGGCGTAACAGCCGTGGATCGCGGACAATTTGTTTCCGGTGATCAGCCGGTCGGTCTCGGTGCGCGTCACCGTGGTGTCGCTCTGCACGTCGGAGATGATCAGATTGAGCTTGGCGCCGCCGAGCGATTTGATGCCGCCGGCGTCGTTGACCATCTCGGCCGCGAGCTTGGCGGCAGCGACGCAACCGACGCCGATTTGCGCCATACTTCCAGTAGTTGGGTAAAGCGCGCCGATATTGACGGGATCGGCCGCCCAGCCGCGCAACGGCACCGCGCCGAATGCGCCGGCCGCGAGTATTCCACCGGTCTTGAGGAGAAATTCGCGGCGGCCTTGCCGCTTCGACAGAGCCCGATCAAGGCCAGCTTGATTGCTGGCGGAATCCTTGCGATCTTTTTTCATGCCGTTTCCCCCTTGCGCGATCACGGTACAGGCTGCTCGCTCGCTTTTTCGAATGCTAACCCCATCCAATATTGTTTACAATACAGTTTCCGATATTATTATCATAATTGATAACTTGGCGCCGTGATGTTGTCGGCTGCGCCGGCCGGGCGGGGCGCGTCTTCCAAATCGGGGGAATCATGGTCGGAAAACCGTCAAAACACGCGATAGCCCGAATGCCCAAATCCCGAATGCCCAAATCTCGTCAGGTAGCAGCATCGCCTGCGCGAGCGCCGGCAGCAGTCATGATCGCAAAGCGCATCGAGGAGGACATAGTACTAGGGCGGCGTCAACCGAGAGAACGCCTGGTCGAGCAGGATCTTTGTGACCTGTTCCAGACCCACCGCGGTGACGTCAGGTTGGCCCTGTTCGAGCTCGAAAAAAGGGGCCTGGTGGAGCGCATTCCAAATCGCGGCGCGCTGGTTCGCGGATTAACTCCTCTGGAGGTGGAGGAAATCTACGCAGTTCGTGAAGAGCTCGAAGTAATGGCTGTCCGCATCATCCCATTTCCGGTTGGTCATGAGGATATCGAAAGGCTGGAGCAACTCCAGCGACAGCACACTGCAGCCGTTGCCGCAGGTGACTTGCTGACCGTCTTTTACAGCAATCTAAGTTTTCACCAGGTTCTGTTCGGTCTCTGCGGCAATGCCTGCCTGATCGAAACGATCGATCTGCTTGCTCAGAAGGTCTACGGCATCAGATCTTATGCAAATGCATTTCCTGAATCACTGGATCGCGCCCGCCGGGACCACCTTGATATGATCAAGGCACTTCGTGGTTCGCGGCGAGACGACCTGGTGGCGCTCACGCGCCGCCACCTGAAGCCCTCGCCGGAAGCATATATAAAGGCCTATGAACGGCGCTTTGGCAAAGCCGAACTTGCGCCCGCGCATTAGTCGAACAGCACACGCACGCCGACTTGCGCATAGCGTGTGCTACTCCTCGCGCGGCTCGCGCTATTCGGCGCTGCTCACCAGCTTGATACGCGGCTCTGCGGCCTCCATCAGGCCGCGATAGGCGGCGAGATAGTCGAGCGCCATGCGGCGTGCGGTGAAGCGCGTCTCGAACTGTTTCCGGATCGCCTCTCTGCTCAAGACGGAAAGGCGATCGACCGCGGCGACCGCGCTGGTTTCGTCCTCCACGATAAAGCCGGTCAGCCCGTCGTCGATGATCTCCGCGACCGAGCCGCGGTTATAGGCAATGACAGGGGTGCCGCACGCCATCGCTTCGATCATGACCAGGCCGAACGGCTCCGGCCAGTCGATCGGGACCAGCAGTCCGATCGCGCCGCTCAGAAAATCCGATTTCTCGAGGTCGCCGATCTCGCCGATGTACTCGACAAGAGGGTTGCAGTCGATCATGGGGCGAATGATTTCATCGTAATATTCCTGATCGGCCCGATCGACCTTCGCGGCGATCTTGAGCGGAATGCCGCATCGCGTCGCAACCTTGATTGCCCGATCCACCCCCTTCTCCGGTGCGATCCGGCCGAGCACCCCGAGATAGCCGGGCTTGATCGGTTGCGGCGTCAGCAGTTTTTCCGGCAGGCCGTGGTGGATGGTACGGATCCAGTTGGCCTGCGGCACCGGGCGCCGCTGCGCATTCGAGATCGAAATCACCGGAACGGAAGAGAAAGTCGTGAACACCGGCTGGTGCTCCGGCAGATCGAGCCTGCCGTGCAGGGTGGTGAGAAACGGAGTCGGCTGCCGGGAGAACAGCGAGAACGGATAATAGTCGAGATGGAAGTGCAGAAAATCGAATTCCTCGTCGTCGCATTTCTGCCGGACCCGTTCCAGCATTACGATGTGCAATGCGTTGGGGTCGCGGACGGAACCGTCGAGGCGCAGCGCCTTCGGCCATGTCGCCTCAAGTTTTCCTGAGGTCCGGGAATCCCCGCTGGCGAACAGGGTGACGTCGTTCCCCAGCGCCACCAGTTCCTCGGTCAGCCAGTATACCACCCGTTCGGTGCCGCCATAAAGTCGGGGAGGCACAGCCTCCGTCAGCGGAGCAACTTGCGCGATGCGCATCTATCCGTCTCCTCTTCCTCTTGTCATGGATGAATAAAGCCCCACTTCGCGTTGGCACCGGCATGCCGCGGGAGGGAACGTTTTCGCATCTGCGAAGTTCCCAAGCCACGCACTTCTTCCACATCATGGTCTTGCTCATGTCATCACGCCCGATCAGACTTTCGTCGCCGTTAATGCTGCACGATTGTTGCGCAGTGATGGCAGCATGACGGGGAACTGAAAAAGCGCCGGGTATTCCGAGGGACTTACCCGACTAAGATCTTGTTTCTCCTCAACGGGTTTGCTGCCACATGGACAATCTTTCAGGATACGCACATCGTCCGCTTCCGTTCGTGCTGCGCTATCTTCGCAGGCGTTTTGCATCACATCTCGTAATCGTGATCAGCGTTGTTGCAGCGGTTGCTTGTTCGGTAGGCACGCAATACGGCGTGAAGTATTTGGTCGACGGCCTGTCGGCTGGGCCCGCCCGCGCAGGTACCGTATGGCTGGCATTCGTTTTTCTCATGTCGCTGATCGCCGCGGATAATTTTCTGTGGCGGATCGCGAGCTGGACCGCGAGCTTCACATTTGTGGGAGTGACCGGTGATCTGCGGCGCGACATTTTCCGTCATCTCACCGGCCACGCGCCCAGCTATTTTTCCGACCGGCTGCCTGGAATGCTGACAAGCCGTATTACTGCGACGTCGAACGCGGTTTTCACGGTCGAAAATATGTTCGTCTGGAATGTGCTGCCGCCGTGTATCGCAACTGTCGCGGCGATCGCACTGATTGGAACCGTAAGCCTGCCAATGTCGGCGGGTCTGATCGTTATTGCGGGCGCAATGGTGATCGGAATGTTTCACCTGGCTGCCGCGGGCAAGCCGCTGCATGACGATTTCGCCGACAAGGCCGCAGCCGTCGATGGCGAAATGGTCGATGTCATCAACAATATGCCGCTGGTACGGGCATTTTGCGGCCTCAGCTTCGAGCATGACCGGTTTGACGCAACCGTTAACCGGGAATTGACAGCGCGAGGGCGCAGCCTCCGTTACCTCGAAAAGCTGCGGATCACGCACGCCGCCATAACGGTGGTGCTGACGATTGCCTTGCTGGCGTGGGCGATCATGCTTTGGCAGCGCGGCGGCGCCACTACCGGCGACGTCGTGCTGGTCTGCACGTTGGGACTTTCGATCCTGAGTGCGACGCGCGATCTCGCCGTGGCGCTGGTCGATGTTACCCAGCATGTCGCCCGATTGACCGAAGCGATTGCCACGCTGCTACTGCCACACGACCTGCGCGACCATCCGGAAGCCGAGCCGCTGGTAAAGAGCGGCGCGGCCATCGTTTTCAACAATATCTCGTTCCAATATCCCGGTGGAGCTCAGGTATTCGACAAATTCAGCCTTCGTATTCAGCCTGGGCAAAGGGTCGGGCTGGTCGGTCAGTCCGGAGGCGGAAAATCCAGCCTGTTCGTGCTGCTGCAGCGATTCTACGACGTCCAGCAGGGCAGCGTCACGATCGATGGCCAGGACATCTCGAGGGTGACACAGCAAAGCCTGCGCCAGGCGATCTCAGTGGTACCTCAGGATATCTCACTGTTCCATCGCTCGATCCTGGAAAATATCCGATATGGGCGGCCGAACGCTACCGACGACGAAGTGCTGCGTGCGGCGATCGCGGCGCGCTGCGATTTCGTCGAGACATTGCCGGAAGGACTTGCGACCATGGTCGGCGACCGCGGCGTCAAGCTGTCGGGTGGTCAACGTCAGCGCATTGCCATCGCGCGCGCGTTCCTGAAGGACGCACCGATCCTACTACTCGATGAGGCGACCGCCGCGCTTGACAGCGAATCCGAAGAAGCGATACGCGAAGCGCTCGGCCGCCTGATGCGCGGGCGCACCGTCATTGCGATCGCCCACCGTCTCGCGACGCTGCGTCATTTCGATCGGGTGGTGATGCTGAAGACTGGCAAGATCATCGAAGACGGTCCACCGGATCGGTTGATGCAGGGCCAGGGCCCATACCGCGAGCTGGTGACGCAGGAAATAAGCCGGCTTGCGAAACATGCGGCCTGATGTACCGAGGTGGCGTGGAGTCCTAGTGCGCTTGTCGCAAGGCCAGGGGAACCGCTTGAGGTCAAATGGCAGCCGAAGTCGCAACAACCCGAATCATGACGGCCCGAGCCGCCGAATTGGTCGCGGAATCGCCGTTCTACATCCCGATGACCGGGCCCGCGTCGCGGCCGCGGCGCTCGCTCAAACACGACGATACTTTCATCGTGCTCGACAGCCATGGCGACATCGGTGCTTCGGCCGGCGGCCCGGACGGCCTGTTCAACGGCGACACTCGTTATCTCGCCCGGCTTGAACTTCTTCTGGATGACCTGCAGCCGCTGCTGCTCGGCTCTAACCTGCGCGATGACAATTCCGCATTGACCGTCGACCTCACCAATCCCGATATCTATCGCGATGGCCGAATCGTATTGCAAAAGGACATGCTGCACATCGTGCGCACGATCTTTCTGTGGCGCGGAACGGCCTATCAACGGATCGGCTTACAGAACCACGGGGACCGGCCGGCAAGCTTCGATCTGACATTGCTGTTCGACAATGACTTCGCCGATCTGTTCGAAGTGCGCGGCGAAAGACGTCCGCGCCGGGGCGTCGGTACCGGCAGACTGCTTGGTCCCGCCGATGTCATGCTCGAATATAACGGGCTCGATGGCAAATGGCGCGGCACGCCGCTGCATTTCGATCCGCGGCCGACGCGGCTTGCAGTGAATGCCGCGACTTATCATCTCGACCTGAAGCCGCGACAGGTCAGTTCGCTGTTTGTTGCCGCATCCTGCAACAAGCCGGCCACCTTCAAGCCGGCGCGGTTCTTTCGCGGATTGCTGGCGCATCGCCGCGAGATGCGCCGGTTGACTGCGGGCACCACCAGCATCGAAACATCGAATAATATTTTCAACGAGGTGCTGTGCCAGTCGATGGCCGACCTCAATATGTTGATGACGAACACGCCACAGGGACGATATCCCTATGCGGGCATTCCCTGGTACTCGACGACATTCGGTCGCGACGGAATCATCACTGCGATGCAGATGCTGTGGATCGACCCGCGGGTCGCGCGCGGCGTGCTGAGGCGGCTCGCGTTCTATCAGGCCAAGACATTCGATCCGCTCGCCGACGCCGAACCCGGAAAAATCCTGCATGAAATGCGCGGCGGCGAGATGGCGGCGCTGCGCGAGGTCCCGTTCGCGCAATATTACGGCAGCGTCGATGCGACGCCGCTGTTCGTGCTGCTGGCCGGTCTCTACGTCGAACGCACCGGTGACGAAGAGACGCTCGCCGAGTTGTGGCCTTCGATCGAGGCAGCGCTGGGCTGGATCAACGGGCCGGGCGATCCCGACCGGGATGGATTCGTCGAGTACCGGCGCGCGTCTGAGAAAGGCTTGGCCAATCAAGGCTGGAAGGATTCTTACGACGCGATCTTTCACGCCGACGGTCGTTTAGCCGAGGGTTATATCGCGCTCGCCGAGGTGCAAGGCTATGTGTTTGCCGCCAAGCGGCTGGCGGCGCGTTGCGCCTCGCGCCTCGGCAAGAGCGAGATGGCGCAAGAGCTGGAGATCGAGGCGCAGCAACTCGCCGAACGTTTTGAGGAAGCGTTCTGGTGCGACGAACTCGGCACCTATGCGCTTGCGCTTGACAGCGCCAAAGAGCCATGCCGGGTGCGCACATCCAACGCCGGGCAGCTTCTGTTCAGCGGCATGGTGCGCGAGGACCGCGGCCGCCTCGTCGCCGCCGATCTGATGCGGCCGCATTTTTTCGCCGGCTGGGGTATCCGCACCGTGGCGAGCGGCGAGGCGCGCTACAATCCGATGTCCTACCACAATGGCTCGATCTGGCCGCACGACAACGCGCTGATAGCGCTCGGACTAGCGCGCTATGGCCTCAAGCATTCTGTCGCGCATGTGTTCAAGGCTCTGTTCGATGCCGCCACCTACATGGATTTGCGGCGGCTTCCAGAACTGTTCTGCGGCTTTCGGCGTGAAAGGCGACGCGGACCGACGCTCTATCCTGTCGCCTGCGCGCCGCAGGCATGGGCGAGCGCGACGCCGTTCACGCTGCTGGAGGCGGCGCTGGGGCTTGAATTCGACGCACAGCGCGGCGAAATTCGCCTGCGCAACCCGCGCCTGCCGGCCTTCCTCAACGATGTGGTCCTGCGCGACCTGCAGCTTGGCCCTTCAAGCGTCGATCTGTGTGTGCGCCGCCATGGCGACGAGGTATCGCTGGAGGTTTTGCGTACCCGCGGTCAGATCCAGGTTTCGATCGTACTGGCGCACTGATCTGCGGGGAGCGCGAGACATTGGCCTGAGGGCTTCGAGATTTGATCGCGGATCCCGCTTGTATCGCGGGGCGATCGGGTTCCGGCTGATTTATGCCGTTCGGGTCGAGCAATTCAGGAGGCCGTATGCGCGCAAGACGCCAGTTCATCTTGATCGCAGTCGCTTTTGCGACATCGGCGG
>WNFJ01249080.1_pt1 | contig 11574 bp, 10 predicted proteins | sample 5400461 | NCBI WGS metagenome assembly WNFJ01 (sample SAMN13153349, study PRJNA577476) | soil metagenome | isolation source: 115 cm saprolite on Douglas fir-dominated hillslope | place: USA:California | collected 2013-09-17 | reverse complement strand
GCCGCCGGCGTTCGGATCGCGATGGGCTCGGATGCCGGGGTCTCCCAACATGGCGCGAACCTCACCGAATTGAGCTTGCTGGTTGCCTGCGGGATGTCTCCGAGCGCGGCTCTACTGTCGGCCACGAGTTCAGCGTCGCGCCTTCTCCGGATCGATTCGGAAGCAGGCACTCTTGAGCCTGGAAAGCGGGCTGACATCACCGTCGTCGAAGGAAATGCCCTGGACTTTCCTATTCGGCCCGACCGGATCAGAGCTGTATACCAAGATGGCCGCGTGCACGAACCCATCGTGGAGACTGGATCACTCCATCGCGCTGCCAGCGGAGGAGGTCGGAAGGGACTGTAACCGCGAGGCTCCGCACCGGTCTAGGAGAGGGAGGCCCGCGACATGTCCTTGGTGAGCCTGCGAGGCAAGGTGCCGAAAGGGTCTTCTCGTGACTCCGTATTAACCCCGATGCATTCTTGCTGGTCGGGACTTAGCCTCGGACAAGTCAAAAGACTCAGTTCGTCGATCCCACACCGCCTCGAATTCTCGGAGTGAACCGCGATGCTGAAGATCGATCACGTGGCGCTGTGCTCGACCAACCTTTACGAGACCGCGTACCAACTTCGTGACGAATGTGGCCTCGAAAGTTATGAGGGCGGGTATTTTCGCGGCGGGGGTGTAGCGCAGCGAGTGGTGCCCCTCGGGAACGACCAATACATCGAGATCGAGAGCGTCATCGATCCGGATGAGGCGCGCCGCGCCGAGTGGGGAAACGGGCGCTACATAATGGAGCAAGTGGTGGGCGGCCCCAAGTTGCTCGCGTTCTGGATCCTCACAGACGACATCGAGGGAGAAGCAACGCGCCTCGGGGTTAAGATCTGGAACGTGCAACGCACCAAGCCGGATGGGACAGTACGCGCGAGCAGAACCGCCCCTCCGACCATTGAAGCAATGACGCAGGGGCTGCCTCCTTTCTTTGCCTTTGAGGACATGGAGAATCATGCCGCGCGAACCCTGGTGAAGCACAGGGTGCAGCCCACAGGAATCGCGTGGCTTGAGTTGGGCGGGCCCGAGAAACGAATACAAGAATGGTTGGGCCCTGAGGCCGACTCTCTGCCTCTGAGGCTGGTCGGGGGCGCACCTGGGATCAGGGCGATGGCTATTGCAACGACGAGAGGCGAAGAGATCGTCTTGCGTCCACGATCGGATCGATTGACCCAGTGACTTGCGTGGCAGAAACATCGGCTCTAGTCGGATGATTGGTCTCGCAAGGATCGACATTGTTCGCGGCCCCCATCAAGCAACAATCACTCGGCGCACCGCTCCTCGCCCTCTGACTCGCCGTAGGGTTTGACCAATGACTGAGCGACGGACATCGGTAGTCAGAGGCGGATACATTCCGACCCCACTCAACTCCTTCATTGGTCGCGAGGTTGAGCTGGACGAAGCCGCGACACTACTGACCGAAAGTCGACTGATTACGCTCGTCGGGGTTGCCGGCGTTGGCAAGACTCGACTCGCAATCGAACTTTCTACTCGAGTTCGTCGTTCGTTTCCCGGTGGGGTCTGGTTCGTGGATCTCGCGTCTGTTTCGAATGAAGGTTTGATAGGCCACACCATATCGACTGTATTGGGCTTGGCCTCCGAATCTGCGACCGACATCGCCAGTTCGATCGCAGGCTTTTTGTCCAAGCGCCGGGCGCTTCTTGTGCTCGACAACTGTGAGCACTTGGCCGACGCATGCGCGCGCTTCAGCCACCTTCTGCTCTCGCGATGCAGCCATCTGCGAGTCTTGGCGACGAGCCGCACCAGCCTTGAAGTGACAGGCGAAGTCGTCTTCACAGTTGAGCCTTTGTCGACGACGCTCTTGGCAAGCGACCGTGGCCCAGGTGGGCCCGGGTTGCCGCCGGCCTTGCGGCTGTTCTTCGAGCGGGCTCGGGCGGCTTATCCGAGTCTACCCGCCGACGCCTCGAATCTCAGACTCATCGGGGAAATCTGCGAGCGATTGGATGGATTGCCGCTTGCAATTGAGCTGGCCGCGCCTTGGGTGAGGACCCTAGGACTGCCTGAATTGGCAGATCACCTACGCGAGCCACTCCAGCTTGTAGGCGATCAGGTTGTTGCCGGAAACCGACATCGCAGTCTGAGATCGGCTATCGAGTGGAGTGTTGGACTCCTCGAACCGCGTGCCCAGCTCCTGTGGCAGCGATTATCAGTCTTCGCCGGTTCATTTGATCTGGACGCCGTCACCGCTGTTTGCGTTGACGATGACCTCGGCCATAAGCACGTAGTTTCGCTTTTGGCTAGCTTGATCGGCGCCTCCCTGCTCCTACCGCAGGACGAAGCCGGGCGGCATCGCTACCGCATGCTGGCAACCGTTCGAGCATGTGCCGCTGAGAGTTTGGACGCGGCCGAGGACGGCGACCTGTTCCGCGAGAAGCATAAAGTCTGGTACTTGGGTCTGGCCTGTGCGACCGAGAAGGTTTGGTCGACTCCACGGCAAGTCGAATGGCTCAATCGGCTTGAGCTTGAATTGGACAACATCCGATCCGCTCTGGAGTGGTCGCTCAGTCGTGGCGAAGACCCAGAGGCGATACTTCGAGTAACAGGGGCCACATGGCCATTCTGGATCGTTCGCGGGCATGAGGGCGAGGCGCGCGGCTGGGTTCAGCGTCTGCTCGCAGAGTCCAGACTTCCGATCCAAACAAGGATCCAAGCGATTAACTGGGCCGCTTATCTCGCGCTCGTCAGCGATGATCCGCTGTCGGCCCAGACGCTGGCGGAGGAGAGTGCTAGCTTGTCGCCTGGCTTTCCCGACGACGCAAGTCGGGCTTTCCTGCTGCGCAGCCATGGATTGGCTGCCTATAACCAGGGAGACACTTCGAAGGCAATCGACCTGATGGAAACGTCGGTGGACCTCTACGCTAAGGTGGATGACCCGCCCGGGCACTACATCGCAATGTATTGGCTGGCAGAGATACTCTGGGCTGCCGGCGACTTGGATCGTGCCGAGGATTTGCACGAACGTGCCCTAGCACTGAAGCGAGAGCATGGAGATGTCTGGCAGATCTCGTGGTCACTATTTGGTCTGGCCCTTCTAGCTTGGACCCGAGGTGATCTGGAGCGGGCTGAGGATCTTCTCCAGCAAAGCCTGTCACTCAGGGTCGAGATCGGTCATCTTTGGGGCATCGCGTTGACCATGGAAGCATTGGCCTGGATAACGCTGGATGTCCCACACTCTGTAGTTCGCTGCGCCAGGCTGCTCGGTGCGGCGGATGAACTGAGGACGCGTCTTCACGTCAAGATCCGAGCGAATTTTCAGTCGACTCATGACAAGTGTGTGAATCGTGCGAGGACTGTAGTCGGAGAGTCAGCCTTTTTTGCAGAATGTCGCACAGGCCAAGAGATGACCCTCGATGAAGCGCTGGCCTACGCGGCGACGCCTTCGCGTCGGCTCAATGTCGCCAGATCCTTTGGACCAGATACGCTCACCCAAAGGGAATGGCAGGTGGCACAGCTGATCGCGGAAGGGCTCTCGAACCGCGAGATTGCAGCCCGGTTGCGGATCGCGGACAGAACGGCCGAGTGTCACGTCGAGAACATCTTCTCGAAACTGGGGGTCAACTCGCGCACGAAAGTGGTGGCATGGGTGCTTAAGGAGCGCAGCGAAAGCACTGCCTGACATCTCGATCTTTGGTCTCGGGACTTCTCCCGATGCGCTACGTCAACGTCGAGGCTAAGTTACTAAACACATGCTCGAGCCGGACGGCAACGAATCAAAGTCGTCGACGTCGTTGGCGTTCAAGTACTGGCCAACGGACCCGTACTGGTCGTTTCAACTCTCGCGTCTCTTGGCGACCTCGACTTACGGAGGGGCCGACTTCGCAGAGTGCCACCTCGCGGCCAGAAAGATGCAACCAGGGGTGGTCGAGGACTGGGTTTCGGGTTGGATCAACCTAGCCACCAACGTCAGAGGCATGGCTGATGACGCTCTCGCAGCCGGGTTTCCAGTAACCGCGCGCAACGGCTATCTGAGGGCAACTAACTACTTTCGCGCCGCGGAATTCTTCCTCCAACTGCAGCCGCCAGGGACCGATGAGAAGCGGAAGGAAGAGACCTATCTCGCCTGCAGGAAGAGCTTTCAACTGGCGCTGCCTCACCTGCCGCACCAAGTTGAAATCATTGAGTTTCCTTATCAAGGCTCCTTCTTGTCCGCCTACTTCTGCCACCCATTGGGAAATGGCCCGGCCCCGCACCGGCTGATCATTTTTTTCGGTGGCTCCGACTCTGTCGCCGAGGAGTTGTACTTCCTAGCGGCGAGAGCCGCCGTAGAACGGGGCTATGCGGTTTTGATCGTTGATGGCCCAGGCCAAGGAGCTTCGCTGCGGCTTCGCCACATCTATTCCAGGCCAGACTACGAAGTTCCCGTGTCAGCCGCAGTTGATTACGCCTTGACGCGGCCGGAAGTGGATCCGCGACGCATTGCATTGCTCGCCCTAAGCTTGGGAGGGTACTACGCTCCTCGCGCGGCTGCCTTCGAGAAGCGACTCAGTGCGTGCATAGCGTGGGGAATTGTCTACGACGCCGCAGCCGTTAACGAGACGTATCCGTTGCCTGACGTGATGGTGCCTCATTTCGCAAGGCTTTTCGGGACATCTTCAACCACGGAGACTTTGGCTGTGATCAATCAGCTCAAGCTGAAGGACATCATCGGCCAAATCGAGTGTCCGACTCTCATCTTGCATGGAGAGGAGGATGCACTGGTGCCGGTCGCGCAGGCCGTCCAAGCCTTCGATGGCTTGCGTTGCGATCGGACGCTGCGAGTCTTCCACCGCAATGAGCCGGGTTCACTTCACTGCCAATTTGACAGCCTAACCGCAGCACACTCTGTGATGTTCGATTGGCTGGACATGAAGCTTCTGTTGCGATTCTGACGATATGTGTTCTGAGCCAGTCCGCTACTCCGACATGACTGTCGTCAACTTCCTTGGCAGGCGGCTCCACGTACTCGATTTGACGCGCGAGCTCGCACCAGAAATCCCAGTCTATCCCGGACACATGAAGGTGGCGATGTGGACTCACCTCAGCCACGCCGAATCGAAGTTGCGGATCGGCGACACGCCGTTCAGGGGATACGCTGTGAACGGTATTGCGCTCTGCGATCACGATTCGACCCATATCGATGCCGTTTATCACTTCAACCAGGACCGGCCGGACCTAACCGCAGACGCGATACCCATGGAGCTCTTCTTCACCGAAGCAGTTTGGATCGATGTGTCTGATGTGGCCCCCCGAACCCACATAACGCTCGAACGAATTCGTGCCGGCTTGGCGACAGCTGGAGTATCGACGCTTCCCAAACGGGGCAGCTTTCTCTACTACACAGGCGCCGCCACCAAATGGCATATGCCGCTTGACTTCGTAACCCAATACCCGGGCCTTGACGAAGAGGCGTCGAGATGGATCCTGGATCAAGGTGTCGTGAACGTCCTTACCGACGCAGTATCGACGGACAACCCTGCCGACCTCTCGTATCCCAACCATTCGGTGCATGCCGAGTATCTGGTGAACCACACCGAGGTGGTCGCCAACATCGAGCGAATCCCTATGCACAGCGGCTTTGGAGTTGTACTAATGCCACTCCGCCTCATGGGATGCACGGGGTCGCCAGCTCGGATCTGTGCGGTGTGGGACAGGTAGTGTTCTCGCCTCCTGTCGATGTCCGCTGGATCAAACGCCCAGCTCGGCCGTCAGGCGACAGGCAAGATGAAGTAGTCGAGACCGTGGCTCGGATTATCCACGCCATTCAGATGGAAGGCGAACCCGCCATTCGTCAGTATTCGCGTCAATTCGATGATTGGGATCCGCGCCACTTCCGCGTCAGTCGAGCGGACGTTGAGGCTGCATACCAAGCGGTCAATGAGGAGGATGTCGAAGCCATTCGTTTTGTACGAGACCAAGTAGCGGCGTTTGCACGGGTCCAGAGGGATGCCCTGCGCGAGGTCCGCGTCGAGCCAGTTCCAGGAATCGTTTTAGGCCATCGGCTGGTGCCCGTGAACTCTGTCGGCTGCTACGTCCCTGGCGGCAATTTCCCATTGATTGCTTCAGTGCTCATGCAGCTTGTCACGGCGCGAGAGGCAGGTGTGTCCCGAGTGGTTGCCGTCGCACCACCTAGAGGAAACGCTATGTCGCCTGCCACCTTAGTTGCAATTGATCTCTGTGAAGCAGACGAAATCTTTTGCCTGGGCGGAATTCAGGCCATGGCCGCGCTCGCGTTTGGTTTTGGGGAGCTCGAGCCAGTCGACATGATCACGGGACCCGGCAACCCCTATGTCGCGGAAGCGAAGCGCCAGCTCTTTGGGGTGGTTGGGATCGACCTTTTGGCCGGTCCGACAGAGATTCTTGTGATCGCAGATGAGACTGCAGACCCCGAAATCGTGGCCGCTGACCTGCTGGCGCAGGCGGAACACGGATCAACATCGCCGGCGCATCTAGTGACCACTTACGCACCTCTCGCTGAAGCCGTGCTCGAGTCTGTCGAAGCCCAGCTAACAGAACTTCCGACCGCCCACACGGCTGGAGCCGCCTGGGAGGCGCTGGGAGCCATCGCTCTGGTAGGCAGTCGCGAAGATGCCGTTGCTTACTCAGACGGGTTCGCTCCCGAGCACCTCGAGGTCATCACTACCGACCTAGACTGGTACGCAAGCCGACTGCGGAACTACGGCTCCTTGTTTCTTGGCGAAGAAGCTACCGTAGCGTACTCGGATAAGGCGATTGGCACTAACCACACCCTTCCGACCGGCCGTGCTGCTCGGTATACAGGTGGTCTTTGGGTAGGGAAATTCATCAAGGTAGTGACCTACCAGCAACTCACTCGAGAGGGCAGCAACTACATCGCGCCACACGCCAGCCGCATCTCACGTCTGGAGGGAATGATTGGGCATGCGTTGAGTGGGGAGCGGCGTCTCGATAAGTATGGTGGGCGAGCTCGCAGTTGCTGATACTCAGCGTTGGCGTGGAGGGCCGTTGCGAACACACTCGCCGATGCAGAAGGCGTGGTTGTTCGCACACAGCTTGACCGCATGTCAACTCCACAGCTGCGCGTCGAGCGACGGAGTCAAAGCACAGGCCGCCTTGACGGTCGGGTCGTTCTTGTCACCGGCGGAGCAAGAGGAATCGGCAAGGCTATCGCTCTCGAGACCGGCTTGGCTGGAGCCGCAGTCGCGATTGTTGGGCGCGATGTCGCATCTCTCAACGACTCCGCATATCAGCTGCGCCAGTTTGGAATTGAGTGCACGCCTATCCGATGCGACGTGACTGACGAGGCTTCAGTCGAGGCGTGCGGCAACGTGGTCGAGAGGCGGTACGGCCGGATAGACGGCGTGGTAGCAAACGCAGGCTTGCCCGGGCCGACCATTCCTCTTCATAAGTTGGAACTTGCCGATTGGCGTTTCTGTCTGACTTCTAACTTGGACAGCGTCTTTCTGACTTTTCGCCGGTTTATTCCACAAATGATCTCTGCCGGTAGTGGCAATCTGGTCGCATTGTCTTCTATGACGGGCAAGCGGCCGCTGCACGGTCGGACCCCTTATGCGGCTGCCAAGATGGGCGTGATCGGGCTCGTTCGGACCCTTGCGGCCGAGCTCGGGGACTTTGGGATCCGGGTGAACTGCCTATGCCCAGGTGCGGTAGATGGCGATCGAATCCGCAAAGTCATCCTGGCTCAAGCCGAGGCGCGCGGAATCACCACAGACGAGGCTCGAGAGAGCCTGGTCAAAGGATCGCCGATGAGCCGCTTCGTTACCGAGGCTGAGGTTGCTAAGTCGTGCCTCTTCTTGTTAACTGATCTTTCCTCCGGCATCACCGGCGAAGATCTCAACGTCAGCGCCGGCACCGTAATGTATTGATGGGTTCTGAGTCTGTTCCAGAGCTTCAGCAGCTTGTGAGTCGTTAACCGTGGATCTTGAAGTCGCCTACCGCTGGGTGAGTCTCGCCCGAAAGCTGGACGAACGCATGTGGCGGCTCGCCCGGTCTGGTCGCGCGCACTTCGCGGTGCCCTGTTCTGGCCACGAAGCGATTGGAGTCGGCTACGGGATGGCCCTTCGTGCCGGCTACGACTTTGTCGCTCCCCACTACCGCGATCTGTCGGCGATGCTGGCTCTGGGACTCTCCGCACGCGAGATGATGCTCCATTTCTTCGCCAAGCGTGACGATCCTTGCAGTGGCGGTCGCCAACCTTATGCGCACTTCGGCTCACGTGACAGGAGGATCGTCTCCCAGCAGGGTCCGCAACCAAACCATGTCACGCACGGGGTAGGTGTGGCTTGGGGCTCCGTCATCCTGGGTGAGGATTCAGTGACGTGGATAGCCTTTGGCGATGGCGGCGCCCAAAAGGGCGAGGTTCACGAAGCAATGAACTTCGCCGCCATACACCGCGTGCCCTGCGTTTTCTGCATTGAGACCAACGGTTACACGCAGTCTGTGCCCATCGAGCTGGAGTCGGCACGCCCAGACCTGGTCGCGCGGGCCGCTGGCTACAGCATTCCCGGCATCAGCGTAGATGGGATGGACGTCGAGGCCGTTCACCTCGCATCGCTGGAGGCTATAGATCGGGCGCGCAGCGGCGCTGGTCCGACGCTCATTGAGGCCCGATGCTATCGCTTCCTACCAAACACCTCTAACGACGACGACACACGATACCGCTCCCGCGAGGAAGTCGAGGCCTGGCGGCTGCGAGACCCGCTACTCTTGCTCCGCGCCCGGCTCCCAGCCCCTTCAGTGGATGCGATTGACCAGGAACTTACGGTGGCCGTCGAGGATGCGGTCGCATGGGCGGCGGAGCAACCAGACGGCGAGCCGGACTCCGCGCTGGAGCACACGTATGCCTGATGCGAGGCGGCGGCTGGCGCTAGTGGATGCGGTGCGCGAAGGTCTTGCACAGGAGATGGATCGCGATGACCACGTAGTCCTGTTAGGCGAGGACGTAGGCAGATTGGGGGGCGTCTTCCGAGCGACTGATGGCTTGCTCGACCGGTTTGGGCCTGCCCGGGTCGTGGATATGCCGATGGCGGAGCTTGCGATCGTTGGCATTGCCGTCGGCCTCGCGATGCGCGGACTCAAGCCCGTCGCCGAGATTCAGTTTGCTGATTTCATCCATGCCGCTGCCGACCACCTCATTGGGGAAGCCGCGAAAATCCGATACAGGACGGCTGGCGACTGGACATGTCCCCTGGTCGTGCGAACGGCATACGGGGCTGGATTGCGTGGTGGCCCGTATCACTCGCAAAGCGTCGAAGCGATTTATTCACATGTGCCTGGCCTGAAGGTCGTTGCTCCTAGTTTTCCTGCCGATGCCAAAGGCCTGCTCGCGGCAGCGATTCGCGACCCTGACCCGGTACTCTTTCTCGAGCACAAGCGCACGTATCGGGCGATCGTAGGCGAGGTGCCGGAAGGTGAGCATGTAGACGAGCTCGGTACGGCTCGAGTCGTGCGCGGTGGTGACTCGGTGACGCTGCTCTCGTACGGCATGATGCTGCACGAGTCTCTGGCTGCCGCCGAAGAGTTATCTCAGGACGGGATCGAGGTCGAAGTGATTGACCTGAGGACCCTGCTGCCGCTTGACACTGAGACGATCATCAGCTCGGTCGCGCGCACCGGACGGCTCTGTGTCGTGCACGAGGACCTGCTGACAATGGGGCTGGGCGCAGAGCTGGTGGCCCTTGCGGCGGAGGCATGCCTCGAGCGTCTCAAGGCCCCACCGCTGCGGGTGGCAACGCCTGACATCGGTGGAATCCCTGTCTCGGATCGGATGGAAGATGCGATCCTCCCGAACCGGGGCCGAATCTCCGAAGCGATACGCGGGCTCATGGCACGCAGCTCTAAGCGTCTCGTTACCGCGAGTGCCTTCGACTCAGCAATTCCCGAAGCTGCGAGCGTAATCGAAGTCGCTCTCGAGCAAGAGCACCTCGAATTGCTCGTCGACGCCCTGGCCAAGTCGCTCAAGAAGTTTCCCGACCTCAATGCAGAGTTCACCTGGGACGGCATCGTGCACCATCAAGATGTGCGCTTAGACCTCGATCTTGGGCCCGTCGCGGCGGCCCGAGGCACTGGAACCTTTACGGTGGTTGACTATGGCCGTACGTCATCGCTGCTGGGAACTGCCGCGGTCCGTCCAGGGCAGACCGGATCGCTTCGTGTGGGTGCAGTGCGCGACGGGAGGTCATGGCTTGCGCTGTCCGTCGATCACCGCGCCGTTGACGGAGCCACAGCCGGGCGGTTCCTGACTGACCTCAAGACTCTGCTGGAGGCCGGGACGTGAAATGGACGTAGAACTACCTCGGCTAGCTGACACTCTGGTGGAGGGCACAGTTGCGCGCTGGCTCAAGTCCGCGGGAGACAGCGTTCGCAAAGGGGAGCCATTGGCAGAAATCGACACCGACAAAGTGAGCTCGGAGCTTGAGGCCCCGGCCGATGGAGTGCTGGCTGAGATTCTCGTCCCGGCAGGAGAAACCGTCGAGGTGGGGCGGGTAATTGCGCGCATCACAATTGCAGATGAAGCGACCGTGGCCAGCCGCGAGGATGCAGAACCTAAGTTGGCTCCCTCCTCGGTGTCGATTTCACAGGCGCCTCAACCAACAACCCATCGGGGTCTTAGCCCGATGCGCAGCCGAATAGCGGAGCGGATGCAAGAGGCCCGAGCCACGATCCCACAGGGAGCCTGCGTGCGCGAGTTCGACGCCTCCAGAGTTGCACGCGGCAAGGCCGGTTGGACGGCGTGTTTCGTGAAAGCCCTGGCAGTCGCGGCCGACACTTCCGACATTGGCGTGGCGGTTGAATTGTCCGAGGGACTGATCGTGCCGGTAGTGCGAGGTGTCATCGAGATGTCCTTGGATGAGGTGGAGGAGTCGATTAGGGATCTTGCCGCACGGGCGCGACTAGCCCAGCTTCAGCCCGGCGAGGTGACTGGTGCCGGGCTGACAGTCACAAACGTCGGCTCGGTCGGTACGTTGATGGCGTTTCCACTGGTGGTCCCTGGACAGCCTGCAATCCTGGCCCCCGGTGCGATCCGCGACGGCCGGTGTTACGTCACACTGTGCTACGACCGGCGGAAACTCGACGACTACGCGGCAGACCGCTTGCTTGCCCGGGTCGAAGAACAAATTCTGAGGCTCCGCTGAAGTGGAAACGGGCTGACTGCCGATTAGCGCACGTTAAGGGCTCAGTTCTCTCTTGTGTCGGATGAGGTCGCTCGATGATTTGCCTGGGCGAACGCACATACCGTCGCGTGTCGTCAGCACTTCCGAGTTCTCTGTCTAAGTGATTTGCTTCGATGTTATGCAACGCGTCCGTACTTCTCCCGATGCAGACAACGATCGGCCGATCTAACATCGCGACGTAGTCCGCAAAAGGAGGTAGAGGAATACACGTGTCCCAACCCCTTAGCCCTCACGAAGTCTTCTACAAACTCGTGCACGGTGTTGCGGATCAGCGGTGGGATGAGCTGCCCAACCTGTACGCGGAGAAGACTCAAGTCGAGCATCCGATTGATCCGCTGGGAGAGCCACCGCTGCGAACTCGTGACGAGCTTCG
>WNFJ01491286.1_pt3 | contig 11577 bp, 8 predicted proteins | sample 5400461 | NCBI WGS metagenome assembly WNFJ01 (sample SAMN13153349, study PRJNA577476) | soil metagenome | isolation source: 115 cm saprolite on Douglas fir-dominated hillslope | place: USA:California | collected 2013-09-17 | reverse complement strand
TCCACCTGGCCTTTCACGGGACGAATTTCCACCTGGGGATCCACCAGGCCCGTTGGCCGAATCACCTGCTCCACGATCACGCCGCCTGCCTTTGTGAGTTCATACGGCCCGGGCGTTGCAGATACGTACACCACTTGATTGACGCGGTGCTCGAATTCTTCGAACGTCAGCGGCCGGTTGTCCAGCGCGGAAGGCATTCGAAAACCGTAATCCACCAGCGTCTGCTTGCGCGCGCGGTCGCCGTTAAACATTCCGCGCACCTGCCCGACGGTCTGGTGCGATTCATCAATGAACAACAGGTAGTCCTGCGGCACGTAATCCAGCAACGTCGGCGGGGCTTCCCCCGGCAGGCGCCCGCTCAAATGGCGCGAATAATTCTCGATGCCGTGGCAGTAGCCGATGGTGCGCATCATCTCGATGTCAAACATGGTTGGCTGCACCACGCGCTGCGCTTCGACGAATTTTCCCTGCTTCTCCATTTCCTTCTTCCACCACCAGAGCTCTTCCTGAATGCTCACGATGGCGCGGTCGCGCTGCTCCTGCGGCATCACGTAATGGGTCTTCGGATAAATGGGAACCCGCGACAAATCCTCCTGCCCCGCGCGCACCTCCCCGGTCACGGGATCGATCTGCCGCAGCGCGTCGATCTGGTCGCCCCACATTTCGATGCGGTAACCCTGATCCTCATACGTGGGGTAAATTTCGATCATGTCGCCGCGCACGCGGAACGTGCCGCGCCGCAAGTCCTCGCTGCGCTCGTACTGAACATCGACAAACCTGCGCAACAGCGCCTCGCGCGAAGTCTGCTGCCCCTTTTCCAGCATGACGAGCATGCCGTAATAGGCTTCCGGCGAGCCCAGGCCGTAAATGCAGGAAACCGAGGCCACGATCACAACGTCGCGGCGTTCGAACAAGGAACGCGTCGCGCTCATGCGCAGCTTGTCCAGTTCGTCGTTGATGGTCGCTTCCTTGTCGATGTAGATATCCGCGGAGGGAACATACGCTTCTGGCTGGTAAAAATCATAGTAGCTGACGAAATATTCGACGGCGTTCTCCGGAAAGAATCCCTTGAACTCGTGATAGAGCTGCGCCGCCAGCGTTTTGTTGTGGGCCAGCACCAGCGCGGGCCGGCCGGCCTGCTCAATGAGCTTGGCCATGGTGAAGGTCTTGCCCGAGCCGGTCACGCCGAGGAGCACCTGCTGCTTCTCGCCGGCTTCGAGGCCGCGATAGAGCTGGTCAATTGCCGCGGGCTGGTCGCCGCGCGGCTGATAGTTGCTGTGCAGCTTGAATTTCATGGGAAGGGTCTCCTGCAGTCCTAGCGGCCTCCGCCGAAACCTTTATTATACTCCGGCACGCAAGCTCCGCTTTCGAAAGCGAAAAGCGACGTCAGTTTCGAATCAGGGTTGTTTCAGCGGCGTTTCCGTAACTAATAGCACTTCCGAATGACTCTTCGCGTCAACGTTGTAGTGCACGCGGTTCGCGCCATCGGCGGTGGCCACCACCACATCCATGAATTGGCTGGTCTCTTCCGTTGCGCGCACGACAAGGCCGCTCTTGAGGGAAATATACGTGATGATCTCGTCGGTGCCTTTCGCCGTTCCCATGGTCCGCAACTCGTGAAGTTTAAAGTCTTCTGGGGTCGCATCTTTCGAGGACGATTTCTGTTTCAGTGCTGACGTCGTAAGCAGCACCGCGCAAGTATCGAGAGCGCCGCTGGATCCTGAGACATCGCCCATGATCGAAAGCTGGCTCGCCCGGCATGGTTCATCTCTTACGTAGATCGACTCGCGCGCCCAATGCAATCCGGCGATTGGCGCTCCAGCCTGTTCCGCTTGTTCAGACTTCCATTTTTCGCCGAGCTTCATTCCGTCTGCAGGAAGCGTCCACGCCAGCGCAAACCGTGCCACCCATTGCCGCCAGGCCTGCTGCTGCTCCGGAAAAAGGGAATCCAAACCTTTTACACTATTCACAGAGCCATCGGAGAAAATCGTGAACTCGATGCTTTTGCCATTGGGGTCCACGCGCTGTTTATCCGCATCGGACTTTTTGTCACCGGGCCTCTTCAACCGCACGCCCGAATCCAGGTTCAGAAACTGTCCCCGCGCGTGAATCGCCATCTTGCCGCCCTCCGGCAGCACATCCAACACCTCAACCCGCAACAATCCGTGGGCATCGATTTGCGCGTCATTCGGCGCCATGGGCGCGACAACTTTGCTTTCGGTCTTAACGGTCTTGTCGCTCTGAAAACGGATGAGGTAGGTGATGGTTTGGCCGGGCTGCAATTGGGGGAGAAGATTGACGCGTTTGTCGCCCGCGCAGAGAGTCGCAGCGGCAAGAAACAGCAACCCTGCATTCCTTTGAAGTTGGCATCTCATGGCATCTGCCACCGCTCCGTGAGTGTTCGGAGAATTTTCCGGGCATGGATTTCATTCAAATGTCAGAAGGTCAATCCGCAGGCTGCCGGACGCCCATCTTTTCCACGGAAACTTTTGGCCCGTCGAGCGGCCCTGAAATTTTCAGCACGTATCCAGTTCCGGCATCGCTTGCTGTGCGATCCTTGCTCTTTCGCGCGCTCGTCGTTTCGATGGCCAAGTCAGCGTTTCGCCCAAAGCTGAGTGTTCCATTCACCAGCGTAAGCTGTTTCCCGCCATCGAGCCGGAAGTCCTCCAGAAGGATGCTGCTGTTCTGCAAGCGAAGTGAGGCTTCTCCCGTGGCCCAACGCGAGATGCCCGCGTGCGCGGCTCCGTCCGCTACGCTCGCATTTACGTCCCAACCGCGACAACCGCGAAACTCGACCTGGTTCAAGTGAAACTCGCCGCGACCGGCCAGCTTTCCCAAAAGTTCGTCGCGGCCCACGCCTTCGTTTTTCAACTGCAGAGTCCCCGACGCTACTCCGCCTAATCGCTCCGCAATCCGCCCCGCTCCCGGAAGTTGCGCCAGGTTCACGCGTTCCAATTCTGCCGCAATCTCATAGGCAGGCCGCGGCAAAAACTTTGCATTGATCCTTGCCCGCACTTTGCCGCCCGCCCATTCCGCCTGTGCTTCACGCACATCGAGTTGCAGATCATGGAGGGACCCCTTGGCGAGAACTTGTTCCAGCTTCAACTTTTCGATCGTCAGTTGCGCAATGCCCAGCTCGCCTTCCGCATTCACGCGGCGGATCAGTTCGCTCGCCGGAGTGCTCGGCGCCGATCCTCCAAGCAGCGGGGGCAAAAGCCGTTGCAACCAGCTCGGCCGCGCTCTCGGACCGACCCAGCGATCCAGGTCGGCCGCGTTCAACTGGTCCGCGTGCAAATGAAAAATCCACTTCGCTCCATTTTCTTCATCGACCCTTGCCGTTTCCTCTATATTTCCCATCCACATCCCGCCAAACCCCTCCACTCTCGTCACACGTGCGATGCGCCGCCCGTCGATCCAATCCAACGCACCCTCAAATACATTCAGTGGCTGATTCAATCCCGCCACGGTCAGATTCGCTTTACTGAAAACAATCCTTCCATTCCATCGCCCGCCCGACGGCCGCTTCCATTCCCACTTCGTCACCGCGGACGCCTGCCCGGTCAGTTCCCACCCGTGATTCAGCGGCATACCGGCTGCCACAGACAACTTCAGAAAATCTTCCACCTTGTTGAAGTTTCCCTCGACACTGATGCTCCCTGCATGCATGTTCAGATCGTGCGCAAACGTCAGGTCTGCGGCGTTTTCCGTCGTCAGCGCCACACGGCGCCGTTTCGGCGCCATCACGTCGCGAAGCTCGCCTCCGAGAGCAACACGCACCGGTCCGATCGCCAACAAGCCACGCTCGCGGCCTCCGCTCACGGGACCGATTCGTACCGGCTCCGCGAAACCCGGCACTTTCACGATTCCGCCGCTGCTCGAGAGCGCCGCCGATTCCAGCGCCAGCGGCCAGCCGCGCAAGATCATCCCGCCCGTAAAATATTGTTCCGCCGTCACGCCCTCCGCGACGTCCGGATGAAACGCGCGATACCAGGCCAACAAGTCCGACGCCTGAATCCCCATCGAATCCATTCGCAATTCCACCGAGGGCGCAGTGCCGCCAGCGAGACGGAACATGCCGCGGAGATTCGACTTCGGCCCCTCCACCGTAATTTCTTCTCCGACCAGGCTCCCCGCGCCAACGTTCCAGCGCCCCTTCACGTTCACATTCATACGAGGATTATCGACACGCTCCGTCAGATCCCAGCGATGCATCTGCCCTGCGCGTCCCTGGACTGAGAACTTCCAGTCTCCGGGCGCATCATCCTTAGCAAGCCCACTCCTCGCTGTGGCATCCAGCGCAAACACCCCGCGTACTCCGTAGTCCTGTCCTCGGAAAAGCCGGAAGACGTCCGCCAACGAAGCTTCGCTCCAGTGCAGAGTGATTTCCGCGGGCTGCAGCCGCGTCGAAGTCCCGGCCACATCGCCGCGCACTTTGATTGTTCCCGACGATTGCAGCAAAACTCCGCTCCGCCAGGGCTGGGCCTCCAGTTGCAGTTGCCAGCGCCCGGGCGAGATCTGCTCCACACTCCCCGAGACGCTCGTGAACGCAAAAGGCAGTTTGTCATCTCCGGTCTTGAAATTGATCCTCCCTTCATCAAATTCGATTCTTTCCAGCCGGTTCACCGGAGCGACCGGCGAGGAGGGTCCATACACGGCCGCGCTTTGTGAAGGGTTGGTCTTTGCCGGCGGCAACCACCGCTCGAGGTTCCAGCGGCCTTCCGAATTCCGCACCAGAATCAGGCTCGGCTTGTTGAGCGACATGGTTCCAAATTCAAAATGGCCCCGCAGCAGCCCCCTCCATCGCAGACCGGCGCTCAGCTGCTCCGCACGAAGAAAGTATTCGTGGCCGAACGCGGGGTCCTCGCCCACGGTCACGCCGTTGGCATCCAGTTGCGGACTTGGCAGTATCCGCGCGTCGAAACTCACGACTTCCACCTGCCGTCCGAACGCTCTCTCCAGATGTGCTATCAGGTACGCATGCACGCGGTGGGTTCGTGTCAGAAGAGACGCCCCGGCCTGCAAGACGATGATAAGCACCACGATCACCAGTGCCGGTTTCCACCACTTTTGCAGCTTGCTCATCTCGCTCGGAAGTTTCGCAGACTCATGCGCAAAAAGGTAGGGGCGAGCCTGTACCTTGAACGGACTGAAGAGTTTGCATGCCGGTGATTTCTTTGTCCCCGATCGGAATCCTAATGCACCGTATGGAGCATCCGGCTCCATCGTGTTCGCGAAGGCAGATGCACCAGCGTCTCGAAAACGCCGGACAATCGCGACCAGAAAGTGCTCTCCCTGCTATAGTCGGCGCTGTTCGCATCCACCGACCAGTAAATCAAGAATGGCCGCCCCATGATGGCATCGCGATCCACAAATCCCCAGTAGCGGCTGTCCAGACTGCGGTCGCGATTGTCGCCCATCGCAAAGTATCTTCCGGGCGGCACGACGATTTCATCTCCGTGCATGTACTTCCGCATTTCATGCGCCCATTCCGGCTGCATCGCGGAAGTGATCAATTGGCGGCTCGGCGGAGGAAAGTTGAAATTCAAGGGGTCATAGGGGGCGCCGGGATCGTGTACGACATAGGACTCCGGCAGCGCTCTCCCGTTGATGAATATCTCCTGGTCGACCAGCTTCAAATGATCTCCAGGCAAGCCGATAACCCGCTTCACGAAATGCTGGTGATCCGCGTACGGGTATTTGAAAACAATAATATCGCCGCGTTCCAGTTGCCGGTACGGCAGAAATTTTTCGTACCAGGCCCCGGTCCCGCCGAAAATAAACTTGTTCACCAGCAAGTGGTCGCCGATCAGCAGCGTTCCTTCCATCGAAGCCGACGGAATCTTGAAAGCCTGTACGATGAAACTTGTGCCAAACAGGGCCAGGATCACCGTCACCAGCAGTGACTCCAGGTATTCGGAAATCGTGGTCTGCTCCGCGCGGTGCTCCTGCTTTTTTACCGGCGCCTGTTCTTCGATTTCTGTCACTGTCTCTTCCGGCATTCCGCCTCAGCCTTTCGGTTCCCGGCGCTCGAGTTGTTCCAAGGCGCTCCGTGCCGCGCGTTGCTCCGCCTCTTTTTTCGTGCTGCCTTCTCCTGTTGCCATGCACTCCCCGTCAATCCAAACTTCGATCTGGAAAACCTTTTGGTGGTCGGGGCCGCTCTCTCCGGCCACGCGATATTCCGCCGGTGCCCGCCCCTGCCCCTGCAAGAGTTCCTGCAACGCGGACTTGCGATCGGACTCCGAGATGCGCTCACCGCGCTCTTCGAGCGCCTGCTCGAACAAGACACTTCGCAACACCTCGCGCGCCGCGCCCAATCCGCCGTCGAGGTAAACCGCCGCCACTACCGCTTCGAACGCGTCGGCCAGCAGCGTCTGCTTCTCCCTTCCGCCGGTTTTCTCTTCTCCGCGCCCTACCCGCAAGTGCTCCCCCAGGCGCAGCCGCCTGGCCGCCGCCTCCAGCGATCCTGCATTTACGATCCGCGCACGGCTCTTGGAAAGCTGTCCTTCGCTCCATTCCGGAAAATTCGACAGGAGATATTCACTCGCGAGCAGCTCGAGGACGGCGTCTCCGAGGAACTCCAGCCGCTCATTGTCTCGGGGAAGCAACGCAGAGACAGCCTCTTCGGCGCCCGCGGCGCGCAATTCGGGAACCGCTGAACTGTGTGTCAACGCCCTTTCGAGGAGCTCTCTTCTCGAAAACTTATACCCCAGACGCTCCTCAAACGCTCCGTCCGCGATCCGGATAGTCTCTTGCATAATTCCGCCGTGCCGGCGGCCTGGCTCACTTCGGCGCGCTCAATTGCGTCGCGCCAAGTTTCTTCGCGTCTTCCGCCTGGGTCTTGCAGGTTCCCTGCATGGGCCCCGCCATGGTCGCACACTTGTTGAAGGCCGCCACCGCATCATCAAAGTGCGATGTCATTTTGTTCACCATACCCAGCAAATAGTAGTTTACGGGGTCCGGATTCGGATCGATCTTCACAGCCTGCTCGAGCTCCGGAATCGCTTCAGCATTCCTTCCCCGCCGGACATAGACCAATCCCAAACCGCTGTGGGCCATCGCCAGCGTCTGATTCTTCGCGGATGCGAAGGCCTCATCGGTCATGGTCTCAGGCTTCGGGAGCGTTGGCGTAATCTCGATCGCTTGTTTGGAATATTGTTCCGCTTTGGCCAGCAACAGCACGGCAGCGGGCTCGGACGCACTTCCGCGCAAGCCCCGAGGCAGCGTCTGCCCCAGCAGCGCGAGCGTGGAGACGTCGTTCGGTGTCAACGCGATTTCTTTTTCTCCGTATTCCTGCATCTTTTGCATATTCCCGGACTGCAAGTAGGCGTAAGTCAACGCGCCGTACACGGGAGATCTGTAGCGGCTCCCGGGATATTTCAGGAGAAATGCTTCCCCGGTCTCGATCTTTTTTGCAGCATCACTCGGATTCACGGCCTGAAAGGCCTTGTACGCGACATCCTCTTCCGCGCTCACCGGCGGCGGCGCATCCAGCGTCAAAGGTGCAACTTCCGGAGCCTTCGGTTTGTTGCTCTGCTGCGCCGGAGGCTGGCTCTGGCTTCCCTGGCCAGACTGCGAACCCTGCCCCGCGGCGACTCGAGTCGCGCATATCAGCAATCCCGCGGCGGTTGCCGCCTTCAACCAAATATTCCACTTCTTTCTCATCCTTTTCTCCTCGTTCCTTTTCGCTTCACTCGATCCTTGTAAATGGAGCTACCTCGGCTCCTCATCCAGCTCCGCTCGTCAAAAACCGCCCTTCGTTCACGGTCGCGCTGCGTGTTTTTCCCCGCCAGACGCCGCGAGGCCTTTTTCTGCCGCCAGCTTCGCCTGCTCCGGCCCGCCTGCCACGTTCAGCACGGACTGATACTCCATCTTCGCGACTTCCGGATTCCCCTCATCGTCGTAAATCCGCGCCAGGTAGACGTGCGACCACGCCAGCACCATGGGATCCTGCGTTGCCGCATGTTCGCCGGTGGTCAGCCGCCCAAATACTTGCTTGGCTCTTGCCGCATCGTGATCCAGCAGCGCCACCAATCCAATTCCGTACCACGCCCGCGCCTGATCCGGATACTTCGTCAAAACTTTCTGAAACGATGCCTCCGCCGCGCGCGGATTTTTCTCCGCGATCCGCCGCTCTCCCTCCGTCAGCGCCGTAATGACTTCTGCGTCATTCGGCACTGTCGTTGGCGCCGCGTTTCTACGGCGCGCCACTTCTTCACTCGCCGCTTCGTCCTCCTGCTTGGCCGTCTCGGCCGGCGCAAAATTCACCGCCACCAGCCGCTTCGCCTCAGCTCCCATATCGATGGCCCTCACCAGGTCAGGGAAGAAGAGCTTCATCGAAGGTTCGGAGTTTTCGAATTTGGGCAGGGCCCCGAAGAGCGGTTTCACCAGAACGTACCCGTCTTCATCGTCCCGGCTCATCGCCGCTTCCCGTTCGCCGGGCGAAATCCGCTTGAGTTTCAGTTCCACCGCGCGCACCATGCATTCCGCAAAGTACGATGCATAGTCGTCCTTTAACTCCGGCGCAAGGCGCGGGGCGGTGGCGGCCTTCTCAAATAACGGGCGTTTCACCGCCGTCACGTGCGGATACATCAGGGGCAGCGGGTCCAGCAGGAAGTGCAGAAACGCGTGACGTACGACGTCCGTCGGAATCTCTTCCCCTCCGCTCAGCACCAGCGCATAATGATCGCCAAAATTTCTTACGTTGGTGACGCGTCCCACCAGCGGCTCGACGACGATCGCAAATGTCCGTGGCCCGGATGGCTCGAGGATTTCACGCAGATATCCCGACGCGACGAACACAATCTGCGACACCGGATCATGGAGCCGCTCGACTTCGCGGTTATAAATCGGCTGCACTTGCCGCCACAGTTGCCCAATTTTCTGTTCCTGATAATAGTTCGAGAGGATTTCGCTGAAGCCCTCGAGCGCAATGACTTCCGGCGGCAATTCATCCCGCCTCAAAACCGGCTGAAACGCGGGCGCGGGTCCGGACACCAGGCCAAACCACAAATATCTTGAAAGCGTCGCCCCGGGATCACGCAGCTCGTGGAGCCGGTAATACTCCCGTACCGCTTCCACGGCCGGACCCTGTTGCTGCCGCAAGCGCTCCCTCATCTGCGCCCGGAACGCCGTCCAGTTGTCGGCGCTGACGTTCGATTCGAAACCCGCTGCCAGCAGCGCACATATTGTCGTAAACATTGCCTCGCTGCCATCCACACTTACTGTGCTCTGCGGCGCGGTCCGCGTACGCGGCCGGGATGCCGGCGGCTGCGCCGGAGGGGGCGTTTGTGTTTGCACCTGCGCTGGTACTGGCGCGGGCGCCTGAGCCTGCCCAGCCGCAGGTAGCGCCATCACCGCGCACAACCCAATCAACACCATCTGTCGTTGAAGTTCTTTCATGCCTTTTGCCGCAGTCCTCACTCGGGCCAGTCGCTGCTTCTAACTCCGCCTCTCGCGGTTCTCCGCACGGAAGGGCATATCTGGGAGCGGTCCATCTCCTCTCAGAATGCTACGGCATCCTGCCAATCTACAAGCCCCCAACGCACTCCGTCAAGGAATCCCCCCTTCTTCTCGGCGAACCCTCCGCGGTCTGGGCGTCTCCGCGCTATCTTTGCTCATCGCTCTCGGAGTCGACGACTCGACCGGGACAACGCTTGCGCCTCCCCCGAGCATCTATGATAGTAGAGATGCTCCCTGGCTCTGTGCGGGATGGCCCGCTCCCATGATTCGACCTCTCATCGCAAAATTGCAGCTTCTTCTCGGACTGTCCTTCATCTCAGCAGCTTTCCCCTATGCGCTTCGCGCGCAACTCGTCCGGGAGAACACGTCGCCGGCACAGCAGAAAGCCTTGCCCAAGAAGGACTCGCAGAATTCCCCTTCCGCGCAAACGCCCCCCGGGAAAAAGCGCCTTTCTCAGGAAGTCCAGTTGACCGGCGAGGCATCCTGGATCGACACCTCTATTGACATCCAAGCTGGCGAACACGTGCTCATCACCGCCACCGGCAAGCTACGCTACGCCGAAGCGAAGGACGACAACGGCCCGGACGGCCTGCCGCGCGGCTTCAAGGACCTTCTTCGAATTCTTCCTTTGAACGACGCCGGACGCGGCGCGCTCATCGGGCGCATCGGCGATAAAGACGTCGCTCAGCCTTTCGCCATCGGTGTCCGCCACGATGTTCTTGCTCCCGTCTCGGGCCGCCTTTCCATCGGCATCAATCAGACCGACAACGATACCGGCGACGGCAACTATGCCGTGCACATTGAAGTTTACTCGCCCGAAGGTGGCACCGCGCGCGCAGTTGCCCGGCAAGTCAGCTCACTTCCCGGCATCGATAACAATCTCTTCTCCAAGCTCCCGCGTCGCGTCGGCGACAAAGAAGGCAATCCCGGCGACATGGTTAATTTCTTGATCCTTGGCTCGGAGGCCGCCATGCAGCGCGTTTTCACTACCGCTGGCTGGGTCAAGGTTGACGCCGACGTTGCGGACACCATTCTCCATGGCATCATCGGCGGCCTGTCCAAAGAATCCTACCTGACCATGCCCATGAGCCAGCTCTACCTCTTTGGCCGCCCGCAGGATTATGGCTGGGCTCACGCTGAACCCATCAGCGTTGTCAGGTCGCGCAATCATCTGCGCATCTGGAAAGCGCCGTTCCAGGTTAAGGGCGAGACTCTGTGGGTCGGCGCCGCCACTCACGATATCGGATTCGAAATCGATCAGCGCAACGACGGCATCACCCACAAGATCGATCCCGATATCGATCTCGAGCGCGAGTACGTCGAAAAAACTCTCACCTCCACGGGCCTCGTCGCCAAAATCTCCCACTTCCTCCCCGACAGTCCCATGAGAGAAGCCCAGACCGCCACCGGTGGCAGCTTCCATTCCAACGGCCAGGTGCTCATCCTCAAACTCGAAGAATCCATCCCCAATCCCTGAGTTTGGCCGCCCTCCGCCTAGCCACCTATAGGCTCAACTCCCGATCTTCCCGCTAGTCGCGTGATTCCTTTGTCTCCTATTGCCTCCGCCGCGAAAATGACTATACTGTCTATGATGACTATCTTATGTGTGAGGTTCCCCTATGCCCAAGAGCCAATGGACTGTAGCCGAAGCCAAAGCTAAATTCAGCGAGGTCCTCGACCGTGCTCGCTCCCGCGGCCCGCAAACCATAACCCGTAACGGCCAACTCACGGCCGTCATCGTCTCGGCAGAAGAATGGGAGCGCAAGACCCGCCGCGTGGGCAATCTCGCGGAATTCTTTGCCGCCTCGCCTCTGCGCGATTCCAATGTGCAACTGGAACGAGTACAGGACTCTCCCCGCGAGCTCGACTTGTGAGTTTCTTGTTGGACACAACGGTTATCTCGGAATGGATGAAGCCTTTGCCGAACTCAAGTGTCATTCGCTGGTTGGCTGAGGTGGACGAAGATCGTGTCTATATCTCGGTAATGACTCTGGCGGAACTGCGGTACGGGACCGAACGCCTGCCTACGGGCGCCCGCAAATCACGGCTTGAGGCGTGGCTCCACGAGGAACTACCTCTGCGCTTCGAGGGCCGCCTCATCATCATTGAGACAGCCAT